>Ga0302320_10022059_pt1 | contig 12602 bp, 13 predicted proteins | sample Bog_T0_3_FD_202130 | JGI IMG/M metagenome (GOLD analysis project Ga0302320, IMG submission 202130) | Peat permafrost microbial communities from Stordalen Mire near Abisko, Sweden - Bog_T0_3 | ecosystem: Environmental > Terrestrial > Soil > Wetlands > Peat | place: Sweden: Abisko, Stordalen Mire...
CCGAGCTTTGCGCTGTTGCCCTCCTTGCGTTCGCCTTCCTGGAAGGGGACGACGCCGGCCATGATCTTGAGGAGCGTCGATTTGCCGGCGCCGTTGGGGCCGATGAGCACGGTGCGCTCGCCGCGCTCGACCACGAGGTTGAGGTCGCGGTAAACGACGTGGTCGCCGTAGGCCATGTGGATCCCCTCGAGGACGAGAGCGCGCTGGCCGATGCGCGGGGGCTGCGGGATTTGAAACCGGAAAGGCTTCCGTGGCGGAAGCGGTTTTTCGATAAGGTCCATGCGCTCGATCTGCTTGAGCTTGCTCTGGACCTGCGCGGATTTCGAGGAGACGGAACGAAATCGGTCGGCGAATTCCTGCAAGCCCTGGATTTCCTTTTGCTGGTTCTTGAAGGCGGCGAGCTGCTGGTTATAATTGGCCTCGCGCTGTTCAAGGTACGAGGAGTAGTTGCCGGTGTAGGAGATAAGCTGGTTGTTCGCAATCTCGTACACGCGCCCGGCAAGCTCGTCCATGAACTGCCGGTCGTGCGAGATCAGCAGGATGGCGCCGGAGTAGGTCTTGAGGTAGTTCTGGAGCCAGACCAGCGAGAGAAGGTCGAGGTGATTGGTCGGCTCGTCCAGGAGCAGTAGATCGGGCTGCATGACCAGCAGCCGCGCAAGGTGCGCACGCATGATCCAGCCGCCGCTCATCTCGCGGGCGGGCCGGTGGAAGTCGCGCTCGTCGAATCCGAGGCCGTCGAGCATTTTCTTGGCTCTGGCCTCGACCTGCGGATCATTGAGGGCGTCGAATTTTGCGTGCGCCTCGAGATACTCGGCATCGTGGACAGCCCCGGCCTGCTCGAGCACGCGCAGCCGCGCCTCGAGCCGCGGGATTTCGCCCACCCGCCCGGTGGCCACCTCGAGGACGGTCTCACCGCCGCTGGCCTCGCCTTCCTGGGGCAGGTAGCCGATCATCGTCCATTCGTCGCGCTCGACGGCGCCCGCGTCGGGATCATCCTCGCGGAGGATGATCGAGAAGAGCGTCGACTTGCCAGCGCCGTTCGGGCCGACCAGCGCGACGCATTCACCGTAGTTTACCTGCATCGAGGCGTTCTCGAACAGAGTGCGGCCGCCGACGGTTTTCCTGAGGTCTCGAATGGTAAGCATGAAATAAAAAGCGAAATTTGCGCGATCGCGGACCGTTGATCTCGCCCAAAGCCGGCCTTTTGCAACTTTCTCTTGCTGGAGGCGGGCTGGCGGGCTGCCGGAGGATTTGAACTTGAACCTACTCTTGAACCTGAACCCCGCCGAAGGACGGGCTTCTGGAAATTCCGGTCATTTACCGGGGAGGTTCAAGTTCAAATATAGGTTAAGGTCGGCGTGTTGCGCGCCTCACGGCGCGGAAGGCTCGGGGCCAGGACCGCCGGGACGGCGGTGAGCCTCCTGCCAGTGCCGCTGCATCATCTCGCGGCGCTCTCGCTGCATCTGGTCGAACTTGACTCGCTGCTCCGGGGTGAGGATCGCTGACACGCTGGCGTAGGAATCGTCGAAAACCTTATTGATCCGCTGGACGGTCTCCATGCGAATCGAGCGGATGTCCGCGGCGGCGCTTTCGATGATGGGGGTGATCTTTGCGACCTGATCCGGGCTCAAGCCGAGCCTGGCCCGGAGCCGCTCACGGAGATGGAGGGCCATCTCCTGCTGACGGGGCGGAACAAAGAGATGGGACCTGGCTTCGTATACGCCCAGCGCCCCGCCCGAGATAGCCCCCGCGACGAAGAGGGCTGCCGCGTACCCGAGCGTTTTCCATTTGGAAAATGGGGTCATGGAAGGTCCGCGGCCGCGTCGTAGCTGGCGATTGCCATTTCGTCGTTGGGCGCCGCTGTGTCGGTCTTGAAACTCCAGCCGACCGAGATGGCCATGACGGCCACAGCGCACAGCAAGGCGCGCCGGAACCACATCGCCTGGAGCCTGGCATCGGCTCCCGTGCCGCCGGCAACGTCCATCCATCCCGCGACGACGCGCGTGACGAATCCAAAGGGCGGCATCTCCTCCGCAGCGGCCGGGCGGTATTGGCCGGCGGCGCGGAGCAGCCGATCAAGCGATGGTTCGGAGTTATTGTTCACTGCCTGTTGAGTTCTTGAAAAATTCGTTTCAGTTTCCGGCGCGCCCGGAAGGCGCGCACCTTGATGGTGGCGATGTTCCAGCCGGTGGCTTGCTTTATATCATCCATGGAATAACCCTCGAGGTGAAGCATGGTGATGAGGAGGCGATCCCGGGGGTTGAGTGCGCCAAGAAGGGTCTCGACGAGGTCTCGCGACGCTGCGCCGCCGGAGGGATCTGGCTCATCGGGATTCGAGGCGAGGGCGTCGAGAACTGCGGCCTGATCGGGGCTGAGGTCCGACCAGCGTAGCTCGGGACGCGAGGATTCCGCCTTGAGGGCGTTGAGGCAGGTGTTGATGGCGATGCGAGAGACCCAGTGCTCGACTGGGACCTTGCCGGAATATTGGGCGATGTTCGAGAGGACCTTGATGAAGACGACCTGGCAAAGGTCCTCCTCGCTCGAGCGGCGAGGCAGATGGGACCGCACGAGCTTGAGCACCAGGGGGTAAAGCTCGCGAACGAAGTCTGCGGCGGCTTGCTCGTCCTGCCTGCGCACGCCGGCCAGGCAAGCTTCCATATCGAAGCCGGCATCAGCCATGGGAGCGTAGATTCGGAGTCCACACAGATGTAAGACAATTGGAGGCCAAGAGAGGTTACAGCGGCTATTACAACGCTGGGGAGCAATATCGCGCGAGAAAATAAGGTTTCACCATCGCTCCCCGTAAGCCCTATAGGCCCAATCTGGCTGCCCGTAACCTTTCCGCCAATGGCGTGGTCATTAACCATCGAGCGCATCCCTCGATGGATGCCAAGAAATCAAACCTGAAGACAGACCATATGAAACGATACCTGATTCTTACTTCCCTTGCCTGCGGCGCCAGCGTGATGCTGGCTGTGACAGCCCAGGCACAATCCTCCCCGTCGCCTTCCCCAGCGGCGGCGCCTGCCTGCAGCCCGGGCGCATGGGCCGGCCACAAACATGGCGGGCATGACGGCGGAGTGCTGGCTCATCTGGCCAACGCCCTGAGCCTGACCGGCTCACAGCAGGCTCAGATCGCCCCGATCATCGAAGCGGCAAAACCGCAACTGAAGACGATCCATGACGACGCGATGGCGCAACGCAAGGCGGTGATCGAATCCGCAGCTTCGCAGATCACGCCGCTGTTGACGCCCGATCAGCAGACAAAATTTGCCCAGATGGTGCAAAAATTCGAAAACGGCCCGGGTGCCGGAGGCCGGCACGGTTTCGGGCAGTTTGGCGGGGCTGCCGGAGCCAAGGGAGATATACTCCAGCGGCTAACCACGCAATTGGGTCTGACAACGGACCAGCAAAACCAAATCAAGCCGATCTTGGATGCGGCGCACACGCAGGTGGTGGCGATCCGGCAAAACACGAGTTTGACCGAGGAGCAGAAATTCGCGCAGATCAAGGATACGATGGAGGCGGCGCACGGCCAGATAGCCGGCATCCTGACACCGGCGCAGCAGCAACAACTGGCGGCGCTGAAGGCGAAATTCCATCAGGGACACGGCCAACCTTCGGCCAGCCCGAGTTCCTAGTCCGTTATTGTTGCCGCGAGGTCCCAGGACCACGGATTTGATACAACCGGGTGCCGAACCAGATGGAGATCAATTCCTTGCCGTCCTGGGACTGGATGTATTTGACGCTCTGGTTCAGCGGCAGTTGAGCCAATGGGATATCGGTGCCCTCGTGAACGATGCGAGTCGAGGGGGTAACAGCGAAAACCGAGGCATTGTCTCCGTTGCCGATTGTGACGGTATTGGCCGCGGTATCGATGGCGGTGACGGTGCCATTGGCCGGATAGAAGTGTTTGCCCTCGTAATCCGCCCATTCGGGGAACTTGCCGCTGGAGTGCTTGTATTTGGGAATATCGCCACAGGCGGAAATCAGGAGCAGCGCGCCGGCGCAGGCGGTGGCGCGCGCACAGAGGCGCGTCGTGGGGAGGATGCTGGACATGAGAGAAGAGGTTAAGTTCGAAATCCGAAATCCGAAATCCGAAATTTTTGAGACCGAAAACCGGTGAAACATTTCGGGTTTCGAATTTTCAATTTCACCATTATTGTGCGCGCTTCGATGAGATTCTCAACTCTGCGGGTTTCGCTGGCTTTCCTTCTTCTCCCGGCCCGGCTGCTGCTGGCCGATGTGCATCCCACCCCGCCCTCGGCGGCATCGACTCCGGCGATCCCGGTGCCGGCCATCCACCGGAGCCTTGCGCGTATCACCACGACCTCGCAGGATCCGAATTACCGGGAGCCGTGGGCCGCGGGGACGATCTCGGGCGGCGTGGGAACCGGCTTCATCATCGACGGCGAGCGCATCCTGACTAACGCCCACGTGGTGAGCAACGCGCGGTTCCTGACGGTGGAGAAGGAGGATGACCCGCGCAAGTACACGGCCAAGGTCCAGTTCATCGGGCACGATTGCGACCTGGCGGTGTTGAAGGTGAATGAGCCCGGATTTTTCAACAATACGGTGCCGCTGGACCTGGGAAACATCCCGGAGATCGAGTCCACGGTGGCGGCCTACGGCTATCCGGTGGGCGGGGACCGGATGTCGGTGACGGAAGGAATCGTATCGAGGATTGATTTTCAGACCTACACCCATTCACTCGTCGACTCACATCTCGCGATCCAGATAAGTGCGGCGATCAATCCCGGCAACTCCGGCGGCCCGGTCCTTCAGCATGGCAAGGTGGTCGGCGTGGCCTTCCAGGGATACAGCGGCGACGTGGCCCAGAATGTCGGATACATGATCCCGGTGCCGGTGATCGAGCGCTTCCTCAAGGACATCTCCGACGGGCATTACGACAAGTACATGGACCTTTCGATCGCGACGTTTCCCCTTCAAAATCCGGCGATGCGGCGCGCGCTGGGCCTAGCGGATGACGACCGCGGAGTAATGGTGAGCACGGTGGCCGCCGAGGGATGCTCGGATGGCGTGCTCAAGCCGGGGGACGTGTTGATGAGCATCGACGGACACGAGATTGCGAGCGACGGATTTACCGTGCTGGATGGCGCCCGGGTCGAGATGGTCGAGGTGGTCGAACGGAAATTCAAAGGGGACAGCGTCAAGTTGCACATCATCCGAAACCGACAGGAGATGGACGTGACGGTGCCGCTGGACGCGGCCTGGCCTTACCTCATGCAGGCGAATACTTATGACGCGGCGCCCCGCTACGTGCTCTATGGCGGGTTGCTTTTTCAGCCGCTGTCGCGGAATTTCATCGAGGCTTATGACATCGAAGATCTGCGGGTGCGTTTCTTCTACGACTTCTTCCTCCAGGATGAGTTATATAAGGAGCACCCGGAGGTAATCGTGCTCAGCGCGGTCCTGCCCGACCCGACCAATACTTACCTTAACGACTTCAAGAACGGAGTCGTGGATGAAATCAACGGGGAGAAGGTGAGGACGCTGGACGATCTGGCCAATGGATTCCGCAAACAGGCGGATCAATATGTCATCAAAATGATCGGCGCCGGCCGTCCTCTGGTGCTGGACCGCGCGGCCGCCGAGGCGGCTCGAGAACGAATCGATGAGCGCTACAACGTAGTGAAGGAGCAGAACCTCAGGGACTAGCGACATGGAAAATTCGAATTCAATCACTGTGTTCCTCATGGCGCTGCTTGCGAGCGCCATGCCGATGTACGCGGCGCCAGCCGCCGCCGCGGCTGCAAGACCGGTGCCGGTGGTGCGGGTAAACGCGACGAACCAGGCATGGGACTATTTCCATCCGTGGACCAAGCACGCGCCGTACTCACACCGCGGGCTGGGTGCCGTGCTCGATCACGGCGAGGTGCTGGTTACGGCGGAATTGATCCAGAACGCGAGTTACGTCGAGCTGGAGCGCGCGGAAAGCGGAGACAAAGTGCCTGCAACGGTCGAGGCGGTGGATTATGAAGCGGACCTGGCGCTGCTGAAACCGGCCGATGACGGGTTTCTCAAAGGGATAACTCCCCTGGCGCTCACGGATGCGGCAGTGGGAGATCACCTGGCGGTGTGGCAACTTGAGACGACCGGTGCGCTCCTGATCACCGATGCTCTGCTCACGACCGTTGAGGTGGGGCGATACCCGCAGGAGGACGTGGCGCTGTTGAATTACAGCCTCACGACCTCCCTCCAATACCGGGACGGGAGCTTTACGGTGCCGATCGCCAAGGCGGGCAGGCTGGCCGGGCTCTTGCTGCGGTACGACACGCGGTCGCAAAATGCAAACGCGATCCCTGCCGCGGTAATCGAGCATTTCCTACATGACGCGGCGAGCAAGAACTATGGCGGTTTTCCCAAGGCGGGCCTTTTGTTCGCGCCGACGCGCGACCCGCAATTGCGCCGGTATGCGAAGATCCCGACGATGATCCCGGGCGGGGTCTATATTACGGACGTCGAGCGGAACAGCCCGGCGCAAGAGGCGGGAATCAAGCAAGGAGACGTGCTGCTCGAGATCGCGGGAAAGAGCGTGGACCAGGATGGCAATTATATCGACCCGCGCCACGGAAAGCTTTCGCTCGTCAACCTGATCTCGCTCCAGACGGCGGGGAGCGACGTCCCCTACAAGCTCTTGCGTGACGGCAAGCCGCTCAGTGTGGATGTGACCTTGCGGCATAAGGCGGCCGACGCCTACGTCATTCCGCCTTATATCGTCGGCAAGTCGCCAGGTTACTATGTGCTCGGCGGACTCGTGCTCCAGGAGTTATCCCGGGAGTATCTCAAGGAATGGGGATCCGACTGGCAGAAGAAGGCGCCGGAACGGCTGGTGTATTACGACAGGTATCAAACTGAGTTGTTTCAAGCGGACCGAAAACGCTTGGTGATCCTCTCGCAGGTGCTGCCGACGACAGACACGATCGGTTATGAAGAACTCGGCTCGCTGGTGGTTACAAAGATCAACGACGTGCCGCTGATGAGTCTTGCGGACGTTCCCAGGGCGCTCGAGCATCCGCTCAACGGTTTCCATAAGATCGAGTTTGAGGAGAACCCGAACGTCATTTACATGGATGCGCGACACGTCGGCGAGCACATTGAAACCCTGAAGAAAACGTACGGTTTGCCGGACATCAGCCGGACGGAATAGCCGGAAACTGTGCGCAAGCTGATCATCGCAACGCGAAACCGCCACAAGACTGAAGAGCTGGCGACAATGCTGGGCTCCGGGTGGGTGGTCGAGGATCTTGCCGGAAGACGTGATATTTCGGTGCCGGAGGAGACGGGGACGACTTTCGAGGAAAATGCCGCGATCAAGGCGGTCGCGGCGTCGGCAGTAATCGAGGGGCTGGTGCTTGCGGACGACTCGGGGCTGGTAGTCGATGCGATCGAGGGCGCCCCGGGAATCCGCTCGGCCCGGTACGCAGGGGACAAGGCGACGGACCGAGAAAACCGGACCCGGCTCCTGGCGGAGTTGGCCCGTTCGAACCACGCCGCCGGGGAGTCGATATTGGCGCATTTTTATTGTGCGATGGCGGTGGCGGAGGGAGGAAGGGTACTGAGGACTTTTTCCGGGCGGGTCGAGGGGCGGATCGCGCTGGCGGAGGCGGGAACGCGCGGTTTCGGCTACGACCCGCTATTCATCCCGGATGGCTACAGCCGGACGTTTGCGGAACTGGACTCGGAAACCAAGAACCGGCTAAGCCACCGGGCGCGTGCGATGGAGCAGGTGGTCAAGTGGCTGGCGGACGTTAACGCGCCCTAAAGCCCGCCCGCAGCCGCGGCGACGGGACTCACGGAATAGAGATCCGTCACGCTGCCATTGGCAAGGATGATGAGGTTGCCGGTGCCATGGACGTTGGCGCGCTCGGCGAACCATGGCGAGGTGGGCCATGTAGTCGGCGAGAGAGGCTTTGAGTCAAAGGGCATGGCAATGTAATCGGTGCGGTAATTTTGCGGCTGCGTAAAGTCCGGGTTGCCAAGCGATCGCTGGACGGTGGGGCAGATCCACACCTGGCGGGTGACGCCAAAGGGGAGGTATGCTTCGATCCAGGCTTCGTCGTAGGCGTGGTTGGGACCGCTGAGAAGGGAGGGGTCGATCTGGGGCCAGTGCCTGTATTGCTGATAGTAGGCCGAGGCGCCGACGTACAACTGGTGAAGGTTATTGCTGCAATTGACCCGTTCGACGCGGCTACGGACTTGCTCGAAAGCGGGAAACGAGAGAAGGGCGAGGATGAAAATGATCGCGACGACGGTGAGCAACTCTATGAGGGTAAAACCCCGATGGCGACGGGCATGGGGGAATGTCATGCAATCACCGGAGCCGGAATGCGGCCCACGGGACGGTTGGCACTAACCGCCGGCAGTTGTGGACTGCAAGAAGCCTTCGATGTCGAAGGTGACCTGCTCAGTTTCAATAGGGTTGCCGTTCGAGCCGTTCACGAAACCCTGGTTGATAAGGAACTGGGTGGTGCCGCTGAGGTCCAGGCCATTGCCACCGACGCTGCTGGTATCCTGGACGGCGTTAGCGTCAAAGCTGCCATTGGCAGTGGCAGTGATGGCCTCGGTAGTGATGGTGTTAGTGCCATTGGTCGTGGTGGTCACGTAGAGGCTATAGTTGAAGGTGGCAGTGGCGACGCCAAGGACCCCAGGGTTGTTAGGATTGGGATTGGCCAAGGCCTGAATAGTGCCAGTGAAGGTGTCCGCGCCGGTGAAAAGTACGAGGGTCCCGGCCCCGATGCCAGTGGTGGGAATCGAAAGAGTGAAGAGGCCAAGAGCGTTCGAGCCGAAATTGGCGGTGGAGGGAACCAGGATGGTCGTGGCGATGGGAATCATCACTCCCGCATAGGCGCCGACCAGGTTTGTGCTCTGACCCGGAATTTGGTAGATGTCTCTGGCAAGTACGGGTGCTTCCGCCAGGATGAAGCAAAGGAGGAGGGCCAAAACGGTCTTCATGGAAGCGCAGGATAATTGAAAAATAATCGGAGTCAATCGGTTTGGGATAAATGTCGCTGACTCCGGGGTGAATTGTGAAGGCGGCTTTCGGCGGATCGCGCCACCAACCGGCGCCCGGGAGCGGCGTGGCATCGAGGCTGCTTTCGGTAAGACGTACGTGAGAATTGCCCCCTTCTTGTTTCTTCTGTTTCTTGCCCCCCTGCTCTGCCGGGCCTCGGACGACGGGCCGGTGCTCGATGAGATCAATCTGGCGCGGACCCACCCCCGCGAGTATGCCGAAATCGTGGAAGCGCGGATGAGGGCGATGCCGGCGGCGGACCAGCGGTGCGTGGCGGAGGCGGAGGCCTTCCTAAAACGCCAGCGGCCGCTCGATCCTTTGCAATGCGTACCGGGGCTGGTGCAGAGCGCGCGACAACACGTGGCGGACCAGGGTCCGATGGGCGCCATCGGCCACAAGGGCAGCGATGGCGGCAGCCCATGGTCGCGTATGGCCAAGCAGGGACAATGGACTGGGCGGGCGGGTGAAAATATTTCATATGGCTATGCGGATGCGCGGTCCATCGTGGTTACGCTGATCGTCGACCAGGGGGTGGCGGACCGGGGACACCGCCGCAATATCTTCTGCCGGGATTTCAAGGTGGCGGGCGCGGTCTGCGGGCCCCATGCGCGGTATGGAGTGATGTGCGTGATCGATTTCGCGGCGAGATTCGCCGAAAAGGGCGAAAAAGTCGCGATGACGGACCCGTGGCGGGGCGCCACGGAGTGGTGATCCCGGCGTTTTTGCCGGGAAAAACAAAAAAACAGGGCGTTGGAACAAAACAGGATTGGAAAACAAGCCAAAACGTGATAAAAAACTAATCTCATTTCCTTCCCGTTTCGACTATTATGACTCCCCCATTCCTGCTTCTCCTGGCTGCCGCCGGTATTTTTCGCTGGCTTTCGGCGGACGCGAAAAAGGCATTTCACCAATCTCTGGCAAGGCTGCTGCCCCGGAAGGTGATGGATCAGCATTTGCGGGCGCTGCTCGAAGATTACCGGGAGCGCCTCGGGGAATTCCGGCGGCGGGTGCTGCCATTCTTCGCGTTGCACGTAACATTGAACGCGGCGGCTTGCGCGTGCTTTGTCGCGGCGGTATGGAAATTCCCGCCCAGCGGAATGATGCAATGGGACTTGGTGTTCGTGCGCTATGGCAGCGTGCTGCTGATCCCTGTGGCGTTTTTGGCGGACACGGTGTGGTTTGCGCGGATCCTGATAGCGACTTTCGGCAGAGGGGGGAAATTGGAACTCCACAATTCGAAATTCGGGACGGATTAGGTTTCGCCGGCAGCCGCTCCTTCCATAGGTCCCTATGCGGTCTATAGAGACCGCATGCCCGAGACAAAAGTTAAAAAACCGTTTGACGGGTCCGTATTTGAGACTCATTCTCAGGTTGTTTTATGGCTTCTCAATCCAACCTCGCCAAGTTCTCCCCCGTCGATCTCCCGGTTGATACAAGGCCTATCGGCAAGGCGGTAAAGATTCTCCTCTTTGCGGCGGCGGCTACGGTGGCGGCGGTGCTGGTGTGGCAGGGACTCACCGCTTCGGGATCGCCCGACCCAACGCGCGATCATACGAGCCGGGCGGGAGCGATCATGGACGTGGGGGTGCTCGTGTTCAGGGAAGGATTGGAGTGCATCCTCGTGCTGGCGGCGGTCACGGCGAACATGACTGGGGAGAGGCAACCGCTCCGCAAGCCGGTGGTGGCCGGAGCGGCGGTGGCCTTCCTGGCGACGCTGGTGACGTGGTTCATCGCAATCGGCATCCTGCACGATCTGGGTGAGAGCGTCTCCGCGCTCAACCTTCAGGCGGCGAGCGGACTGGTGGCGGTGATCGTGCTGCTGGTGGTGATGAACTGGTTTTTCCACAAGATTTACTGGGGCGGCTGGATCTCGCTGCACAATCGGAAGAAGAGGGCGCTGCTCAATGAGATGGAGACGCGCCAGGTGGTGACGGGCAAGTTGTGGTGGGGACTGGGACTGCTCGGCTTTGCCTCGCTCTACCGCGAGGGGTTCGAGGTGGTGCTGTTCCTGCAGGGGTATTACTTGAAGATGGGAGGCGGAACGGTGTTGACGGGCGCTGCGGTGGGGTTGGGGCTTTCGGCGGTCGTGGCCGTGCTCACGTTTGTGGGGCAGCGGCGGCTGCCGTATCGGAACATGCTGATTTTCACCGGGATTCTGTTGGGCGCCGTCCTGCTGGTGATGGTGGGAGAGCAGGCGCAGGAGATGCAACTTGCGCATTGGCTGCCGACGACAACCATCGCGCCACTGCAGCCCGTGATACCGGACTGGGCCGGTGTGTGGTTCTCGGTGTTTCCCACGGTGGAGACGCTGGCGGCGCAAGGATTGGCGGCGTTGGTGGTGATTGGGTCCTACTACGGTTCGCGCCGGCTGGCGCGGGGATGAAAGATAGATCGCAGGGCTATGCCTATGGGGATGGAGTAAGGGTGATAGCACCAGCGGAACCGGTGCCGCTTACAATCGGTCCAAGGAAGAAGCCGGCGGCGCATGGGTTGGCAGAGTCTTTGAGCAAGACTCCTCCGAACTTAATGATTTTGTTCGTCAGCGGATGCACAAAGGAACCGCTGAGGCTGCCGGTTGCGGCGGCAATGGTTAGTTTTAGCCCGTTCGGGTTCGCATCGGAAACGGTGATGATATTCGAGGGCGATAAGTCAACCGCGTCCGTAATCGGGGCGCCGAGGCTCCCTCCGGATAATTGCACGAGGCCTTGTGAAAAGGGCAAGGCGGCGGTTTGGCGGGCTGGGGCAACATACTGGGCGGCACTTAAATTCAAAGTGGTGTCGAAACCGCCGGGGTAATAGCCGGACGTACCGCTCTGCTTCGGTTTGCACCACTCGAGGGAGCCATCGCAACTGGTTGAGCCGGACCCACTTAAAAGAGCCGAACCACACAGGTAGCCCTGCCCTTTGTAGAGCTTTGGCACAAGGACTGCAAAAGCGCCACAGGTCCCAGCCTCGACCACCAGGCTTCTGGTGCTGAAAGCAGTTCCATCGGCCAATTTGCCAGCCAGGGTTACAGTGCCCACGGCGGAAACCGTCAAGGTCCCGTAGCCGGCGCCGGCGGGCGCCGTGGCGGAGGGTTGCGTCCCGGTGAGCAGTAGAGTGTATCTTCCCGCCTCCGGCACCGGCTTGTGCAGAGCGGACTGCGCCCGGTACGCGGTAAGCGAGTCTTCTCCCACGGAAACGACTATACTGGCCGAGCCGAGGGTAAGCGAGACCGGGAGGGAAGGATTGCCAAAATTACCCGAGAAGGTTCCGTTTGCCCCGAATTTTCCATTCATGGAAATCGTTTCTCCATTGAGCAGCAGTTTCCCGGTGAATGCGCCGGTCTTGGTCACGTTAAGCGACAGGAGGCCATTATCGATCCAGCCCTCGTACGCGCCGGCCTGTTGCGAAAAGGATATCCCCGTGCCGGACAGCGAAATATCAAACGAGGGATTCACCGGATCGTTGCTGGCGAGTTCGAGAGTCGCGGTTCTGTCTCCTGGGGCCTGCGGATGAAAGGTAAGCTGGAAGGAAGCGCTTCCTCCAGGAAGAATCGTCGCCGGAGTTCTGAGGTTCGTATTAAAAT
>Ga0302320_10022063_pt1 | contig 12601 bp, 13 predicted proteins | sample Bog_T0_3_FD_202130 | JGI IMG/M metagenome (GOLD analysis project Ga0302320, IMG submission 202130) | Peat permafrost microbial communities from Stordalen Mire near Abisko, Sweden - Bog_T0_3 | ecosystem: Environmental > Terrestrial > Soil > Wetlands > Peat | place: Sweden: Abisko, Stordalen Mire...
CGGCCGCCTGCCGGAGATCCCTGGAAACATCGCGTCCGCCGCTGGCGTCGCCGGTTGCCCGTTCGCGCCACGCTGCGAGTCGGCGCGTGCCGATTGCTGGGTGACGCGGCCGGACGCGCGGTTCCTGCACGATCCGCGCCACCTGCTGGCCTGCCCGGTCCATGAACCGGCGGATAACGCGCGTGCCATTGCTGTCCATTGACAATCTTCAGACGCGGTACCCGACCTCGCGCGGAACCCTGCGCGCAGTCGATGGCGTCTCGTTGCGCATCGAAAAGGGCGAAACTCTTGCTCTGGTCGGTGAATCCGGCTGCGGCAAATCGACTCTCGGCAAATCGGTTTTGCGCCTGATCCCGCACAGCGGCGGCTCCATCCGGTTCGATGGAGTCGACATCGGCGCACTGTCCGGGGGCGCCCTGAAACCCTGGCGCAGGCGCATGCAGATGGTGTTTCAAGACCCCTCCGCCTCGCTGAACCCCCGTCAGACTGTCGGCACGATCCTCGCGGCGCCGCTGGTTGTGCATAAGGCTGGAGATCGTGCGGAACGCCGCCGCCAGATGGAAGCGATCGTCGAGCAGGTCGGCCTGCCGCGCGACGCCCTGTCGCGCTACCCGCATGAATTCTCCGGCGGGCAAAAACAGCGCATCGGCATCGCCCGCGCGCTGATCCTGAAGCCCGATCTGATTGTCTGTGACGAACCGGTCTCGGCGCTCGACGTGTCGATCCAGGCGCAAATCCTCAATCTTCTGGTTAAATTGCGCGGCGGGGACCAGCTTTCCTATTTGTTCATATCGCACGACCTTGGCGTCGTGCGATATATCGCCGACCGGATCGCGGTGATGTATCTGGGCCGCATCGTCGAAAACGCGCCCCACGGCAGTCTGTGGCGCCGCCCGCTGCATCCATACACGCGCGGCCTGATCCAGGCGGTCCCGGGCCAAACCGATCCTGGGCGGCGGAACAGACAGGCACCGCTGGCCGGCGATCTGCCCGATCCGCTCGACCCGCCGCGAGGCTGCCGGTTCCATCCACGTTGTGCGCTGGCCACCGATATCTGCCGGACCACGGAGCCGGAACTGCGCACCGTGCTGCCGGACCACGAGACCGCCTGCCATCTCGCCGCCGCCTGACGCTGGATTGCGATTCAATCAACCTGTTGTATTAGTAATACCCGTTGACTCACGTCAGTAGGGCGTGTGACGTTCAGGAATGATCAGGACGGTTCGCCCGTTCCGTAGCGCCCATCAGGCCCAGGAGGCAAAACATGAACGCACCCGTCGATGTGAGATCGTCCGTCGTCCTCGCCGATCTGAACTACCTCGCGCCAACGCGGGAACGCCCGCGCACGCTGGCTTTCACGCCCGCGGAAGGGGAGTCTCTTACGACGGCGACGCGGGACTCGCATCTTACGCCAGTCCACGACATCCGCGGTCACGAAGCGGCCTTCAGCCTGGACGGACAGGGGTTCACCGTCGCACAACATGCCTCGGAGGTTACCGATTGGACCGACGAGGCTCAAATTCGAAACGTTTATTACCCCGAAGCCGAGCGCCTGCTGAAGGAAGTCACTGGCGCCGACCGTGTGTTCATCTTCGATCACACCCAGCGGCGCCGCATTCCCGGCCTGTCCGACAACCGCGGTGGCCCGCGCCAGCCCGCCACCACGGTCCATGTCGATCACACCGCGAAATCGGGCCCTCAACGCGTGCGCGATTTTCTGCCGCACGAAGCTGATGAACTGCTGCGGGGCCGCGTGCAGGTGGTCAATCTTTGGCGGCCCATCAACCATCCTGTCCATGACGCGCCGTTGGCCGTCGCCGAGGCCGGGTCCGTGGCGTTCGACGATCTGATCCCGTCCGATCTGGTGTACCGGGACCGCGTCGGCGAAACCTATAACGTCGTCTTCAACCCGGCCCATCGCTGGTACTACATCAGCGAACAACGCCCCGACGAAGTGCTTTTCCTGAAATGTTACGATTCCCGCACAGATGTCGCGCGTTTCGCACCGCACACCTCGTTCATTGTCCCGAACCTGCCCGATGGCACCCCGACCCGGGAAAGCATCGAACTGCGTACGTTCGTTTTCCGCAAAACCTGACGACCCAAAAGGACGACTCCATGAGTTACACCACTATCCAGGTTACACCGGTCACCCCACGGATCGGCGCCGAAATTTCCGGCATCGATCTGACGGCCACGCTGAGCTTTCAGCAGGTCGAGGATCTGCACGACGCTCTGACCGAACACCAGGTCCTGTTCTTCCGCGACCAGAAAATCACCCTCGACCAGCAAAAAGCCCTGGGCCGGCATTTCGGCGACCTTCACATCCACCCCAATACGCCCGGCCCAGAGGGCCATCCGGAAATCCTGTCGATCCACGCCGACGCCAACTCCAAACGCATTGCGGGCGAGGCCTGGCATTCCGACGTGTCCTGCGACGTCGCACCGCCTCTGGGCTCGATCCTGTATTTGCACACAGTGCCGGAAACCGGCGGCGATACGATCTTCGCCAGCCAGTACGCCGCATACGACGCCCTGACGCCCGCGTTTCAGGCGTTTCTGGAGGGGCTGACGGCGACCCATTCCGGCGACCGCTCCTATCGCCGCACCAACCGACTGTTGGGGATCGACGACCGCGACCGGACCTTCCCTCAGGCCGTCCATCCAGTGGCGCGGATGCACCCGGTGACCAAGAAAAAGGCACTGTTCGTGAATGAGACCTTCACGCTCAAAATCAACGAGCTGTCCGATGAGGAAAGCACCGCCATCCTGGCCTTCCTGTATGGGCACGCGACGAAGCCCGCGTTTCAGGTGCGGTTCCGCTGGCGGCCGCATTCGATCGCCCTGTGGGACAATCGCGCGGTCCAGCACATCGCGATGTGGGACTACTTCCCTCAGGTGCGCTCCGGTTATCGCGTCACCATCAAGGGCGATCGTCCGTTTTGACGATCCCATCGACGCGGGAGGTGCCCATGGCACGGCAAGGCTATTTGCGAATCGACGGCGTTTCCAAACGCTTTCAGGTCAACGGCGCGCCGTTACGGGTGCTGGACCGGCTGGATTTGTCCGTCGCGCCCGGCGAGTTCCTGACGATCGTCGGTGCCAGCGGCTGCGGGAAATCCACCCTGCTGCGCCTGATCGCGGGCCTCGATACGATGTACGACGGCGGCGTGTCGCTGGACGGCGCGCCGATCGTCGAGCCTGGCCTGGATCGCGGCCTGGTGTTTCAGGAGCCGCGGTTGTTCCCCTGGCTGACCGTGGCCGGCAACATCGAACTCGGCCTGTTGAACACCGGTCAAACCAAGGCCGCCCGGCGGGATGCGGTCCGGCACCATATCGCGCTGGTGGGTCTGGACGGGTTTCAGGACGCCTACCCGTATCAACTCTCCGGCGGGATGGCGCAGCGGGCGGCGATCGCACGCGGCCTGGTGAATCGCCCCCGGGTGTTGCTTCTGGACGAACCCTTCGGCGCCCTGGACGCGATGACCCGCGCGCGGTTGCAGGAGGAGTTGCAGCGAATCTGGGCCGCCGAGGGGATCACCATGCTGCTGGTGACCCATGACGTGGAGGAAGCCGTCTATCTGGGCGACCGCGTTGTGGTGATGGCGCCACGGCCCGGCCGGATCGCCGCCAGCTTCGACGTCGATGTGCCTCGTCTTCGGGACCGGGCCAGCCCTGTGCTGGCGAGCCTGCGCGATCGGGTCATGTGCGCGCTGGAAGCCACCGGTCCCACGCCCGCGGCCGAAACACCGCCATGGACCGCCGCCGTGGCCACGCCGCGCCTTGAGCCCGTTTACCAGCCCGCCGAATAAGAAAGGTTCGTTTCGATGATCAGACTTTTGGCCGGGTTGTTCCTGACCATGGCGCTGACTGGCGCCGCGCACGCCGCCGATCCCGTGACCATCCGGATCGGCTTCGCGAATGTCGGCGTGGACAACCGGCAGTTCTCGGGCGGCAGCGCGATCGCCACCGCGCACGCGGAACATTATGTCGAGGCCGAGCTCAAGGACCTGCCGCACGTCAAAGTGGAATGGTTCTTTTTCAAGGGCGCCGGACCAGCGGTGAACGAGGCGTTCGCGAACGGGCAACTGGATTTCGCGTCGCAGGGCGATCTGCCGCAGGTGATCGCGCGCGCCAACGGCCTGAAAACCCGTATTCTGGCTGCCGGGGGCGCACACGCGCCGATGTATTTGGCGGTTCCGCCGGACTCCGATATCCGCTCCATCGCCGATCTCAGGGGCCGCAAGGTCGCGATCTTCCGGGGCACGAATAATCATCTCGCCGCGGTGAAGGTACTGGCAGCGGCGGGCCTGACCGAGCGCGACTTCCAGGGCATCAACATGGACGAGGCCTCGGCCAACGCCGCCCTCGTGACCCGCAACATCGACGCCGCCTTCGGCAATTACGGCCTGTTGCTTCTGGCGGACAAGAAACTCGCGAAGATTGTTTACACCACGAAAGGCGACAAGCCCGAGTTCGAACGCCAGGCGACGCTGATCGCGGCGGAAACCTTCGTGACCGCGCACCCGGACCTGACCCAGCGCGTCGTCACCGCGATCGTTAAAGCGGCGTATTGGTCGTCACAGGAGGAAAACCGGGAGGCCCTGTTCGAAATCTGGTCGCGGTCCGGTCGCGAGCCATCGGTTTACCGGGCGGATTTCGCGGATCAGCCGCTGCGTTACCGCAACTCCCCAATCATCGACGACTTTCTCATTGAGCAATATCGGGTACAGGCGCGGCAGGCCAAGGAATACGGCCTGGTCCGGCGGGACATCAGCGTGGACGGCTGGTTCGACACGCGGTTCCTCGACGTCTCGATGAAGCAACTGGGCTGGGAGAAATATTGGACTCGTTACGGCGCCGACGGCAAACCGCTGGGTGGGTCGTGACGGCCGCGAACGTCATCGCCGCCGCGAACTGGCCGCGCCTTGGACTGCCCAGGGGCGTGAGCGATGCGGGGGTGGCGTTGTTGGTGCCGTTGACGTTGCTTGGCATTTGGGCCGCCAGCGCCTGTTTCGCGTGGCTGCCGCCGCAAATCCTGCCCGCGCCGTCCGAAGTCTGGGCCGCGTTTCTTGACATGGCCCAGAACGGCGATCTGAGCCGCCATGTTGGGATCAGCCTGCTTCGCGTCGTCGAAGGCTTTGCCGCCGGCAGTCTGGCGGGTCTTCTGCTTGGCCTCGCCATGGGTCTGTCGCCGACGGTCGAGGATTACGTCAAACCATTGTTCACGGGTTTCGCGCAGGTGCCGACCTTGGGGTGGATTCCGTTTTTAATGCTGCTGGTGGGCATTGGGGAACCGTTGAAAATCCTGGTCATCGCCAAGGCCGCGTTCGTGCCGGTGACCCTCAACACGCTCGCCGGTGTGCGCGGGGTGCCATCGATGTACGCGGAAGTGGGCGCGATCTTCCGGTTCACCCGCTGGCAGGTGCTGCGAAAGATCGTTTTGCCCGCTTCCGTCCCGCCGATTTTCGCGGGCCTGCGTTACGGCCTGACCCATGCCTGGCTCGCGCTGGTCGCGGTCGAGTTGCTCGCCTCGTCGGAAGGGCTTGGTTATTTGCTGGTCTGGGGTCGTCAGATGTTCTGGCTTGATACAGTCATGGTCGCGATGGTGCTGATCGGGCTGGTGGGGTTCGTGCTGGACCGGATCACGGCGGAACTGGAAAAACGTCTGCAACATTGGCGCATCGCCGATGGCGGCGAAGGGCAGCGCGCATGACACGGCGCGCGGTACGAGGCGCGGTCTTGCCCCTGTTGCTGCTGGCGGTCTGGGAGATCGTCAGCAAGGCAGGTTGGGCGGACCCGCGCATTCTGCCGCCATTGGAACAGGTCGCGCGCACCGCCTGGCATCAGGCAACTGAGGAAGGGTTGGCGTATCACTTGGCCGCCAGTCTGTTCCGCGACATGGCCGGGTTCCTCATCGGCGCCACATTGGGCATTGCCGCCGGGACGGCTCTGGGTCTGTCGCGCACAGCCGACAGGTTGTTCACGCCCAGTTTCAATGGACTGCGGCAGATCGCGATCCTGGCCTGGATCCCCCTGATCTCGATCTGGTTCGGCGTCGGGGAAGCGGCGAAGATCGCTTTTATCACGGCCGCCGCTTTCGTCCCCGTGGTGTTAAACACTCAGGAAGGCATCCGGAGCGCCTCGACCCAATTGATCGAGGTGGCGCGCGCCCTGACCTTTACCCGTTGGCAAATGATCGCACGGTTGTATCTGCCATCGGCTTTGCCCTCGATCGCGACCGGTGTGCATCTGTCGCTGATCTATGCCTGGGTCGCGAGCGTTGGCGCCGAGTATTTCATGACCGTGGGTCCCGGGATCGGCGGACTGATCATCGCGGGCCGTGAACGTTTCCAGATGGACCTCGTCATTCTGGGCATACTGATTCTTGGCCTGGTTGGGTTCCTGATCAATTTCGGCGCCTCGGCGGTGGAGACGCTGTTGTCGCCCGGCCGGCCGGCCTGACCGGCACTGCGGCTTCCGCCAACCCAGAAAAAATAGGCGGCACCGTGACCGGCGCCGCCGAGTTGGGGAGGAAACGTCCAAGAATGCCGTCGTGACAGTCGGCCAGCGACGGCGCAGGGTTAATACCTCAATTATCCACCGACGTAAACGTATATTAATAGATAAACGATATATAATCGTTGATAATCGTCTGGTGTCGCGACGGACGGCATGTTTCCCACTGGCGTACGGGTCCCTGTATACTCTGGTCGCCCGACGGGAAGCCGTTTCCCGCGATTCGCGCCGATTCTCGGAACCGTACGTGCGGTAGAGCGAGCTTTTCCCTCCTCATGGCAGCTTTCCAATATGCACGGACGTACGATGTTTTCTCCCTCGGTAACGGCGCCATGCGGCGAACAACCAGGAGATTCGCTGGAAACGTCTTTCCAGGTCCGCGGCTGCCACCGAGGCCACGGCGGATTACCCATCTGACAAGGATTTTCCGGTGGCGGGATGTCATAGAGCATGGATCACTCGATTCGGGGTATCGATACAGGAAGGAGTTGCTCCACCGAGCGCCTTCAGGTAAGCTAACAAAATAGACAGGGAGCGGGACAAAGAACATGTTCCTTACGCGCCGGGACCGTGGAATGATCGCAGTCGCCATCGTCCTGGACGTGGCACTTAACAGTGGCAATGAGACGGTCGTTTCCAACGCAGAGCTCGCCGAACGGACCAGTATGTCGCGCCGGACGCTGGAACCGTTGTTACAGGCCCTGTCGCGTGAACAAATCCTCGAAAGCACCCGCGGCCCGCACGGCGGTTATCGCCTCGCCCGCCTCGCCCGGCTTATAAAGCTGTCGGACGTCATCGCCGTCGGGCTTGACACGTTGGAAGACGCGGGACCGGGGTTGGAGGGACGTTTGCAAAAAGCGGTGATCGAGCCGCTGTGGGACGAATTCGACGCCGCGTTGCTGGCGCGAACCGAGTCGATCACGATCGACGACATGCTGCGCCGCGCGGCCAAGGCCGGCATCCGCCGACGGGTCAACGAACCCCTGAACTTCATGATCTGATCGAATGCCAGCGATCCGCAAACGGGCGAAACCCGCCGCCCATCAGCCCGCGTCCCCAGTATTCACCCGTCCGTTATCGGTGCGTGGCCGAATGTACGCCAGCGTCCTGGACCTGGTCGGCGGTACGCCGCTGGTGCGCCTGCCGCGGCTGCGGGCAGCGGATAATCTCCAGGCCGACATCGCGCTGAAGCTGGAATTTTTCAACCCGCTGGGGTCCGTGAAAGACCGCATCGGCCTCGCGATGGTCGAGGCGGCGGAACAGGCGGGCGAGATCGCGCCGGGCAAAACCACCATCGTCGAACCAACATCGGGCAACACCGGCATCGCGCTGGCGTTCGTCGCCGCCGCGAAAGGCTACAGGTTGATCGTGGTGATGCCAGAAGGCGCCTCGGTGGAACGGCGCAAGATGTTGCGCCTGATGGGCGCCGAGGTCGAAACCACGCCCGCCAAACTGGGTATGCCTGGCGCCATCGCCCGGGCCGACGCCATCCTGGCCCGCACGGAAGGCGCCTGGATCGCGCGGCAGTTCGACAATCCCGCCAATCCCGCGATTCATGAAGCCACCACCGCCGAGGAAATCTGGCTGGATTCGGAGGGTACGGTGGACTTCGTCGTCGGCGGCGTGGGCACCGGCGGCACGCTGACCGGCATCGCCCGGGCACTGAAGCCACGCCGTCCCGGCTTGAGGATCGTTGGTGTGGAACCTCAGGAAAGCGCCGTCCTGTCGGGCGACAGTCCGGGTGCGCACCGGATCCAGGGAATTGGCGCCGGGTTCACACCCGCGGTCCTGGAGCGCGCGTTGCTGGACGACGTGCTGGCGGTATCGGGCACCGAGTCCTTCGCCGCCGCCCGCCGCTGCGCGATGGTCGAGGGACTGCCGATCGGCATTTCCTCCGGTGCGGTGCTGCACGCGATGTTGGACCTTGCCGCGCGCGAGGAGAATGCCGGGAAGCTGATCGTTGGGATCGCCGCCTCGTTCGCGGAGCGTTATCTGTCGACGCCACTTTTCGCGGGGCTGTGAGGGGCTGGGGGCGCGGTTTTGACGAGGCCCGCAAGGTATTCCGCCAGCAGTTCGGTTTGGCGGCGGATGTCGGGGACCGCCGACATTTCCCAGAACGTCCCCTTGGTGACAGGCCCTACCGCGAACAACCGGCGGGAGATCGCACCGTCCCGGTCGAACAACGCGCAACTGGCGGTGACGTCCAAGCCCAGACGCAGGGTGTCGGGACGGACGACGCCGTCGGCGAGCAAGGTGCGGATCAGTGGCTCCTGAATCCGATCGTAATCCGCTCCGGGGCCGGAACAATTCACCACGCGCGCGACATGAAGGGACCGAAGTGTGTCCTGACCCCGGGGACGGAACTGAACCTCGACCTGACTGTCGCCGACGATGTAGTCCCTGACGCGGCCCACGGAAATCCGGAGCTGACCGCTCGCTCCGGCCGCGTCGATGCGATCCGCGACCTGCCCGGCCATGCGATGGCGGTGGACATCCCACCACGGACGCAAGTGCCGCAGAAAGCGCCGGCGATCGGTCAGCGACATCGACTGCCAGACATCCACCGTGAAGGGACGTAGTTCATCGACGATCGGCTGCCAACCGCTGCCTTCCGCGTTTGCCCGCCTGGTTTCCCGCCGCAGGAAGCGGGTCAATTCCGTCGGCGATGTCGGGAATGGCGCATGCTCCGGTGGCGGCCGTGGCACCGCTTCATGCCGTCTGGGCAGCAGGCCACGGCGGGACAGGGCATGGATCGGTCCGGTATGGCCTTGATCCAGCAGGGAGATCACGGCATCCACGGTGGTCAGGCCGGTCCCTATCAGCAGAACCGGATCGTTCGCCGTCAGACCTGTCAGCGCGTTCGCGGCCCAGGGATCGGGGCGGTAGAACGGGGTGTCGTAGAAGGCGGGATTGTCGACCGGCATCGGCTCCGGAGGAAAATTGCCCGCCGCGAGGACGACAAGATCCGCCTCGACGCTCCTGTCCCTGTCCAATGTCAGCACCAGCGGCCGTGAGGCGCGGTCAATGCCAATGACCTGACCGCGCACCAGTTCCAACCGCTCGCGGCCAGATCGCTTGATCTCGTCGTTCAGAAGCGCCCGGATATAAGTGCCAAAAACCTGGCGCGGCACGAACGACTCGGGTGTGACCGGTTCGGCGGGTTGGTCCGGAGCCGCGCGGCCGCGCAGCCATTCGAGGAAATCGGTGGGCCGGTCATGAAACGCGCTCATGCGCCCGGCGGGGACGTTCAGGATATGACTGGCGTTACCCGTGGAATATGCGAGGCCGCGTCCAAACTGGCTGTTGCGTTCGATCAGGACCAGCCGGACGGGCGGCGGGCAGCGCCTGAGCAGATGTAGTGCCAGCAGTGTTCCGCTGAACCCAGCCCCAACAATCGCGATTGTCGTCATTTCGTGACCCGCCCTTCGGTACGGTTGACTCCGAAGCCTTGTAGTCGGTGTGTCACCCGGCGCCTAATGAAAACATCCAGGCCGTAACCCGCCGAACATCGCGCTCTCACCGATCAATCGGTCTGTCAAAGCCCTCCGGATAGCGGGTTTATTAATCACGTCCTTATAAAGTGTTTATGTATTGACGTGCGTCGGTGGCTCGTATAATCGTCGTGCAGGTTGTTTGGATCATTCGATGGAGCGGGAGGCCGGTATGAATCGTTGTCTTACGCCCTTGGCCGGCATCGCCCGGATGCGTTGTTGTCGCTGACCTGACACGCGCCTTCCGGCGTCCTTTTCGCTGACCCTCCCAATCCCTTCTCCAGGAATACCATCATGAGCTTCTGGCGCGATCGCCACGCCTTGGCCCCGGTTGCCGGCAACAAGGAATCCCGCCGCATCGAAACCTTCGGTGTATCCACGGAAAAGCGTGTGCCGATGAGGCATTCGGAACCGATCGATATCGACGGGGTCTTCCTTGGCGCCGCCGTGGAACACGAACTGGGCGTTCGATTCATCGCCGTGGACGTGCGTGTCACGGATATGAACGAAAGTATCTGGCCTAATCTGCATTATGCGAAGATGTCGGCTCGCCAGTTGTTCCGGGCGAACCGAGCCATGGTTCCGTCCTGACAGCACGCGAACGGGACCAACACCATGACGAAACAAATGCGCCTGAACGCATTCGATATGAACTGCGTCGGACATATTCAGCACGGTATGTGGACTCACCCAAAGGACAGGTCCGCGTCGTATAACACTCTCGAATACTGGCAGGATCTGGCCCGCACCGCGGAGCGCGGGTTGTTCGACGGAATATTCCTGGCCGATATCGTCGGCGTTTACGATGTTTATAAGGACAGCCCAGACCCGTCGATCGTCAACACCGTTCAGATCCCGGTGAACGATCCGATGCTGGTCGTCCCCGCGATGGCGGCGGTCACGAAACATATCGGCTTCGGCGTGACCAGCAATCTGACGTACGAGCCGCCGTATCTGTTTGCGCGCCGTGCCTCCACGTTGGATCATCTGACGAACGGTCGCTTCGGCTGGAATATCGTTACCGGATATCTGGACAGTGCTGCCCGGGGCATGGGGTTACCGGCACAGCACGACCATGACACACGATACGACGTCGCCGACGAATACATGGAAGTCGTTTACAAATTGTGGGAAGGCAGTTGGGAAGATGGGGCGGTCCTGCGCGACCGCGCGAACAGAATCTTCGCGGACCCCAGGAAAATCCACCGCGTACAGCATCGGAGCCGATACTACCAGGTGGACGCGATCCATTTGTCTGAGCCGTCTCCACAACGAACGCCGGTTCTATACCAGGCGGGTTCCTCGGCGCGCGGGCGCGAATTCGCCGCCAAGCACGCGGAATGCCTGTTCGTGAACGGTCCGGACAGAGCCATAACTCGCTCTCTGGTCAGTGACATCCGCCGCCGGGCGGTCGCACATGGTCGCCGCCCGGATGACATCGCTGTCTTTCTGGGCCGCACTGTCGTGGTTGGCCGAACGTGCCGGGAAGCTATGGACAAATTCGAGGAATATCACCGTCACGCGAGCATCGAAGGCGCGCTGGCGCATTTTTCAAGTTCAACAGGCATCGACCTCTCCCGGTACGAACTCGACGAGCCGATCCGGTATGAAAAGAACGACGCGAACAACTCGGCGGTGGAGGCGATCACCTCGCTCAGCGCCGAACCCTGGACGCCCCGCCGACTGATCGGACAGATGGGACTGGGAAGCCGCAACGCGCCGATCGTCGGCTCGGCGGATGAAGTGGCCCGGGAATTGATCGATTGGACGGAGGAGACCGGGGTCGATGGGTTCAATCTGAGCCGGATCGTTACGCCGGAGAGTTTGGAGGATTTCGTCGATCTGGTGGTGCCGGTTCTGCAGGAGCGCGGGGTTTACAAACGCGAATACGGTGCAGGCACGTTGCGGGAAAAACTGTTCGGGCACGCACGGCTGCCGGCGTCCCATCCCGCGGCTTCGCATCGGTGGCGGAGCCCGCCGGAACAACGATCCGCGGCGGAATAGGAGAACATCATGTATTGTCATGGGTGGCGTGCCGCGGAAATCTCGTTGGCACCGGAAGAATTACTCTGGCCGTACAATATGCTCGATAAAGAGCCGTCGCATGACCCGGAGCCAATTCCCGATGGCCCCGCGATTCAGCCCGGGCCCGGTCTTTTGGACGCCGCGTCGTTGGAGGCCGAACACCCCGAGCCGGGCATGAAGACGCCGGTCCTGACGCGATACAGGAAATACATCCGTTCGTTTTGGTAACATCCACCGTCTGACAGAACCTGGAACATCGCCATGAATCACATAACCCCGGCTCGTTCTCTGCAATTCCGCGAAATTTACGATACGATCGCCGCCGGCGCTTCGGACCGGGACGCGGAGCGTATTCATCCTCATGACGCCCTCGCGCTGCTCCGCCAGGCACGGTTCGGTGCACAGAGGTTGCCGGTGGCGGAGGGAGGCCGCGGGTCGTCCCTTCGGGACGTCATCCAGGAGGTGATTCATCTGGCCGAGGCGGATGCGAGTGTCGCCCACATTTACCGCAATCACTTCACGCTGGTGGAGCGTTTCCTGATCGGTTCGACCGATCCGCGCCGCGC
>Ga0302320_10022064_pt1 | contig 12601 bp, 10 predicted proteins | sample Bog_T0_3_FD_202130 | JGI IMG/M metagenome (GOLD analysis project Ga0302320, IMG submission 202130) | Peat permafrost microbial communities from Stordalen Mire near Abisko, Sweden - Bog_T0_3 | ecosystem: Environmental > Terrestrial > Soil > Wetlands > Peat | place: Sweden: Abisko, Stordalen Mire...
TGCAAAAGCAGATGGAAACGTCGTGGAGTAACCGCTCGGGCGCACTGTAGAAGAACGGCTCCGAAACACCGTGGAAGAGCGGCTCTTCAGAGCCGCGTAAAGCCCATATCAAGACCACGGGCTTTAGCCCCTGTGGCTGCGCCTACCGTTTATAATCCCGCGGATCCGGCAGCGGCTCCAGCCCCCGCCCCGCAAAGATCTCCCTGAACTCATCCAGCAGCGCCTGATGCAGCAGCCCATTCGACGCAATCGTCTCCCGGCTGTTCAACTCAAAAGCCGACCCATCAAACCGCGTCACCTTCCCGCCCGCCTCTTCTACAATCAGCACCCCCGCCGCCGTATCCCACGGATTCAGATTGAACTCCCAAAACCCGTCATACCGCCCCGCCGCCACATTGCACAGATCCAGGGCCGCCGATCCCGCCCGCCGCACTCCGTGCGTGTGCAGCGTGATCTGGTGATAAAAATAAATATTCGGATTCTTATGCCGCTTATGGCTGGGGAACCCCGTAGCCAACAAACTCTCCTTCAACGTCGCAGTCTTCGAAACCTGAATCGCCTCCCCGTTCAACCGCGCCCCTCTTCCGTGCTCCGCCGCAAACAACTCGTCCCGCGTGGGATCATAAACCACCGCCGCGATCCGACTCCCCCTCTTCCCCGACGACCGCTCTTCCACCACCTGATGCTCCAGCGCAATCGACACGCAAAACACCGGATACCCATGCGCAAAGTTCGTCGTCCCATCCAGCGGATCGACATACCACCGGTAATCCCCCCCCAAATCGCTAAGCCCCTGCTCCTCGCCCAGCACATCGTGCGTCGGCCACAGCGCCTTAATCCGCTCCCGAATCAGCGTCTCCGACGCACGGTCCGCCGCCGTCACCAGATCGGCGTCCCCCTTATACTCAATCTTCAAATGCTGATGAAAATACTCCATCAACAACTTGCCCGCCTCCCGAGCAATCGCCGAAATCGCCGGAATATAACTCTCTTGACCGGAAGACATAATTTAAGATGAAATGCACCCGTCGGAGTTCAACTACGCTGGATGTTCCAGAGCAAGGTTTACCAGGGCGGCGTTACAACTTGATGTAGCCCCTGATTTTGGGTGGCGCACACACTTCAGCGCTGCGATAACTTCCCTTTTTCAAATCGGCTTTAGCCGCTGAGGTGAGGGCTTTGTCAGGACCTGCCTCTTCCGACACCCACTAAAATCCAACCGCCTGCGCCGCAACCTCTCACTTCTTCCCCCCGCCATCTTCCTCGATATACATAATCTCATGCTTAAAAATAAAAAGATTCGGCGCGCCCTCGCGCGTCAGCCGCACCATGTGCTTGTCGTAATACTCAATCCACCCACTCACCCGCTGCCCATCCATCAACTTCAGCCGCACCGTCTTCTGCTTCTCCCCCAACGCCTTGAGGAAGCTAGCCTCCTCAAACGTCTCCTCCGGAGGCGGCGTGCGCCCCCGCTTCCCCGCATTCGGATTCCCCTGCGCCCGAAAAGCCATGACCGCATTGTACACTCGAGACCCTGCGAAGTTACCCGTTCAAAGGAGTAGTATAGGTGCGAAAATCCTCCGACGAGAGGTACGGGTGAAAAACTTCTCCACATTCGTTTTTCTTCTGACCGCGATCTTTATAAGCCCTTCCAGCTTCCAGAAGTCCGCGCCCGAAACCCCGGGAAAGATCGAACTTGAAAAACACCCCATCGAAGTGGAGCCGCCGCTTGGCCCGCAGCCGCAACAATTGGATCTCGCGAAAATTCGCGCCGAGGCGGAGGAACTGTCCACTCTCGCGCAAATCATCCCCGTAGACGTAGCCCAGATCGCTCAAGGCAAGCTGCCCAAAGATATGGCGGAAAAGCTCAAACGGATCGAGAAGCTCTCCAAGCATCTCCGCAACCAAATAACGCCCTAGCCATTACAAAAAAAACCGTCGGCCCTTGGGCCGACGGCGTTTCAGAGAACCAGCCGATCGCTTAAAAATCGAGCCTCAACCCGAACTCAGCCTGACGCGGCGCACCGGCGGCGAAGACGCCCGAGCCCAAACCAGAACGCAGAACGTTATGCGTCGGATCGTTACCCGCGATAGTGCCGTTCGGCGCTCCGGGCCCGCCCGTCAGCGCTCCTAAAGGAGTCGTCAGCGATCCCACTGCGCCGAAGTTGGCGAAGTTAAACAGGTTGAAGAACGACACACTGGGAAGCAGCGTGAAGCGCTCGCGGATTTTGATCGGCCATGCAAGAACCGAATCGAAATCCTTGTACCACGGATTCGCCGCCGGGTTAGCCACGGTGCTCAACGGCGTGCCCGCATTAATCGTTGCCCCCAGTGCGGTTAATTCACCGCTGGTGAAGAGGCCGGCATTTACCAGCGCCTGTCCAGCCGGTGTCAATTTCCCGACGTAGTTGGCATTGAATTGGCTGATCACGGTATTTAGATAGTGATTCGAAACTTGCCGCATGTAGGTTCCCGGTTTGCCGATGCCGGTGCCCGCCGAGTTAATCAAATCGCCCAGCGTGCCGTCGCCCGTAAGGTCCGTCTGGAAGATGCCAGCCGCCTGGGTCTGCGAACTCGTATCGAGCGACAGATTGGATGGCGTTGGCGACAGGAAACTGGCAATCAGGCTGAGCCGAGGACCCCTGTGAGCGATGTCAAACGTCGTGCCGAACTTGAACTGGTGCGTCCGGTCCAGCGACGTCGGCCCGAAGAACTTGGTTGGATTTCGGGCGTCAAATGCCACCGCGCTGAAGTTCTGGTCGTTGCCTCCACTACCCTGAAAGCGCGACAGCGTGTAGGCGAACTGAACATTCGCTCCCGTCAGGCCGCGGAACGGATTGTGCACCTGATACTTGTATTCGCTCTGCAGGGCATTGTAGACCGAACGACCGATGGGGTATTCCACGTCGCCCACACCCACATTCGGATTAATGCCGCCGAAGGCCGCTCCTGTATTCGGGGTAAGGCCGAACGACGCGGCGCCTTGTCCATCCAAATAGGCTTGGCCGGAGTCGAGACCGTTCCCCGCGAAGTTGTTGATCGTCGCTCCAGCCCCGCCGTTAGCGGCGCAGGATAAGATGGCCTGGTCAATCGTCGCCGCGCCGCAGGCTGCCAGGGTAGCTGCGATTGCGTTGTTCGCTGCGGCTAGGTTCAGGTAGCGCGAATCTCCCACGTGATTTACATCGACCGTCAAGGGGAAACGCAGGCTGATGTTACGCACAAAGTCCACCGACACCACGCCTCCGCGAACCAGCTCTCGCTGCAATCCCACGTTCATCTGGTAAGAGCGCGGGGTACGATAGTTTGGAGCGTAAGCTGCATAGTCGCTGACCGCCGTATCCAACGACAGCGTGTTTCCAACGAAACCGGAGTTGGCCGCCGGCCCCGCCGCTGCTACAGCCTGTTGGTAAGAGGTTTGCAGGTCCCCAATCGCTCCCGCAACCGTGCTGGTGCCCGCCGCGGCTCCCAGAGGCTGGAAGCACAGTTGTGTCGCCACGTCGGCTCCGTCGCTTTTAGACAACAGACTACCATTCGGTAAGGTAAGCCCCTCGCTCCCGTACGCCGCTCCTGGATTACATGCCAGTACCGCAGCGCTGAAGAACAACCCCTTCGGAAGCTTGCCGGGGCGATCAAACAGCACGTTGTTGAATATGGAATTCTCGTAGTAGATGCCGCCGCCGGCGCGGATCACGGTCTTTCCGTTTTTCGTCGGATCCCACGCGAATCCTACCTGCGGGCCAAAGTTGGCGTTAGGTTGCCGAATGCGATTGCCCAGCCCGGGTGTGTTCCCGAACTGGTCGAGCAGGTTTCCGCTGCACGTAATCAGAGTCGTCGCTGAGCAAGGGATCGGCGCCAGGTCGCTATCCGAACGGCCCGTGTCCCGGCCATATTTCAATCCATAAAGCAATGTGAAATTGGGTTTGATCTTCCAGGAATCGCCCGCGTAAGCCTCAAACCGCGTGTCGCCCTGTCCACCGGCCGGGGCATTAAACTGGGGCTTTTCCGTGAAATAGCCCTGCCCGTTACCGAAAACCGCCTCAATAAAAGGATATGCCCCAGGATTGGTAGGGCAACTCGCTCCGGTTGGATCCGTACACTGATATCCCGCGCCCGTGGTCGGAAGGCCGAACGTCGCATTTCCATTCACCGCAGTCAGGGTCTCCGGCCCCAGTGCGATGAAGCTGGCAAAGCCGCCACCTAGAATGCGGTTCACACCCACGCCGAAGCGCAGAATGTGTTTGCCCCACACCTTGCTGCCGTCGTACTTGAACTGCTTGTCGCTCTGATAGGTTTGTTGCGGAGCTAAAAAATTCGGTCCCGTCGTCAGGCCGTTATCCGCAAAGATCATTTCGATCGTCGGGAAAGGGTTGGTGGGACTTGCGGTCGCAGTCGTGTCGCCACCAATCAGGTTGTGAAACTTCAGGTAGCCGATGCGGAAGCTGTGCGACCAATTACCTTTGTTCCAGTCCACGCCGCCAGCATGCGACGGGGTATTGTCGCGGTTCGCATAGGCCGAGTAATCGCCGGCGAACGCGTTGCTACCCGAAAAGTTGGAGTCGTAGGCAAATTTATAGAAAACGTGAATATCCTTCCGGGCTTGCCAATCCAGCTTTCCTTCTGTCGACTCACTATGGAACGGTGCGGCGAACCCACCCGAAAGCGCGCTGAAGGGCGGGGCGACAACCACCGGATCGACGCTGGCCTGCAGCGTGCGCTCGCTGTCGGCAAAGAAGAATAGCTTGTCCTTAATGAACGCACCACCGAAGCGCCCACCGTACTGGCTGCGTTGAAAAGGAAGGCTTTGACCACCGGGGAAATTCGCGAAGCCGGCCGCTTGATCACGGAACGCACCGAAAGCTTCTCCATGATAAGCATTCGTTCCCGATCGAGTCGCCAAGTTGATCGCCCCCGAAGCGGTAAGCTCAGTCGACAAATCCAGCGACGAGCGGCTGATATTGAACTCCTGGATCGCGCTCATCGGAATATTCTGCGTAGTCGTGCCCACGGTTTCGTCGCTTACATCAAGTCCGTCGACCTCGATACGCGGCGTGCGGCCGAACACACCGTTGATCGAAACCGAGCTGTAACCTGCCTTGGTCGGGTCAAAAGTGGTTCCATCCTGCATCTGCACACCAGGCTCAAGCTGGGCGAGATCGAGAAAGTTGCGTCCGTTAACCGGTAGATTGTCGATCTGCTCGCCGCTCAGCACCCCTTGCACCGTCGCCTGCTCGGTATTAACCGTCACTGCGGCGCCTTGCACTTCGACCACCGTTGCTTCCTGCCCAAGTTCGAGTTTCAAGCTGCCGGAGGCTGTTACGGCCACTTGCACCACCACCGTGAGCTCAGACGTCTTGAACCCCCTCGCCTCCACCCGAATCCTGTAATTTCCCGGGATCAGACCGCCAGAGTTGTAAGTTCCGCCTGAGCTCGTCGTGGTGGTCGAAACCGCGCCCGTAGCCTCGTGCGTGATCACAACCTTGGCGCCAGCGACCACTGCACCCGTTGGATCCGTAATCGTGCCCTGGATACTGCCTTGGGCAACCGTGGTTTGTCCGAACGCCGTCACCGAAGACAAAAGCGAGGCGCATAGTGCTACCAATACCAGCACCATGAATCGTGCACCGGGGCGGGAGGAGTTAAGCTTCAACATCGTAACCTTCCTTTCGGAATCGTTTCTCGTTAGATTGATTTCTTGCGATTGAACTTTGTGGAACTTGATTTCTAAAAGTGCCGTCTTGCCCGAAACTGTGAACCGGTCGTTCGAAAACGTGCTCAGAATTTCACAACGTGATGCAAGACTTTTTGCGGGACGATTCCGGTGAGATTGAATCCGAACCTTCACCACAAAAATTCGGTTTGAATCTGCCCAATCTAAACTTCCGCCCCAAAATACTTACGGCTTCTCAAATCCTTCTTTAGAGAAGCGCACCTCCTCCAAAGCAATTTTCGCGCCAGTACGGGCCCGAACGGGGAACGTGTTTCCATAACAATACAAATAAACAACTTATGTCTGAAGTGCGCCGTCGTCCTCCCCACCGCCGACTCGAACTCCCCAAGAAAATATCCTGAAAACTGTAGTTTGAATCTTAAAACAGAAATCTTCCCCTTCGAGTCAAGCCCCCAGATCGCCCCCTGAAGCCTTCCCTAAAAGCGAACAAAACACGAAAATACTAAGGTGATGGAGACTGTTAACTAGAAACTAGAATTCGGACTTAAAAGTGTAGTACCCCGCCCGATGCCGCACGCGGTAGCTCGCAGATTCCGGCGGTCCGGAAACGCTGACCTGGATTCGGCGGAAATCGGAATTCGCGCTGTGTTGCGATGGGTAGTAGGCTAGTAGATACTGCGTGCGCAGCTCGTCGCTGATCTGCCGAAACGCCTCATCCAGTTGGGACATAGATGTCGCGTAATAATATTTCCCGCCCGTGTCTTCCGAAATCTGAATCAGTGCATGCTCCCCGCCAGTTTCGCGTCCCGCGCTGCTCTCGATCGGAACCACGATGATGCTGTAAACCGTCCCCTCCGCCTCTTCGGCGGCGCGCACTGCTTCCTTATAGTCAACCTTGCTGACCGTATCGCCGCCGTCGGTAATCAGCACCAGCACTTTTCGTCCCTGCCGCCGCCCCAGCGACCGCGAAGCCAGATAGACCGCATCAAACAGCGCCGTGGCCGCGCCCAACTGCACGTGATCGATCCCCTCGTCGATGCGTTTCAAGTCAGAAGTGTAAGGCGTCGATTGCAGCACCGTCTCGCTGAATCCAAAAACAGATAGAGCATCCACCGGCCGCATAATGGCGCGCGCGAAGCGTTTCGCCGAAGCCTGCTCCAGCGGCAAGTCATGCCGCGTACTCAAGCTGGTGTCGACCGCTAGCGCGATCGACAACGGCACCGCCGACTCTTTATCGAAAACTGAGATCGTCTGGTCGCGCCCATCTTCCTGCAACTTAAAGTTTTCTTTCTTAAGCCCCGCGACCGGCCCCCCGTGGGCGTCGGTGACCGTGACGAAAACGTTCACCAGTTTCACATCCACTTTAAGAGTGGGGGCTGGTTCCGCCTGGGGAGGGTTCTTAACCGGAGCCTGCTGCGCCTGCACTACGGCGCACACCAACAACAAAATCAGAGTTGCAGATTTTCTCATTCGCCCAAGGAGTATACGTGGGAGTTACACTCGCGGCGCAGCCTTCATGCGTCCGTCTCGGGCACGGACGCGCTTCGACACTAATCCCATTCACTTGGATGCATCCAGTCGGGGCGCGCTGCCTCCAGCGGCTTAACTTATCGCTGTGAAGTTATCGCTGGAACTCAGGTTACAAACTTAGCCGAGGATTTCCGCCGGAAAGGGCTCGCCGTCGGCCCACACTGCGCCGTCCTCGAAATGTTCCTTCTTCCATATAGGGACGGTGCGCTTGAGTGTATCGATCAGCCAGCGGCAGGCGTCGAAGGCCGCGGCCCGGTGAGCGGAGGCGACCACGATGAGCACGCTGGTTTCGCCGATCTCGAGACGCCCCAGCCGATGGATCAAGGCAACGTCGCGGACTTGAAAATTTTTCAGCGCCTGCTCGGCTAGCTCTTCCATTTGCCGCAGCGCCATCTCTTCGTAGGCTTCGTAGTCGAGATATAAAGTCTTGCGGCCGCGGGTGTGGTTGCGCACTATGCCCTCGAAGACAACGGCGGCGCCGTCTTCTCCTTGCTTGATGTGGCTCAGCACCGCTTGCGTGTCGATGGGATCGCGGACGATATGGGCGCGTCCTGATCCTCCGCTGACGGGCGGCAGCAGGGCCACTTCGTCGTCTGATTTCAAAACCGTGTCGGGGCGCGCGTACTCCTGATTCACCGCCACGGCGAGCGATGGCAGCGAAGCTTTCAGCGCGGGGAGGCGCGTGGCGTAGTGGTGGAGAAGATGCTTCACGGTCGCGCCCTCGGGGAGGTCGACGGCGTCGCCGCTTTTGCCAGCGAGATCTTTCAACCGGCCGAAAAATAGAATGCGCACGCGCATGGGTTTGATGCTGCTGCAAGTTTAACTCCAGCTGGGTGGTCACGGAGCGGAGGGAAACCGGAACGTTTGCTCTAATGTTCCGGTGGGAACATTAGGCGCTAATGTTCCGGCGGGAACATTTTGTACGTACGGAAGCGTGCATACAATAAGGTGTCGAAAATGGGGTTAAGTGGGGCGGAATGAGGGGGTTGGGCGGATTGGGAAGTTGGGGCTGGCACTCGCCTTCGAGCGAGTGCTGCTAAAGAGGCTGCGGATTTCTCGCGCCAGAGACAAGTCGTTTGGAATGAATAGGTTGCGTGGATAAATCGGTGCTTCCGCACCTCAGCCACCGGCTAGGTTCCGGTGCCGGAGAGTTCGATGACTTGCGGCTTGGAGCTGGCGCTATCGTCAATGGTTACAGTGCCTGATTTGGCGCCTTGGGTCTTGGGCGAGAAGGTTACGCTGATGGTGCAGTCCGCTCCCGCCGTTACGCTCTTTCCACAGGTTGAGGTCATGGCGAATTCGCCGGTGGCCCTCATGGTGGAGATTTTCAACCCCGTCTTGCCGGTGTTGGTGAGCTTGACCGTCTGCGGCGCGCTGGTCGTGCCATGTTTCTGTTTCTTGAAGATCAGCGGAGTCGTAGGCGAGAAGCTGGCTACTCCGGTGTTCAGCAGGACGTACTCACGATCCTTGATCTGGTCGTCGGTCGTTACGTCCGGAAGGTGGTCGCCGTTGAAGTCTGCAATGGCGATCGAGTTCGGGAACTCGCTCACGGGATACAGGACGGCATCCTGGAACGTGCCGTCGCCGTTGCCCAGAAACACGCCGACGCCCGCCGGGATCGTAGCCCCAGCACCGGGCGGCGCGTCCGCCTCGGTTCCGGGGCTGGAGGCCACGAGGTCGAGAATTCCGTCGCCGTTCATGTCCGCCGCCGCCACGGCGAGTGGGACGGTGAGCTTATATACGACGGGTTGTTCGAATGTGCCGTCGCCGTTGCCCAGAAGGACCGCAACTCCTCGTCCTCCGAACTCCGCAACTGCGAGGTCGGTTTTGTGATCCTTTCTCAGGTCGGCGGCGATGATCGAAAGCGAATCGGGTGTGATGGGATAGGTCTCTCCCAGTCGGAAGCTACCGTCGCCATTGCCCAGAAGGATCTGCACCCTGCCGTCGCTATCGACGTCTTCGGTTACGGCCAGGTCCAGATTCTTGTCGCCCTTGAAGAACCCCGCCGCAAGTGCCTCGGGATTGGTCCCGGGCAGCATGGTTATCACCGGAGGCTCCTGAAAGGTTCCGTCGCCGTTGCCAAGCAGGACGCTCACGCAGTAGCACGGATCGTCGTACTGATCGGTCGTGGCGATGTCGAGATTGCCGTCGCCGTTAAAGTCCCCGAGAGCAACATAGGCTGGCCCCGCCGGGGTCGGATAATTTGCGGGGGATTGAAATGTTCCGTCACCGTTGCCAAGCAACACGGTCACGAATCCGGAATTCTGGTTGAGCGTCACCAGGTCGGGATTTCCGTCGTGATTGAGATCGGCGACGGCTAGCGGACCGTCGACCAAGCCTGTGTCATAGGAGGCGGGTGGGGCGAATGTTCCGTCGCCCTTGCCCAGAAACACCTGCACTTCGCTGTCCGTTACTGATGCCACCGCCACGTCCGCCCTTCCATCGTGGTTAAACTCGGCGGTCACCACGGAGATCGGGGTTGTACCATTCACAACGCTGAAGCGAGTCTCTAGCTGCGCCCGCGCAGGCACGGCATCTGAAAGCATGCTGCCAGCCACGATTGTTACAGCCATCAGGATTCCTCGAGCTCGAATCACGACGTACCTCGCTTGGGACCAAGGTAGGGGCGAGACGGCTTCTCTCGGGCTTGACGGAGAGCGCCGCTCTTGGAGGACTCGGAAATTAGGTTAGCACGGATCGGGGGGGCTGGCCCAGCCGTACTCTTGCACGACACGGGATGCCCCACCCGTGGCGGTTTCACGGGTGGGCCGCGATAGCGACGGGATCAGGAGATTTTGCGGATGTGAAGCTCTGCTCTTCTAATCTCATTGACCACGACGGGGCCGGCTTCTCCATAGGCGTAATGTCGGAAGCTACTCCACAGCCATTCCTCGGGCTGGCGAACTAATCCTCGCTGGACGGGGTTGCGGTGCATGTAGCGCAGCTTTTCCACGCACTTCTTCTCGGTGAAGACAACGAAATCGTAGAAACGGCGCTGCCAAACGTGCCCCGCGGCAACCGGCCTACTCCAAAGCGAGTCTGTCTGGGCGCCGGTTCTGGCGCGAAGTTCTCGCAGTAGCCGATGGGCGAAGGTCTGTTTCAAAGCGGCCAGCACCAGCGAAGGAGTTCCGCGCTCCGGCTCGGTGAAAAGAAGATGGACATGCTCGGGCATGATTACGTATCCGACAACTACGAATTGATGACGCCGGCGAATCCGCTCCATAACTTCGAGGAAGAGATCGCGCGAGCGGGGTGTGGCGAGAAGGGGACGGCGCTGATAACAACTCGTGGTAATAAAGTGAGAGTATCCAGCCCCGTAGAAGCGGTGCAGGTTGGTTGGCATGGAAACGCTGTAACACGAATGCTGGAATTTCACGGTGACGAATGAACTTGCAGGGAGAGTTCGCAGCGACCCACCCGTGAAACGGCCACGGGTGGGGGCATCCCGGGTCATGCTTGAGGACGGCTGGGCCAGCCCCCCCGTTTCATGACATGTCTCCCGAAAACGCTAGCGGTTTAAGTCTAGTGGAAGCGAGCAGCCGAAACCGGAGAGCACTACCGGGAGTGAGTCGCTGAAGGCATACCCCTGGCCAACCACGATAGCACCCGACCGGTACCGTGCTATCGAGTAATCGACCGAGCCGCCCGACCTGAATGAGATTGAAAGGGTTGCCGGCTTCTTCCACCCTCCGTGGCTTGGCTCAAACCATTTCGATCCGTTCAGCGATGTGACAATCGCGCCCTTCTCGGCCTCCGATTCAAGCTTTTTTCCGCATACACTCACTAAGGTCACTTCGGCTGGGCGGAGTTTGCGCAAATCTCGCATGTAGGAAACGTGGACTACGTCCCTTCGCAGTAGGAGGACACAGGCCGGCACGAATACGATCACGAGCAGCAAATTACCGACGCTTCGTCTCTTTCTTAGCTGAGCCGACGTCCCAACTGCAAAAACGACGGCCCCTACTGCCACGACCAACTGGAGTACTATAGCGGACCATCCGATCACGACCACTCCTCTCGATAAGCCGTAGTCCTTACGGAAACGCCAGATACGTATAGTTCAAAATAGAGGTCCCCACTCCGAAGCCCTTCGACGCCAGAGGACTTGCGCTCCAGGTGTAGGCCCCCGTTGTACCGTCGGGCTTGGGGTCGCTGCTGCAGATCGATACGTTCGGCCCAACGGGTATACCTGGGAACTTACCGAGCCCAGCGGACGCCGAGACGCAATAGAACGGGGGGCTGGCCCAGCCGTACTCTAGCACGACACGGGATGCCCCACCCGTGGCGGTTTCACGGGTGGGCCGCAATGCCGACGGGATCAGGAGATTTTGCGGATGTGAAGCTCTGCTCTTCTAATCGCTTGACCACGACCGGGCCGGCTTCTCCATAAGTGTAATGTCGGAAGCTACTCCACAGCCATTCCTCGGGCTGGCGAACTAATCCTCGCTGGACGGGGTTGCGGTGCATATAGCGCAGCTTTTCCACGCGCTTCTTCTCGGTGAACCCAACGAAATCGTAGAAACGGCGTTGCCAAACGTGACCCGCGGCAACCGGCCCACTCCAAAGCGCGTCTGTCTGGGCGCCGGTCTGGGCGCGAAGTTCTCGCAGCAGCCGACGGGCGAAGTTTTGTTTCAAAGCGGCCAGCACCAGCGAAGGATTTCCGCGCTCCGGCTCGGCGAAAAGAAGATGGACATGCTCCGGCATGATTACGTATCCGACAACTACGAATTGATGACGCTGGCGAATCTGTTCCATAACTTCGAGGAAGAGATCGCGCGAGCGGGGTGTGGCGAGAAGGGGAAGGCGCTGATAACAACTCGTGGTAATAAAGTGAGAGTATCCAGCCCCGTAGGAGCGGTGCAGGTTGGTTGGCATGGAAACGCTGTAACACGAATCCTGGAATTTCGCGGTGACGAATGAACTTGCAGGGAGGGTTCGCAGCGGCCCACCCGTGAAACGGCCACGGGTGGGGCATCCCGTGTCATGCTTGAGTACGGCTGGGCCAGCCCCCCCGTTCATCCGCCACAAACTCTGAGTGCGGATCGGAGATCATGGCGTACGCCGGGCGAAATCGTTTGTCCTGAATCAAGCAAAAGAGGTCGAGCTGCGCTCGACGGACAGCCGAGGGCGGCTGTCCCCACATCGAAACTTTTGCAACATTAAAGCTTTAAAGCTTTTGTTGTGACATCCCGTTCTCTCCGGTTCAAAGAAAAATGCCAGTCCCGGGGGACTGGCATTTTTCTATTTTGTTTCCTGACGACCCAACCCTTTACGCTTGCGCGAAGGCTTTCTCGTGGACTTCGGGAGTGGGCGTCAGCATTTTGGCGGCGGTGGATGCCGCTACTTCGGGGATGGAGACGAGCAGGGCTTCGTCGATGGTTTTAACGTAATGGACTTTGAGGT
>Ga0302320_10022068_pt1 | contig 12599 bp, 2 predicted proteins | sample Bog_T0_3_FD_202130 | JGI IMG/M metagenome (GOLD analysis project Ga0302320, IMG submission 202130) | Peat permafrost microbial communities from Stordalen Mire near Abisko, Sweden - Bog_T0_3 | ecosystem: Environmental > Terrestrial > Soil > Wetlands > Peat | place: Sweden: Abisko, Stordalen Mire...
CAGGCCTCCGGGGCCAAAGGGAAGCCGCGGGCCTTGCGGATTTTTCTCGCCCGTGGCGGCGTGGGCAGATACTCCTCTTCCCAGGCCGATCGCCAGAGGGCCAGAAGCTGGCAGCGTTTGGAATTGACCGTACTGGCGGCGCGGCCCTGGGCCCGATAGGCGGCCAAAAACTGCCGCAAGAGGTCCTCGCTCAGATCGGCCAGCGTCAAGGGCGGAGTCTCCCCTCGCCCCTTCCCGGGAGAGGGGCCGGGGGTGAGGGCCTTCCTCTCGGCTGCCCAACGCTTTAGGCAGCGGATGCTGATCTCCATCTGTCTGACGGCCTGCGGGCAGAGATCCAGCCGCGAGGGGATGTATACTTCGCGCAGAAACTCGCGGAGCGCGAACTCCGCCGGGGGACGACGCATGCTGCGAACCTCGATGGCTGGCCCTGCTGCTGCGCAAGGCTAGCACATTATTCGCATAGGTGCCGAAAATCGTCCTAAAAACGCGCATCCCGCGGTTCTGATCCGAAGGCTATCGGAGGGCGGGAAGCCGGATGGCACATACCCGTGCCAAGGAACCGCGTCTTACCGCCAAACGCTCTCGTCAGCGTTCAGCGGTGATTGTACGCTAAAGCGTACATGCGGGGTTCTGAAAGAATTTAGCTCGGAATCTGACGGAGAGCGTCGGCACTTACGCCCAGAATGTCCGCAAGTGTATACAGGACACCAGATTGCGGCTCGTCGTGACCGTTCTCAATTCGGTTGATTTGGCCGCGGGAAATTCCGATTTTCTCCGCCAAAGCACCTTGCGAGAGCTTTTTTTCCTTCCGCAGCCGGAGCACATTCGCGCCGATGGCAGAGCACAGCAAAGTTCTATCTACCACTTCTTCCATGCCTCAAAGTGTAACATATAGCGTACTTTCGTCAATGCTTTGTGCTATCGTATCTCCCTATGGGCTAAAGGGATAAAACAATACTCCCGACAAGGCTCGAACTTGTAACCTTCGGTTCCGTAGACCGATGCTCTATCCAATTGAGCTACGGGAGCCAGCCTGGACCGCTAGCCACAAGGGCTGCGCACCAAACGGAACTCTCTACAGTGTACCAAAAACCGCTGCCCCGACAAGCCCAGGGCCGGGATTATCAAGCACGTCGGGCTTTGCCCCCTGAGATGCGGCCACTTTCAGGCTCGGGCACCATGTCGGGCACCATGTACTCATGGTCGTGGTCGGCCTGACGTACGCCGTAGCGGACTACGGGTCGTGGTCCAACGCGGCCCGTTCTTCCCGCGAACCGAAATACTCGTCAGCCAACTCGGGCAAAACGATCACCTCGACGCAGGAATTCTTGGTCTGGCTCTCCGTGCCCTCGGAGATCGTGCGCGGCTCGTTTGCCCCCGCCTGGCTGAGCCGGAAGCGGTCGGCCTCGATGCCCGCGGCGGCAAGATACTGCATGGTCGCCAAGCAGCGAGCGTAAGATACCCGCCACGTGTCCGCCTGGTCGCCGGGGCCGCCGGTCCGCTGCCGTGCATGGCCGCGAATCTCGATCTTCTGCCGCTTGCCCACCAACAGGGGAAGCATCCGCCTCAACTGCTCCTTGGCCTTGTCGTTCAACTCCAGGGCGTTGTCGGCAAAAGGCAGCACCGTGCCGGTGCTTTCCTCCTTGCCGTTGTTGAGAACGAAGATCGTGGGCTTGCCGACTCCGGCCGACTTCCGGCCCTCGCCCGACCAGGCCTTCGAACCGACTTCGTCGATCTTGCGTCCGACAGGCGGGGGCGCGTTCTTGGGACGCCTGGCGCCGGGCGGGTCGCCAGGGCGGCAGGAAGGCATGAGCGTCTTCGAACCGGGGGCCAGGGGGCCGGTCGTTATCGAGCCGGCCGCCTCGGGTCCCTTGCTCTTGGAACTCGAGTTGAAGGGGTCGTTGAAGTAGTGCTGCACGGCCTGTTTCATCTGCTTGTTCTGGGCCGTGATCCACATCACCATGAAAAAGGCCATCATCGCGGTCACAAAGTCCGCGTAAGCCACTTTCCAAGCTCCGCCGCCATGTCCTGCCATGATCGTCCGTCGTTACGACGCCTCCACTTCGGCGAAGAGCTTGTCCAGGTCGTCGCGGTGCATACGGAACTCCGTGGCCACTCCCCGCCGCGCGTGGTCCAGCGCCACCTTGGGCGGCAGGTCGTTGACGAACCCTTGCATGACCGTGGCGATCGTGTGGAAGAAGTTCATTTCGGCCATGCCCAGGAACTCCATCCGCGCGGCCAGCGGGTTCATGAAGCCGTAAGACGCCAGAATGCCCAGGAACGTTCCCACCAAGGCCGCGCCCACCTTCTCGCCGATCTCTTCCACCGGTCCGGCAATCGAGCCCATCGTGATCACGATCCCCAACACGGCCGCCACGATGCCGAACCCTGGCAGGGCGTCGGCCGTCTTCGTCATCGCGTTCACGGTCGCGTGGTGCTCCTCTTCGACGACCTTCAATTCGGTGTTCAGCAAGAGCGGCAGTTGGTCGGGCTTGACCGTGCCCTCGATGATCGGCGAGAGCGCCCCGCAGATGAACTCGGCCACGTGATGGTTGCCGCCGATCCGCGGATACTTCTTGAATATCTCGCTCTCCTTGGCGTTGGAGACGTGCTGTTCCAGGGCGATCAGACCCTCGCGGCGGGCCAGGCGGAAGAGATCGTAAAGCAGCTTGAATAGCTCTTCGTATGCCCCCCGGTTGTATGGTGTGCCCTTGAAGCACTGCACGACTCCCTTGAGCAAGTCGATGAGCACTTTCTTAGGCGACATGACCATCATCGCGCCCAGGGCCGCCCCGCCGATGACGAGAAGTTCCGCCGGGTGGATCAATGCGAGGATATTTCCGCCCGACCAGGCGAAACCGCCGAGTACGCAGCCCAGGACGACAACACATCCGACGATAACAAGCATGGCGGCTCTTCTGGTGGTGACGCAAATGCCTTGGCGGCAAGCAGTTCCGTTTCAACAATATGTAGCTTACGAATCCCGTCCGGTCGCTGCGGAACAAGGCCCCGCGGGGGAAAGCTGGGCGGTGGCGCAGGCGGATAGGGGGACTGTGGCGGTTTCAACGGATGCAGTCGCTGGCTTTAGCCCGGATTATTCACGGCAATAAACAAGCCTGAAGCGCAAGCGAAGGACGGCTTACCTTCGCTTGCGCTTCAGGCTTGTGTCACACGTACTGCACAGGGTCTGGGCTGCGCTGGACACCACCCTACTAGTGGTTGCAACTTTACACTATCCGACGGAATCGGACACTTTTTGCCTTCCATTGGTGGTGTATGCACTACCGTAGTGTTATGTATATATGTACATATAAATTACACGCCGACATGCCTCGCTCTCATCAATTGACCACCCAGTGGTTGGGTAAGTGAGGTGAATTTGACAACATTTCCAGATTGATCTCACGCAAAGGCGCTAAGGCGCGAAGAGGCGATCTATTTTTGTCTCTATCTCCGCTCATGCTTTTCTTCCTTTGCGCCTCCGCGCCTTTGCGTGAGATCTCCCGTCTTTGCGTGATAAATCCGGACCTTGCCCCGTTTTTGGCCCAAGAGTCCCCCGCGGCCGGTAGGCGCCTGGGCGAAAAGTCCGTTAAAGATTGGTGAAAAATCGATTGCATTATTTTTCAATCTGAAGCACAATGAAAACTGGGTGTAGTATGTCCGATTCGGTTCTCTCTCTCTTTCGCGTCGGGAGTTCGTTATGCGTTGCCATTGTGCGCATCGTTTTCTGGGCCTGGGATCGCTGATCATTCTGGCGGGTAGTTTCGCCGCGCGGGCCGACGCCCAGGTCTTTACGTGGGGCCCTGCGACAACGATCGTCGGCGATGCGGACGTCTACAACCTTGGCGGCTTGGATTTCGCCTACGACTTCGCCAACGCCAACGCGACGATCAACGGCGTAACGTTTACGGGGACCACGACCACGGGTACCGTCGGCAACCTCACGCTGGCCAGCGGCCTGACGAACAACGGCACCGCGTTCACTTCCGGCAGCAACCCGTTCAACAGCCTTTCGGCGGCGTATAAATCGGTTCTCATCGGCGCGGACTACGCCAACGGTGGGAGTGCCCAAACCGCGACGCTCAACGGGCTAACGGCGAACCACGTCTACGCCGTGCAGTTTTGGGTCAACGATCCGCGCCCGGAGTCCGGCCGGTACGAGGTCGTGACCAGTACGGGCGGAAACAGCGTTACGCTCACTTATGCGGTGAACAACACCGCGGGCAGTCCGGGCCAATACAGCATCGGCACGTTCGTTGCCAACGCGGCCAGCCAGTCATTCACCTTTACGGGCAACGCCTCCTCGCAGATCAACGCCATCCAACTCCGCGACGTCACACCCAATCTCGGCTGGTGGGCCGGGACCTCCGGCGGCACGTGGGACAGTAACACGACGCCCAATTTCTGCACCAACTTTTCCTCCAGCGCCGTCACGCTGGGTACCTTCAGTCAGACCAGCACGGCCACCAACAGCGCCACCTTCGGCGACTATTACTGGAACAGCGGCAGCACGGCCGCCGTGGGAACGGGAACCATCGTCGTGCCCTCCGCGGTATCGATCGGCTCGGTCATTTTCACGAACAGCGCCGTCCCCTACACGCTGACCAATTCCGGCTCGGGCGGGATCAGCGGCGCGACGAACGTCGTCGTGGCTGGGCAGGGCACAGTGACCCTCGCCAGCAGCAACAGTTACACGGGCGGGACGACGCTCAACAGCGGCCTGCTTTCCTTCAGCAACAGCGCCCTGGGCACCGGCAACATCTGCCTCGACGGCGGCACGCTCCAATGGAACGGCACGAACACGCAGGATGTTTCCAGTCATTTCGTGATGGCCAACGCCACGACGGCCAGCCTGAACACCAACGGCAACAACGTTACCCTGGCCACGGCCTTCGGCTCCAGCAGTTCCGGCGCCCTGGTGAAGGTCGGCCCCGGCACATTGACGCTCACCGGGGCCAATACGTTTACCGGAGGCATGTTGCTGAGCGGCGGCACGGCCAACGCGGGCATCGCCCAAAACGGCAGCACCTCGGGACCCTTCGGCGCGTCGGGCACGATCTGGTTTGGCGGCGGCTCGCTGCAATATTCGGCGGCCAACCAGTACGACTATTCGGCCCGCTTCAGCACCGCCGGCAACCAGCCCTGGAGCATTGACACCAATAGCCAGAACGTGACGTTTTCTTCCAATTTGCAGGGTGCGGGCAGCAGTCTGACGAAGCTGGGTGGCGGCACGCTGACAGTTGCCGGCAATAACTCCTACACCGGCGGCACGACGGTCAGCGGTGGCACGTTAGTGGCCACGACCTCAACGGCCCTCGGCACCAACAGCAGCCTGACTCTGGGCAGCGGCGTGACGTTCGCCTATCAGCCCACAGGCGCCGCGACCATGAATCTCGGCACCGGCGCGTTGAGCTTCGCGGGCGGCAACACGATCAACACCGTGCTGGCGGGCACGCTCAGCCAGTCGGCCATTAACAGCAGCGGCGCGGCATCGGTCAGCGGCGCCGTCACGGTGAACATCTACGGTTTCACTGGCGTATCGGCCGCAACGGGCGTCGATAACCTGTTCACCGCCGGCAGCGGCCTGACCGGCGGGACTGTATCGCTGGGCAAGATCTGGAACGCCACGAATTTCACCGTCGGCAGCCTTGCGCAGACCGGCACGGCGATTACGGTCAACGTCACCAGTCAGACTGCGCTGCCGAATGCCTACTGGCTGGGCGGCTTCAGCGGCGGTAGCGCCGTGTGGGGGCTTTCCGACGGCACGGGCAACAGCAACTGGACCACCTCCTCGACCGGCGGCGCTACCTCGTTGGTCCCCGGCCCGACGACTATGGTCAATTTCTCCAGCACCGGCGCGGTCAACCAGGGCGCGATGACCCTGGGCGTGCCGATGAGCATCAGTGGCATCCTCGTCACCAGCACGAGCGCGGTGGGCCTGAACGCCGACGGCAACACGCTCACTCTGGGCACCAGCGGCATCACGCTGAATTCCGGCGCGGGTACCCTGACCCTGGGTGCGGCGCTTACCTTGGGTACCAGCCAGACCTGGACGAACAACGCGACCAACGCCTTGGCAGTCTCTGGCAACATCACCAACGGCGGCAACCTGCTCACCACGGCCGGCGCCGGCCCGGTGAACATCTCGGGCGTGCTGGGCGGCACGGGCGGTCTGACCGTGAGCGGCCCCGGCATCACGACCCTCAGCGGCGCCAATACCTACAGCGGCACCGCGACGGTCACTGGCGGCACGCTCGTCCTCTCCAGCGCAGGCAATAGCAACAATAACAATATCGCCCTGACGACCAACGGCACGCTGAATTTCAACGTTGCCAGTGGATCGAGCAGCTTCACCAAGGCGATTACGGGAACGGGCACGGTCTCGTTCAACGTGTTCGGCAACACCAGCGCCAGCGGCGGTGGTGACGGCAACAACTTCAACATGGCGAACACCGGCGCGTTTATTGGCACAGTGGTCATCAACACCGGTCTGGTGACCGGCGCCGATAGCGCATTCGGCAATGCGGCCAATGTGATCGACCTCAACGCGCCCAACGGCAGCAGCGCGGGCCTGGTCAACGTGACCACGGCCCGCAACATCGTGCTGACCACCGCGGGCGGTAACGGTGTCTACCGCACGTACGGCGGCGGGCTTTATACGATCAGCGGCGTGATCAGCGGGCCGGGCAACTTCTACAAGACCGACGGCGGCACCGCCAGCCTGAGCGGCGCGAATACGTTCACGGGCGGCACGAGCGTCGGCTCGGGCTACCTGGAACTGTCGAACTCCGCGGCCTTGCTCAATAGCACGCTGACCGCGGGCGGCGTCACGTTCAACTCCGCGGTGACTCCCCATGCCTTCACTATCGGCGGACTGACCGGCAGCAGCGGTTGGGCCCTGACGGACATCGGAAGCAACCCGGTGGCCCTGACCGTGGGCAACAACAACGCCACGACCACTTATTCCGGCGCGCTGAGCGGCGGGAGCGGCAGCCTGATCAAGTCGGGCAGCGGCACGCTGACCATGTCAGGCAACAACACGTATACCGGCGGCACGACGGTTACCGCCGGCGGCCTGGTGGTATCCGGGTCCGTCGCGGGCGGGCCAATTTCCGTCAGCGGCGGCACCTTGGCCGCGATGAACGCCTCGGCCCTGGGAAACAACCCCAACCTGACCCTCAGCGGCGCGACGTTCAGCTATCAACCGTCGGCGGCAGGCGTACTGAATCTCGGTTCCGGCTCGCTGAACTTCTCCGGCAACAACACGATCAACACGGTCTTGGCGGGCACCCTCAGCCAGACGGCAATCACCAGTTCCGCCGCGTCGGTAACGGGCGGCAGTCTGACGCTGAACCTGACCGCTTCGGCGGGTTACGCTCCCACGGCAGGCACCAACAATATCATCACCGCGGCCAGCGGCCTGAGCGGCGTGAGCAGCGTTTCGCTGGGCAAGGTCCTGGTCTATAACGCCACGAATTACTCCATCGGCGGCATCACGCAGACCGACACGGCCATCGGCGTCAACATCAACAGCCTGAGCGTGCTCGGCAATGCCTATTGGCAGGGCGGTTTCAGTGGCGGCGGCGCCGTGTGGGCACTCTCCGACGGCACCGGCAACAGCAACTGGGCCACCACGTCCACCGGCGGCGCCACTTCGCAGGTGCCCGGTTCCACCACGCTGGTCACCTTCTCCAGCACCGGCGCGGTCAACCAGGGCGCAATGACCCTGGGCGCGCCGATGAGCATCGGCGGCATCGTCGTCAACAGCACCAGCGCGGTCGGCCTGAACTCCGACGGCAACACGCTCACGCTCGGCACCAGCGGCGTTACGGTCAATGCCGGTGCGGGCGCGGTGACGCTGGCTGCGGCGCTCACCTTGGGCAACAGCCAGACCTGGACGAACAACGCGGCCAATGCGCTGACCGTCTCCAGTAATGTCGTCAACGGTGGCAACTTGCTGAGCACCGCGGGTAGCGGCGCGATCAACATTACCGGCGTAATCAGCGGCTCGGGCGGCTTCACCGCCAACGGCCCGGGCCTAACGACCGTGTACATCGGCAACACCTACACCGGCAACACGAATGTCAACGGCGGCACACTCGCGCTGAATTCGCCGAATAACAACAGTGCTACCGGCGCCAATTACTTCATCAACAACGGTTCCACGTTGCGCGTGGTTGCATCCGGCGGCTATACCCAGGACTGGTTCTACAGCACGAAGTTCACCTTCGACAGTAATGGCGGCGACACGCTCGACACGACCAACAACGGATACAACTTCGTGATAGGCAGCGCGGGCACCATCAGCACCAGCGGCGGCGCGCGGGACAATATCATCGGCTCAACCGGCATCAACCTCAACGGCAATTCGATCCTCTTCAACGTTGCCCGCGGCAGCGACCCGACCAGCGACCTGACGGTCGGGTATCTGTGGAATTCCGGCAGTATCACCAAGACGGGCAATGGCATTCTCACGCTGATCGGCGCCAACACCTATTCGAGCGGTACGAACATCAATGGCGGTATTATCAATGCGGGCAGTTCCCAGCCGTTCGGCACAACGGGTACGATCTCCTTCGGCGGTGGAACGCTGCAATACTCGACCGCGAACCAGGTCGACTATTCCTCCCGCTTCAGCACCGCGGGCAGCCAGTCCTGGAGCATCGACACCAACGGCCAGAACGTCACCTATGCCAGCGCCTTGAAGGGCGCGGGCAGCAGCCTCACCAAGCTGGGCGCGGGCACGCTGACGCTCTCGGGCAGCGATACGTACACCGGCGCGACGGCGGTCAACGTAGGCACGCTGGCCTTGAGCGGCACCTTGACGGCCACGCCCATCGCGGTCAATAGCGGCTTGTTCAGCGAGGCTTCAACGAGCGTGATTAGCGGCACGTCGAGCGTGACGGTCAACAGCGGCCTGGCGACGCTCGCCGGGGCCAACACCTTCAACGGCGGCGCGACGGTCAGCGGCGGCACCCTGGTCGCCACGAGCACCTCGGCCCTGGGTAGCAGCAACCTGACGGTCAACAGCGGCGCCACGTTCAGCTACCTGCCGGCCGTGGCCCAGGCGCTGAATATGGGCTCGGGCAGCTTGAACTTGGCCGCGGGCAGCACGATCAACACCGTCCTGGCGGGCACAGCCAGCCAGACGGCGATCAACAGTTCCGGCACCGCGGCGCTGGGCAGCAACGTCACGCTGAACGTGTTCGGCATGCTCAGCACGCCACCCATCGCGGGCACGAACAACCTGATCACCGCCGCCGGCGGACTGACCAGCGGGACCGTGTCGCTCAATGTCTACAACGCCACGAACTTCACCGTCGGCAGCCTCACGCAAAGCAGCACCGCGATTACCGTCAACGTCGTCAGCCAGCCCGCGCTGACCAATGCCTATTGGCAGGGCGGTTTCAGCGGCGGCAGCGCCTGGGCGATTTCCGACGGCAGCGCTAACAGCAACTGGGCCACCACGCCCACCGGCGGCGCTACTTCGCTGGTGCCCGGTCCCACCACGCTGGTTACCTTCTCCAGCACTGGAGCGATCAACCAGGGCGCAATGACCCTGGGCACGCCGATGAGCATCGGCGGCCTCGTGGTCAGTGATACGACCGCGATCAATCTGAATGCCGACGGCAACACGCTCACGCTCGGCACCAGCGGCATCACAGTCAATGCCGGCGCTGGCGCCGTGACGCTGACGCCGCCCATGATCCTGAGCGGCAGCCAGACCTGGACCAACAACGCGGCCAACGCCCTGACGCTCTCCGGCGCGATCGGCGGCACGGGCGGATTGACCGTCGGCGGCTCGGGCCTGACGGCCTTCACCGGCGCGAACACCTATACGGGCGGGACGATCGTCAACGGCGGCACCTTGGCAATGTCGGGTGGGACCGCCTGGAACGTCGGCATCATCAACGGCACGGCCACGGTCAACAGCGGCGCGACGCTCCTGTTGGACCACACGGGCGGCGCGCAGCCGGTGGCCTCCACAGACGCGATCAACGTCAACGGCGGCGGCACGCTGAGCCTCAAGGGCGGCGACCTGGCCTACGTGGGCGCGGTTACTATGAACAGCACCGACGGCAGTGCCGCGACGGTGATGAGTGCCGATACCGGCTCGATCTTGCGGATGGGCTACAACGCCAACGGAGTGATTTCCAGCAGCGGCGCGGTGGCCAACACCTGGAGCGCCGGACTCACCATGTACAACGGCAGCAGCAAAACCGTCACGATCAACACCGGGGCCGGCAACACCTTGAATTTCTCGGGCGCGATCACCGACGGGCCGGGTTACACGGGCACGCCGCTCAACTTGACCGGCAGCGGCAACGTGGTCTTTAGTGCTTCGGACACGTACGCCGGCACGACCACGGTCAGCGGCGGTTCGCTGACGCTGCCCCCGGGCGGCGCGATCAACAACGCGGCGCAGATGATCGTCTGCGCCAGCGGCACCGCCACGCTGAACATCGCGGGCGGTACTCTCACCACCACCCGCGGCGCCAGCGGCAACACGATCTATGTGGGCGGCACCGCTAGCCAGACCGGCGTGATCAACATGAGCGGCGGCGTCTTCAACGTTCCCAGCGATACGACCAACTACGCGGCCACGTTAGGTGACGCGGGCACGGGCATCTGGAACCAGACCGGCGGCTCGGCCAACTTCGCGGGCGGCCTCTGGGGCGCCAACCAAACCGGCTCCGTCGGACAGGTGAACGTCAGCGGCGGCACGCTCAACGCCGGCGAGTTCCTCTTGACCCAGCGCGGTGCCGGTTCGCTGACCATCAGCAACACGGGCCTGGTCACCACGGGCTTCGTGGCCATGGTCGGCTGGACCCAAGGAGCCTGCACCGGAAGCTTGAACCTCAACGGCGGCACGCTCGCCACCGGCTACATCTCAGAGAACGATCCCGGCCAGGGCGCTTCCGGCACCGGCACGCTGAATTTCAACGGTGGATTGCTCGTCGCCACTTCCAGCACCACCTCGTTCCTGACCGGCCTGAGCGCGGCCAACGTGCAAGCGGGCGGCGCGAACATCAACACCCAGGGCTACAGCATCACCATTGGCCAGGCCCTCAGCGGCGCGGGGAGCCTGACCAAATACGGCAGTGGCCTGCTTACTTTCTCCAGCGCTCCGACCTACACGGGAACCACGACGGTCACCGCAGGAACGCTCAGCCTCGCGAACGTCAACCTCAACGGTTCGAGCACCATCTCGATCGCCGCGGGCAGCATGTTGCAGTACAACAATTCCAGCAACATCGGCCAGCCCACCACCACGCTCAGCGGCTCGAGCACGTTGCAGAAGATCGGCGCGGGGACCCTAACCTTCGGCGGCGCGGGCAACATCAATTGGAACCTGGGCGGCGGTGCGGTCATCGACGTGGAACAGGGCACGCTCGTCGGCGGCAGCAGCGTCCAGGACTATTGGACCAACGACCTCGCTTCGCTCAATGTGGCCAGCGGCGCCACCTTCAGCGGCGTCGAGGCCAATGTCCGCGTCGACGCGCTGACCGGGTCGGGAACGATCTCCTCAGGCTACAGCGGCGCTGGGTACTCCAACTTCACCTTCGGCGTGAACAACGGCAGCGGCACGTTCTCCGGTATGCTGACCAACGGCGTCTCTACGGGCAACTTCGTCAAGACGGGCACCGGCAACCAGGTCCTGGCAGGGCCCAGCACCTATACAGGCACGACAACCATCAGCGGCGGAACGTTGCAACTCGGCGTGGCCAGCGCGCTGCCTGCGACGACCACGCTGAGCGTCAACGGCGCGGCGGCTGCGCTCAATCTGGGCGGCTTCAGCGCTACCAGCGGCGCCGTGACGCTGACCAACGGCGCCATCTCCAACGGCACCCTGACGGGCAGCTCCTACGCGGTGCAGAACGGCACGATCTCCGCCAACCTTCTCGGCAGCGGCGCCCTGACCCAGACCGGCAGCGGACTGGTGACGCTCAGCGGATCGAACACCTACGCGGGCGCCACGACCGTCAGCGGCGGCACGCTGCAATTGGTTGCCGGCGCGATCAACAACGCCTCCGCCCTGAATGTCGGCGGTACCAACGCCCCGGCATTCAACCTCGCCGGCGGCACGTTCGTCAGCAGCAACGGCGGCAACGCCATCTACGTGGGCAGCACTGCGGGGCAGACCGGCACCATCAACATCTCCGGTGGCTCGATCGCCCTGACCAGCAACGCCAGCGCCAGTTCCGTCACGCTCGCGGATGGGGGTAGCGGGTCGTGGAACCAGACGGGCGGCACCGTAACCGTAGCCGGCGGCTACTGGCAGGCGAACTCGACCGGCGTCTCCGCCACGACCAACCTCAGCGGCGGATTGCTGAACATCGCCGGCAACGTCAACCTGGCCGAACGCGGCACGGGCGTGTTCAACATCAGCGGCAGCGGCGCCATGACCGTCAACGGCTCCCTGGCCATGGTCGGCTATTCCAACAACGGCACGAACGCCAGCGGCACTGTCAATCTGCTCACGGGCGGCACGCTCAACGCAGGCGCCGTGACGTACAACTACCCGGGCCAGACCTCCTATGGCACGGGCACGTTCAACTTCAACGGCGGCGTCCTCGCACCGGTCGCCAACAACAGTT
>Ga0302320_10022071_pt1 | contig 12598 bp, 9 predicted proteins | sample Bog_T0_3_FD_202130 | JGI IMG/M metagenome (GOLD analysis project Ga0302320, IMG submission 202130) | Peat permafrost microbial communities from Stordalen Mire near Abisko, Sweden - Bog_T0_3 | ecosystem: Environmental > Terrestrial > Soil > Wetlands > Peat | place: Sweden: Abisko, Stordalen Mire...
AGACCGGGCTGGCGGGGGTGTTGAAACTGGCCGAGGAGTTCGTTGGTCTCGGCGCCAGCTTCGTCGGCGCCGGAGCTGCTTGTGTGGTTGCAAGCCTGTGGCCGGTGCTCGACGATGCGTCTTTTTTGCTGACGGAACGCTTCTACACCGAATTGCTCGACACGAACTGTACCGAACGCCAATCTCCCGCCGTGGCGCTGAGCGCGGCGCAGGCTTGGCTGCGCACCGTGACGTATGGCGGTTTGCAACAGGACTACGAGGTTGAGACGGTTGGCAAAGACCAATTCCTGCTGATCGGCCGGCGCCGTTCCACACCAACTCCGGCTATATCCGACGGAGCCGCACCGGGATTGTTACGACGGTGGTTCCGCGGAACTCGTTCCGGCGGTGGGGTTGGTCATGCCGCCGCAGTTGCCAAGGGTGACACGCCACAGCCAATCCGGCTACGCCTCGGCGCGGACCACGAGCGCCCATTCGCCAGCCCGCACGAATGGGCCGCCTTCACCGTCACCGGGGCGTGACGAGGCTATACTTCGTGCGGCGCGCCTGAGGGCGGCGGCATTCGAGCGGTGGATTGCACCGTTATGGCTGCTCCCGCGTTGGAAACGAGGAGGCTGCCCGTTCTGCATAACTTGTTCTCCGCTGTCCCGCCGCACTGTGCGCGGGATCACCTTGTGGACATGGGAGCGAGGTCTGGTCTGGCGCGGGGACCAGGGGACAGGGGTAGAGAGCACAGTGCGGCATCTTGTTCTTCGCGTATCGAAACACATGCCTTGCGACGGCTATGCGGGTCCTCTGATAAGACCCACGGTCTTCCGACGACGCACTGATTGGCTCGAGATCACATCCATGGCGGCATGACGTTCCAGCGTTCGCGATCGCCAGCTTTCTGTTGCCAAGACATCTAAGGTGCCGCCTTTGGCACAACCATCTTGGCGCAAGGCTGTCGGTGGCTCACGCAACCCCACTCATGATCATGGAGCCAGCCATGCGTGTTGTTATCCAGTCAGAGATGTATCCGCTGGCGATGCGGATCGCCAATCAGGTGAGCACCTGCGCCAGCGGCGACGTTATCGTCGAACAGAAAACGGTCGAAACCAGCCTGATCCGTTACGGGATTTCGGTCGCCCCCTCGGCATTCGCCGATCTCCGCCGTTGGTTACGGCCGATCGAGCTGCCGGCCGAGTGCAGCGCGGGCCTGCCGGCGGATGAGGTCCGCATCACGCTCGGCGGAGATCTCGACCTCGGTGCATGGACCATCATGCTCCACGGCGATGCCGACCGTATTTGCATACTCGCCAGGTCGCTCCGCAGCGGCGGCTTCCCTCAGGTGCGGGTGAGCCGCGGCGCCGACGTGTCGCGCGACATGATGCTGTTCGGTGGCGCGCCGGCTGTAATCCGCCAGATCGTCGCCTGGACCTTGCATCCGCACGGGTTTTGCCCGGTCCAACAGGTGGAATGGCCGATGTCGGACTCGGGCATCTGGCTGTTTGTGGGTGCTCAGCCGCTGCCGGGGCAGTGCGATGTTCCCGGGCAGGCTGCCGCCATGGTGTGAGGGTGAGACCGAAGCGGCATGTGCAGGCTGCCTGCCGGCTGTGCGGCTGCTGAAATATCCACAAGGAGCAGGAGACCGAGACCTCGGCCGGCACTTTTGGATGATCTTGCTAGCCACCGGCCGGAGTACGAACCAGCAGTCCGCGGACACACAGGAGAGTCGCCGTCGCCTCTGCCGCATGTGCTTGCGCGTCGGCGAGCTTCGGCGTCGCCTTCTGGGCGAAGTTGATGCGGAACGCGACAGTCCCTGCTGTGGAGGCTTGGTCTTGGGTTCGGGGATGGGAAGCAGTCGTGACGGTTCCGTGCCTCCCCTTCGCTGGCATCGCGCAACGGCGGCATCACAGCCGGGCATCAGCCGGTTGGACGGATGTGGCATCGCGCTCAGCGGCCAATCAGTTTCTCGTTGCGTTGCACCGCGCTGGACCCGCCACCCACCGCCACGTTCACCCGAGAGGTGAACGTGGCGGTGGCCAAGGCGTAAGCAAGCCCAACAGTCGACCGAAGTGGTGTGTCCCGCCGACTTATCCAGTTTCGTCGCCGGCCGGGACGAGGACCTACGGTACGGAGATCGACCAGACGCAGTGGCGGATTGCCTCTTGGAACTGCTGTTCGGAGATATCTTTTGGACGGACCCCGGGGCGCTGATCTCTAGCAATCTCGAGCAGACGCTCGGCGGAGTTTGTGGCATTGGGCCGGACGAAGCACCGTTCGACAACGGCTTGTGCGTTGTCGCCATCCTTGGCGTATTCCCAACGGGTCACAACCTCAAGCCCAGACGGGGATCGAACCGATTTCACCACGTCAAGCGAGGTGTGTGCCTGGTCGGCGGCTGGCGATGCCGAGCGTCGGTTCAGATAGTGCTCGACGATCTCAATGATTTGTCTGATGTCGCTGCCCTCGACTCGAAGTGCCACACCGTTGGCGTCGAGCGGCACGGCGGACCCAGCAGTATTGAGCTTGACGGGCGCGGCGTTGGTGGTGTCGAGGAAGACATTCCCGGTTGCAGTGGTCTGAATGACGGTCGAGGACAAAGCCTTGGTGAAGGCCTCGATCAGGGTCTGGGCGGGTCTCCGAAGATCGGCTTGGCGATCAAGGTAGTGTGCGTAGCCAGCCATCCCCACGCCACTGCTGGCGCCAAGACCAAGCAGCAGGGCACCGAAGCCGATGAGCCGGTGCTTCATGGCGATGGCCGACACGACCTTTTTTTCGGCTTTGGCCTTCGCCTCATCGGCCTTGATTTTCGCGGTCGCCGCTACAACAAGTTCGATGTTGTCTGGGTTGTTCGGGATTGTAAGCATCTCACTTTTTCTCCATCATGTGGTCAATGGGGACCGAACTTTGTGTCTTCGGCAGTCGGCGCGGGGAGGGGGCTATCAGGGCCCGAAAGCCCGGCGGAGTTCCTCGGTGGTCTTGCGGTCGATGCTGATGTGCGTCGCTGGGAGCCGGCGCACCGCCGCGCAGGTCAGCACGAACCCGACGAGCGAGATCACGACGGCTGGGACGAAGATGAAAACCAGGAGAAACAGATAAATCTCTCGCTCCGAAACTTCAGCCGCTGATTTTCCGAACATCATTCCTGTGAACGAATGGACCTGGGACTCCATGATGGCGCGCGCCTGCTTCGCCTCCGCGTCCGCATACGCGGCCTTCATGTCCGGGGCTCGGTCGACGAGATTCGACCACGTGCTGGTCGCAACACGCACCTTTTCGGTCGCCGATGTATGAATATCTTTGGCGGCCTTGAGGGCCTCGGTCAGAGTCAGGGTACGGGGATCTGAGGTGCAGCGGCGATCGCGACGCTCGCGACCTTCCCGATCATACCACAGCACCGGCGAGCAGCTCGGAGGCGGGAGCTGCGCCAACCGCGCTCCAGTTTCGTCGAGGCTGGCCTGCGCGGCAGCCAGCTGGCTCCGCGCCGCCACGAGAGCACCATTGGAGGCAGCGGTCTGCTCCTCCAGTGCCCGCATGTCCGCCTCGGACTTGGCGACTGCAATCGATGCCGAACGGACCTCGTAGATACGAGGACGATACATCAGTTCGCCGATCTGGGAGACTGACTTCACCGTGATCGTGGCGGACAACAGGCCAAAGATCAGCAGCGTAGCGCGCAGGATCCGGGACTTGTGCATGCGAAACGCCAAAGCGAGCGGAACGCGTGTCAGTTCCGCGAAGAAATACAGCGATGGCGCCAACATCATCATCTGCTGCTCGATCGGGCGGCCGCGGCCGTAGCTTTCGGCCATCAGCAGGCCGCCGTACCATTGCACGCTGGCCACTGCGACCTCGAGCCCAACGGCCAGGCCGAGCATCTTCAGGTCGATCTCATAATCCCGGTCGCGCCGCGGCCCGGTCGCCGGATCCGGAGTCGCACCGGGGTGCCAGTTCGGCCAAGTGACGCTTGCGAGCAGGCGCTGCCACATTGGTCGATGGGCACGGGTCTGATCGGCATGCGACGACGAGTTGGGTTCGCCTTCGGGCGCGAGGTCATTGGTTTCATTACCGTCACGCGGCATGGTTCACCTCCTCTCATCCACAGAGCTGCACGTCGAGGGGATGCGTCGCGGGTTGGCGAATGTCTCCATGCCATGGCGGTGTGACCACTCGGGCGGGTCCGTTGCTGCTGTTGCTGCTGGCGAAGCCGCACGCCCATTTGGCGCCGGCGGTTGCCCGTTCTGCATGGCTGTGTCCTCCGCCGTCCCGCCACACCGTGCGCGGGACATGCGGGGCAGCCTGCCCGCAAGCGAGCTGGCTGTGGATCAGTGCATGGGCGGATCAGTGTGTGATCCGCGTGGGATCACTGTGGGGACAGAACGGGAGCGAGTTCTGGCGTGGGGATTGGGGACTCAGGGGGGAGAACGCGGCGCGACGCCCCTTTCTCCACATACGGAAGCGTATGTCTTTCGAGGGCTGTGAGGGTCCGCCACGTTGCATACCCGCCAGTCAATCTGTCCGGTCCTGGACGAAGACGGTCGTATTGGTTCAGCACGTCCGCGAACGAGTCGCGTTCATGGCGCGTGAGGCGGTACAACCGAGACGACCTTCTTGAGCATGCACCATTTGTCGCGCGGCAGAGCAAACAACCGACGCCGCAGATCAGCGATCTGTTCACAATCCAACGTCTGGACAGTACGCACATCACCATTCCGAAAAAACGCCAGCTGATCGAGCCGCAAGGGCGCGTCATCGGCCACGATCAAGGTGATGAACTCAGACCGCAGGCAGGGGTTGAACCACATGCTCGGCAAGGGTGGCGGATCGGCACGAATGCGCGGCGTCTGGAACAGGCCATTCGTGTAGACAAGGTTGTAGTCCGTCTGTGCGTTCGAGGAGACGAGGGTGACGGCAGTGCCGTCATCCTCGAACAGCATCACCTGTGCCGTCTGGAACGCCTGGGGCAACGTGACTGAGAAGCGCAGAAAGCGCCAGGCCGGGACGGGAGGATGTTCGACTTCCTGAACACCTCCCCCGGCTTTGGCAACCGGTGTTGTCGGAGCAGGTCCCAGATCGGTCACCCGCAGCGAGTTGTCAGGGATGGCCAGACCGCCAAAACTGAAAAGATCATAATCGGCAGTAGCCTGTTGCAGCCAATATGCAAATTGATCATCGTCGTGTAGTTCCCAGACCTCAACTGGCGTCCTGAAGCAATGTGCGATCATTGCCACATCGACTTTCGGGATCGACATCGGCTCCGGCTCATAACCATCGACATAATGATCAAGATAACTCGGCGCACGGCGTCCATTCTTAACAATGGGATCCCCGTCGGTTACCCACCGACCCGGCGCGCGCCGACCCGCATGGTTGCGTGCATAAGACAAACAATGCACGGAATGGGCGATGCGCCCTTGCATTTTGAGGATGCCCGCTCTCGCCGGATGACGATTATGACCCTCAATGAATAGGCCAGAATTGGTCGCTACTGTCAGACGCCATTCCAGCGAGTTAAGCGGGGGCCAGTCCTGACGAAAATATCTTGCCTCATCTACGGGTGTTACATTCGCTGATGCCGCCCACTGTCGCACTAGCTGTTTCTGATGCGCCAGAAGCGACTTAACGGGATCGGGTATTGGGATAAGTGGCATGACGCTGTTCTCCTGCCCGGCGGGGAGAGGCTTGCTCGGACGTGATGGCGCCCGGCCCGTGGCATCCTGGAACGAACAGCGAGACGGTTGCAAACCTGTCTCGGCTTGGAGCGTGTCGGGGGCGACCTCAACCATGCCGGCGATGACGGCCCAGTCCTCTGGCGGCAGTTCCAGCACGGTATCGGCGAGTTCGCGGAGATCCGTGGCTTCGAGCGCAGGGAAGCTGAGCGGACCGATCCGCCGCTCCGCCTCAGAGCGGCGGAACATTGCCAGCCGATCGAAACGCACCGATCGATTGCGGCAGCAAACCAGCAGCAAGTCGCTGTGGCCGGGCACGAGCAGATGAATTTTACCGACGGCCCCGCCGCCATGCGGCGTGGCATCGGTGCGCGGCACTTCAACCGCGCGCTGATACCAGACCGCACCATCGAGGAGAGCCGGATGGGATAGCAACGTCACCGCGCCGTTCGCATCGCGCTCCAGCAGCAGAGCCTGCGCGTGCTGCAGGCTGGGTGGCAGCGCGCAGCGAAACTGCAGAGACCGACCGCACCGTACGCAGCCCGCTGCGGCTGGCCCTGATCCAGCCGGGTCTGTGGCAGCGGCGGCTTCGCGTTCGAAGACCGTGATGCCCGGCCACTGGCCCGCCCGCCTCAGCAACGTGGAGAACGGGTCCACCGCCGCAACTGGGGGGGTAGAGGCCGGGTCTTGCGCGGAGCGGTAGAGGCTCAGCCGGGCGAAGTAGATGGAACGAGGCATGGCGGTGGTCCGAACCGGGAATGGGTGGGGAGATGGGAGCCGGCACGGGCGCGACCGGACCTGATCAGCTACGTAAGAGAAGCGTTCTCGTGTCGCCATCCGACCGGTGTCGTAGCGGTGTGGGCGGATCGCTCGCTCATGTCCGAAGGTGCCAAGCCTGCGGCACCGCAGGATCAGCCGGACAGAAAGCTCGGTCATGATGGGTTTCCTTGAGACGAAGTGCTCCGTGCTGCGGCGCAACACATGGCGTAAATAACGTGACGTTAGTCGATACGATCTGGCAGGCTCAGGCGCCCCTACGGCTGTGGCGGCTTGAATAGCCACAGGCGGCAGGAGATCGGGATGCCTGGGATCTCGACCGGGCACTTTCGGATGATCTTGCTGGCCATCGGATGGAGCTCCTACCAGCAGCCTGCGGACACACACAGGATTGTCCCCGCTGCATCTGCCGCATGTGCTTGCGCAGGGACTATGGCGGCCGCATCGGAAAAGCGTGGGAATGCTTCGGGTGTCATGCGCCGGTGGCGGTGAAGGCGGCCCATTCGTGCGGGCTGGCGAAGGGGCGTTCGTGGTCCGCGCCGATGCGCAGCCGGATCGGCTGTGGCGTATCATCCTCGGCAACCGCGACGGGATGACCAACCCCACCTCCGGAACGGGTTCCGCGGAACAACCGTTGCAGCAACCCCGGCGCAGCTCTGCCGGACGCCGCCGGGGTTGACGTGGAACGACGCTGACCGATCAGCAGGAACCGGTCCGTGCCGACCGTTTCAACCTCGTAGTCCCGTTGCAAATCCCCATACGTCACGGTGCGCAGCCAGGACTGTGCGGCCTGCAGCGCTGCCGCCGACGGCTGCCGCTCCCGTCCATGCACGTCGTGCAACTCGCTGTAGAACTGGGTCGTCAGCAGGTATGACGTGTCATCGAACACCGGCCATAGGCTGCCCACTACCCCCGCCGCACCCGCTGCCGCGAACCCGGCGGGCAGGCCGAAGAACTCCTCCGCCAGTTTCAGCACCCCTGCCAGCCCGGTCTCGCATGCCGACAGGAACACCAGCCGTGCCCCCTTCAGCCGCGCCGCCCGCAGGTCGCGCAGCAGTAGCTTTTCATCGCCTGCCAGCAATAACCCGGATTCCGCCGGGGTGCGCGGGTGATGGAACCCGTGTGTCGAGGCGTGCAGGTGGGTCGGCCAGGACAGCCATCGTAGCACCTGGCCACGCGCGGCCTCGGCCCCAGTCAGCATCTTCCGTTCAGCATGGCTAAACAGTCGGGCAAGTGCCCGTGCCTCCAGCCGCGCGCCCGGCAGCGAGCCGTCCGGATCGATGATGCCAAACAGCCGCTGCGGCCTGTCCAACGCCGCCTCGGCTCTTTCGCGGCAGTCGAGCAGTGTGCGTACGCTCGGCGCCAGGCTGACTGTCCAACGATCGCCAAATGGCACCGCGCCGTCCCCGGGTCGCGCCGCCTGCAGCGGCAGCACCCCGAGCAGCCCGGTCGGCAGCAACACCACCGATCCGCCGGCCGCGATGTTGTCGCGATTGCGCAGATGCGCATCCAGTGGGCCGAGCAGGACCGTCCACAGCCAGTCCAGCGTCTCGGTCACATGAGCCGACCAGTCTCGATAGGCATTGCTGCCGCGAGCGAACCGTCGCTCCTGTATCGCCTTACGCATGGCACCGTAGCGACGCAACCAGCTATCGTCATTACTGATAACGCGGCGCCTTAGCACGCGCGCATCCAGGTTCGGCACATCGGGGTCGAGGCTGCGCAGTTCGACCACTTCCACCATGCCACCTGCAACCACGAAGGCGACCGCCTGACCTGCAGCGACCACCGGCAGGACCAGTGCGCCGTCCTTTGGAGCCGCTGCGATGATCCTGTCCGCCGTGAGCGGATCGATCTGCGGGATCAGGCCGAACCGGCGGTGCAGACGCAGCACCTCCTCGGTCGCGATGTCGAGGTCCGTCTGCAGATCCTTCTGCCGCTCCGGCGACGGCCTGCCGCGCGGCAGGCCGTCGCCGGCGGGGTTGCCATCATGCCCGAGTTGCCAGATCAGAGCCGCCCGGCGTTCTTCGGCCGCCTCGACGCTGGCGCGATCGTCGGGGTTATTCAACGCCGCGGCACGATTGAGCGACAGCGACAGCATTTCCACTGCGAAGCGCTGCCGTCCCGCCTCTGCCGCCGCCAACGCTGCGCCGGCGTCGCCCAGCCGGGCCAGGCACAGCGCGCGCAGGGCATAAAGCGGCTCGGCTCGGCCGACCGAATGCTCGCGGCCATCCTTGCTGCGCCTCGCGTCCAGCAGCGCCGCATCGCTGCGTGCCAGGGCCGCGTCGATCACCGCCGCGGCCTCGTGATAGGCGGCGGCCGCATCAGGCCCTGTAGCCTCCGTCGCCTGCCGCACCAGCAGCCGCGCGAGCGCGGCGGCGGTGGCCTGGTGGCTGTCCTCGGCGCCACTGCCGGCCATCTCCGACAGCGCTACGCGGTAGGCGGCGAGGGCCTGCACGCTCGCCGGCCGGTCGCCCAGATCCGCCAGCGACGACAGAACATTGGCACGGTTGTGCTGCGTGGCGGCCCATAGCGCTGGCATTGCTTCGCGGGTGCGGACGGTCAGCGCCGCGTCGTAGCCTACCACAGCAGCACGCAGCGCCTCTGGATCGCCTGACAGATCGCCGAGGCGCGCCAGCGCACCGGCACGGTTGTTCTGCGTTGTCGCCCACTGCGCCGGTATCGCCTCGCGCGTATGGACGGTCAGCGTGGCGTTGCACCCCTCCACCGCCGCGCGGAGTATCTGGCGATCATCCGACAATTCGCCCAGACGTGACAACGCCGTAGCACGGTTGATCTGTGCCGTCGCCCAAAGCGTCGGCATCGCCTCGCGGGTGTAGATGGTCAGTACCGCGTCGTAGCCTGCCACCGCCGCATGCAGCGCCTCGGGATCGGCCGCGAGCTCGCCGAGGCTCTGTAGCGCGTTGGCGCGGTTGGTCTGCGTCGCCGCCCAGTCCACCGGCATCGCCTCACGTGTGCGGATGGTGAGCGCTGCGTCATGGCCGATGACTGCTGCGCGCAGTACCTCGGGATCGCCTAACAGTTCGCCAAGGAGCGACAACGCGTAGGCGCGGTTGGTCTGCATCGTCGCCCAGTCCGTCGGCATCGTCTCGCACGGATAGGCGATCTGAGCCGTGTCCCAGATATCTATCGCCGTACGTAGCGCCTCGGCATCGCCCACCAATTGGCCGAGGCGCATCAGCGCACCGGCGCGGTTGTTCTGCGTCGCCGCCCACTGCACAGGCATCGCCGTGCGGGTGCGGACGGTCAGTGCCGCGTCGTAACCCGCCACCGCCGCGCGCAGCACCTCGGGATCGTCCGACAATTGGCCGAGGCGCGTCAGCGCACCGGCGCGGTTGTTCTGCGTGTCCGCCCAGTCTGTTGGCATCGCCTCGCGGGTACGGACGGTCAGCGCTGCGACGTAACCCGCCACCGCCGCGCGCAGCACCTCGGGGTTAGCTGACAGGGTATTGAGGCACAACAAAGCATTGGCGCGATTGTTTTGCATGGTTGCCCATTCGGGTGGCGACCCCTCGCGGACGCAAATAATCAGCGCCGCGTCATAGCTCGCCACTGCGGCACGTAGCGCCTCGGGGTCGCCCAACAACGCGCCGAGACTCTGCAACGCATTGGCGCGGTTACTGTGTGTTGCCGCCCACTGCGCGGACATCGCATCGCGTGGAATTATGGTCAGCGCTTCGTCGTAGGTCGTCACCGCTGCACGTAGCACGTCGGGGTCACCCAGACGCGTGCCGAGGCTCTGCAAGGCATTGGCGCGATTGGTCTGCGCCGTTGCCCAGAGCGTCGGCCTTGCGTCGCGTGGAAAGACGGGCAGTGCCGCGTCACAGGCCTCCACTGCTGCGCGCAGCATCTCGGGGTCGCCTGACAGCTCGCCGAGTCGCACTAGCACAATGGCACGGTTGACCTGTGCCGTCGCCCACTCTGCCGGCATCGCCTTGCGGGTATAGATGGTCTGTGCCGCGTCGTAGCCTGCCATCGCCGCGTGCAACACGTCCACATCGCCCGACAGGTCGCCGAGGCTCGCCAGCGCACCGGCGCGATTGGTCTGCGTCGATGCCCACTCCGCCGGCATCGACGGGCGGGTGAGGACGCTCAGCGCTGCATCGTAACCCGCTACCGCCGCGCGCAACACCTCGGGATCGCCCGACAGGTTGCTGAGGTTCCGCAGCACAGCGGCACGATCGTTTTGTATCGCCGCCCACTCCGCCGGCATCGCCTTGCGGGTATAGATGCTTTGTGCCGTGTCGTAGCCTGCCACCGCTGCTCTCAGGACCTTAGCATCGCCCGACAGATCGCCAAGGTGCCACAGTGCATTGGCGCGGTTGGCCTGCGTCGCTGCCCACTGCACCGGCATCGCATCGCGCGTATAGACGGTTAGCGCTGCGTTGTGACCTGCTATCGCCGCGCGCAGCACCTCCGCGTCGCCCGACAACTCGCCGAGGCTCTTCAGCGCGCTTCCCAACGTGCCCTGCATGTATGCCCAGAGCGGGCCATGCTTGGCCGGTGATACTGAGGTCAGCACCTGCCGGCATAACCAGACCTGTCGGCGAAGTTTGGCCACGTCGTGTTCAGCCGACGCGTCATCCTGCAGGACTTCGATCTCGCGCAGCAGGGGCACCAACTCGGCGGGCGGGTTCGTGGTCATGCTTGGTGTCTCCCGAGCTGGGTCAGGGGGTGCGGCGGGGTTCTGCCGTTGTGGAACGACAGGGCGACGCTACCGTGCGCACCACGATGCGGCGAGGCCCGATCGGACCCCGCCTTGACAGCCACGCTAGCGAACCTGCCGGGCATCTAACGCACAGGGGCAGGCTATTTCGAAAATGTATAGTACAAAAACGCCAAAATGGCGCACAATAAAAGCATCGCACAAACAGTCACCATCCTCGACTTCGATTTGTGGATATAAGCATCTCGGTGCATCTCTATCTGACCTCGGCACATCATGGCAGTCAGGTGCAATACCGTAACGGACATAAGATCAATTTCCTGCCTTGTTAGCTTCGGGTCCTGTCGGAGAGAGAGCTCCACCTGCATTTGCACTAGCTCCGATCCAAATAATTCTTTTACATCGCGTTCTGCTGCAAGAGCTGAAGGTTCAAGTGTGAAACCAGACGCAGGTCGAACAGTGCATTTTTCGTGCAGCGTTCGTCGCATGATAGCGTCGGGTATCTGCTCCTGCAGAAAGTCAATGAGTGCACCAAGGCTGTCGTTTTCTCCATTGCGAGTTGCTGGTTTTTCATTCAGCGTCATGTGCTCGCCCTATCAAGTTCGAAAATTCGCCCAGGCAACACTGCCATAGCGCCTCGTTGAAGCCGACCATATAAAACGGTAGTACTCCATGCTGCCCAACGCAAGGAGCTGCCGGGTTCTGCCGAATTCACCGGCGAAGTCCGGGAGAATTTTCTCCATGGCTTGATGGGCCAATTGAACAAATTCCCCATAGTCATGCCTCGTTAGTCAAGCTCGTGGTTTTCGATCGCTAGGGGGTACCGCCCGAATGGGCGTTTCACAATGACATGCAGCGTTTGGGATGGCGACAGTCGGGGCAACTTCCGGGCTCTCATTGGATGACCGTCATGCTCGCCATGCCGAACGTCTCGCCGACAGCTGACTCGGTTACATTTCTATCGATGATCTGCACACGGTTACCGTAACACATTCGAATCATCCTGCCGACCATCGGATGGAGCGCAGGCACGCCGCCTGCGGACGCACATGATTGTCTCTGCCACAGTTACTTGCGCGGGGACTATGGCGGCCGCGTCGGAAAAGCGTGGGAATGCTTCATGTGTCACGCGCCGGTGGCGGTGAAGGCGGCCCATTCGTGCGGGCTGGCGAAGGGGCGTTCGTAGTCCGCGTCGAGGCGCAGCCGGATCGGCTGTGGCGTGTCATCCTCGGCAATTGTGGGGGGATGACCAACCCCACCCCCGGAGCGGATCCCGCGGAACCACCGTTGCAGCAATCCCGGTGCAGCTCTGGCGGGCGCCGCCGTGGTTGGCGTGGAACGGCGCTGACCGATCAGCAGGAACCGGTCTTTGCCAACGGCCGCAACCTCGTAGTCCCGTTGCAACTCCCCATACGTCACGGTGCGCAGCCAGGATTGTGCGGCCCGCAGCGCCGCCGCCGGCGGCTGTCGCTCGTTGCCG
>Ga0302320_10022072_pt1 | contig 12598 bp, 10 predicted proteins | sample Bog_T0_3_FD_202130 | JGI IMG/M metagenome (GOLD analysis project Ga0302320, IMG submission 202130) | Peat permafrost microbial communities from Stordalen Mire near Abisko, Sweden - Bog_T0_3 | ecosystem: Environmental > Terrestrial > Soil > Wetlands > Peat | place: Sweden: Abisko, Stordalen Mire...
GCCTGGGGGGGGGGTGTTTTTCACCCCCCCCGGCCGGGTCGCGGTGGGGGGGGGGGGGGGGGGGGCGGCCCCCCCCCCCGGGCTAGCCGAACGAAACATCGACCGGCTAAACCGCTTCCGCTATCGGCTGCTCGGCTGCGCTGGTGTCTTGTCGGTGATCCATTCAACCTCCACACGCGACAGGCTTCGCCCATGATTTGCTGTGAGTGCTCCCAAGAAGGCGCGCTGAATTGGGTAACTGTTCTGTCATTGGAATTTTACTCACGCAAACCTCTGATACGCATAGGTTTTTCGGAGAGGTGGGGATTCTGTTGGCAGTGGATCGGCATGGCGTTGGCGGTTGGGTTCCCCTGTGGCCAAGCGAGGCAAGCTATGCGGAGATTGGAGCGGCGGCGGACACGGGAAACATGGACGCGACCGGTTTCATCCTCGGGTCTTTCTCCTGGCAGTATTTTTGGACCACTTGCATCCACGCCTCATACCAGTACCAGGCACCCTCAACTTCAACGCCATATTGATGTTTGGGATTTTTTGCGTCTTTCTCGTGCCATAGCTCCGTGTGGGTGTGCATCGTGAACCAGGTATAGCCCTCGGCCTTCATCTGCCTGACAATCGTGCCGGGCCTGAACTTGGTGCGCTCAGTGGCTTTCAGAATGACTTGGTTCAGGGCATTCGACATATCGGAGCCCGGAGGGACGATCTGCACGACCTTGTCGGCGGTGTTCTTGTTATTGCTCAGCTTATTGACAATGGCGATGCGGTAGGAGAATCGCGGGTCGTCGTAATCCTCCTGGCTCATGCCGGTTTCGAACTGCACAACAAATGACTTAATATTCTGCGGCAGGTCTGCCTCGGCCATTAGCGTCTTTGCCGTCGTCTCGTCGATCGTAGAAAACTGGATGCTGAAAGCCTGCTCCGTCTCCAGCGAATATTTCTTATCAAAAAGCTTTTTGATCGTCGCGTTGAAATTCAGTGCCGCCGCCATGAACTTGGCACTCAGCTGGTCATCGATCCGCGTTGTCATCTGGTGTTCGATCTCGTGACGAATTCCGATCAGGAACATCAGATTACGGATCACCGCCTTATCAAGTGGGCAGGCTTGGCAGGCGAGGCATTCTTCGAGGCTCCAATGCCTCACCGCGCCGTACTTTGTATACAGGAATTTCTTGCGCGTCCCCTTGGCGGCGGGGTCGACCTGCCGGTACTCGACTTTGATTTTGCGGTAATGGGCGTGCATCAGGTAAGTCCACGCCACCACAGTGGTGACAATGAATAACTCGGATTTGAAATCGACCTGCGGGTTGTTATAAATTTGGACGGCGGCGAGCATAGCTTCGCGGGCTTTCTTCACCAACTCAGTGGCGACAGATCCGACCTTCCGCTTGCGCTTTGCCATAATTCAATCGAGTTTAAACCAGGCGTACCGATTCCGATGCAAATTCGGCGCGCAAATTCAGGAGTAGCGGAATCGGTCCGGTGACTCTCGATGAGTACTACCCCAAGGCTCCTGCGCATGATAATCTGTTGCTTCGTTGCTCTGACGATAATTCGCGCAACCGGCCGTGAACTTTTATACGCTTGGATATCAAGGACTTGACGTGTATACCTACGTCCGTACGCTGCGGGACGCGGGCGTGGGAGTAGTCGTGGATGTGCGGGAAACACCGTGGAGCTACAAGCGCTCATTCTGCAAGAGCGCACTTTCCCTCGAGCTTTCAAAGGCCGGGATTGAATACGTACATGTCCGCTCAGCCGGCAATCCGAAGGAGAATCGCCGTACCGCTCCCACCCGCGAAGAGTGTCTGAAGCGTTACCGGAAACATCTCAGCAGCAATCCTGAGGCGGTAACGGATTTGATGGAGGTGATCAAGCTGGCGGCAAAGCGAAAAAAGTCTACGTGTCTGACTTGCTACGAAAAGGAGCCGCAGGAATGCCACAGGTCGATCCTAGCCACGGCTCTTCAGAAGTCTTCCGCGAAAGTAACCGCTATCCATCTTCAGGCGCTACCGGAAGAGAAGGTCCGCCCGCTTCGGGTACCAAAGGCCGACAATCATGAAACTGTTCGGGTATAGGAACAGATTTCCAAGGAAAAATTTCAGATCGTGCCGAGTTAAGTCGCTCAGTTCTCGCAATTTCTGCAGCGCTCGCTCATCACCGTGCTTCCTTTGCAGTTCACAAACTTCCCAATCGAGCACTTGCATTTTGTGCCCTCTGCAGTGAGGATCGTTACACTCCCACGCGATTTGGAATCGCGCTTTGATGAACTCTAATCGCTTCATTTCGGCTGGAATTGACTCTTCAAAGAGTGTGAGTTGAGCGCGCTTCGCTTCAAGGATCTTACTCAGTTGCTGGAATTTCTCTTCGAAGCTCTTTGCTTCACTCTCATCGCGAGGTACGATCTCGATTTTCTTGATCGTGCGCGGCGCCACAACCCCGATGGAAGTTCCGTTGACTTTCTGGGACTCATAAAGCGATTCAACATTCGGGAACTGCCAGCTGCAGTCACGGAACATGATGCCTGCTCGTCTTCCCCATTCATCGGCAGTCGTTGGAATCTTGTCACCGTACTCGATGGATTCACAGTCGATCCGAAAGCTCTCAGGTCTTGAATCGGCGGGGTTCTTGTATATGGTTGCAGTAATCCATTGATATTTCTCGAAACCCTGAGAAAGATATCTGTACGGAATTGGGAACAAACGCACAGGTCGCCCCGTCTCAGTGACCCCTGCGGTGCAGACCGTCTCAAGGTATTTGCTACTGAGCTCAGGATAAGTCTTCCCCCAAATGAGGATTCGTTCCCGCTGTGCCAAGGATTTCATCGATGGTGAAACTATACTTCACGTCATAGCTGCGAATAGTAACTTCGAAGGAACCCTCATGCGGAATGGCACTCGATCGGAAAGAACTTAACCTAAACCAACTCCTCAAATTAGAGAGCTCGGAAGAGAAGCTCTATGGCGAGACGGGCCTCAGTCTCAAGCTCATCGCGAGTCGACCCTTGCTCATCGACTGTAATTGCGCGTTTGGAAGGATTGAGATGGGCAAGAGCATTTCGACGCTTTCTCTCTTACGCATTTGCGGGCCGCCACCGTGCCCCGGTTCAGTCTCGCTGTCAGCAACGACAATCCATGCTAATCCTTACCGGGGCATGGCGCGGAGGCGACGTAATGAGTTCGGAAAGACCCTAGAATAAAGCGATGGATCAGTCCTATTCACCGGAGATTGAGCGGTCCCGACGTTACCACACAGAGCGGCGCGAACAAGAGGTCACGGTTACCTTCGAAAAGAGCCCCCTTCCGATGCTTTGGCTGGACACTTCGGTTCTGATCGATCTCGCCAAGATTGACAAGCGGGAAGCAATCGAGCCGGGACGCGCTGCCCGCTTGAAGAAACTGCGGTCGACTGTTCAGCGTCTTACCCTTGATCGGAAACTCATCTGTCCTGTGTGCGACCAGGACAACGAGTTTGAAGGCAAACGCCTGGAAGACGAGATCAATGCAATCGTGTTGATGTTCGCGTTGGGTGCGAGATGTCAGCCTTGCCAGGGCTTCAAGGATGCGCAAATCCAGCTCGGCACGCTCGCCTACCGCGCAATGAAGGGAACCGTTCATGTGCCATGGACGACATGCTTTTATGGTGACCCGCGTGAGACAGTCGCGGAGACCCTGAAGCTTGGCGTCGTGATCGACCCGGGTCTGAAGAAACCGAAGGACTGGATTGACAGGGCTGACCGCAACAAGGCGACCCTCCAGACCAGTTGGGAGAGACTGCGTCAGGATTTCAACGCCCAAAAACGGAGCTTCGATGAACAGTTGAAGTTGGAGAAGCTGGGCGAGTCCGACAGCATGATTGGCATGATCTGCGACTATAACCGGCGTGTTGGCAACGGGAATGCTGACATGTGGGACCATCTGGGCGTGGAGGGCTTCCTTGTCTGGATGCGGAGCTGGGGAGGAGAGTTCGAGGAGGCGGTCTCTGCTCTTTACTCGTTTATGCGTTCGAATTATTATGGCGAATTGCCAATCGTTGATGTCGCATGTCGCCTCAGCGCCGACCTGGTGGTCAACCCACCACCGGTCAAATCCGGGGACGGAATGGATATCCAGCACATGGCAACGGTCATTCCGCTCGCCCAATATGTCGTTGTTGACCGAGCGATGGCAGACAGATGCGAACGCCTGAAACTTCCGGAGAAGTATCGAACGAAAGTGTATAGTTCCCGAACCATAGACGAACTGATCGCAGAGCTGGAGGTTCTCTGATGGAATCTACCGTCCCAGTCCTGCCGGGGCGAAATGTCTGCGTTCGCAGTTCGCAGCGGAGCAGTTGAGGCGCGGCTCGCCGGAGGCTCAAACCTCGTGGTGAAGCCTGGTTTCAACACGTCATCTGGGCGCTTTGCTTTCGATGTGGGGAGCGAAAGCATGATCCGGCTCGCTTTACTAGCCGCGCGTCGTACACTGGTAGACGTTCTCATAGATAACCCGTCGGGAACGGCTCGATGGTGCAATCTGCTGCGCGCCGCTTTCCCCTCAAGGAGCGACCTGGCGAAGTTTGTGGGTGTTAAACCTCTGGAGAATGCTCGAATCAGGGTGGGGGTGCCGATGAAAATGCGACTGACGAAGGGCCGAACCATAAATCCCGCCGCCCACCGCGAGCTACGCGACCGCAAAACTCTCCCACTTGCATCTCTTGGGTCAGGTCAATGACAACGACAGAAAGCCTCATCGAACGAGATCTGATCGCAAAACTTGAAGATCTCAAGCACACGTATCGGCCGGATATCCGTGATCGTGCCTCGTTGGAGAAGAACTTCCGCGAGAAGTTCCAAGCGCTCAACCGCGTCCAGCTGACCGAAGCGGAGTTCCAGCGCTTGCTGGAGCAGATAACCACCCCAGACGTCTTCGCAGCCGCGCACATACTGCGTGAATACAATAGCTTCGAGCGAGACGACGGCACACCGCTCAATTTCACCTTGGTCAATATCCGGGACTGGTGCAAAAACAGTTTCGAGGTGGTCAATCAGTTGCGCATCAATACTGACAACAGCCACCATCGCTATGACGTGATCTTGCTCATCAATGGCGTGCCTACGGTGCAGGTCGAACTCAAGACGCTGGCGATCAGCCCGCGCCGGGCCATGCAGCAGATCGTGGATTACAAGAACGACCCGGGTAACGGCTACGGTAAGACGCTGCTGAGCTTCGTCCAGCTGTTCATTGTCAGCAACCGCACCGACACCTGGTATTTCGCGAACAACAACACACGCCACTTCAGTTTCAATGCCGATGAACGCTTTTTGCCCATGTATCAGTTTGCCAGCGAGGACAACAAGAAGATCACCCACCTGGACAGCTTCGCCGACAAATTTCTCGCCAAGTGCACCCTTGGTGAGATGATCAGCCGCTACATGGTGCTTGTCGCCAGCGAACAGAAATTGCTGGTCATGCGGCCGTATCAGATTTACGCCGTAAAGAACATAGTGGACTGCATCCATCAGAACTGCGGCAACGGCTACATTTGGCATACCACGGGCAGCGGCAAGACGCTCACCTCATTCAAGGCATCCACCCTGCTCAAAGATAACCCGGATATTGAGAAGTGCCTATTCGTGGTGGATCGCAAGGATCTGGACCGCCAGACCCGGGAAGAATTCAACCGCTTCCAGGAAGGCTGCGTGGAGCAAAACACCAACACCGCAGCCCTGGTGCGCCGGATGCTGTCCGATGATTACGCCGATAAAGTCATCGTCGCTACCATTCAGAAGCTGGGGCTGGCGCTGGACGAAAACAACAAGCGCAACTTCAAAGAACGGCTGGAGCCGCTGCGCGACAAGCGCATGATCTTTATCTTCGATGAATGCCACCGATCGCAGTTCGGCGACAATCACAAGGCCATCAAAGAATTCTTCCCGAAATCCCAGCTTTTCGGGTTTACCGGCACACCCATTTTCGAGAAGAACGCTATTTATCAGCAAGTCGAAGGACAGCAAGCCAGCTACCTGACCACCGACGATCTATTCCAGCAAAGCTTGCACGAATACACCATTACGCACGCTATCGACGACAACAACGTCTTGCGTTTCCATATCGACTACTACAAGCCCGAAGGGGAGCGGCTACCAAAACCAGGCGAAGGGATCAAGAAAGAGAAGGTAATCGAAACCATCATCGCCAAGCACGACGCAGCCACTGCGGAGCGCAAGTTCAATGCCATTCTGGCGACGAGTTCGATCAACGACGCCATCGAATACTTTGGAAAATTCAAGTCGATCCAACAGCGGAAGCAAGCTGATGACCCGGATTTCTGGGCGCTCAATGTAGCCTGCGTTTTCTCGCCGCCTGCCGAGGGCAACAAGGATGTGCAGCAAATCCAGGAAGACCTGCCCCAGGAGAAGGCCGACAACCAGCAGGACCCTGAGGCCAAGAAAGAGGCGCTCAAAGCCATCATCGCCGACTACAACGCGCGGTTTGGCACCAATCACAGCATTGGCGAGTTCGACCTCTACTATCAGGATGTACAGAAGCGCATCAAGGACCAACAGTTTCCCAATGCCGACCTCCCACATGCGCAGAAGATCGACATCGTGATCGTCGTGGATATGCTGCTCACCGGTTTCGACTCCAAGTACCTCAACACGCTGTATGTGGACAAAAACCTGAGATACCACGGGCTGATCCAGGCGTTCTCGCGCACGAACCGCGTGCTCAATGACACCAAGCCCTACGGTAACATTTTGGACTTTCGCCAGCAGCAGCAGGCGGTCGAAGAGGCCATTGCGCTGTTTTCCGGGGAGAAGATCGACCAAGCCCGCGAAATCTGGCTGGTCGATGCCGCTCCTAAGGTTATCGATAAGCTGCAAGCGGCCGTGACAAATCTCGGCGACTTTATGCAGTCGCAAGGACTCTCCAATGCACCGGAGGATGTGCCCAACCTAAAAGGCGATGCCGCACGCAGCCAGTTTGTCACAATGTTTAAGGAAGTGCAGCGTCTCAAAACCCAGCTCGATCAGTACACCGATTTGAGCGATGAACAGAAAGCTCGCATTACGCAGGTCATGCCGCCGGACCAGTTGCAGAGCTTCCGTGGCGTGTACCTGGAAACCGCTCAGCGCCTAAAAGAAAAACAGGACAAGCAAGGCGATGCGGCCAGCGCCGACGTGCAGCAGCTCGACTTCGAGTTCGTGCTCTTTGCTTCAGCCGTCGTCGACTACGACTACATCATGGGCCTTATCGCCCGCTATACGCAGCAAAAGCCAGGGAAGCTCACGCTTAGCCGCGAGCAGTTGATCGGCCTCATCCAGTCCGACGCCAAGTTCCTGGACGAGCGCGAGGACATCGGCGAGTACATTCGCAGCCTGACAACCAATCAGGCGCTGGACGAAAAGGAGATCCGCGCCGGCTACGAGCGGTTCAAGGCCGAAAAGAAAATCCGCGAACTAGCCGACATCGCTGACAAGCACGGGCTGCCAGCGAATGCGCTACAGACTTTTGTGGATGAGGTGTTACGCCGCCGCATCTTCGACGGTGAAATCCTAACCGACCTCATGGCCCCTCTGGAACTGGGCTGGAAAGCACGCACTCAGAAGGAATTAGCGCTGATGGAAGACCTCGGCCCACTGTTGCACAAACTGGCCCAGGGGCGCGAGATTTCGGGACTCAGTGCGTATGAGCAATAGATTGAAAACAAAAGCTATGAAGACTGAAAGCAAACGAGTATTCAAGCCGAAGCTACGATTTCCGGAGTTTGAGGGTGAATCGGAGTGGAACGCAGAAAAGCTCGGAGCCGTAGCCTCTCTTATCACGGAAAGGGCCGGAAATAGAAACTGCGTCCCCATGAGTGTCACCTCTGGCGTGGGCTTGGTCAGTCAGCAGGAAAAATTTGGCCGAACCATCGCAGGAAATCAGTATGAGAACTACCTGGTGCTGGAAAAGAACGACTTTGCCTACAACAAGAGCGCTACCAAGGAATTTCCGCAAGGTTTTATCGCAAAGTATTCGGGAAATGAGCCGGCCGCCGTGCCCAACAGCATCTTTACTTGCTTCAGGGCCCACGAGGATGGAATCATTCCGGATTTTCTAAACTATTTATTCGCGGGTAACCTTCATGGAAAATGGTTGAATAAATACATAGAGGTCAGCGCTCGTGCTCACGGCTCACTAAGTATCGACGACGAGGTTTTACTGTCTCTGCCCATTCCGCTCCCAAGCGGAGGATCATCGCATGCTGAGCAACAAAGAATCGCCGCGTGCCTGACTTCGCTCGACGAACTAATTAAAGCCCATGGCCAAAAACGTGACGCGCTCATGGCTTACAGAAAAGGGCTATTGCAGCAACTTTTCCCTCGTGCCGGCGCAACCCATCCCCCACTTCGCTTCCCCGAATTCCGAGATCAGCCGAAGTGGGAGGAACTAGCTTTGGGAGAGCTCGCCGAGATCAAGCTCGGGAAGATGCTCGACAGCCAAAAGCACACGACTGGTCGTCTTCTGCCATACCTCAACAACGCGTCGGTGCGCTGGAATAACGTGATCACGTCGAATTTGCCGCAGATGTATTTCGATGACGACGAACTTGAACGCTTCGGATTGAGGACTGGTGACATCGTTGTCTGCGAAGGTGGAGAACCGGGTCGTGCTGCCGTCTGGGACGGACGATTGCCGGATCTCAAGTTCCAGAAGGCTATTCACCGCGTCCGGTTCAATGTGCCATTCGAACCGCGCATGCTGGTCCTCTATCTTGAGGCCATAGCGGGCACGACTCAGTTCGAAATGCTCTTCACTGGAGGGGGCATCAAGCACCTAACGCGGGAGACGTTCGCCCAACTCATGATCCCCTATGTCTCCCACGCCGAGCAGAAGCGCATCGTCTCTTGCTTCTCCTCCCTCGACAACATGATTTTCGCCCAAACCCAAAAGTTCGAAGCCCTCAAGACTCACAGGCAAGGTTTGATGCAGCAGCTTTTCCCAACCCTCGAGGTGACTGAGGCATGAGCGCAGTCCCTTTTGCCGATTTGAGCGCCTTGGCCGTACATCTGCGCCAAGAACTTCAGAACAAGAAATACGTCTTGCTCTACGCCTATAACGGCACCGGTAAGACCCGCTTGTCAACATCATTCAAGGAAATCGGCAAGCAGGGCGATGCGCGGGACACGCTGTACTTCAACGCTTTCACCGAAGACTTGTTCAGTTGGGATAATGACCTAGACGGCGATAGCGATCGCAAGCTGATATTCAACTCAGTCTCTCATTTTTTTGACGGTTTGACGGAGTTGGAAATGGACAACCGCATCCGCCCGCTAATTCAACGCTACGTGGACTTCGACTTTCGCATCGACGTGGGCGAGGGGTGCGTGCGCTTTTCGCGCACCGTCGAGAAGTTAGAAGAAGACGGTGAGGCAAGGCAGGAGATAGTCGACAACATTAAAGTCTCACGCGGTGAAGAGAACATCTTCATCTGGTGCTTCTTCCTGGCCATCGTGGAATTGGCGATGGACAAGGATGTGGAGACCTACAAGTGGGTGAAATACATCTACATTGACGATCCCATATCCTCTCTGGACGAACACAACGCTATCGGCGTGGCGTGCCATTTGGCGCAACTATTGAAAAAGCCGGATCACACGCTGAGGATCGTCATCTCAACACACCACGCGCTCTTCTTCAATGTCCTTTTCAATGAGCTAGGAAATGCAAAAAGCTACTTCCTGTCGACGACGAAGCAGTCCGCCGAATATCGCCTGAAAGAGCAGAAAAAAGATACGCCATTCTTCCACCACGTCGCACTCCTGCAGGAACTGAACCAAGCGGCTACGAACGGAAATCTCTACACCTACCACTTCAACATGCTGCGCAGCGTGCTGGAGAAAACCGCGAGCTTTCACGGTCTCAAGGGATTCGGTGACTGCATCAAGAGAGATGCCGGCGATCCGGAGGGTATCCTCCACACCAGGCTCGTGAACATCCTGAGCCACGGAAACTACTCGCTGTATGATCCGCGAGAGATGATCGAAGAGAACAAAGAATATTTCCGGAACATTCTTCGAGATTTCATGGACCGCTTTCCTTTCAATCCGGAACTTTTCGCGCCCGAACAGGTAGGACATAATGACTGAACTCGAAAAACAACAGTTGGGCAAAACCCTATGGGCAATTGCTGACCAGCTGCGTGGCGCCATGGGTGCGGATGATTTCCGCGATTACATGCTGGCATTCCTGTTCCTGCGCTATCTTTCTGACAATTATGAGGCAGTTGCCCGCAAGGAATTAGGGGCCGACTATCCTGCCAGCAGTGATGGCGCGGCCACCACACCACTGCAACTCTGGTACGAGAGCAATTTAGAGGATGTGCCAGCTTTTGAAAAGCAGATGCGCCGCAAGGTACATTACGTGATCGAGCCGCAGTACCTTTGGGGCAACATTGCGGAGATGGCGCGCACGCAGGACAAAGAACTACTAAAGACGCTCCAGAAAGGTTTCAGCTACATTGAGAACGAGTCCTTCGATAGCACGTTCCGGGGCTTGTTCTCGGAGCTAAACCTCGGCTCGGACAAGCTCGGCAAGACTTATTCGGAGCGCAATGCCCGCTTGTGCAAGATCATCGGTGAGATCGCCAAAGGTTTGGCACAATTCTCTACCGACAGCGATACGCTCGGAGATGCCTATGAGTATCTGATCGGTCAGTTCGCCGCCGGCTCAGGCAGGAAAGCCGGCGAGTTCTATACGCCTCAGCCCGTCTCCAGTATTCTCTCGGCCATCGTGACGTTGGACGGCCAGGAACCGGCCACCGGGCGGCGCTCGCGCATGGATAGGGTGATGGATTTCGCCTGCGGCTCGGGTTCGCTGCTGCTCAACGTTCGTCACCGCATGGGGCCACACGGCATCAGCAAAATATACGGCCAGGAAAAGAACATCACCACCTACAACCTGGCGCGCATGAACATGCTGCTACATGGCTTAAAGGACTCAGAGTTTGAAATTTTCCACGGCGACACTCTGACCAACGACTGGGACATGCTGCGGGATTCGAACCCGGCCAAAATGCCTCGCTTTGATGCCGTGGTCGCAAATCCCCCCTTCAGCTATCGGTGGGAGCCAACCGAAGCCCTAGGTGAGGACGCGCGCTTCAAGAATTATGGCCTTGCACCTAAGTCCGCCGCCGATTTCGGTTTCCTGCTGCACGGTTTCCACTACCTGAAGCAGGATGGCGTGATGGCCGTCATTCTCCCACATGGCGTGCTATTCCGTGGGGGCGCCGAAGAGCGCATCCGGACCAAGCTGCTACAAGATGGGCACATCGATACGGTAATCGGCCTGCCGCCCAACCTGTTTTATTCCACCGGCATTCCGGTGTGCATCCTGGTGCTGAAGAAGTGCAAGAAGCCAGATGATGTGCTGTTTATCAATGCGGCCGAACATTTTGAGAGAGGCAAGCGTCAGAATCAGTTGTTGCCACAGCACATCGATAAGATCGTCTCCACCTATCAATTCCGTAAAGAAGATCTGCGTTACTCCCGTCGCGTTTCGATGGATGAGATCAGGGACAACGATTTCAACCTGAATATCTCTCGCTACATCAGTACGAGCGTTGCGGAAAAAGAAATAGATTTGGCTGCAGTCAACGCTCAATTGGTGACGCTGGAAAAGGACATAAAGGCAGCAACCGAGAAACACAACGGGTTTCTCAAGGAGCTTGGCCTGCCGCTTTTGCCTTGAGCTCGTCTGAACTGTAGAAGTTTCTGGGCTCCGGAATTGCGTATCAAAAAACGGGTGGGATTCCATTGATAATTGGCGTGGACTTCACGCAGTCATTTGCTTAATGCAAAAAACGTCCGTTTTATGATACGGTCCTTTCATGCGAGCAGCCATTTACGCTCGGGTGTCCACGAAAGACGGTCGTCAGGACACAGAAAACCAGCTCTTGCAGCTCCGGACCTTCGCCGACACGCAGGGGTGGATTGTCGTCTGCGAGTACGTAGATCGGACCAGCGGCAAACGTGGCGACCGTGAGCAGTTTCAACTAATGATTGAGTCGGCATCGCGGCGGGAGTTCGATTGCCTTCTATTCTGGAGCTTAGACCGGCTCAGCCGCGAAGGAACCGTGGAGACCCTGAACCACCTCCAGAGGCTTACCAGCTACGGAGTCAATTACCGCTCGTTCACAGAGCAGTACCTCGACAGCACGGGTCTCTTCAAGGAGGCCGTCATCGGGATTCTCGCGGCAGTAGCCAAGCAAGAGCGTGTGCGGCTCTCAGAACGCACTATTGCTGGTCTGCAGCGTGCAAAGGATCAGGGCCGCGTCGGAGGCCGCCCAAAAGCTGAAGACGCCGATCCGAAACTGGTGACAAAGATCGAGCGGCTGCGAGCGCAGGGGCAGAGTATCCGGGCTGTTGCTGCGGCGGTTAAGAAGTCACCGAATACTGTCTTACGATTGTTACTGCCAGAGCGGAAGAACGTCTAGGACTGCCCTCATAGTTCTCATCATTTGGCGCACTGGGGCAGTGTTCCCTACGCCGCACGACAGTACTATAGGCCATCAAAAAGCCGGGACAAACTGATCGAGAGACCATCAGCGATTGTCTTCAGAACGGAAAGACTCGGATCCC
>Ga0302320_10022074_pt1 | contig 12596 bp, 6 predicted proteins | sample Bog_T0_3_FD_202130 | JGI IMG/M metagenome (GOLD analysis project Ga0302320, IMG submission 202130) | Peat permafrost microbial communities from Stordalen Mire near Abisko, Sweden - Bog_T0_3 | ecosystem: Environmental > Terrestrial > Soil > Wetlands > Peat | place: Sweden: Abisko, Stordalen Mire...
CATTGGAAAATGTTGGGAAATAGACCTGTGCGAAGATCAAAGACAGGAGGTTCACCGCAGGCAGGGTGGTATTGGCTGCGACAGGACTTTCAGCAGGTTCTCCGTAACGTTCACGCATTCTCTTTATGAATTCTGTTTCATAACTCCCGTAATGGATTAGGACTGGCTTCTCAGTATTGCCGAGAATTACGAGGAATTCCCGCCAAATCTTTTCCTCGTCCACGACGGTGTCCGCCCACAGGCTGTGCTGGACGGCGGATTCACCACTGCCGATGTGCAGGCCGATCAGGTAGTAGAAATCGCAGTCAGGCAGGCCCTCGACATCCAGATAGACAGGCGTGCCTTCGATCTTCAGTTCCGGACGGCCAACAACGTGGATTTTCTTCTCCCGAATTGCCAGAGCCTTGAGCGCGTGGTGATATTTTTCCCGTTTGTCGCGTAATCGTTTTGGCCGGCGTCGCGGACGGAAAGTGTAGGAGATCTGCGTAACGGTGAATATCCCTTTGCTGCGGAGTTTCTTGCGCTCCTTTTCGCTCATGCTGGACAGGAGACTGAGATCGTCTTTCTCGACTGCCTTCCGCCGGCACCGAACCTGAAATTCACACTCAGCACAATGCCGGTTCAGGACGAGGTCGGGATGGGTCGGGCTGGACAGCAACGCGATAACTTTATCCAGTCGCTTCCGCACTTCGGTGAGCAAGCTCGGGATTTTCGCTTTCAGGGTGGCATGGTTATCGCCATGAATAATCTTGGCAAAGCTGACGGTGCGGCCGATTACTGCAGAGAGCAGAAGAGCGTCAAAAGCCAGCAGCAGCTTTTCATCTTTGCCCAGCTTGTTGGTGTAAACAAAACGGATGGGGATGAACTGGGCGGATTTGCCGCGCCCCTGCGGAAGAACACGTTCGAGTGCGTGGAGGTGCGTTTCGAAATTCTGGGCTGTCGCAACGTCAACGTCGAGTCCCAGCCGCCACTTGGATGTTCTTAGGCTGTCTTGGGCGGGGGCGACGGCGCACAGCTCTTGCGGTACTTCAGATCGCAAGCGTTCGATTGCGGCATTCCGGTATGATTCATTTTGCCTCTGATCCCATTCGGCGTAAGCATTGCCGGTCACTGGTTCGCCTGTAAACCTGAGCCAGCATTTGGTCGGACATTTGATGTAGGCTGAAAAAAGCGACGGCGTGATTTTCATTATGGGAAACTACCGCATTCCGATGAAATGAAAGGGCAACTTTTCGCGGTTTCTGAACCAAGTGAACCAAGATGTGCACGGCGGCAGAATATTCTCGGCCCCGTCGGACACCGTCAAAACCACCAATCATGGTTCATTTCCGGGCTGATATTACGAGTTCCTGAACCAAGTTCTGCCAGCGGGATGTCTGGATTTGCACGTCTCCACAGGCGACCAGCACCCGCAAGCTCCTTTCGCTGAAGCAGTGGATTTCCAGGGGGGCGGGCGGCGTCCGCAGGCAGGCCTGTATCTCGGCCGGCAACTTGAGGAGGTTCAAGACCTGGGTCACGCGCGCACGCGAGATTCCCTCTCTTGCAGCTATTTTCGCCTTGGTGAGCCCGGTATCTTGGTCCAGTTCCTGCCGCCACGATTGCGCCAGCAGAAATGGGTGGATGCGCGGTTCCGCTGCTTGGGATTCCTCTTTACTGGCCGAGGCGAAGCTTTCAAGGATGTCGGTCGGGAAAGGGATTGGGTGGACAATAAACGGCTTGTCGCCCCATCGCGAAAAGGGTATTCCAACGGTCAGAGTGAGCTCCCAGAAAGTTCGAGCTTTGCCCATGCCTGCGGAGCCATTTCAATTCGGTTCAAATCCGAACTTTTTCGCGGTTCTGTTTCTCCTTCAAACGCAACGGCTTATGAAATGCCGACTCATTTTAAAAAGGCAAAAGTTCGAGTCTTGCCCGGAGGTCAATTCAATTCCGATCTCTTGGTTCAAGTGCCCGAATCGTTAGCGACTTTCTGGGGAGCGCGACCGTCTCGGTCGCATCCGTCGGCGTCCCGCCGACGGAACGTTGCGCGCCCGACAACTTCACCCGTTCGGTGGCGATTCGTCCATGTCGCTAACGATTGGGGTTCAAGTGCGGCAGGGAACGAATTGAGGCGGAATGAATTATGTGCCAGTCCGAATCGACAGGATTTCCTCGTTCCCGTTCTCCAGCAAATCGAAGGAAACGTCGCCGATGGTAACGCGCTTACGTTCGGCGCCTGCCTCCTTGGCGACCTTAACCAGCGAGCGAGCCAGGTCCGGGACGGCACGGTTTTGGGCAGAAGTGAATGGTCGCTTAACGGCACCGCCGCTGCGGTGCTTGCGGTTAGCGCCCACTGCCAGCGCGCCGAAAGCCTCAGCCTCAGCCGCTTTTTGCAGGTCAATTCGCTGCTTCATAATTGTGATATGCCTTGCGTTTTGATTACGGCGCTGTTTTCGGCGGTCCCTTCGGGGCCGGAGGTTAGCTCAATCCCCGAATGGCATTGGGCTCAAGGCCTTTCGCGATCCCCGCTATTTTGCCATCACCACATCGTTGCTCTCGTCCCGCGCCGGGGCCTTTTCGGCTTCGCCGTTGGTTGCGCGGGGAGATTCTGCTGTCGGCACTTCCTGTGGCTTGGATTCGGCGCCGGGCTCGTCGGCCTTGTGGAATTTGACACTGACAATTTTGCTGACGCCGTGTTCCTGCATCGTCACGCCGTAAAGGACGTCGGCCATGCCGATCGTGCGCTTATTGTGGGTGATGATGATGAATTGCGAATGCACGAGGAACCGTTGCAGGACGCGGATGAAACGGTTGATGTTCGATTCGTCGAGCGGGGCGTCCAACTCGTCCAGCACGCAGAAGGGACTCGGTTTGACCTGGTAAATCGAGAAGAGCAGCGAGACGGCGGTCATGGTCTGTTCACCGCCGGAAAGGAGGGAGATGCTCTGCAATTGTTTGCCGGGCGGGCGCGCCACAATATCGATGCCGCATTCCAACACGTCGGCGTCGTCGGTCAAAACAAGGTCCGCCTTGCCGCCGCCGAAGACCTCGACGAACATGGCGCGGAAATTGTCGCGGATTTTCTCGAAGGTCTCGATGAACATCTGCCGGGTCTGGGAGTTGATCCGGTTGATCACGTCCAGCAATTCCGTCTTGGCGTTGACCAGGTCGTCGTTTTGCTTGGTCAGGAATTGGTGGCGCTGCTCGGTCTCCTCGTATTCGTCAATGGCCACGAGGTTGACCGGGCCGATTTCGTCAATGCGCTTTTGCAGGCCGGCGGCTTGTTCGGCAACGGCGTTCCAGTCGGTCGCCATGCCGCTGGCGGCCATTTCCTCGGGCGTCAGCGTCTGCACCTTGGCCGGGCCTTCGTCGGCGAGGGTAATGGTAATGCACTCGCTGCGGATGTCTTCGAGGTTGACCTGATATTTCTCGCGCACACGGTCGCGCAAATTCTGCACCGCCATGCTTCTTTGCGCCAACTCCACTTCCAGCGTCCCGCGCTGCTGGTGCAAGTCTGTCAACACGCGGCGCTGGCTGCGCAAGGCTTCGTCCACCCGCGCAATTTCCTCTTCTTCGGCGGCCTTTTGTTCGAGCAACTGGCTGATCTGTGCGTTGACCTGTTCGCGTTTGAAGCCGAACCCCTCGATCTTCTGGCGCGATTCGGCAATTTCCGCCTCGGCCTGCGCGTTGCGCTCGAGGAAGGACTGGATTTCGCAGCGGCGCTGCTCGGCCAAATGGCCAAGTTCGGCGATGCGCTGCTCCAAGGGCCGCTTCTGGCTGCGGTAGGAGGCGCACAACTGCTCCTCCGCCGCGAGCGCCACCTTGGTTTCTGTCAATAATCCGTTGGCCGTTTCGCGCTGCTGGCGCAACGTCTCCAGGGTGGTCGTCCATTCCGCCAGGCCGGATTGGGCGCGGCGTTCGCGTTCTTCGAGAGCGGCGGCTTGTTCGGCCAGCGCCTGGCGTTTGCGTCCGCCTTCCTCTTCCTGCGCGGCGAGGCTGTTGATCTCGTAAATGACGGTTTCGATTTTCTGATCGAGGAGGCGTCCGGAGTTTTGCAGGGCGTTGAATTCGCCCTGGCGCGTCGCGATGGCCACTTCTTGCGTGCGCAATTCGGTCTGGGCCTGCTGCAGGCCGGCCTGCAACTGGGTTTGTTCGCTCGACAACGCGCCCTTGCGCCGGCTGGCTTCGCCGACCCGTTCCTGCAATCCGGTGGCGGTGATACGCAATTCGGCGATTTGATTCTTGCGGCCTAAGATGGAGGCCGGCGCCTTGCCGGAACCATTGCCGTTGGCATAGCCGCCGGTGAAAACGCCGTTGCGGTCGAGCAATTCTCCGGCGGGCGTCACGAAATCAAACGCGCCGCGACACTCGCGCCACGCTGCGCTGGCCGAGGCCAGGTCCGGCGCGATGACGGTGCAGCCGAGCAAGTGTTGCAACAACGGCCGCACGGAATCATCCGCCTGCACCACGCTCATGGCGGGAGTCATGTTCGCGGGAAAGGCCGCCGTGGGCGCGCCGTTGCCGTTGTCCAAATCGAGCGCCGCCACGCTGGCGCGACCGGATTTGTTGACGCGCAGGCCGTCCAGAATTTGCCGGGCGGACTCCTCGCGCGCCGTCAAGACTAATTGCAAGTGCCGCCCCATCGCCGTTTCGACCGCGGTGACGTGCGGCTCCGGGACGCGGATGCTGTCGGCCAAAACACCCAGCACGTGTTCCGCGCTTTTCAAAGCGGAGAGTGTGCCGGCCCCGAAGCCTTCGCGTTCGACGTCCAGTTGTTCGAGCACGTTTAGGCGGGAACGGTTTTCGGCCTGGTGCCGCAGGCATTCGTCCAGTTCGGCGGAGGCGTGCGTTAATTCCTCCTGGATTTCACGGAGGCGGCGCTGGCGTTCTTCCAAAGTGCCGCGCTGCGCCAGGGCGTTGACTTTTTCGGCTTCGACGCTGGCCGAAAACTGTTGCAGCCGCGCGGCCAGGCCGATGCGCTCCTCTTCCAGTTGCACTTTTTCGGCGGAAAGTTTTTCGAGGCGGACGGCGTTGCCTTCCTTCTGCACGTCGAGCGAATTGATTTCGTTGCGGGCGCGGCTCAATTGCTGGGCCGCCGCAAAAGATTCGGCTTGCGCCTGGCGCAACGATTCCTGGGCGGCGCGCAATTGGGTCTCCACCGCTTGCAACGCTTCGGCCTTGGCCTGCATGGCGCGTTGATGCGATTGCACGGCGGCGGCGGAAGTGTCCAGCCTCTCCGCGACCTGCGCCAATTCCTGTTCGGCCGCGACCTTGCGTTCTTCCGCCTGCGCAATGTCGTTGGTGGCGCGGGCGTTCTGCGCCTGCCAGTCGCGCATCCGGTCCTCGTTGAACTGGATGCGATGCGAATGGCGGTCCATTTCGCCCTTGAGTTCCATGCCGTGTTGTTGGGCCTGGCTGATCTCGTGTTCCTTGTGGGAGAGACCGTCGCGGCGCTGGCCGATTTCCGTTTCGCGGGCCATCACTTCTTCCGAAATTGTCTCCGCATCGGCGCGCGCCTTTTCCGCTTGGGCCTGGCGAACCTGAATCTCGACCTGCAAAAGATCGAACTGATGCCGGGCCAATTGGGTATCGAGATGCTGCAATTCGAGCATCAATTGTTTGTAGCGCCGAGCCTTGCCCGCTTGACGTTGCAGCGACCCAATCTGCCGTTTCACTTCACGAATCAAATCGGCCACGCGCAGCAAATTCTGCTCGGTTGCCTCCAACTTGCGCAGCGCTTCCTTCTTTTGCGTCTTGTATTTGGTGATGCCGGCGGCTTCCTCGAAAATGAGCCGGCGATCTTCCGGTTTGCTCGAGAGAATCTGCGTGATGTTGCCCTGCGCCATGATGCTGTAACTGGTCCGGCCCACGCCCGTGCCCATGAACAATTGCTGAATGTCCTTCAACCGGCACGGCGTTTTGTTCAGAAAATACTCGCTCGAACCATCGCGGAAAACGCGCCTCGTCAACGTCACTTCGTTGTAAGCGATTTCGACCCCGGCGGCGGACAGATGATCGTCGTCCACCCCGCCAATCGTCAGCGAAACTTCAGCCATGCTGAGGGATTTTCGGGAATCTGTACCGTTAAAGATGACATCGGCCATTTCGCCGCCGCGCAGGGCCTTGGCGGATTGCTCGCCGAGTACCCAACGTATAGCGTCCGACACGTTCGACTTACCACACCCATTGGGGCCTACAATGGCGGTGACACCCGGCTGAAAGTTCAGCGAGGTCTTGTCAGCGAACGACTTAAATCCCAAAACCGTCAAATTCTTAAGATACATAAGAAACAGGCTTGGGCTAATGAAACAGAGGTGATGGGCAAAGTAAAGGGAAAAACCACAATATGCAGTGGTTTTTTTTAAACGGTGTCCAAGTAATGGCACAAGTGGAAGGTTGCCCGAAGAGGGGCGCCCTCCATTCGCCATAGCACGATTTCCAATCCAATAACACGGCATCTCGCAGAACCAGGGCGGCGCTACGCGCACGCACTCCAAGACGCTTCGCGAGTTCGTTCGCCGACATTAGCGCTTCGCGTCTTGGAGTGCGTGCGCGTCAGCGCCGCTCTTTCTCCTCGCCGGCAATCAGCCACCCTCCGCGATTGGGTGAGATCGGTCAATCCTGGCTTTATTTGCTTGTTTGGCGGGCGCCAGGTCGCTATATATGGGGCGCAGTTGTCAACGCCCGAAATCGACCAGCATGAATACCATTGGCCAGCGGCTCTTTGCGCCGGGAATTCCCCTCCCGGGCGGGCTCCCGAGTGTCGTTTCCACCGCCACCCAATTTATGAAAAAGTGTCTCTTTGTTGCCTTCGCTATTTTAGTGCCGCTTGCCATCCCGGCGCAGACCGTTCCGCCTTTGGTCAATTATCAGGGCCGGCTGGCCAATCCGGACGGTTCGGTCCTGCCCACCGCGAATTACCAACTCAGTTTCTCGGTCTTTGATTCCGCCAGCGGCGGCAATTTGGTTTGGGGACCGGAGGTTTTTGATGGCAATGCGGGGCAGGGACACGGGGCGCTGATTCCGGTGGTGCAAGGCTACTTCAATGTCCTGCTCGGGCCGGTGGACGTCAACGGCGCTTCCCTGGCCGGCGCTTTCAACGGCACAAATCGTTTCGTGGAGGTGACGGTGACGAACCATCCGCCGATTGCGCCGCGCCAGCAGATTCTAACCGCCCCGTATGCCTTTCAGGCGGCGTTCGCGGCCAGCGCGGCCCTGGCGACCAATGTGGTAAGCGGGATCGTGGTTTCCAATCTGGACCTGCCTGGCCCGGAGGCGACGATCTTCTCCGGGACCACCCAGATCTTCTACAGCGACGGCGTGAGCAATTTCTTTGCAGGCTCGGCCGCGGGAAATTCGCTAACGACCGGATCCAATAACACGGGGATTGGGTACGAGGCGCTTTACCATAACAACACCGGCGCCTCCAACACGGCCACCGGCTTCGAGGCCCTCTACAGCAATCGGAATGGCCTGAATAATGTGGCCGATGGTAATGCCGCTCTTTTTCGCAACCAGAACGGAAATGCGAACACCGCGACTGGCGCGGGGGCGCTGTTCAACAGTACCGGCAATTATAACACCGCCAACGGGTATCAGGCTCTCTACTCTGGGCAATATGCCCAGAACAGCACCGCCACCGGGTATCAGGCTCTCTACTCTGGCCAAAATATCCAGGACGACACCGCCACCGGGTACCAGTCGCTCTACTCCAATACGGACGGCAAAAACCTGACGGCCACGGGCTGGCGGTCGCTTTATAACAACACCCTCGGCGTTGAAAACACTGCGGTCGGCCATCAGGCGCTTTACAACAATTCCACCGGCGGCCAGAACACCGCGGTCGGCTCGTTCGCGCTAAACGGCAATACCACCGGCATCGGAAATACGGCGCTGGGCTACCAGGCGGGCCAAAACCTAACCGGCAACAATAATATTGACATCGGAAACCCCGGAGTGGCGGGAGAGGGCGGCACTATTCGCATCGGCGGGGTGACGCAAGGCCAGGCCTTCATCGCAGGGATATACGGCATCACGGCTGCCAGTGGTGTCGCCGTTTATGTCAATTCCTCCGGGCAACTCGGCACCTTCACCTCCTCCTCCCGCTTCAAGACCAACATCGCCAGCATGGACGACGCCAGCGATGCGCTTCTTTCGCTGCATCCCGTGAAGTTCCGTTACCGGCCCGAAATTGATCCGCAGGGCATTCCGCAATTCGGGCTCGTGGCGGAGGAGGTGGACAAGGTGGACCCCGAATTGGTGGCCCGCGACGACAAAAACCAGATCTATAGCGTGCGCTACGAGGCGGTGAACGCCATGCTGCTGAACGAATTCCTCAAGGAACACCGCAAGGTGGAGGAGCAACACACCGAAATTCAGGACCTCCAGCAACGTCTGGACGCGCTGGAGAAAGCCGTCCTTGGCCACAAAAACCAATAAACGGAACTTGATCTTGAAATTCTACTTTCCACCCATCACGGCACAGCGCGCATTTCCGTTATCCGACGAACGGAACCAGCAGCCCGATTTCTTCGCCGATGTTTTTCCGAAAGAACTGAAAGTGACCGTCCACCGTGCAAACCTTGAGGCCGCTGTTCAATTCCGCCAGTCTGACCACGCAGGCATCGGCAAAATCCATTGGGGTATCGGCGTAACGTCGGAGCAGTTTCGCCACGACGCGTATGTCGCTGGCCAGGGAAACAACGTTCAAACGGCCCGCAGCGATAGATTCTGTGATTTGGGCGTGCGAGATGCCTTCTTTCGCAACAAGGTGACAGACCTCGGTCAGAACGGCTTCACAAATCAGCGAACCTGGCGACAATGCTGGAAAAACTCGCCTCGCCCAGCGGTGATGCTCGTCTCTAGGGCAGAACCATGCCACAAGCGGGCCTGTATCCAGAATGACCCGGTTCATTTCCCAATATCATCCAAATGCGCTTTATTGGTGGATAAATCGGTGTGCGTGCCATTTCCGATCCCGGCATATTCAGCCATCAAATCAGCGAGTGACGGCCCTTCCAGTTGCTCCGGTTCCGAACCTTGCGAGTCAAGAATAGTCAGCAAGGCGGTCGCCTTCTCTGGCAACGTCTCTAAACCCGACGCGCACACGCGGCCATTCTCCAACTTCACTTCAACGGTTCTGTAGCTCATGAACATAGTTTACCATTTAATCGGTTCACGGCAAGCGCTTCCAAACAACGCGCAAACGCATCTGGTTTTGGACGCTTTCGGATGCGGGCGGCGATCGCGTTCGCCAAAGCTTCCAAGGAACCACCGCTTTTCTGTGGGATCACGGCTGGGGATGAAATTAGGGGCTCACAGGAATTCGCCCCTCCCGATACTTTTGTTTCGCGCAATGTTTCTGTTGGCAGCGTTCCTGCCTCAATTGCTTCTCGCGCAATTTGACACCAACGTCCTCCAATTCCTCTACGTCAATCAGCTCTACAATGGCGCGCCCACCAATGCCCCGCAGACTTCGCTTTCCGAGCCGGCGGGCATCGCCTTCTTTGGCGGCGCGGTGGGCGACATTACCAACTTCCCCGCTCCGAACGACGGACAGGTTTATTTGACACAATCCGCCATCGGCCAGCCTGCGGGCGCTTCCTTTGCCTTCCTCCTGTCCGGCCTGCTGGTGCAGAGTCCCAGCAACGGACTGGTGGCGGTGGGGACCACGAATATCGCGCTCAACGCCCAGGCCTGGCAATTGGGCTCCAATGAGTTCGTGACGAATGTCTCCTTCTACGCGACGGGAACGAATTTCGGCACCAATGTCCTGATCGCCAGTCTCAACAATTCGCTGCCGGGCACCAACAGCTATTCCGCGGTTTGGACCAACGACACGCCCAGCGTCTATGGGGTGACCGCTGTCGCCACGGATAATCTCGGCAACACCACCACTTCGGCCGTCGTGACCGTCACCGTCATTCCTGGAATACTGGTCAACGGCCAGTTCACCAACACGGACAGTTTCACGTTCCTGGCCACCAATACGGTTATTGTCAGCCTGACCAATCCGGTGGTGGGTGGGTTCATCCGCTATTCCACTGACGGCAGCGATCCGCTCAACCCCAACTCCCTTGGAGTTTTCAACCCCTCGCAATCGGTCTCGTTCCAGGTGAACTCTTCCGTGATTGTCCGGGCCGGCGCGACGGATTCGGCTTTCAATCCGCTGGCCGAGGCCGACCCGGTCAACATCACCATTGTTCCTCTTTACACACTGAACGCCTCGACCGCAGGCGGCGGCTCGTTCACTGTCTCGCCCCCCAACGGCCCCTACGCCAGCAACACGATGGTGACCTTGAACGCCACCGCCAGCAACCTCTGGACCTCGCTCGGCTGGACCGGGGACGCGTCGTCGAGCGAGAGTACGTTGGTCGTGACGATGAACAGCACCAAGACGGTGCAGGCGGTCTTCGGCACGTCCCTCACCGTTTTGAACAACACCAACGGCAGCTCCGGCGGGTCGGTGCTGCTTTCTCCGAGTCAGAGCCTTTACCCGTACGGCTCTTCCGTGCTCCTGACCGCCGTGCCGGACAACGGCGATTATTTTTCCAATTGGGTTTATGGCGCCAGCTTCGGAGGCAGTACCAATCCATTGAACCTTGTCGTCACCAACGGGCAAACCGAGGTGCTGGCCGCCTTCAACGGCTTGGCGGCCGGCAATTTCAGCCTGACCGTGGAAGTCGCCGGCAACGGCACCGCCACCGCGTCACCTTCGGCCTACTACTACGCCAGCAACGCCACCGTCCAAATTACGGCCACGGCGGCGTCGGGTCAGACGTTCGTCGGCTGGAGCGGCGGCGCCACCGGTTCGGCCGATCCGCTTTCGGTGGTGATGCGGAGCAACGCCATCATTGTCGCCACTATCAGCCAAAACCAGCCGCCCACGCTCGCCGTCACCAATCCGCCAGACGGCTCGGCCATTACCCTGCCCGCCACGATTTCGCTCGGCGTCTCCATTACGAATGTCGGCGGCGCCATCACCAACGTGACCTACTTTGCCAATAATTCCCAAATTGGCGTGGCCACCAATTCGCCTTTCACCTTCCTCTGGACCAACGCCGTCGTGAGCAACTACAGCCTGACGGCGGTGGCCTACGCCTCCACCGGGTTGAGCGGCGCTTCGTATCCGGTGAGCATCGCCGTCGAACCCCCGCTGCTGCAGTTTGAATTTGCCACCAACGCCTACACCGTCCACGAAAGCAGCGGCTCCGTCACCCTCACGGTCGTCAATTACGCGGGCTTGCTGGGCTCGGTGAATTATCAAACCGCCAATCTCTCCGCCGTCGGCGGCAACGGCATTTCCGGCGATTACACTTCCAGCCAGGGCAGCGTGAGTTTCAGCGCCGCGCAACCTTCGGCCACGTTTTCAATCCCTATAATTGACAATTACATTTACGGGTCGCCTCTGGCCTTCGAGGTGCAATTGATCAACCCCAGCGTCGGCGCCCTCGGCAACCCGGCCACCGCCACCGTCACGATCATGCGCGACGATGCCAACGCGACCAGCAACGCCCTGCTCCACAAGGTCTTTCCCGTCACGGCTCCATCGCCCGATACTTACGGACAATTGACCGTCTATACGCCGCCGCCGGAAGCCGGCGGGCAGTGGCGTTTCCCGTGGGAATATGGCTGGCGTAATAGCGGCGACACCGCCGCCAACCTCACCGCCGGCGATTACCCCGTCCAATTCCGCGACATTCCGGGATACCTTTATATGCCGCTGTCAGCAGACCCCATGGTGACCAACGCTACGGCAACGATCGTGACCAACCTGTACTATCCCACCTACACGCTGAACTACAACGGCCCCGGTTCCCTGACGGTAAATATTAATCCTAACACCCTGCCCGGAACGGGCTGGCAGTTGTTCGGCGAAACGATCTGGCATCCGGCAGGTTACACGACCAACCTTTTGCCGGACACTTATTATGTCGCATTCGAACCGGTCAGTGGTTACGCCACGCCCGCCAGTCAGGCCGTCACCGTGCCCAGCGGAGGGAGTGCGATGATCTCAGGAAGTTACGCGACGGCTCCGCCCGTGCCCAACGGGGTTGACCTCCCCGGTTCGCTGCCGACGGTGAAGATCACGGATTACGCGGACTACCCCTACGGCTACTGCGGACAATTGCAGAGCGATGTCAGCATTGGCTATGGCAGCGGTGCCGCGGTTACGGCCAATGTCGTGCTGACGGCGGCGCATCTGGTTTTTGATGACGCCTCGCTGGCTTATGCTTCCAATGTCTGGTGGACCTTCCAGGAACAGGCCAACGTTGGCTTCAATCCGGAGCCGCAGGCGGCGCGGGGCTGGTTTGTGCTCTCCGGTTACGCCGCGCAGCGCTCCAATGATATTACCTTCGGCAACTACCAACCCGACCAGTCCAGCCCCCAGTCACGCGACCTTGATGTCGCCGCCCTCTATTTCCTGACCTACGCCGCGCGCACCGGTGTCGGCGGCTATCTCTCCTCCGACGCAGTGCCGAATTCGTTGCTCACCGGTTCCAGCAACAAGACACTGGTTGGCTATCCGGTGGACGGCTCGATGTTCGGCCAGGTTCTGACCCCGGGCGCGATGTACGCCACCCCGATGGATAACCAGTCCTTCTACCAAATAATTTGGT
>Ga0302320_10022076_pt1 | contig 12595 bp, 9 predicted proteins | sample Bog_T0_3_FD_202130 | JGI IMG/M metagenome (GOLD analysis project Ga0302320, IMG submission 202130) | Peat permafrost microbial communities from Stordalen Mire near Abisko, Sweden - Bog_T0_3 | ecosystem: Environmental > Terrestrial > Soil > Wetlands > Peat | place: Sweden: Abisko, Stordalen Mire...
CTCGCGGGCCTCGGCCGACTTGCCAACAATGGCGGATAGGTTGAGTTCGCGCTTGGCAAGTCCTTCGAGCGTTGAATTGGTGATGCTCCGGAAGTGATCAACGTCCACCTGCTCGATGATGCGCTGCTTGATCAGGTCCTCCGTCATCTGATTGCGCGCGTACATGTCGCGCAACATCTTTTCGAGCTGATTGCCCGGGAAAACTTCCCCGAGGACATTGAAGACTTTCCCCGTGCGCTTGGGATCGAGAGCTTTCTCGATTTCTTCAATGCGCTCGAAGAGCTTTCCGAGGACTCGGCCTTCTCGGGTGTTGGTGGTGACGAAGTTGAAGATGAGGCAGTCTTTTTCCTGGCCGTAGCGGTGAATGCGTCCCATGCGCTGTTCCAGGCGAATCGGGTTCCAAGGGATGTCGTAGTTGATCATCAACCAGCAAAACTGAAGGTTGATACCTTCGCCGGCGGCTTCCGTTGCAACCAGTACCTGGCAGGATTCACGGAACTCGCGCTCGGCGTAGATGCGAGTGCCGGGCGTGTCACGGTCACCGATCTTCATTCCGCCATGAATCTGCGTGACCGATAAGCCCCATTCGCGGAGCTTGCCAAGCGGCCGGCCATCGCGGCCGTCACCGACGAGAAAATCCAGCGTGTCCTTATGCTCGGTGAATATCAGGAGCTTCATCGACTGATCCGAGAAAATGCCCTCATCGACCAGCAGCGTTTTTAGCCGCCGGATTTTCACCTCGGCTTCGGCGCGTTCCAAAACCTTGGCTTCACGAATCAGCTTATCGAGCTCAGTAATCTCTGCGCGCAGATCGTTGGGATCGTAAGAAACAACGGTCGATTCGAGTTCGCCCAGGATCTCTTGTTGTTCGTCGTCAGGCAAGTCGTCGAAATCTTCCGGAAGACGACGATTGATCTGTTCCTGCCGGAATCTAGCCGGATCCTCGAGAATCTTTTCGCGCTTTTCCTTCATGCGTTCCAGTGTTCTGCGCACTGCATAGATGCTGGAGGCAAACCGGCGCTGGAGCATCGCCATTGTAAATCCAACGGCGCGTGCCCGTGCGGAGTCCTCCCGGGCGGCCTTAATTGACTGGTCCTCAACGTATTGAGTGAGCTGGTCGTAGAGGTCGAGTTCCCTATCACTGATCTGAAATGGAGTGGTCCGGACCTTGCGTTCGGTAAAGAGTGCTTTCACTAGCCCGGTGTCAGGATCGGGAAAAGTAACTAGCGCTTCCTTAAGGCGGCGAAGATAAAACGGCGCCTCGTGCTCTTCCATTGCCTTTTCGAGGCTTTTCACGTTCCCGTAGACATCCTTGTCAAGGAGTGACAGGAAAAGACAGAAGTTTTCCGGATCGCCCTTGTGCGGTGTTGCTGTCATGAGCAGAAAATGATCCGTCATCTGCGACAGCGATTCGCCGAGCTGGTAAGCAAGGGTTTTCTTATCCGCGCTATACGCGCTCATTTTGTGAGCTTCGTCCACGATGATGAGGTCCCAGTGGCTGCGAAGCAATGACTCCTTGGCATCCTCAATCCGTGATACCCACGACACCGATGTGATGACCTGGTTCTTTTCCTGCCATGGGTTCATGCCGTAGTTGGCCCGAAGCACATCGCTCCGGACTACCTCAAAGCTCTCGCGAAACTTGTCTTTAAGTTCTCGTTGCCACTGGAAGGAGAGGTTCGCCGGCGTCACGATTAGCGTACGCTTCACCAGACCGCGAATTTTCAGCTCCTTGATGAGCAGGCCCGCCATGATCGTTTTGCCGGCTCCAGGGTCGTCAGCGAGCAGAAAACGGATGCGAGGCAGTTTGATGAAGTAGTCGTAGACTGCCTCTAACTGGTGAGGCAGAGGGTCGACACGGGCAATTGAGAGGGCGAAATAGGGATCGTATTCATACGCCAGCCCCAGACGCATGGCCTCAACGCCAAGCCGAAATTTGGCAGCGTCGCCGTCGAATGGTTCCTGAGCCGGTGAGGCTTGGAGTTGGTCGATCTGCTCGGCGTTCAAGATTGGCTCATAGACCCGATTGGAGCGGAGACCTTTGCCGACCAGTTTTACGGAGTTGCCGAGGGGAATGGCAACGATGACCTGGACGGGTTCCGGAAATAGCGAACCGTATACGGTGACGTTTTGTTGAAGGTCATCTGCGCGCATAGTTGGGGCCTATTTCATGATCCTTCCAAACTGCGATGTAAATTCTTGATCGGCGAGTAGTACTGCAGATCGCAGCCTCCAATAGCTCGTCAGAAGCACTTTCTCACCTTCTGTAAGCTTGTGGAATTCCTGATGTGCGCTGGTCTGGAACACCTGACCTTTAGCATATGCTCCGCCGAAGACTTCTCCGGGAAAGAACTGGATCGCCTGTTCGGAGCTAACATTGACTCCGGCATTCTCCAGGCCGCGGAGAAAATCCTCGGCAAGCCCACGGCGCTGCTCGAGGTTGCAGACATCGTCTACGGCGGAGTGCAGCGCAGTAAAAGCTTCGGATGGCAGAATCTCTGTCACCATTCTGAATGCGCGGCGTAGTTCGGCCGCCAACTGTGCTCTGGTTTCGCGATCAACCGGACCACCGGAACGCAGCGATTCCTCGTAAAGGAGCATGCCGGGGCTGGTGTCTTCGCGGAAGTGCGTGCGAATTTGCTCCATGACCCGGATGCCGAGCATCGGATCGCTCGTGAATTGACCATAGAACGCTTCTCGAAAAGCGACGACATCTATGGCTGCATTCAGAATTGCGATGATATCCGTCGCATGAATTCTGGCTTCGTTGCGATCGTGTTCTGCGTGTTCTGGCCCGCGCAAATTCCTGTATCGGTCATCGAGGGCGAGCAGCTTTAGGAACGCAAGTGCGTGCGCACGGGTAACGCGGAGACTGGCGCGCGCAGGTGTCCCGTCCGGCAGTACACCATGCACCTCATGGATATCCGATTCGTGGAGTGCAATGGTGCCCCCGAGGCACTCGCGAGCGTGCAACCCCTTTTCGATGTCGACCCTGAAGTCGTTATCTCGCTTGAGTTGGCGCGGGGCCATGAATTCGACCCGCATAACCTCGTTCGTGCCCGGAATCGGTTTCTGGTACTGGAAATTACGCGATTCGGGCACGACTTTGTATCCCAGAGAGCCCAGCTTTTCTGCGATATTTGCGGGCTTCTCGCGAAGTGAAATCGCATCAAGGAGAAAATCGAAATCCTTTGTGGCTCGGGCCTTGCCGAGCACAAATTTCAGCGCCTGACCGCCCACGAGGACAAATTCGTCCGCAGCAGGCCCGAGCGCTGCAAGCAGTTCCAGGAGATACGTTTTCTGCGGTTCGGGAATCATGCTGGCTTCCACATTGGTTCAATAGCCTTTTCAAACAGGTAATCTGCCTGCTTTTGGTCGCGCCCTCCGCGTGCAGTCAGATCGAGGTAAGCCTGCACGTCGGAAACGGTTGGAATCCTATCGGAGCGTCTGGCATACATGAATACGCCGAGGTCGTATGGTTCCAGAAACCGGAGCGGCGGTCCATCTGCCTTACGGTTCGCAAGATCTTTGAGCTTTTCAACCTGTTTAGGCGCAGACAGATATATGTCTATCGTGTCGAGATCAATAAAAGGCGCGCGGACATTCGCAGCCGCTGGGCCGGTGAAGGCAAACCGGGGGATTGCAAGAGCTTCAAGTGCATTGCTGATCGTACTCAAATCCTGCCCGAAGGGATTGATGCAGGTAACGCTGTTCCGCAAGCGCGAGCGATAGCGCTCACGGTACTTCGCGGCCCAAGCGAGCAAAAGGCGTTTGGGTTCAGGCACCAGCGCCGACATTCCGCGTCGGCGAATCCAAAGTTGGTCTTCCAGCGTCCGAAGAGCCTTCGAAATCGTACTCAGACTTACGACAAAAAGACCTGCATCCCGATCGGCACCGGTGAGAAGAGCGTCGTCGCGGGACTCCTTTTCGAGTTCCTGGGCTATTTCACTCAGCGTCCAGTCGCGAGGCTTTTGGAGGAGCACCCGAACAACGCGTGAAAACCGTCCCGAGAATACATTGACCTCGCGAGGTCCGTCCGATGCTTCAACGACAACCCTACTGCGCTGGCCCGTTCTCTGTAGGACGAATTTTCCGGGAACATTGATGGAAATATTGCCGGCGAGGTCGAGAAAATCGATGCCCGCCTCGATACAAAAATTCTGCGCCTGCTGCGAGAGCGCCGGAGAGACAACGGCAAAGGCAGCGTCTTTCTCAATTGCCTTGAGACGGGCAATCCACGGAGCGATATTCTCCAACTCCCGGGGGCTCAATGACTGCTTGATCTCCGCATAGACACGAACCGTATTCTCTCCGGACTCGAGATCGAACCGAACGTCGAAGGGGCGGCTGCCAACGACGTTCGTGGCCCGAATTCCCGGAAGTTGCGCGAATGGGACCTGGTCCGTAAGGGCACAGATTATGGCGGCCTCGCTTTTTTGGGAGGATCCTAGCATTGGCGTATTTTCCCATACAGGAAACTGATTGTAAAGGAAAATTTTCCTTATAAAGACTTTTCCATACCGGGAAATAACGACTAATCATCCTCTTGTTGACGACTTGCACGCCGCAAACGAGTAAAACAGTTCTTTACTTAGGTGTTTTCGAAAGAATAGCTTGAGACAAATCAACACGAGCAGGAGAATGAAGAAAAGGCGAAACTCGGGCTCATTCCAATTTTAATTCGTACAGGACTTCCTCTTTTTGGCCTGCAGGATCGCTTTCATATAAGAAAGGAAATCTTGAAGGTATAACGCCTATGGATACGCAGAGTGGTGAAGAAGCACCGCCCAAGTCGACCGACCTGGACGGGTGGCGCCAAGCCATAGCAGACGACCGTCTGAAGGCCTTTAGGCTGGAAGCACTGGCGGCTGCCTTTCAGGATTTGGGGGATCGAGACCCCCAGGTACAGCGTGCCCTCGCAAAGCACCTTTCAGACAGCATCATGAAGATGCTTCGAAAGCATGTTGGATTTAACCATCCGAACGAGGGGTGGGACATCATCGAGCGCACACATCATTTAATCTTTACAGCCTTGATGAAGCCGAAATCAGCCGATGGACGCAACCTGCGCGTGACCTTCGGGTCGCGTGTGTTGTTTCGCCTTAAGGACGCGATAGCCACCGAGCAGCGTGAGCGCCGGACCCCAGATGACGCCCCGCCGAAGAAAAAGAAGGGTACACCGGAAGAGCAGAAAGATCCTGATGAAGAGGGCAGCATCGACATCAATGCATCCGCAGAACAGAAAGAGGCGGACGAAGAATTTGCGGTGGTGGACGACCCTGACAAGGGGGTCCGTCGGCCAATTGTGGAGGATGACCCGCTATCGGATGAAATGAGCGAAATCGACGAAAAAATCAACGTGAAAGGCATTTTGGATTGCGTTAGCAACCCGCGGAAGCGGATGGCTTTTCACCTTTTCATGGATGGCGTTCCATACAAATCTAAGAAGAGGGATGTTGAAACAATCGCACAGGCTTTGGGCATCAGCGAAAGAACTGCGAGGGAATGGGTGAAGGAGGTCCGACAACTCCTGGCCGAACATGAGGGCGTTAAGCACCTCAAGAAACTGAGAGTAGGAGCTAGATCATGACCGATGAAATCAAGACAGCAAACCGGGATGAAGTGCTGTTCGCATTTCATCAAGAATGCGAGCAACCATCGGCAGAACAGATAGTGGCATGGGTGAAACGGTTTCCTCAGTTTGCCGAAGATATCCGCGCGCATGCTGCTGTCGCCTGGGATTGGGCAACGCAGACGATGGACGCCGAAGTAGAGGTGGATGAAACCATGTCTGCGCGAGCGTACAGCCAAGCGCTGAACATCATCTATAACGCGGAACACTCCGTTGAATCCGCAAAGGATCTGACGACGCGTAGGACGTTCCAGCAAATGCAGGAAGCCGTTGGCAAAGAAACATATCAACTTGCGAGAGAGATGGATGTTGGACGAAGTGTTCTTTCGGACTTATTCAATGGTCTGATGCGCCCGCCAATTCGAAAACGCCTCGTTGATGGTCTATTGTCGTTGCTGCAAACTTCGGCCGATGAATTCAGCTACGCGCTAGAGTGCGCTCTAATTCGTCCTCGGTTGGGTCACGCAAAAGCAGATCGAACGCCAGTTGCGGCACAGCGCTCCTGTGACGACATTATTCGTGACAGCAACATGTCCGAAGAAAGAAAGCGCTACTGGCTGGAAGAGGACTGACCATGGATGCCTGGGTCGAGATCCGTCGAAAGGCGCGATTGTGCCACGAAGAAGCACTATCGAAAGCAAATGGTGATCGACGCGCTTCTGCACTGATTGAGGCTGCACTGGAAAAAGATGACTTAGAGGTACGCTATCTCGACTTCAGTCCAGGCATACTTGGCTCTCTTGATCGTTCCGCAAGGCTTGTAAATGTCGCAAAACATCAGGCTCCTGCGGATGAAGCTGTCGTCATCGCCCATGAAATAGGCCATTTCCGACTTCACCGCGACCCCCACAGCGAAGTCACGGTACGGCCACACGGACTAGGTGGCGACCCCATCGATAGTGGCGCGGGAAAGGTCGAGGGCTATTCGCCACGTGAGCGAAAAGAGGTGCAGGCGGACATTTTTGCAGGAGAATTTCTTTGCCCGTCTCATTGGTTGCGTGAGGCCTATACGGTTCACGGCAAGCGCCCACAGGAAATCGCAGCCGAACTCGGATTGCCCGTCAATCTTGTTACAAACCAGATGGTGAGGGCTCTGCTCCTCCCTGCCCTGAGCCCCTCCAAAGAGCCTCAGCCAACCGTCATTCATGAGTTAGATGAAAGCCAGGCAATTGCCGCGACTTGGGACAAAGGACCGCTCATGGTCGATGCCGGTCCGGGTACGGGGAAGACACGCACTCTTGTCCATCGAATTAAACACCTTCTCGACAAGGGGTCCAGTCCGGGCACATTCTTAGCCCTGACGTTTTCGAATAAGGCGGCTGAAGAAATGCGAGAACGACTCGCAGCGATGAACGCCGATGCCGCCATTGAAATGTGGGTGGGAACGTTTCATGCCTTTGGTCTCGAACTTTTGAGAAAGTGGCCCACGAGCGTACGTCGTACAAGCAACGTGCGAATCCTTGATCAAACGGGGTCGCTGGCTTTGCTGGAAACCCAATTGGATAAGCTTCCCCTTTATTACTTTCAGAACCTCTACGAGCCGGCGTACGAGCTGGTCAACGTCTTACGGGCCATATCACGTTGCAAAGATGAGCTCATTTCGTGTGATGAGTATCAGAAGGCGGCAGACGCCGCAGTTGCGACAGCTCGAACTGACGAGGAGCGCGAGGATGCGGAGAAGGTACAGGAAATTGCAAAGGTCTATCGGATATACGAACAAGCGTTAGAAGATTCTGACTCCGTTGACTTTGGCGACCTTGTCAAACTGGCAGTTGAGCTTGTCCAGAACAATCCCGATGTAAAACAGTACGTAACCGGGTTTAGCCACGTTCTTGTTGATGAGTTTCAAGACGTGAACTCCGCAAGCGCTGCCCTGTTGCGCGCAATCTGCGGTGCAGGCACCGATGTTTGGGTTGTGGCTGATCAACGCCAGTCTATTTATCGTTTCAGGGGTGCAGAGCCCCTCAATGTATCCAATTTCACCAAAGCGTTCGGGGGAACCCGGCATGCGTTGGCAAACAACTATCGCTCATTCGCGCCCATCGTCCGAACGTTTGAACATTTTTCGCGCATTATGCGAGGAGGTAGTACTGCGGGTGCGTGGAAAGCCATTCGAGCAATTGGGGGGCAAGTATCTGTGACCGTCGCACCGACCGTTGCTGCGGAAGGCGAAGCCATGGCGGCGACGGTTGCGCGGTTGCGGAGTGACGGCGTAACGCATGGGGATCAAGCAATCTTGGCGAGATCTCATCTAACCCTCGCGCGCATCACGGCAATACTTGAACAACTGGGGGTACCGCTCCTTTATCTCGGCGACCTTTTCGAGCGGTCCGAGATACGCGATCTGCTGTCGCTGATCGGCCTTGGCGCTGAATTCGGCGATGTGGGATTGGCGCGCGCTGCAGCATTGCCTGAATATCAGGTGCCGAAGAATGACTCGCTAGCGCTTAACCGGTGGGCTCAGGACAACCGGCTTACCATCTATGAAGCATTGATCCGCTGCAACGATGTTCCTGGCCTGAGTGAAGAGGGCCGCAAGGGTCTTAGTAAGTTGGGTCTGCAGCTTAAGGGTCTTGAACATGTTTCTCCTTTGGGGCTGCTTACGACCTGGCTATTTGAGCGGAGCGCCTATCTTAATCCGTTGTTGACAGCCAATGACGCAAAATCTCAGCAACGACTTGTGGCCATCTACCACCTTCTGAAGGTGTGTGGCGAATTTGCTTCGGAGGGCAATTCGAGCCGCAAGCGTTTCTTGGAGCGCATCAGGCGCATCGAGCTTCTCAATGAAGACACGCCCTATCGGGCGGTGTCCTCGGAGGCAAGCGATATGGATGCGGTGCGGGTCATGACTATTCACGGAAGCAAAGGACTCGAGTTTCGAGCCGTTCATTTTCCGGCAATCGCAACGGGTTACATGCCGAGCAGTTGGCGCGGCGATCGTATCCCTGCGCCACCTTCACTTCCGCATCTTTCCATGCGGGAAGACGGTCACCATGCTGAGGAGGAATGTCTCTTCTTTGTTGGCCTATCACGAGCCAAAGACCATCTATCGCTTAGCCGTGCGGATCTATACACGACGCGAAGGGCGAGCGAGTCCAAGTTTTTAGCCTCCATCGGTTCTGCGGTTCCGATTGTTCAATTTCAAGGAACCGGCAGGACATTTGGCATTGCCCCGGCGCTCCAACCTCCTGGGTCGCAGGAGGCGTACTCCGAACGCGATTTGGATGTTTACATGCAGTGTCCGGCCCGCTATGGCTACACCGTTATCGACGGTTTACGTGGCAGCCGGACTGAATCGGCGTATCTCCGGTTTCATCGCGCGGTCTATATAACGATCAGATGGCTTGAAGAGGAAAAGCAGGGCGGCCGTCCCGTTGACGGAGCTAGCGTTCTGTCACGCCTCTCGGCTGTTTGGGAGACTGACGGCCCGATCGATCATGCGTTTGAGAAATACTACAGGGAGGCAGCTGAAAGCATGATCAGCCGCATGGCGGCCGTGATCGCCTCAGAAACCGGAAGCTATGACCGGGAAGGGTGGTCGGTTCCTGTTGGACCGCGCCGTGTCCTTATTACGCCGGACCGCGTCTGGATTGGATCGGACGGCATTGTCCACGTGCAGCGAATCCGCACCGGCCGTCAGACAAAATCGGAACCGGGCAAACCGATCTATGCTCTTATGCGGCGTGGCGCGCAGCTGAGGTATCCAGGCAAACAAATCAGCGTCGGGATTTTCTATCTCGCAACGAACGAGAGTGTGGAGGTTGTTGCCAAGAACGACGAAAAGCTAATTGCCGCCTATGCCGATGCCATCAAGTCCATCGAAATGGGCGACTTTCATGCTGACCCCGATGCACGGCGGTGCCCAAACTGCCCTTGTTATTTCACCTGCGCAGGATAGAACGAGCCGGTTCCGCTTTTTTCTCTATCCCATCGCTTTCCTTATAGAGGGCCAATCGGGTCCTAGGAGGAAAAAGCGATGTCGAAGCCCATTATCTTTATCCAGGTCCATGGCCGCCCCGAAATTCTGGAAGCAGAACTTTCCGAGGCCGCAACCGTTGGTGAGTTGTTTGACGTCTTAACTGCCGCCGGCATTGAGATGAGTGACGAGACGTTCGTCTTCATCGACGAGGCCGAAGAGCATCAGGCAGGCGAGCGTCATCATCCCATTCACGGTATCCGGCACGGATCACGCGTCCATGTCTGCCACTGCAAACGGATCAAGACGACTGTTCACTTTCTCAACAACACTGCCGAACGCGAGTTCGTGCCTGGAACGCGCGTTCGGACCGTCAAGGAATGGGCGGTCGAGAAGTTCAAGCTCAGCCCAAAGGATGCGGCTGAGCATGTCTTGCAGCTCTGCAACTCAACCAAGCGGCCATCGAGCGATACCCGACTGAATGAGCTCGTAAAGCCGCATGAGTGTTCGGTGTGCTTCGACCTCGTCCCAGAGAAGCGCGTCGAGGGGTGATATGAATACGCCCTTGTCACCCGGTGAAACGCTGTTGCGCCAAGATCTTGCCGCGCCCGATTTCCGGTGCGGCGAGATCGATGGCCGGTGGCGGTATGTGAGTGCGAGCTGGCCTTTCGCAATTATTGCGGTGGCGGCGCCCGAACGTCCCAGGTCGCCGTTGGAGTATGGCTTCCGGTTTGAATGCACCGGCTACCGCCAGAGTCCAGTGACTGCGCAGCCTTGGGACCTTCTGAATAATCGGCCGCTGGCTCCGGCGCAGTGGCCCACGGGCCCCGCCATGGTATCCGCAGTTTTCCGGCCTGAATGGAAAGGTGGCAACTGCCTTTATCTGCCCTGCGACCGCATGTCGATTGAGGGTCATGACAACTGGCGGACCATTTATCCAAACCGACTTTGGCAACCTGACCGCGGCATCATTTGTTATCTGGAGCAAATCTATGAACTTTTCTATCAAAGCGATTATTCGGGCATTCGTAGCTCCTAAGCATCGGCTGATTTGCTCGGCGCCAATGTGGCGACAGATACTCACCGAGCTTGAGCGGCGCGGAGAACACTGCCACGAGTCCGGCGTCTTTCTTCTCGGCGCGGAGCGCGATGGCCGTCGGGAGATTCTGGACGCCATCTACTACGATGATCTCGATCCAGACGCCTATTCCTCTGGTGTTTGCGTGTTGCACGGCAGTGCTTTCGCCAAACTCTGGGCGCATTGCCGCCAGAGAAATCTGACAGTCGTCGCAGACGCGCACACGCATCCGGTTGAGGCATTTCAGAGCTCCTCCGACAAGGCGAATCCGATGGTCGCTCAAGTGGGACATATTGCGATCATCATCCCGAATTTTGCGCGACAGCCGGTCCTAGCTCATCATCTGCGGATGTATGAGTACTGCGGCCAACACGAATGGGCGGATCGTAGCCCTACACATGCGCCAGGTTACTTCTACACCGGGATATGGAGTTGATATGGGACAAAAGGTCGATCCAAGCAGCCTGCACCGGACTGCAAAGTATTTTATGGATAATGGTCGCGCCGCCAGCCATGACGAGGCCATGGGGTTGTTGGCCGGATTTGGTCTCACAATTTACGTGGGGCCGGAGATCGCTAATTCTGTTTATCACCAGATTGCCTTGCTTACGCTCGTCAATACAGCGCGCCGAACACTTCTCGCCGGAGTGGATATCGTCGGGCTGTCGGATGCACCGAACCTTAGCCCGCTTGCTCCGGAAAGATTAATGAAGGACGTCGTTCGAGAACTCGGGGGGCGAGTAGTTGATGCGGTGAACCCTGACTGGCCATCAGCTGTCATTGGGAACGCCACGGTCGTGGATACGAGACTGCCACGGTGGCGCGTCACTTGGAACGGGTGGAGAGGGGGAGTAATTCCTTGCCGCGAGAACAAGCGGCTCCAAGAAGATGAGGCAATCGCCTTGTCACCGAGTCTCGCCGCCGCTGCGTGTGCAGCCGAAGTATTCGCCTATCATGCCGGGGATCATGCGATGGCAGGCCGGCGGTCCTTGGGGCTGTCGCTTTGGAACCCCGCCGCTGATTGGTATCTTGATGATCCAACGGAGTCCGCTGCCGCTTTTTTACCATCGCGGCTCTGGATTATCGGGCTTGGCAATCTGGGGCAAGCTTTCGCATGGTTGTTGGCCTCTTTACCTTACGCAGATCGAAGTGAAGTCGAGTTGGTGCTGAATGACTTCGACGATATCGCGCTTTCGAATGAAAGCACTTCGCTTCTCTCCCATAGGGTAGATATCGGTCGCAAAAAAGCGCGCGTGGTTGCCAAGTGGCTAGAGGATCGCGGTTTTCGCACTTTCTTGGAAGAGCGCCTCTTCGGGGAATGTATTGTTCGGGCACCTCATGAACCCGGCGTAGCCTTATGCGGTGTCGACAACGCACTTGCGCGTGCTGCGCTCGAAAAACCGGGATTTGGGCTTGTCATTGAGGCGGGATTGGGGGGAGGCCCGGAAGCGTTCCGAAGTATCTCAGTGCATACATTCCCAGCGTCCCGCTCCGCTGAGGAGATTTGGTCGCGGCAGGTGGGCCAGGGCGACAAGAGCCCCGAGGATATGCCAGCGTACCAGGCGTTGAAGACAGGGGGCATGGATAGCTGTGGCGTTGCCCAATTAGCGTCGCGTACGGTCGGCGTCCCGTTCGTTGGAGTCATCGCCGCTTGCCTCGTTATCGCTGAGCTTCTCCGAAGACTGAACGGGGGCAGTGCTCTAGAGCTTCTCTCGGGCTCCGTTGCGGCGCTCGAAGATTTTGAAACCATATCGATTTCGTCCGCCCCATATGCGTTCGGCCATCTTCTGGCTGCGGAGGGGCCCATCGCCCTGCAGTCCCCGCGAGTGGGTAAGGCTTCGGACTTAAACTTGCCTGGCGTGCGATACTTGCGAGAAATCCAGTAGTCTTCGGCTTCTGAATAGGCTCGGGTGTTTACTTAGTGCTCATCACAAGAGTCGTTTGCATTGTTGATATGGAATGGGGACAG
>Ga0302320_10022077_pt1 | contig 12595 bp, 12 predicted proteins | sample Bog_T0_3_FD_202130 | JGI IMG/M metagenome (GOLD analysis project Ga0302320, IMG submission 202130) | Peat permafrost microbial communities from Stordalen Mire near Abisko, Sweden - Bog_T0_3 | ecosystem: Environmental > Terrestrial > Soil > Wetlands > Peat | place: Sweden: Abisko, Stordalen Mire...
CCAAAGTCATGCATGCTTGCCGAAAGGACACGAAATGCTGGCAGGTAGGGCCAGCATAGGACGCACCGCGTCCGGAGCGGTTCCGCGCAGCGGAAGGCCCGTGCCAGCATTTCGTGCGGCCCGCAGGGATGCCGGCGGAAAAGCAATTTCCGGTCCGTTGTGTGAAAAATGGTAAAGACACACGGGTCTCACAGTTTTCCGCGCCGCCAGACGCCAATGGCTCCTGGCGGCAAGACTGGCCCTAATGCTTTTTTGATTCAAATTGATGGTACATATACTTCGTATTGATTTTGCAGGCCTCTGGGGTTGAGAGATTTTCAGTGACTTCCCTGATCCTCTTTCCAGTCACGCCTGATGCGCGCCCAGTGGGCATCCCGGTCGTGGGTGATGTTCGCGATATCCTCCGGCAGGAGATGGGCGAAACGCCCCTGCTTCTTCAGGTAATGCTCGATGGATGCGAATTCCTCTGGGTCCCGGTTGAGCCGGAATCGGTGTTCTTCGAACTCGGCCAGGAACCACAGACCGCAATCCACCACGTCCCGGGCCAGTTCCAGGGAGATCTCGGTGGTGGCACCCCGGCCGGTGGGGCAGGGGGCAAACACGTGGATGTACCCTGGGCCCAGGGGGATCATCCTCCCCCACAACCCGATGCTCACCCGGGAGCTGAACCTGAAGAAGGGGGACGTGCTCATCGGCAGGCCCTTGGGCATGTCCTGCGGCTGCCCCATCACCCACTGCGGCATTGTCCAGGACGTGGATCCCAGGACCGGCGTAGTCACCTGGTGTGTCACCGGCCCCCTGGCGCCCAGGGAGCACGGCTTCAAGGACCTCGGGTACTACATCGCCGAAGCCTACGAAGGCCTGGTGCGGGAGACCCGGGTGGAGCTCCGCATCGGCGAGCGGTATTTCTTCCAGCCCAAGATGTGCATGCTCCAATGGCGCCACAGCGGCCTGGTCAACTACCTGAACCGCGGGCCGGACGGCATCCAGGTGCGGGTGGAGGGACTCTGGATCGGCTGACGAGGCAGAGCGCCTTCCCGGCAGGTGTCGCAAACCACGACGGTCCTGTCGCACCTGCCGCGACAGGACGGTCCATCCGGGCGCCCGGAGCCCGGCTTCTCCTGGACCCGCAGCCAGCTTGGCGGATCCGACCCGGTTCATGGGGGGACCGATTTCCGTACCCAACCCCATGAATGGCAAACTTTGGACTAGCCATCATTTTCCACACGGATACGGCTGGAACCCCACAAGGTGTCCGGGTGGTTGGCACAAGCATTGCTAAATAAGTGCCCATGGAAAACGTACTCGAATCGATTCTCGCATCCCATGACCACCAGCCATCCGCGCTGCTCGCCATCCTTCAGGACATTCAAAGGAGCGAGAACTGGTTGCCGGAGGAAGCGCTGGTCCAGGTCGCCGACGGATTGAAGGTTCCCCTGACGCGCGTCTACGGAATGGCGACCTTCTTCTCGTCCTTCAGCCTCAAGCCGCGAGGCCGGCACGTTTGCACGGTCTGCATGGGAACCGCCTGCCACGTCCGGGGAGCGCAGCGGTTGGTGGAGCATGTCCAGCGCGATTACGGCATCGCGCCGGGCGAGACCACGCCAGACCTGAGGCTGACCCTGGAGACGGTCAACTGCGTAGGTGCCTGCGCCCTGGGCCCGCTGGCGATCATCGATGGCGAATACCACGGGCAGTTGAGCACGCAGAAGCTGGGCAGGCTCCTCAAGACGGTGAAGGAGTAGCGCGCATGGAAGAACGATTCCGATCCGTCACCGATCTCGAGGCGCACCGCAGGCAGCTCACGGCCGCACACGATCCGAACCGCACGGTGGTGGCGGTCTGTGCCGGCACCGGCTGCTGCGCCTATGGGGCGCGCCGCCTGGCGGAGGCCTTCCGCGAGGAGATCGACAAGTCGAACCTCGAGGTGGAGCTGCGGGTCACCGGGTGCCACGGATTCTGCGAGCGAGGCCCGGCGGTGGAGATATATCCCCAGGGCATCTTCTACCAGCGGGTCAAGGAGGCGGATATCCCGGAGATCCTCGCCGAGACCGTGCGGAACGGCGTGGCGATCAAGCGGCTGCTCTACTCCGACACCGAAGGGCGCACCTACGAGCGCGAGCATGAGGTGCCCTTCTATCTCCACCAGACTCGGGTGCTGCTGGCGTTCAACGGGCAGATCAACCCGGACTCGATTGACGACTACATTGCCGCCGGCGGATACGCGGCGCTGGGCAAGGTGCTGCAGGAGCACAAGCCCGAGGAACTCGTGGACCTCATCATGCGCAGCGGCCTTCGCGGCCGGGGCGGTGGCGGCTTTCCCACGGGAATCAAGTGGCAGAGTTGCCGCAAGGCGCCCGCCGCGGACGGGGTTCGTTATATCCTATGCAACGGCGACGAAGGCGACCCAGGCGCCTTCATGGATCGCTCCCTGATGGAGGGCAACCCCCACCTCATCCTCGAGGGAATGATCATCGGCGCGTTCGCCATCGGCTACCCGGGCAAGCCCAGAGGCTACATCTACGTGCGCAACGAGTACCCGCTGGCCGTGGAGCGGCTCGGCCGGGCCATGGAGCAGGCGCGCCAGTACGGTCTGCTGGGGAAGAACATCCTGGGCACCGGGCTGGATTTCGACGTCCTCATCAACAAGGGCGGCGGCGCCTTCGTCTGCGGAGAATCGACGGCGCTGATGGCCTCCATCGAAGGCTTCGTCGGCGAGCCGCGGGCCAAGCACATCCACACCGCGGAGCAGGGGCTCTTCGACAAGCCGACCAACCTCAACAATGTCGAGACCTGGGCTAACGTGCCGCTCATCATCAACCGCGGGCTGGAGTGGTTCACGTCCATCGGTACCGGCGATGTTTCCAAGGATCCGTGGGGTGGCAGCAAGGGCACCAAGATCTTCGCGCTGGTCGGGAAAGTGAATAACACCGGGCTGGTGGAGGTTCCCATGGGCGCGACCCTGCGCCACATCATCTGGGATGTGGGGGGCGGTCCTCCCCCGGGCAAGAAGTTCAAGGCCGTGCAGACCGGCGGTCCCTCCGGCGGCTGCCTGCCGGAATCCCTGCTGGACCTGCAGGTGGACTTCGACCGGCTCACCGATGCCGGCTCGATGATGGGCTCGGGCGGGATGATCGTCATGGACGAGTCCACCTGCATGGTGGACCTCGCCCGCTACTTCCTCCACTTCCTGGCCGAGGAGTCCTGCGGCAAGTGCATATCCTGCCGCGAGGGGCTGGCCCAGCTGTGCGCCATCGTCGACCGCATATGCAAGGGCGAGGGGCGCGAAGATGACCTGCAGCTCCTGAAGGACCTCAGCGCTACCGTGCAGGCGGCGTCATTGTGCGGGCTGGGACAGAGCGCGGCCAACCCGCTGCTGTCGACCATGCGCTACTTCGAAGAGGAATACAGAGCGCACATCACCGGGCACCGGTGTCCCGCCAAGGTGTGCAAGACCCTCATCCGCTACGTCATCGACGAGAAATGCGACGGCTGCATGGCCTGCAATGCCCAGTGTGGCGCGAAGGCCATCCAGGGCGGGAAGAAAGCCAGGCACGCCATCGACGATTTGCTCTGCACGCGCTGCGGCGTGTGCATGGACGTCTGCAAGAGGAATGCGATCCATGTTGAGTCATGAGGAGAGCCAAGTGCGCAGCGTCGTGGAGTTCAAGGTCCAGGGGCGAACCTGCCGCGGGACGCAGGGCGAAAGTCTGCTGTCGGCCCTCAGGCACCATGGTTTCGAGGTACCCTCGCTCTGCTTTCATGAGGCGGTGAGCCCCTACGGGGCTTGCCGTCTGTGCCTCGTGGAGGTGAAGAAGGGCAGGCGTTCGAAGCTCACCACCTCCTGCAACTACCCCGTGCAGGAGGGGCTGGAGGTTCAGCTCGACACCGACGAGGTGGTGCGCCACCGGCGGATCGTGCTCCAGCTCCTGCTGGCGGCGGCTCCCGCGGCCAAGGCTGTGCGCGATCTTGCCGCTCTCCATGGCGTGGAGGAGACGCCTTTTGTCCCTCGGCCCGGGGAGGACTGTATCCAATGTGGCATGTGCGTCCGGATCTGCGAGCTCGTCGGCGTCAACGCCCTGGGGTTCGCCGGCCGGGGCGTGCGCAAGCATGTCACCACGCCCTATGAGAAGGCCAACCTGGCCTGTGTGGGCTGCGGTGCGTGCGCCGACGTCTGCCCCACTGGCTGCGTGAAGGTCGTGGACGCAGATGAATTCCGGACGATCGAACGCTGGCACCTCCGGGTGCCGCTGACGGCCTGTGCGGCCTGTGGCCGTGGCTTTGCGCCGGAGGTACACCTCACCCGCATGGCCGGTCAGGCCAAGATGGAGATCGCGCGGCTGGCGACCTGTCCGAAGTGCAGGGGCAGGGCGTACGCGGCCGATTTCAGGCTCCCCTGATCCTCAACCCCCGGCGATCATGGGGAAGAAGGCCACGGTGTCCTCCGGCCGCAGGGCCGTCTCCAGCCCTTCCAGGTGCACGATGCTCTGGCCGTTCACCAGGACGATGATGGTGGCGCTGAGCTTGCCGCCGGGCAGGACCCGGTCCAGGAAGGCCTGGCCATGCTGCTCCGCGAGCCCCAGGACGAGCTCGCGGAGGGTCGGCGCAGGCCGGGTCCATTCCTGTTCCAGGCGTCCGGTGAACTTCCGGACATCGGCGAAGAATTTGATGAGCATGATCAGTCGAGGGCCAGTTCCTTGATCTTTTCAGGCGTGGGCACCCCGTGCTCGTCCCAGCCGCGGAGTTGGTAGTACTCGGGCAGCATGTCGGCCAGGTGGCTGACCTCGCCCTTGGACGGACCGGTCTTGATGGGGCACTTGAGCAGCCGCTCGGGCAGGTTGTCGTCGGCGGAGGTGAAGCCGGCCTTCAGGTTGAACATCCGCTCGAGATTCCAGATGCGCTCGCCGGCCTTGAGGTAGTCGTCGAGGGTGTAGGAAACGCCGGTCAGGGTCGTGAGCATGGAGGCGAAATCCTCGCCGCTCATGCCGAAGGTGCCGAACAGGCAGGCCCCGGTGGAATCGATCGCCGCCGTCAGGTCCTGGAACAGCTTGACCCAGAACGGTTTCTCGGCGGTCACGTGGGGATCCAGCTTGGCTCCGTTGCCCAGCACTTCCACGGCGATGGTATAGCCGCGCACATGGCAGCCGCCGCGGTTGCTGGTGGCATATTCCAGCCCGATGCCCTGGACGCCGCGCGGGTCGTAGGCCGGCATCTCCTGCTTCTTGACGGTCATGGAAAATTCCGGATGGCCATAGCCTTCGGCGAACCGGTAGGAGCCCAGGGCCAGCTTGTCGCCGATGCCTTCGCGGTTGCCGATCAGCCGGGTCAGTTCCACCAGCGAGTCCGCGTTGCCGAAGCTCATGTCCACCCCGCCGGTGTCCTTGAGGGTGACGTGGCCCGCCTCGAACAGGTCCATGCCGCAGGCGATGGTGGCGCCCAGGGTGATGGAGTCCAGGCCGTACTCGTTGCACAGGAAGTTGGTCTTGACGATGGCCTCGAGATCGTCGATGCCGCAGTCTGGCCCCATGCACCACGCTGCTTCGTACTCGGGGCCTTCCCCCTCGCCCATGTACTTGGGGTTGGACACTTTGGTCACCCGGCCGCAACTGATCACGCAGGAGTAGCAGCCCTTGGGACGTACCAGCAGCTTCTCCGACAGGGATTCGCCGCCGACCTTGTTGGCGGTGGGGAAATGGGCGTCCTGGAAGTTGCGGGTGGGCAGCGCCCCGGTCTCGTTGAGGATGTTCACCAGCACATCGGTGCCGTAGGCCTTGAGCCCGGCGCCGCCCACCGGGTGCAGCTTGACCGCCGCCCGGGCCTTCTCCACCGCCGCCATGAAGCCCTTGGGATCCGCCACCTTGACGGCGCCCATGCCCACCACCACCACGGCCTTCAGGTTCTTCGAGCCCATCACGGCGCCGACCCCCGAACGTCCCGCGGCCCGGTGCATGTCGTTCATGATCGCCGCGAACAGCACCCCTTTCTCGCCGGCAGGGCCGATGCAGGCGACCTTGGCCTCCTCGTCGGTCTCGGCGCGCAGGAGCTCCGTGGTTTCCGGCACCAGGTTGCCCCAGATGTGCGAGGCGTCCCGGATCTCCACCAGGTCGTCCTTGATCCAGAGGTACACCGGCTTGGCCGCCTTGCCTTCCAGGATCAGCAGATCGTAGCCCGCGTACTTCAGCTCGGGCCCGAACGAGCCGCCGGAATTGGAGGCGGCGATGGTGCCCGTGAGCGGCCCCTTGGTCACCACGTCATAACGTCCGCCCGAAGGCGCGAAGGTCCCGGAGAAGGGCCCCGGCGCGAAGATGAGCTTGTTTTCCGGCGAAAGCGGGTCCACCTTGGGATCCACCTCGTCGACCATGATCTTGGTGCCCAGTCCCCGGGCGCCGATGAATTTCGCCGTGTCGGCGGGGTTGGTCGCTTCCTTCCTGATGGCCCCCGTCGTGAGATTCACGCGAAGGATCGTTCCGCTCCATCCGAACATGGTCATACCTCCTTTAAGGCCGCTTTGAACTTGCCGGCGAAGGACTTCTTGCGGGTCCGGGTGGAGATGTTGTCCTCCACGAACTCCAGGGCGCCATTGGGGCAGAACCGCACGCACTCGGGACTGCCGCCGCAGGTGTCGCACTTCAGGACCGACCCCGAGGCGGCATCGTAGACCGCGTTGCCGAACGGGCACGCCATGGTGCACATACGGCAGCCGATGCATTTGTCCCGTTCGTAGGCCACCACCTCCCCGCCCTTGGCCCGGTGCAGGGCGCCGGTGGGGCACACCTTCATGCAGGAGGCGTCCTCGCATTGCTGGCACATCATCGGCACCGAGAAGCCCTCGCGCTCCCAGGTGTAGACGTGGACCCGCGTCCCGGCGGGGCGGAACTGTCCCTCGTGGCCGAAGACGCAGGCCAGGGAGCAGTTGCGGCAACCGGTACACTTGTCCGGATGGATCATGAGCAATTTCGTCATGGTTCGCTCCTCGATCCGCACGATCACGGCCCCGACCCCATGCCGGGTACGCCTTCATGCGCTTCCTGTTGATGACTCACCTGATAGGCAGGGACTGTGCCAAGGTTGCGCGGGCCCGGGCCGGCCGGCCCGAGGGAGGGCTCCAACCCCCCCTGAATCCATTCATAACCCAGCGCCAGGAAATTTTTCGAGGGTATTTACCGCTCTATCCCGCTATAACTAGCGAAAGGTGGAAAGGCTTGAAAACCCTGGGAAGCGTCGCGAACAGCGACACCCCTGCTACACTTCACGCGACACCCTAATTAGGCTGCCCGGTTGTTCGGGTGTGTTGTCTAATGGGATCCGGAACAAGGACATGTTCACTCGAAGAGATGCCGACAGTGCCGCCATCCAGAAGGCCCGTTTCCTGTTTTTCGAGCGGGGTGAGGCACCGGCCTGGCTGCCCGGCCCGCTGATCCGGTCCTGGCAGCGCTGCGCCGAGCTGAGGGTGCCGCCGGAACGGCCGGAGGGGGTCGAGCCCATGGTGCAGCAGGAGATGCGGCTCGCCAAAGAGCGCAGCGACACCCTGCTCAAGCTGGCCACCCCGGAACTGGACGCCATGGGCGAATGCCTGCTGGATTCGCCCGGGCTGGTGCTGCTGACCGATGCGGACGGCCTGATCCTGGAGCGCCGCGGCAACACCGGTTTCCTGCGCAAGGCTGAGGACGTCTCCCTGCGGCCCGGCATGAACTGGAGCGAAGGCGCCCGGGGCACCAACGCCATCGGCACCTCCCTGGCCGAGCGGGGCCTGGTAGGCGTCTGGGGCTACCAGCATTTCTGCCAGGCCCACAGCACCTTGACCTGCACCGCGGCGCCGATCGTGACCCCTTTCGGCGAACTGGCCGGGGTGCTGGATGTTTCCGGCGACGCCAGCCTGGCGCCGGGCTACGCCCGGGGCCTGGTGCAGATGGCAGTGGCGCAGATCGAGCACCGCTGGTTCACCCTGGATCTGGGCGGGCGCCGGGCGCTTTCCCTGCACGCCAACCCCACCCTGCTGGGCAGCTGGCAGGAAGCCATCCTTCTGTTCGAGGACGAGGTCCTGATGGCCGCCAACCGTGTCGCCATCACCCTGCTGGGGCTGGACTGGGGTTCCCTGGGACAACTCCGGTTCCAGCACCTGTTCAAGGGCGCGATGCCGGGCGAGATCACCGTGCCGATGAAGCTGCGCGACGGGCGCGAACTGTTCGCCCGCTGCACCGGGGTTCGGCAGGCTCCCCGGGCGGCCGCCGAGCCCGAGCGCCGGCAGCCGGGGCCGGCCGGGGTCTACTGGGATACCGCGATCCGCGACCAGTTGAAGCTGGCCATGCGCGCCGTCAACGCCGACATCCCCGTCCTGATCCTGGGCGAGACCGGCACCGGCAAGGAGATGTTCGCCCGGGCGCTGCACGCCTCCAGCCGGCGCAGCCACAAGCCGCTGGTGGTGCTGAACTGCGCGGCCATCCCGGAGGGTCTGATCGAATCCGAACTGTTCGGCTACGAGGACGGCGCCTTCACCGGCGCGCGGCACCGCGGGAGCCCGGGCAAGATCCGGGAGGCCGACGGCGGCATCCTGTTCCTGGACGAGATCGGCGACATGCCGCTCTCGATGCAGGCCCGGCTGCTGCGCGTGCTGCAGAACCGGGAGGTCACGCCCCTGGGCGGGAAGGGGTCGGTGGTGGTGGATTTCGTGCCCGTGTGCGCCACCAACCGCGACCTGGAGGCCGAAGTGCGGGCAGGGCGGGTCCGTGCCGACCTCTTCTACCGGCTCCAGCACTTCTGCGTCCACCTGCCGCCCCTGCGCGAACGCCCAGAGTTCTCATCGCTGCTCGACACCGTCCTGCGCGGGAGCGGGGCGGACGAACGCCGGATCCGCTTCAGCCCCGAGGCGTGTCAGGCGCTGCACCAGTACCGCTGGCCCGGGAATTTCCGGGAGCTGGCCAATCTGCTGCGCACCCTGGTCGCGCTGGCCGACGACGGCGCGTGCATCCAGCTGGCCGACCTGCCCCCCGAGATCCGTCAGTCCCGCCCCCTCCCGGACCAGCCCTGCCCCGCGCACCCCAGCGGCCCCGGTGAACCCCGTGCCATGGACTCGACCGATCAGAACGACGCGCAGGAGCCCTTGAGGGTCATCACACGACATGCAGTCGACCAAGCCATCGCCGCCCATGGAGGCAACATGAGCGCCGCCGCCCGGTCCCTTGGCCTGCACCGCAGCACGCTCTACCGCATGCTCCAGCGCTAACTATCTTTCCCTGAGCTTCGGGTCCAGGTGGTCGCGCAGGGCGTCGCCCACCAGATTGATGGCGATCACCGAAACCGTGATGGCCAGGCCCGGGAACATCGCCAGGTAGGCGCTAGTCATGAAGTAGGTCCGGGCGGAATTGAGCATGGTGCCCCACTCGGGCGCCGGCGGCTGGGCGCCCAGGCCCAGGAAGCTCAAGGTGGCCGCGGTGACGATGGCGACGCCCATGCGCAGGGTGGACTGCACCAGGATGGGGCCCAGGGCGTTGGGCAGGATGTGCTTCAGGGCGATGCGCAGGTCGCCGGCCCCCGCCGCCCGCATGGCCTCCACGAACGGGGCCTCGCGCAGGGTCAGGAACTGGGCCCGGATCAGCCGGGCGAAGACCGGGATCGAGCTGATGCCCACGGTGATCATCGGGGTGTAGATGCCCGGGCCGATCACCATCGCCAGGGCCATGGCCATCAGGATGCCCGGGAACGCCAGCATGATGTCGCACACCACCATCAGGCCCTTGTCCAGGGCGCCGCCCACATAGCCGGCCGGGATGCCGATGAGCAGTCCGCCCGCCAGGCTCAGCAGCACCGAAACGAACCCGGATGTGAGCGAGTACTTGGCGCCCACCAGGATGCGCACGAAGACGTCCCGGCCGAACTCGTCGGTGCCCATGAAGTGAAGGGCGCTGGGCTGCAGCAGTTTTTCCTGCAGGTTCTGGTCGTAGGGCGAGTAGGGGACGATCCAGGAGGAGCACAGGCAGGCCAGGGTGATCGCCACCAGGATGGCCAGGCCGGCGACGGCGGAAGGGTTTCTGAAGAACTGGCGGATGGAGCCCATGACTGTCCCTCCTACAGCCGGATCCGGGGATCCAGGGCTTTGCACAACAGATCGGTGAGCAGGTTGAGGATCGCGAAGGTGGCCGCCAGCACCAGGATGCCGCCCTGGACCACCATGTAGTCCCGGGCATTGAGGGAATCCACGATCATCCGGCCCAGTCCGGGCCATACGAACAGCGTCTCCGTGACCACCTGGCCGCCCAGCAGGGCCCCCAGTTGCAGGCCGATGATGGTGACGATGGGAACGGCGGCGTTGCGCAGGGCGTGGAGCTTCACCACCCGGAACTCGGACAGCCCCTTGCCCCGGGCGGTGCGCACGTAGTCCTGGCCCAGGGTCTCCAGCATGCTGGCCCGGGTCATGCGGGCGATGTTGGCCGCCACGCCCAGCCCCAGGGTGAGGCTGGGCAAGACGTAGTTCAGCAGCTCATCATCGCCCGAAAACGGGAGCAGCTGGAACTTCACGGAAAAGCAGACGATGAGAATCATCCCCAGCCAGAACGACGGCATGGAGACCCCCACGAAGGACACCACCATGGACACCGTGTCGGCCAGCCGGCCCCGCTTCTGGGCCGCGTGGATGCCCAGGGGCACGCCGCAGAAGATGGCTACCAGCATGCTGGCGAGGGAGAGCTTCAGAGTGGCCGGCCAGCGCGCCTTGATCTCGTCCACCACCAGCCGGTGCGAGCGGTAGGAGTAGCCCAGATCGCCCCTGGCCATGCTGGTCATGTAGGTCAGGTACTGCCGCGCCGCCGGCTTGTCCAGGTCCAGGGACTTGCGGACCGTCTCCACATCCTCCAGGGCGGCCTGTGGGCCCGCCAGGGCCTCGGCCGGGTCGCCCGGGAGCATGCGCAGCAGCAGGAACGAACAGGTGGCCGCCCCGATCAGCACCAGGATGGTCAGGGCCAGTTTCTTCAGGATGTACATCTAGACGGTCTAACGCTTCGTGGTGCGGGCGAACAGCACGTGCTCCGTGGGCAGCACTTCGATCCCGCCGATGTTGTAGCGGAAGGCGACGCTCTGCTTGGGATAGCACAGGGTGATCCAGGGGGCGTCGGCCATGATCTGCTTCTGGGCGTCCTTGTACATCTGGGCCCGCTTGATGGGGTTGGTCTCCTTCCTGGCGCCGTTGAGCAGCTTGTCGACCATGGCGTTCTTGTACAGGGCCCGGTTGGAATTGGGCGGCCACTGGGTGGATTCGAACACCGGGTACATGGCCTGGTCGGCGTCGGCGCTGGAGGCGCTCCAGCCCAGCAGGACCGAATCAAACTGGCCCTTCTTCACTTCGGACATCAGGGCCTGGAAATCCCAGGTCTGGATCTTCATCTTCACACCCACGGCCGCCATCTGGGCCTGGATCGCCTCGGCCATCTGCTTGTCCATGAGGTAGCGGCCCACCGGGGTCCACAGGGTGAACTCGAAGCCGTTGGGGTAGCCGGCCTGGGCCAGCAGCTTCCTGGCCTTGGCCGGGTCGAACGGATAGGCGCCGATCTTGGCGTAGCCCCACACGCCGGGGGGGATGACGGAATCCGCCACGGTGGCGTAGCCGTCCACCACGTCCTTGACGATGCTGGCCTTGTTCACGGCGTAGTTGAGCGCCTGGCGCACCCGGGGATCCTTGAAGGGGCCCTTCTGGTTGTTGAGGGCCACGTACATCGTCATGATGGTCGGGGTCGTGATGATGCCCAGGGTCCGGTCCGCAGTAAGGCGCTGGATCTCGGTCACCGGCAGGCGGAACGCCACGTCGATGCGGCCGGACTCCAGCAGCAGGGCCCGGGTGGAATCCTCAGGAATGATCTTGTAGGTCAACGACTTGAGCTTGGGGGCGCCCTCGAAGTAGTGCTCGAACGGGGCGAACTCCAGCTTTTCCCCGGAGTCCCAGCGCACCAGTTTGAAGGGGCCGGTGCCGCAGGGGTTCAGGCCGAACTTCTGGTTGCCCCACTTGGCCACGGCGGCCGGGCTGACCATGGCCGCCACCGGATGGGCCATCTGGAACAGGAAGGAGCCGCAGGGGTAGCTGGTGACGATCTTCACATCGGTGTCGTCCACCACCTCCACCGATTTGACCATGGCCAGCACCGAACGGCGGGCGGAGGCGGTCCTGGGATCCAGCACCCGCTCGATGTTGAACTTCACGGCGGCGGCGTTGAACGGGGTGCCGTCCTGGAAGGTCACGCCCCGCCGCAGGTTGAAGGACCAGGTGAGCCCGTCCTTGGCCAGCTTCCACTCGGTGGCCAGATCGGGCACGAGCTTCATGTTGGTGTCGAACCGCACCAGGTTGTTGTAGATGTTCTTGTTGATGACTTCCGTGGCGGAGTCGGTGCAGAGGTGCGGGTCGAGGGTGGAGGCGTCGGTGCCGGTGCCCACTACCAGATCCTTGTAGCCGGCGGCGAAGGCGCGCTGGCCCGCCAGCAGCGCCACCACGACGATCAGCAGAAGACGCAGCGGCGTCTTAAACCAGGGTTTCTTGTCCATGACGGTTCCCTCCGTTGGTGAATGGTGAAAGGTCCTCTACAAGGCTGCGCAGGCATCCTGCAATGCTCTG
>Ga0302320_10022079_pt1 | contig 12593 bp, 6 predicted proteins | sample Bog_T0_3_FD_202130 | JGI IMG/M metagenome (GOLD analysis project Ga0302320, IMG submission 202130) | Peat permafrost microbial communities from Stordalen Mire near Abisko, Sweden - Bog_T0_3 | ecosystem: Environmental > Terrestrial > Soil > Wetlands > Peat | place: Sweden: Abisko, Stordalen Mire...
GGCATTCAGTCGCAATCTGATGATCTCCCGTACTTGAAGCAGTCCATCATCACCTGATTTCGGGTCTGTCCCCAAGACCAGTGCCGAGCGCTCGGGATACTGGGTATCTGCGAACCCGTGAACGGCCAGGTGCAAAACGCGAAACTGGTCGAGCGGCTGCTTCTTGAATGCAGTTTCCGTGGCGTCCTTACCCAGCAAGATTACCGCCTCCGGTCCGACAATTTTACCAATTTCCTCGACCTCTTCCCGAGTTTGAGGGAGATCTTGAAGTCGCATCCCGGAAAGGTCAGCCATGCCACGAAGAACGCGTCCGCGGACGGTTTCTGGAGGCGGAATTCTCCTCCCCGCTCCGCCTTGATTCTCGTAGGTAACATCACCTACACCGAGAAACGGACTCGCCGCGCTTTCGTTCTTCCTCGCTCTACGCAAGACATCAAGGATGGTTCCGGAAGGCACGTAACTTATCACGCGAGACTTCAATAGGTACTCGCCCTGGTTATCGCGCAGTGCTTCAAATGGAAGCAGGTTCAGGGCCCCGTCCGGCGCAATGATGAATCTCGCTGCCGTCTTCGCTTCGGGGATCGGTTCCAAGAGTGCCCGGAAAAGACCTTTCGAGGTTTCTACCCCCGCACCTTTTGCACGTACCTCATCGACAAATTGCTCCGCTTGTTTTTCGACTTCCTTACGCCCAATCGGCAGCGCTTGAACGTGCGCGCCACGGCGCGTTATCGAAATACAGAAGGAAATGGGATCATCCAGCACGTACTCTAGGAGCACTTCGTCTGGATGCAGGTCGTTTTCCACATTCGTCAACGTTGCTGGCTGCACAGGAAGTCGTCGGTTGGGAACATCTTCTCTGGTCCACGCCAGACCTAGCCGTCGTTCGTATTCAACGAGGTTGTCCAGCAATTGTTCGCGTTCAGGTGCGCTGTTGGTTTGCATGAGTCGCGCCTGGAGACCTGCAACATCGCCTTCCAGCGCGGCTGTCTGATCTGATTCCGTTGCGGGCAGCGCCTTTCTATCTTTAAGAGACCATGCGAGAGTTCGACCTCGAACGCGTTCGAGAACTGCGAACGCTCCGGGCGTGTCACCATTCTTGGCGACAAGTTCAAAGTGTCGCAGGTAGGTCTCGCTCATCGCTGCGGCAACGGAACTGTTCCAATATGGCTCATCGACGCTGATGAGCATTCCCTCAATCACATCTTCTGCCTGTTCGTAGAGAGCGTTCGCTTCGGCAAAGTGTCCACGACGCGCCTTCAAATCAGCGAGCATCGTCAGGTTGCGAGGCACATAATAACGATCACCAACGCGCTGGCTCGCGGCCAGACCCTGAGTCGCACGCGCATCCGCTGTGGCAAGATCTCCGGCATCACGATAAATTTGCGCCAGTTCGAACATGGCGTCGGCTTCCATCCGGTAGAACTGAGCTTGGGTCGCGAATTGGCCGGCATCTTCCAAATACTTCACCGCTTGTTGTCGGTCACCTTTCTGTGCCGCCAGCTTTCCGAGAAGAATCAGTAATTGCGCCTCATGGCCCCGCTTCTCTTGTGATCGCGCTTTGGTGAGTGCATTCTGAAGTACCACCTTCGCCTCGTCGGTTCTGCCGAGCGAGACCAGGGCTTGGGCTTTTCCTTCATACCCCATGAACGGAAGTCCACAGTCATGATTAGCCTCAGCTAGCTTGATGGCTCTTTCGAAGAATTTCAACGCTTCCGCGTGACGATTGACTTCTTCGAAGCCTCTGCCCAGCAATTCAAGAAAGCGTACTTGGCCACCGGTGTCGCCGTTCGCCATGGTGGAAAGCAGTGCACCTCCCAGAAGTCTGGCCGCACGTCCGGGATTCCCTTCTAGGAAACCGATCAGACCCAATTCGCCAGATGCTCTCGTCACCCATTGATCCTCGCCCAAACTCTTTGCAATGTTCTGCGCTTCTAGCCAGTCGCGCTTTGAGGCTCGGTAGTCAATCTCGATGTCTGTGTAGCCCTTCGCGATCAGGCACCAAAGTCGCAGTTTCTTGTCAGTCTGCACAATGGGATTCTGGAGTTGTTCGTTCAAAAACCGTGAAAGGTCAACGAACGACATTGTTTCCGCTTCTGATCTAAGCTGGCCGACCTTGGCGTAGAGTTCATTCCGCGCATCGCCCCGTTCCGAGAACAGCTTCTCAGCTCTGGCATATAGCGGAGCCGCCGCAGGCCCGTTATTTAGAAAATAGAAACGATCCGCGGCTTTGACCAATACCTGAGGGTCAGCCGACTGTTGCATATCAGTGGAGGCGAGACGAACCCTAGTTGCCTCTCGACGGTATGCGGTAATGACGTAGTACGAGGCGGTAGTTAGGCCTACCACCACGGCTGTAGCAAGCCACGCTCGTATTGAGACACGTCTGCCCATACGGAAAACACACGGATGCCGAATCTACGATATGGTTGCGACGAGGCGGTGCAAGACTATGGCGATTGCAGACTAAAACCCGAAACCTTGTAGATAGTTTCTCAGTTTGCGAACAAAAAATAAAGCGAGAGGACCCGAAACAGCTTGTCTGTCGCGCGTTCTGACTGAAGTGAGTCCGACTAGCTGGCAGGGTAGGCGGAACACTTCCCGGACGCAACTATAGAAATTGGGGGAGGGCCGAGCTGGAAAGGCACGTCGCCGTGGGAAGGAACTGTCTCCGGGTACAAGCTTCCGATTTCTGGCGACTCAAGGGCGAATCCGCGGATAAAGCCCAACAGACCAGACGTGAGCAGACTGCGACTTCCAACCCGATAGGTTCAGAGATCGCTTTTTACATCGTCACTCACGCAATCCCCGTTATCATTCTCCTTGGACCGTACGAGGCGCTATGCTCGATGCTTAAATCTCCACCTCACGCCGCGTGGCTCGTTCACAATGACAAGCCGCTAAAAACAAGAAATGGTCGGCCAGTCCAGGTCGTTGAGTTTAGCCATCAGCAGGATGAAGCAGTCTTGTCCGCATGGGCCAAACATTTCCGTGAGAACTATTGCCTGGATACAGAGATCGATGCCCTCCGGGCTGGAACAGGATTGAGCCGCGCGGAATATCTGACGCAGCTCGTTTTTCCCAACCGCACGAACCCCGGTCCAGCCGTGCGCGCCGGCGATTTTGCGGAGATCCTCGTTTCGGACTATTTCGAATTCACCCGCGGATATACTGTGCCGCGCACGCGATATCGCTATAAGGGATCTCCCAACGAATCGACGAAAGGCTCCGACCTTCTCGCTTTCAAGCTGGCAGGAGTCCTCGGTGCAAATGAGCCGACAGATTCCCCCGAGGATGCCCTCCTATGTGTTGAGGTGAAAGCGCAATTCACGGGCACATACGATAAGGAAGCATTGCAGGAAGCCATTAAGGATTCGCCCAAGGATGAACTGCGGAAGAGTATCTCCCTGAACGCAACGAAACAGCGGCTTCTTGCGGAAAACAATACCGCACAATCTCAACTGGTTGAACGTTTCCAAAATGTGAACGACCGTCCCTATAAGAACCTTATGGCGGCCGCGGCGGTGTACTGCACGAACGTGTTCGTAGAACAAACCGTGGGGAACGCTTCGACAAAGGATCATCCGCAGTCGAAAGCAGTTCAGCTTCTTGTATTGCGAGGTAAGGACATGATGAAGCTTGTTCATCACCTTTACGGGAGAGCCGCTGATGAAGCCTGAGCAAGCGTCCAAACGGCTCCACGGTATCACGCATGCGAAGGCGCGCATGTATGAGTTCAATCTTCCCGAGGAGCATCATATCGACCTTAGCGGAAGCAGCTTTTCTGACCTATTTCCGCTCGCTGTCGGCATCTTAGGCGACGAAGCAGCGCTCGTCGCGAACTCCGCCATACCTGATTCAGGGCTTGAACTTCGCCTCCACCCGTCTGACACGTCCGCACTTCGGTTCGCAGCGTCCTTCTTCCATGCCTATGTAAATGCGAAGCAAGCGAAGGAATCAAGCGGTTTCCTGCTGCTTCTTGGCGCCTCCGCATATTACCTCTCGGATTTGGCTGGCAGCGCATCTGTGGTGGTGAGAGAAGCCGACCTGCTGCAATATCCGAGCGACAACTGGATTGCGACTCTCCGATGGATACTTGACGCGAATTGGACCGCTCCACTTTTCCTCTCTGAGGATCGCTTTAGTGCAATCCTGCGCACAGTTCAGGAAACCGTCACCTCCTACTTCCTGTCGGGGTCGCGACGGACAGAAGTGATCGAAACAGGTGCTTCGCTCCGTGCGCTTGCCTACAGAATCGGGGGCGATCGGGAGCTTTTGATTGCGGACATTATCGTCGCGGTAGTGAAGAAGCGGCTCTGCAACGCGGCGCGTCATGTCCTGCCTCTTTACAGCAATCTTTCACCAGATGCGTGGGCAAGAACCTTCGAACGGTCAGACTTTATGAAGGAGCTGTGGCCCGCGCAGCATGTCTTTGGAGAACGGGGACTCCTTCAAGGTCGCTCTGGCGTCATTCAGATGCCAACGAGCGCCGGGAAGACGAGAGCCATCGAGCTTGTGATTAGAAGCGCTTTCTTCTCAGAACGCGCCGACCTTGCGGTGGTCATCGCTCCCTTCCGTGCACTCTGCACGGAAATTACAAATTTCCTGCGGGCCTCCTTCAGCGGCGAACCGGTGAATCTTAACGAGCTGTCCGACGCGCTTCAGGTCGACTACTCGGACATGTTTGCCAACCTGCTCATTGGCGGGGTGCCGGCATTCAGTGCTGTTTCTTCTCTCGTTAGGCAGATCATCGTCTTGACACCGGAGAAGCTCCTGTACGTTCTTCGCCATAACCCTGAACTCATCAACGTTCTCGGCCTGGTCATTTACGACGAGGGGCATCAATTCGATAGCGGACCCCGGGGGGTGACCTATGAGCTGTTGCTGACAGCAATCAAACGTCTCCTGGCTCGAACTACCCAAAGCGTTTTGATTTCTGCGGTCATCCAGAATGCAACCGCGATCGGCAAGTGGCTTATTGGTGATGATGTCGTCATCGTGGAGGGTCAAAACCTTTCGACGACAAGTCGCTCCGTAGCGTTTGCGAGCTGGAAGACGTCCCTTGGGCAACTGCGTTTTGTTACGCCAGGCGACCCCGACGCCTTCAGCTATTTCGTCCCCCGCGTGATTCGCCGTCGCCCCCTACAGAAGCGTGGAAAGGAGACGAGAGACCGCTTCTTCCCGGAGGTGGGAGACCATCATGCCATTGCGTTATACCTCGGCTTGCAACTTGTCCCGAATGGGAGCGTCGCAATCTTCTGCGGACGAAAGGCCACCGTTTCGACGATGACTTCAAAGCTCGTCGAGGCCTTTGGCCGCAATCTAGGGATGGCCCCCCCTTCTGTACAGACTGACCCCGCCGAACTCGCCCGACTCGTGAAACTTTACACCCGACACTTTGGCGCTGAGGAGGAGATTACGACGTGCGCGGGTCTCGGCGTCTTTTCACATCATGGAAACACGCCGCACGGAATTCGACTGGCCGTTGAATATGCAATGAAGGAGGGCCTGGCAAAATTTGTGCTCTGTACGTCCACTCTGGCTCAGGGCGTAAATCTTCCCATCCGTTACCTGATCGTGTCCGGCACCTCACAGGGCATGGAGCGAATTCGTACCAAGGACTTCCATAATCTGGTGGGCCGGGCGGGCAGAGCCGGGATGCACACCGAGGGAACCATCATCTTCTCCGACCCTGCCCTCTACGACGAAAAGGACGATTTCAAGAAAAAGCACAAGTGGGAGGACGCCAACAACCTGCTCAACTTTAGCAATGCAGAGGCCACTGAGAGTTCGCTTCTGCGTGTTTTCACGCGTTTCTCCAGCGACTATAAGAAATACGAATTGACCGCCGATGTGGTGGATCTTCTGAACGAGGCGCTGAAGGATAAGAAAGCAGTGCAGGATTGGCTGAAGGTCGCCGCACAGACGAATAGGGCCATGAAGTTCGATGTTGACTCGCTTCATGCGCAGCTCCGGGACAAGCTTCAGCTCCTCGAAGCGCTCGAAAGCTATCTGATGTCTCACCGAGGCACGGATTCCTTCCCCGACTTCCTGATCGCTACTGAGCAGCTCGCAAAAGAGACGCTTGCTTACTTCCTCGCGACGGACGAACAGAAAACACAGCTCGTGCGGCTCTTCGTACTAGTCGCCCAACATGTCGAGAACCGTGCGGCTGATGTCGCGCTCCAGGCAGTTTATGGGCGTACGCTTCTTGGTCTCGATGCTGCAATCAGGATCAGAGAATGGGTCATTCTCAATCAGCTATTATTCGCGGAACAGACCGAAGAAGGGCTTCTCGATCTCCTTTGGCCGTTGATAGTTGAATTGCTCGCAGAACGCGTCTTCGATAAATACAGCCCACCCTCCGCCTTGGCCGACCTCGCTAAGGCGTGGTTAGCCGGCAAGAGCTTCGCAGAACTCTTTACGGATTGGAATGCAGCCGGGGGTGCCAAAAAGCACGGGCAAACTACCAGAAAGCTGCGAATCGAGGACATCGTCGATCTTGCGGAGAATACGCTTGGATATCAATCGACCCTCATCATTGCTGGGGTTTCTGAATTCCTTTCGGAGATCCCGAACATTGACTCTGAAGAGACGCTTCAACGGCTCAACACGCTTCAGAAGAGGATCAAGTACGGCATCGCAGACTCGGAGGCGATTGCTATCTACGAACTAGGCTTCGGCGACCGTGAGGTAGCAAAAGACCTTCAGGCGATCCTCCCCACGAATCCAGCGCTCAATGTCAGAGGCCGTGTGCGAGCCAGCAGGGACGCGGTCGTCGCTGTGCTGAACTCCTATCCTCGTTACTTCAAGCAATGCCTGGATACCGTGTTTCCCGCCCAAGTGTAGGGAACAGGCAAAAACCGCTGTTGTTAATGTCTCTCCGAACAGCAGATGGTCCGGTCCATGTTAGCCAGCCTCCGAAGAGGCGAAGTCTTTGAACAAAATTGAGCACATCTCATCATTGAACCTATTAACGATGTCCTCCAGCCTGGGCGACGGTTGGTTTCTATTGGGGTCTGGTATGGATCTTATGGCGTCGGACAGCTCCCAGAGCATTTCCTTGTTTGTGTTGCAGCGCTGGTGAAGAAAACCTAATACATCGAAGTCAAACGCCTCTGCCATCTCAACCAAATCTTCCAGATCGGTTATTTGCACCACATTGAGCGGCAGGACCACAGTGGAGCCCCCAACCGGAAACTGGGCTCGTTCTGTCTGAAATCGTTGATTCATGAAATAGTTGATGAACGGAGTTCTTAGCATAAGGTCTTGTACAACTAGCACGGGAAGCACGTATAGGGGGTTGGGTGGGACTGGTACGTTGTGCAGCCTCCGGGGGGTTCCTGTTTCGGGGAACAGAGCCGCAATATCCCTTGCTAGCTGGGTGCAGCCGCCCCCGATTTTGCTCTGCAAATCAGTCATGAATTTGTCTAGGTCGTTAGAATATCTTGCGTCCTGGCGGAGGAAGCCACCCTTATGCTCCATCACGGCAACTACTCTGCTCTTAATAAAGACAGCATCGAATGACTTTCTACCGTCTTCCCAACAGGTGTCTGGGAAGAACTGGGCGGAGTGCCGCGCGTGAAGCCCCTTTAACAACCAATTCACATAAGCCTCAAATAGCAGTCCCCAAGCCTGGAATACTTTGGGGCGATCGTTTTCTGGAAATTTGTTACTGAGCAAGAAGTATGGCCCGGTGTGCAGTTTCTCCGTGAGAAGACCGAAGTCAACGCAGCCGTAGACATCAGGAGCGGCGACGAAGAACGGTTTGGACTTGAACGGAACCAGGTCCAACCGCTCATCAACCGGGCGCTCCTTTCGGATTTCGGATCGAAGTTCATCAAAGCTCATCGAAAGTTCATCGAAGAAGCTATCAATCTGACCCTGGCTGAGCGCCGAGTTTTGCAAGATCGATTTGCGATTAATGAAAACCTTTTCGGGTTCGTTGAGCAAGATTTCCTGTGTGTGCATGAGCAACGCCGTCCGTGCACCGAATACCATGCTGAGCCATCCCATGAGCGTGATACCAAAACGCTCTTCAAACTCCTTCTCAATGTCCAGTCCTCCGCATTCCTTCTTTACCCTGGCCAGTAGCTGCGGGTCTCTTAGCACAATGCGATACGTCGCGTAAGACCTGGAAAATAAGTTGCGCACAGGGGTTGGATAGGATACTTCCAGTGAGGCCAACGATTGCAGCATCAGTTGCTTGCGCCTGTCGTCAACGCTGCCAGTTTTGAGATTCTGCTGTTCCTCTTCACTCAGGAATAGGTCATTCACCATCAGGCAGGCGGTTCCAAGCTGAAAGCGGTGCAATTCTGAGATATCAGGCCGTGCGTCTTCATTCCCATCGGCCAATGCCAATGCGAGTCGCATGATATTGAGAAATTGCAACGGGTGAAACACCGGCCGGCGTGCCGGGTTCTGCGGTCCGAGCCGCGACTCAAGACGTTGTTTTGTATCGGTGTCGAGGAACGCCGCTGCAAACCAGTATTGAAACCTCTCAAGAGCCTTTGCGTCTTGCGGGTGGTCGCTCCACGTGGCGTGCCGAAACATGGCGCTAAAACGCGCGGTCAGCAACACTGTGTGAAAAGCATTCATGCTCTTGATGATGCTTCCCAGCTCTTCTTTTGTCGGCATCCGGTCGAAGAGTTCCCGATAAGTGATGTACGCCGCAGGTTTTGGCATCGAAAGCAGTGTAGAACAGCTTGGCTAGGTTGGGCTGCCCTGCTCTTGTCTGGAGTGCACCTTCTCGCTGTATTGTCCGCACCTCGGAAGCAATTTCCGGACACCACTCTCTAAAACAAGGTCTCCGGAACGTACTCTTCGGCGCAAGCTGGGTCATCATTCTTTGTCGAGTTGAGTCGGGAACTCACGCGGTAGCGGCGCATGGAATCCGCTTGATAGGGTTTGAGCAAATCGAGTATGTCATCGACTTGTTTGAATCCCGGATCAAGCCAACGGTCATAGTCTGCACGCTTGAGAATAACCGGCATTCTGTCGTGAATGTCGGACAGAAGTGCATTTGCCGAAGTTGTGATGATCGAACACGTTTCGACGATCTCTCGCTCCGGGTTCTTCCATCGGTCCCATATTCCGGCGAACGCAAAGGTAGAGTCGTCCGCGAGGTTGAAGCAAGAGGGGGACTTACCCCTGCTGAATTTCGACCACTCGTAAAATCCATCGCTGGGGATCAAGCAGCGGCGAGACAGCAAGGGTTCGCGGAAAGCAGGCTTCTGGGCAATCGTCTCAGCCCTGGCATTAATCATTTTGTAGGCGGCTTTTGCGTCCTTGGCCCAGAACGGGATTAGCCCCCAACGTATCAGCGAAAAGGATCGAACGGGGCGAGTCGCGTCCTGGCGAATGACGGGCACGCTTTGGCTGGGTGCAATGTTGTAGCGAGGACTCCAGTCAACGTCATCTCCCGCATCGAAAACCTCGGCCAGAATTTCCTTTTTCCGGGCGAGGCGATAGCGTCCGCACATGGAGAGAGTATAGGGGAACCGGTGCCAACTTACGTTTGCTCTCAACTCGGCAAGTTTCAGCGTGACGACAATATCTCTCGCAAGAGCATATTCGCCTTGTATTCGTCCGGCGCCGTCGCGTTATAGTGCTTCGCAATTGGTGCATAATTGGTACTATGGTTCAAAGCAGCCGCAACAAGCTAAAAAACCATGAGCGACAAGTCGAAAATCGAATGGACAGACGCGACGTGGAACCCGCTTCGGGGCTGCACCAAAATAAGCCCAGGATGCAAGCATTGCTACGCTGAAACCTTCGCCGAGCGCTTCCGTGGAGTCAAAGGCCATCCCTACGAACAAGGCTTCGACCTGCGTCTGGTGCCCGAAAAACTGGACGAACCATTCAGGTGGTCAGGCCCACGTACCGTTTTCGTCAATAGCATGAGCGACCTCTTCCAGCCTGAAGTTCCGGACGAATACATCGTGGATGTGGTCAAGATTATGGTGGAAGCAAACTGGCACACTTACCAGGTGCTGACGAAACGATCCGAGCGCCTTCGCGATCTCCTGTCGACGAAGTTGAGTTTCGCGGCAGAGCGGCGGCATATTTGGTGGGGGGTAAGCGTCGAGGACAAGAAGTATGGACTTCCTCGTATTGGCCATCTGCAGGCAGCTCCCGCAGCCATTAAATTCCTTTCCATCGAACCTCTTCTGGAAGATCTAGGAGATTTCGACATTTCAGGAATTGATTGGGCAATTGTCGGGGGTGAGAGCGGCAATGGCGCTCGGTTAATGGACGAGAAGTGGGTGACCAGTATTCTCGAACTCTGCCGCCGCGAGCCTGTCGCATTTTTCTTCAAGCAATGGGGCGGGGTGCACAAATCGATCAAAGGGCGCCTGCTCAATGGCCGCACCTACGACGACATGCCGAAACGTTCCCTTTTGCCGATGCCCGAAAAAGCGACACGATTTTCGATGGCGCAAGCCCTGGAGGCCAGAATCTCATTCTGGCAACAACCAACCCGTACCCCGGTGCCGCGTTCTGTCAGTGGCCGCCCGCGTTCAACTGCCCTCGCTACCGCTTAACCGACAGCCGGAAATGTGACTTTAGTATCGTGCGGCAAGTTTTCGTTGCGCGGCCGCATCGCCTTTGGTGGATCGATGCTGATTGAACCGGCCTCTTCAAGGCGTAGAAGCGCTTGCTTGTAATTTTTGAGGATGTAGGGTGTGCCGTTATGGTGGCCATGATAAATCTGCTCTGGCGTGAGGCTCTGCCCCGCATATCTCGTCAACAAAGTCGATTCCAGATCCGCTAGTGGCGAAAAGAGCAAGCTCTGCGCCGGGTCCGCATGAGGATCGTGCACTAGGGACGGAACGTTGTCATCGAACCGCGTGCTCTCCTTGGCGCTAATCTCCTTAAAGAGTGCCATCCCCTGAGGATGTTTCGAGACGCACAGAAGATGATGCGTCGGGCGGTTAACGGTCTCACTGCGAAACGTAAACTTTCCGACATGTGCTCCCAGGTTTTTAATCGCGCTTTGCATCGCCTTCAGAATCGCTTCTTCGCGTTGCGCGGGGCGCAACATGGCAATCGTACGCCGCAGTTCCTGAGCTCGATCAGCGCGGAAGAACTCGTTTATCGGTTCATTCATCGCCTCACTGCCTAGGTTCATATTTATCCGGTTGTAATTAAAGAAGAAAAGAAAATCACTTCCCCAATGCAAAATGGATGCCTCAATCAAATCGATTGAAATACCCTTATAGCCCCACGGATCCGCGAAAAACAATGTCGGCACATCTATCTGCTGAATTCTGGGAATGATGTCGTGACCAACCACGCGATTCCTAAGTTGTGGCTTGTACCGCAAGCTTTCGATTCCTGGAAGTTTCGCGATGTGTGATTCCAGCTCTTTTATGAATTCGGCGTTCCCATCATTAAACACGGTTTGGACGGTATCTCGAAGCGCCGGAGTATTAACGATGTGATCCAATACCAGCAGTGGCGTCGAACGCGTTCCATCCTTGTACTGTCCTGGCCCGCAGAAGAGATCGACATACCTGATCTTCCCTTCTCGCGCCCTCGCCCGCGGGAGCACGATGTTGGCCCACCCGCCAAAGTATTTACTCGCGGTCCTCTGCTTCTTTAAGGATGCTTCTGTTGGCGAACCGAAAAAGTTCTCATCGGCCATAATTGGCCAATAATATCAAGAAACTAAGCCAGCTTTGCGCTTTTCTTTCGCCGCGCCGATTCGCATGACAGTACTTGACCGGCTCTCGATAAGGGGTAAACGATTGGAAAACTCGGTTGGTCAAATACATGTCGGAGCCGGCCTCGAATGCTTCCCGTCTTGCCCTCGTTCGCGTTATCGCCCAAGACCAGAACCGTCAGAGCACTGAAATCATCCTGCTTTTACTATGGGCGGAGCAAAAGCGAGGCAGCCCAAACAGCTTCCTTCGCTCCTCCCTATCAGTAACAACAGAAGATTGGTTCGAGAGCGTTCTGGGAAACTCCGACGCTGGAAGTAAGTGCTACAATCCCGAAATTCACTATGGTTGATCAACGTTTCAGACCGGGTGATCTCGTCCAACGCGTGAACCAACCAGAGTCGACGGGGGTCGTGCGTGAAAGCCGCTGGAATTCGCAGGTTGAGCGTTGGGATCATATTGTGCAGTTCGGAAGCCAGCGGGTTGGCATTCCGGAAGCATTGCTTCAACCGCTCATCACAATCATTTCCCCGTGGCAGGCCCTCGAAGAAGGACAGCTTTCTGGAAGAAACCACTTTATCTCATGTCTAACCCTCGAACGATTGGAGCATCCCCCTGCCAGAATTGCCAACTCGTTTGCTACTGCGAAGACGAGGTTTTATCCGTACCAGTTCAAACCGCTCCTGAAGTTTCTTGACCATCCGGGCAAACGGCTCCTCATCGCAGACGATGTTGGCCTCGGGAAAACGATTGAGGCTGGGTACATCTTGCGCGAATTAGATGCCCACAAGAAGCTGGAACGAATACTGGTTCTGGTGCCCGCTCGTCTTGCCACAAAATGGAAAAAAGAGCTTGATACGAAATTTGATGAGCAGTTCGAAAAGGTCAAGGGTCGGGATCTCTTGGATCAGGCAAGAAAGATTGCATCTGGTC
>Ga0302320_10022080_pt1 | contig 12593 bp, 12 predicted proteins | sample Bog_T0_3_FD_202130 | JGI IMG/M metagenome (GOLD analysis project Ga0302320, IMG submission 202130) | Peat permafrost microbial communities from Stordalen Mire near Abisko, Sweden - Bog_T0_3 | ecosystem: Environmental > Terrestrial > Soil > Wetlands > Peat | place: Sweden: Abisko, Stordalen Mire...
GATGCACGAGTCCGCTCTCTCATATGCAGTCATCTTGCCGTGATCGGTGTCCGCCTGGATGCTGGACGCAATCGTAACGAAAGCGATCTGATTAGCGATGGCGCTTCGCGATGCCAGGTACGTGTCCTGCCTTCACAGGAAGACGAGCAGATTGCCTGCCAGGCGTGGACCTTGTACTGAGGTGTCCGCGGTTGCTCAGACCATCGTGATATGAGCGGTCCGACGTTGTTTCTTGATCGCCCGGGGTCGTTGGGTGCGCTGGCGTACAGACGTGCGACCCACGTCCTGTAGGCTCGTTGGAGCGATTCTGCAGCACCCCATGTGGGTTTTTATCCGTCTCATGGAGACAAGACAGGCACATGAGTTCATGTCGGCCAGTGTCGGCAAGTACATCGACGCGGCCGGGAGTTCTCGCGACTGCCTCCTATTCTGAGCTTCAGTTGCCGTCCTGCTTCGCCGGCGGCTGAGTAAGCTGCATGGCCACTCATGTCAACCCGCTCGATGGCAACCCTGCCCCCATATCCTCGCTCATCGACGTAGCGAAACTGGTCACGGCCTATGACCAGATTGAGCCGCACTCGGCCGTCGCGGCGCAGCGCGTCGCGTTTGGTACGTCAGGCTACCGCGGCTGCGCCTTCGACGGTTCATTCAACGAACGGCACGTGCTAGCCATTACGCAGGTGATCTGCGACTACCGTCGGGCTGCCGTCCGCCCGCAGCCTTGAGCATGCTGTCGATGACTCGACGGGACCCCATTTCTTCATCGGACCAATAAGAGATCCTCATGAAAGCCGTATCCCCATTGCCTCCTCCGAAGACCCCCGACGCCAAAGGGCAGTCCACGCCTAACGCAAAGGGCAAACCGAATGCCGCGGACGACTTGAAAACGCTGCCGCTTGCTGAGGTGGAGAAGCGGCTCGAATCCTCTCCGGATGGCCTCACCGGGGCCGAAGCGTCAAAACGGCTCACGAAGGATGGGCCGAATGAGCTGCCTGTGAAGAAGACGAATGCGCTGCTGAAGTTCCTCTCGTACTTTTGGGGGCCGATCCCCTGGATGATCGAAGTTGCGGTGATTCTGTCGGGTGTCGTGAAACATTGGCCCGATTTCTTCATTATTCTAGTTCTCTTGTGCACCAACGCCGTGGTGGGGTTCTGGGAAGAACGCTCCGCGGGCAATGCCATTGCCACCCTGAAGGCCAAACTCGCCACCAAGACCCGGGTGAAACGCGACGGAAAGTGGGTCACTCCGCCCGTGCGTGAGCTCGTGGCGGGCGATGTCATCCAGCTGAAGCAGGGCGACATTGTTCCCGCGGATGCCCGATTGCTGGACGGGGACCCGATGTCGGTCGATCAGTCCGCGCTGACGGGCGAAAGTCTCCCCGCCACGCGCAAGCCTGGCGAAGCGGTGTTCTCCGGCTCGATTGTTCGTCGCGGGCAGAGCGACGCGTTGGTCTATGCCACCGGCGCCAACACCTATTTCGGCAAGACGGCGCAACTGGTCGAGCAGGCGCAGACCGTCAGTCATTTCCAGAAAGCGGTCCTGAAGATCGGCAATTACCTGATCGTCCTTGCGTTGAGCCTGGTGGCGCTGATCATCGGATTCGCGCTCTACCGGGGCGACCCGATCCTCTCCACCTTGGAATTCGCCCTGGTGCTGACCGTGGCGGCGATTCCAGTGGCGATGCCGACCGTGCTGTCGGTGACCATGGCCGTCGGGGCTCGCCTGCTCGCGAAGAAACAAGCAGTCGTTAGCCGATTGGTCGCCATCGAGGAATTGGCGGGGGTTGACGTGCTGTGCGCGGACAAGACCGGCACGCTGACCCAGGATAAGCTGACGCTGGGCGATCCGTTCTGCGTGGAGGGCATGACCGCGGCTCAAGTCATTCTTGACGCCGCGCTGGCATCGCGGACCGACAATGACGACACGATCGATCTGGCGGTGCTGAAAGGCGTGAAGGATCAGGAGACCTTCAAGACCTATCACATCGGTCATTTCACGCCGTTCGATCCGGTGCACAAGCGCACGGAGGCGGAAGTCAAGGACAAGGATGGCAAGTCATTCAAGGTAACCAAGGGGGCGCCGCAGGTGATCCTGGCGCTCTCGGCGAACGCGGGACAGGTGAAGGCGGCCGTGCAAAAGTCGGTCGATGAGTTCGCGGCGCGGGGCTTTCGCTCCCTGGGCGTGGCGCGAGCCGAGGGAGACGGCCAATGGCAGCTGGTCGGTGTGTTGCCCCTGTTCGACCCGCCGCGCGATGACGCCAAGGCGACCATTGCGACCGCCATAGCGATGGGCGTGAAGGTTCAAATGGTGACCGGCGATGCGATCGCCATCGCCAAGGAAACCTGTAAGAAGCTGGGCATGGGCGCCGATATCCTTGACGCCGCCAGCCTGGGCGATTCCAAACAAGTTGAATCCCCGGCAACGGCTGCGCTCATCGAGAAAGCCGACGGTTTCGCCGAAGTGTTCCCCGAAAACAAGTATGACATCATCGATGTCCTGCAAAAGCACGGCCACATCGTCGGGATGACCGGCGACGGAGTCAACGACGCTCCCGCGTTGAAGAAAGCCGATTGCGGCATCGCCGTGTCGACGGCGACGGATGCGGCGCGTGCGGCCGCCGCCATCGTCCTCATGACGCCCGGCCTCTCGGTGATCATCGATGCGATCAAGGAAAGCAGGAAAATCTTCCAGCGCATGAACAGTTATTCGATGTACCGAATCGCCGAGACGTTGCGGGTGCTGTTGTTCATGACACTGGCGATTCTGATCTTCAACTTCTACCCGGTGACCGCGGTCATGATTGTGATGATTGCCTTGCTCAACGACGGCGCCATTTTGTCGATTGCCTACGATAATGTTAACTACAGTAATAAGCCCGAAGCCTGGAACATGCATCTCGTGCTGGGAATCTCCACAGTCCTGGGTGTCATCGGCACGGTCGCGATTTTTGGCCTGTTCTACCTTTCGTTGAAGGTTTTTCATCTCGATCACGCGCACACCCAGACCATGATGTACCTGAAGATGTCTGTGGCAGGCCACCTGACGATATTTCTGACCCGTACACGCGGGCCTTTCTGGTCCATTCGCCCGGCCAGGATTTTGTTGATCGCGGTTTTTGGCACACAGGCGGTGGCTACGTTGATCGCGGTGTACGGCGTGTTTATGACGCCACTTGGCTGGAAGTACGCCGGGATCGTATGGGGTTACGCGCTGGCCTGGTTCTTCGTGAATGATCGCGTCAAGCTGCTCGCCTATCGTATTTTCGATTCGCCCAAGGCGGCAGCGGCGGCGAAAGTTAAAGGAATCGCGGCAAGAGCCAAATTGGAGGCAAAGCCAGATGCCAAGGCTGCGCCGGCCCCTGAAGCCAAGACGGAAGCAAAGCCAGATGCCAAAGCTGCGCCGGCCCCTGAAGCCAAGATGGAAGCAAAGCCGGATGCCAAGGCGCCGCCAGCGCCTGAGCTCAAGGCGGATGCGAAACCGGATGCCAGGGCTGCGTCGGCCCCTGAAGCCAAAACGGAGGTAAAGGCTGAGCCTGCGACCGATGCCAAATCCAAAATACCGACCGATCTGACGCCGAAGCTGATCGAACGCGTCCACGCATTGTACGAGGAGCTCGGGCGTCAGGACGTGCTGGCGGTACAGGAATTGGAGCAAGCGGAAAAGAATTCAAAGGAAAAGGCTGTCCCATAGGGAGCCGTATGCAGACGCGCGGTGGTCGCAGTCTCCAGCGCGTTTGACATGAGACTGCTCACCCATCAATGCATAAGCAACTCTCAAAGGTGTGAAATTGAAAATCAACTCCCAGGATTTCAGGGTGCGCCCCGGAAAAAAGGTCGAACTCGACCAGTGGCCCACTGCTGTAGCGGACTTCTTCAAATCGAAGGAGCAGTATCTTGAGCTGCTGGAAAAGCACGTCGAGGGCTTGAGTTCACTGCAACAACTTCACTATGCATCGGGCCGCTACGCGGTGCTGCTGATCTTTCAGGGCATGGACTCAGCGGGCAAGGACGGCGCCATTCGGCACGTCATGTCCGGCGTAAACCCTGAAGGTTGCGAGGTCTACAGCTTTAAGCAGCCGAGCGCGGAGGAACTCAAGCACGACTTTCTTTGGCGCACCACATGCCGGCTTCCGGAACGCGGACGAATCGGCATCTTCAACCGTTCGTATTACGAAGAAGTGCTCATTACGCGCGTTCACCCCGAGATCCTGGATACTCAGAATCTGCCAAAGCGCTCGCGCGATGAGAAGCAATTCTGGAGTGATCGATATCGCTCCATCGTCGAATTGGAGGCACATCTGCATCGAAACGGCACTCAGATCATCAAATTCTTCCTTCACTTGTCGAAAAAGGAACAAAAAAAACGATTTCTGGAGCGTATTGACGAGCCGGAAAAGAACTGGAAATTCAGCTCATCGGACATTCACGAGAGAAAATATTGGAAAGATTACATGCAGGCGTATGGAAAGTGCCTGACGCATACCAGCACACATCACGCGCCCTGGTACGCCGTTCCCGCCGACGACAAAGAGAATGCGCGGCTGATCGTGTCTCAAATTCTCATGGATGTGTTGAATGACCTGAAGATGGCGTATCCCAAGAGCATTCCAAAACGGCGGCGGGAACTGCAGGCCATCGGCAAGCGGCTCGCAAAGTCCGACTAGAAAAGGTGAGCGAAGTGAACCGTGCCATCGGGTGAGAGGGGATTGACGCGGCAGTCCGCGTGCAAATCATGGGGGGCTACCGCACAGACCGGCGACTTAAATTGGCCTATAACCCCCTGATTGACCATGGACCGACGAGCACGGTATGTGTCGTATCTCTGATTAGCTTTTAATTCAGGAGACTTAAGTGTCGCACGCGTATTGGAATGACTGGTATTTCGGTTGGGGTTGGTTTCTTTGGTTTGGAATTATGTTCCTGTTCATATCGAGCATCGGCAATTGGGGCTATTCCTACCGCGCGCATCGCAGATTCGGTGAGCTGGCTGGAAAGGATGCGTTTGATATTCTCAATGAAAGATACGCTCGCGGTGAAATCACCCACGAGGAATTGGGTTTCATGAAATCCAAGATCTCCAAAGGATAGGACCGTTCGCTCGAGGGGTAGCGAAACCGCTACGCGCCATAAAGGAGCTTGAAAATATTCTGTCGTGGCAACGGGTGGCGCGATAGGAGACATCAAGGATTTCTACTTCGACGACGAAGCGCGGGCCCTTCGCTATCTGATGGTCGATACGAGCGTCTGGCTACCCGGTCATAAGAAACTCATCTTACCTTTGGATCATGTGGCCCGTGCAATACGCGTTTCGCATTCATCTGCGTCTAACGATTACTGGATGGTATTGACCTTTGACATCGCTACCGATTGAGAGTGAAGAGGCGCAAATCGCGGGCGATCCGCTTCCTCGGGACTGCGAGCTGATCGAAGTGCACGTTGCCGAACTCAAGCAACTCTTCAATGCGATGGACGCTTCCGCGTTCCGCGATCGAGACTTAGACCCGGATGCGGAAGAGTTTATTGTTGGCTGGGCACGCGAAGCTCCGCGCGCTTCGAGTTTGGCCTTGCAGGTGGAACTGGACAGGGCCCCAGGCCTTGCGGAGGAGTCAACGGCATTACGCGAGGCGGTGCACGAGTTTTTCACGCACCGCGCCCAGGCCACCAGGAGGCGCCTGCGTGATTTACTGAGCATCGGTCGAATCAGCTTGCTGGTCGGGCTGGTCTTTTTAGCAATGGCTGTGGGCATGGGCGACATTGTCGCAACTGCGATGAAGGGGCAGAGGCTCGGGCAACTGCTGCGGGAGGGCCTCGTGATCTGCGGCTGGGTGGCTATGTGGCGTCCGTTGGAGATTCTGTTGTACGGCTGGTGGCCAATCCGCACGGAGGCCCGACTCTACGACCGGCTGAGCACCATGGCCGTAAGGATCTTATACAAGGGGACTGCGGAGCCGGAAGCGTGGCGCCGCGACTGGCCGGCCGTACCGTCGGTGCAAGCGATTCCGCAGAAAAGGCCACCGCGCGCCGCGGCGCGCAATGGCGGCGATCAAAAAGCGCTCTTAGCGCTCGCCGTACCCGAGCGAGGGTCAATCGCGCCGGCTAGGATTGACACCGTTACTCCGGGGCGAGAATCGAATTCCAACCCATCCCAGCGCTGACCGTCGGGAGACGATGGCACGGTTAAACTCGACGACGAGGACAGCCGCGATTTCCTGCCCAATTGTCTATTTGGACAGACCTTGTTAATCCTAGGGGGCAATTATGACTAGCTCAAACGTCGCCGACCGAACGGAATCTACGCCGGAGCAACGTATGTTGCACGGCACCGCGACACCCGATTTCCTGGATTCCACCTACGAATGGCGGCGCCTTTTCGCAGAGAGCTGGGGCACATTCCTCCTCGTCGTTGTCGCAGCCGGAGCCGGGGTTGTCGGTGCCCAGAGCGGTGGTGCGATAAGCCTGAGTATGAAAGTAGTCGCACCGGGCATGATGGTCATGGCTATCATTTATTTCATGGGCGCTGTCGGGGGTGCGCATCTAAATCCGGCGGTGACCTTGGCGTTCGCCGTGCGGCGCAATTTCCCGTGGCGTCGGGTACCGGGGTATGTCGCGGCGCAGTTTGTCGGCGGCATTGTTGCAGCGGTTTTCTTGCGGGCCATGTTTGGCACTATAGGGTTACTCGGCGCTACAGTTCCAGGTCAGGGCGTGAGCGACATCAAGGCTCTCATCATGGAAATCATATTGACGACCGGATTGGTCAGCACAATTCTTGGCACGGCTTCGGGCGCTCGTAATATTGGATCCAATGGAGCTCTCGCGATCGGCGGCTATATTGCCTTGGCGGGTCTTTGGGCGGCACCGCTCTGCGGCGCGTCGATGAATCCGGTGCGCTCGTTCGCACCGGACCTAATCCGCGGCGATCTGATCACAACCTGGATATATATCGTGGGTCCCGTGCTGGGCGCACTCATCGCTGTGGGCTTTGAGTGGATTCTGAAAGGCAATGCGACCGCCGCCGGAACGTCGGCCGCCCAGGGTGCGACGAGAAGCGACTAAAAGGTCTCGCGAAAATCGGCAAGAGAAAGTAGGTCACCGACTTTCCCTCGTCCGCACTGCACTTCGAGGATGCGATCATTCTTTCAGACGAGACCCGCGGTCTACTGGTGATTCCGTGCCGCGTCCAAATCAGACTCTACAGCCGGGTCGCGACAACACTCCCCTCGGTCTAGCTCGCGCGGAAATTGCGATAGGGCTCTTTGATGATTTGGAAAACCCCATACGAGATCAGTCCCGCCGCGACCGCTCCCAGCTGCCAGTGACCGTATTCCTGCCGCCTTAGCGCATTGAGTGCCCCGGCAATTCCGGTCGCATTTGCGGTGTCGTAGCGTCGGGCGGCATCGATCAAAAGCACCCCGATCAATCCGAATAAGACGCCGCGGGCAAGAAATCCGAACATGCCGAGAGCGATGATGATGCCGCGCAGCCTGGTATGAGTCAGGTCAACCCGTTCGGTCTTGTTTCGCGATACGGCGAGGTACAACTGAAATAGGCCAAAGATCGCGATACCCACACCGGTGGCCGCAATCACCCAGCGGCCCAAGGGCAGCTCCATGGCCCGACCGGTCCACACGGCTTGCGAGCGACCGTGGTCCGGGGCTCCGCCGAAACCCAGCAAAAGCCAGGCGGCTTCACCGACCAGAACACCGTGCAACGCCCCGTTCAACAGACAACCTACACGGACCGCGCGCCGCTTGATCGTCCGCCGATTGCGCCGATGTTCCGGATCGAGTATCCCCAACAGGCCCTGCCACAGTACAAACGCCGCCAATCCCAACGCCAGCAGTGCGAGCATCGCGTGACCAAACGGCGCGGCAGCTAGCTTTGCAAAAGCTCCCCGGGGTCCGTTCGGCTGCGAAGGTTCCAGCGCTGCGACCAAGGCGAAGGCGCCAATCAGCACATACACGACGCCCTCCGCAACATAGCCGCCATGCCCCACCCAGCGCAGCCATGGGGCCAGATCTATGGGCGCACCGTTCGGTTGGTTGTCGTGCCGTACTCCCAACGTCGTGGCGTCGATCACGGGCCCGTTCAAAGCTGTGACCTGATGGGAATGAGAACGATCTCCGCTGCCTTCTCCGGCCAACCACGACTTCGCCAATCTGCATAGGTGTAGCGCGTCGCTGATTTGAGGTCGCGTTCAAAGACATTGGTCATCTGACCTGCAAATCGCGAGTCGTACACATTCAAACTCGCCTCATCGTTCAGTTCGAATGAGCGCATGTCAAAATTGGTCGAGCCAACGGAGACCATATAATCGTCAAAGATTAACATCTTGCAATGCAACATAGTCGGCTGATACACGTGGATCTCCGCCCCACTGTGAAGCAGCGGGCCCCAGCCGCGCTTCGATGCGATACGCGCAGTTTGAGAATCGATATGCTTGCCCGGCAATAACACTCGAATACGCACACCTCGCTCACATGCGGCGACTAATTCCCGAATCATGAGTGGATCGGGAATGAAATAGGCCGCCTCAATGTCGATCGAGCATGCGGCTGCCGTGATGGCTGCAAGATACATGACGCGCATGCTGTCGCTACCGCCCTTGGGCGAGCTGATGAACATCTGCATCTCCTGATCGCCGGCCTGGGTCAATGCGGGAAAATAGTCCTCTCCGTGCAAGACAATCCCGGTCGTTTTTATCCAATTATCCAGAAACGCCGCCTGCATTTGCGCGACGACCGGTCCTACAACCTTGAAATGCATGTCGCGCCAGTGTTCGGGATCCTGCGCATGCCCGCTCCACTGATCCGCAATGCCCACTCCCCCTGTGAAACCGACCGTACCGTCGACGATCAAGACCTTTCTATGAGTCCGGTTGTTCAACTTTCCGAGGGAGTACCAGCGGAGCGCGTGATAGCGTTCGACTGCAATTCCTGCATGCTTCAGTCGGGCGACGAGGTTAGGCGACATCTTGCTGCATCCTACCCAGTCGAGCATGATGTGAATCAGCACGCCTGCCCGTGCGCGCTCCATCAAGGCCTCTGCAAACTGCTGCCCGACGGCGCCTGACCAATAAATGTAGGTCTCGAAGGTGATCGTGCGTTTCGCCGCACCGATGGCGGCGAGCATTGAAGGAAAAATTTCGTCGCCATTCTCGAGCGCCTGCACGGAATTCCCCGGTACGATCGTGGGCCCGAGAAGCGCGCCCATTTCACGCTTGAGCTGTGGACTCTTGATATCGTAGAGGCGTTTGATTCTGTGCTGAGCTTCTTTTTCTGGTTTGCGGAAATTCAGAACCAACATAACGACCACTAAAGTTCCGAGTGTCGATAGGGCAACCGTCAACATGGGAACTCCCGTAGTGGCGTGTCCGCCAGTAGGCCGCTGTTCATCGTCGTGCCTACCCCTGTATTTGTCGACGCGATCGGTATACCTCGGCCTCGGATAACGGCGCGGTCTAGCCGCGGTTCTCGCTGACAAATCGTCATGGTAGCCACCTCACCGATACAGATTGCTCCGTGCTTCAGACTGTTTCGACTGTCTCCACGCATTACTTCTAACCGACCGATTTTAATTGCGATCTCTCCGGAGCACGCGCCGCGTGGGTTTTCGGCTGCGCATGAAACCGCCCTCCAACCCTTAAGGACCGAGCCGCAACGACAAGTCGTTGCTCCGTTCGCTTGGCCCCGCAGCGCCAAGGTGTGCGTGCGGCCGCGGTCACTGTGCTTTATGCACGTGCACAAGAATGACTGAGAGCGTCAGCCGCAATGATCGGGCGTTGGATCGTGACCGCTCGTCGCGGCGATGCCATCAACGCCGAAGCCCGTCCTGATAATTACGTCTTTTAAATGGGAGGGCGACGTGCGTATCTCGTCGTAACGAACAGTTACCTCGCCCGATGCGAGTGATATTTGAACGTCCTCGACGCCGACCGACTCCTTCAGCGCCAACGATAATTTGATCGGACAACCGCCGCACTTCATTCCTGTGACATTCATCATTTCAGTCTGCATAGCGCATTCCGAGTCGGCATGTCTGTGCGTCACTTGCAATACGCCCTGGGATATCGCCCAAAATCCGCAGAGCAAACGCGTTCACCGGTTTAGCGCATTTTGCCATCGTGCATCGTCGTGGAAGATGGTCCGGCCACCACGTGGAATTGCGGATTCTGGAGCTTCACTTCACTGGCCCAGTACCCAGGCAGTCGATAATGACTGTGAAGTCGAATTTCCTCATCGCGATTGAGTTGAGCGCGTGCGCGATAGGGGGGCGAAGTTTTCACTGCATCTCTTGTGAGCCTCACCGCAACGGTGCGGTCATCCCAGCTGACGTCCGCGATCCACTGGGGCGCGATCAAGACTTGATGACCCAGCCACCAATCGCTCGTGTTGGCAACCAGGTATCGGATCTTCCAGTTCTCGTCGAATAGCAGGCAGGCGACGCGTCCGAGTTGCCCATCGGTTGCGTGTATATGATAGTTCGCAATAGCCTCGCTGCTTCGTAGATGCTGGTCGTCATGTATAGCAGCGCTGGCATTCAGCGGTGCAGAGCCATTCCAATAACAGGGGTAGTCGTAATGTTTGAGGAGCGTCCGTTCATGTTGCCGGGATACAGGCCTATCAGTGTCAATATTCGGGCTATCCTCGACCTGTTGCCTCGTCATTCGAACTGACAAGAGTTGTTTCGCCCAATTCGGAGTAACAATCGTTGACGGCGGAATCAACACCTTTCGACTCGACAGCCAGGTGCCCGTATCGACGACAAGGTAGCGGACAACCCAGGTCTCATCGTCGAAATAGCAATCGGTGACCCGACCGATGCGTCCGTCCGTGGCACTAATCGTGCAATCGATGAGATAGTTCGTGGTACGTAACATGACTTGCTCCTTCAAACACGGCGGGGTCGTCTGGCGATGGCCGCCGAAATTGATACGCGCAGACCCTAATCCTTGAGATGAGACTGGCCTTTCTGAGCCGACGCGTCTGTTCGGTGGCACACGCGCCAATGCGATGTTCAGTTGACAGGGATCGGGAAAGCATCTGGGTTTCGTATTGTCCGATGCCTGCCTCGAATCTTGCACCGCATAGACCCGGTTTGTTCAATTCGCATCACCGAGCGCCATGGCAGCGATCTCGACCTCACGGCTAATCTACATACATTGATGCAGGTTTAGGAAATCTATGGCCGTGGCCAGACGTGGCGTCTGACCGAATTCTGGTACCAGCAGACATGGTTCGATGACCGACTGCTCTTGAAAATCGGCCGCCTCACAGTCGGTGAGAATTTTGGATCGTTTTCGTGCAACTTCCAGAATCTCACCTTTTGCCGGTCACAACCCGGGAGCGTGAGCGGGGACTATTGGTACAACTACCCCGTGAGCCAATGGGGAGCCCAGCTCGAGTTCGCCTTCGATGAATTCGTGAAATTGGAGCTTGGGGTATTTCAAGTTAATCCGACCTACGTCGATGATTCCTGGGCCGCACATAATGGCTTGCTTCCCGACAACCCGTCGGGAACGACCGGCGCGCTCATCCCGCTGGACGTGCAATGGACACCGAAATTCTCGAATCTGCCGGATAGTTTCAAATTCGGCGTCTGGTATGACACCTCAAATGCAAACGATGTGTACTTCGATGTCAATTATCAGCCTCCCGTGCTAACGGGTGATACGCCCTTGCGGCGTCATGGACGAGACGGTGCATATTTGAGCTTCGAGCAACAAATCAGCGGTGAGGCATCCAAGAGCGGCGCCCAATTGTTCTTTAACATCACGCAGGCCGATCGGGAAACCTCTCCCCTAACCGATCGGCAGATCGCCCTCGGCGTGCAGTACAAGGGTCCTTTCAATGCGCGACCGGCAGATGTAATTGGGTTTGCCGTCGGGACTACTCACGTCAACAGCCGTGTTGCAGCGGGCGAGCGCTTGCTCGACGAAGTTACCGGGAGCACTATGCCTGTGCAGACTTCGGAATATCAGGCCGAGCTTTTCTACGGCTGGACGCCTTGGCCGTTCGTAACCCTGCGCCCCAATGTGCAATACGTGCTGTTTCACGCGACACCGCCGCCCATAGGATGTACAAAAATACGGCCCCGGTCCGTGCCTCATGGGCGCAGATACGTGACATTGTTAAACACGAAACCAATCTCGCCGTCGGCGGCCACCCTCCCATCGCAGGGGACAACGATTCCACTTGCTCGCGCCGACCGCACGATGTCACCGCGAACTTCGCGTTCCGGGGCCGGCTTCGATTGCCCATTTCGCTGAAAGTTCCCGTCAGCACTCAGCGTGTACGGTGGGACCGGCCGCGCCAAATCGCCATAAGTCGCGTGCCGATATCGATGCACATTGAAGCGCTGTATGCGCCCCGGCTATCAACGCTGATGCGCTTCGTCGCGACGGCGCTGTTGCTGACTCTCGCGGCTTGTAGCCAATTGTGCGATGCTAGAAAGCCCACCCCGGACAAGAACGCGCCACGCGCGCAGCTGTCCATCGGCTACAGCCTGCTTTACCAAGAGGCCAATGGGGTTCCTAAACTAAAGTGGATCTTTATGTTTAAGGACAAATCTGAAGAAATGGGGCGGCTCACCAATGA
>Ga0302320_10022081_pt1 | contig 12593 bp, 9 predicted proteins | sample Bog_T0_3_FD_202130 | JGI IMG/M metagenome (GOLD analysis project Ga0302320, IMG submission 202130) | Peat permafrost microbial communities from Stordalen Mire near Abisko, Sweden - Bog_T0_3 | ecosystem: Environmental > Terrestrial > Soil > Wetlands > Peat | place: Sweden: Abisko, Stordalen Mire...
ACTCAGAATCAAATCGTCCGGGACGCCAAACAGCAGACCCGTTTTGTGAACGTAATCGTCGTAGGCCAACTTTGTTTTGGGCGCCGCCGCAATCCAACCAGCCAATTGCATGGCTTGTTCCGTCAGTAAATCAGCCTGCTTTGCGTCAATCCCGGTAGCCGCGCTTTCTTTGACGGCAAACAACACGGTACCCGCATAACGAACGGTTTGAAAGTAGCGGCTCAACTCCGGCGACCTCGTGTAATAACCGCGCACGCGAAATTGCGTGTAGTCAATCGTCTCGGGCAGAATTCCGGAAGCGCTCATTCCCTGCCCCGCCAGAATTTTGTCTACTTCGTCTTTCACCGGCCCCGCGTCTGTGGGCGCTTTGCCAGTGCTGAGCGCGCTTAGCACTTGTAGAAACCGACGATTGGCCACCGTTACCGGCGAATCCGCCGCCTTCCCAGCCGCCGCTAAGAGCGCTTGAATGATGGCTTCGACTTGCGGCGCAAACAAAGATTCTTCCGCTTGGGCCGTGGCTTCTTCCAGACACAATTCCTGCCCGAGCAAGATCGAATCATGCGTGACGTAATTGCCAATTCCCTGATCTCGATTCGCCGCGTAGGCCGCGATAATGCCGCTCGCGCGTCTTGATTCTTCAACCGTTTCCCTAGGCATCAACAGTCCTGCGTACAACAGAAGCGAGACGGATACGCAAAATATTCGGCTCTTCATGGCTTGTCCTTGATGACATAAATCAGTTTTCCGGCGAGGTAACCCGAAGGCCCAGACGCCGGGCCGGCTGCTTCTTCCAGAAAAGGACTCCGGGTAGCCTGTTGCCCAAAATCGAGATCCTTGAACGGACCATCGCCCGACTCCAAATCTTTCAACGCATCGGGAGCGTGCGAAAGAACGACAACCAGCAGAACTTTTTGCTGCGCCATGCCTTTCGGCAGTCCTTGGCGAATGTGGTATCTGGCACCAGCCCTGGGAATAGCCAACGAGCCGCCGATAACGTGATTGTCCTGGTCCCATTTGTTGGGGTAAAGCAACGACGGCTTGGCATCGCCTTCGCCCACGCTCATCACGAACAGATAACCTTCGCGTCCGGGAGTAACGACAATATCGAGCATCTCGTTTTGCAAATACTGCTGTTTTGAGATGCGGGCGTCCAGACGTCCGGAACTCTGTTGAACAATGTTTTCCAAAGCACCCCAAGCAGCCGTGGGAGGAGCAGGTTGCGGGGGCGGAGGCGGTGGTGGCGGCGAGCCGGCGCGCGATGTGAACCAATCGGCGTTTAAGAGATTGTTATCGCCGAAGAGTTCCGGGTTCTGTTCATTGATGCCACGCGATTGAATAAAAGCGACAATCGTTGGATGAGCCGCCGCCAAAGAGGCGCTGCGTTGATTACGTCGTAAGTCCGCCCATGCCTCTTCCAAACCGAGGGTCAACACGCTTCCTTGGCTGGTCGCGGCCGCCACTTGATCTCGTTTACAGGCCGAGAGATATCCATAATTGGGTTGTCCCATATCTTTCGTTGCGGGGACACCGGCCTTGAAAAGATCGGCCGTTAAGTCGCCGCTGGGCATGCCTTGGTAGATCAACACTTTGGGTTTGAAGTCACGCCCAATCCCTTTCCTGCTCGTCAAGCCGCCGCTGTGACAGGCGTCCACGATCAACAAGATGCTGTGGCTGGGGTTCATTTGCAACAAGTCCGCCAGCATAGGCCCAGTCAGCACGTTCGCCAAATTCCCCGGCACCCGTTGAAAATCATGCGGAATAATAGCCCCTACCGGACCGTTCGGTCCGCGCACCAGTGAACCGTGACTACTGAAATACAGCAGCAACCGATCATGCGGTCCGACCCCTTCGCGAAACCAGCCACGCAACGCGCCTTGAATGCCTGCTAACGTAGCCTGTTCGTCTTGCAGGCTATGAATTTGCTCTGGCTTGAATCCCATGCTGAGCGCCAGCCGGTGCATCCGATTCACATCCAGATCAATACCAGGCAAATTCACGCTGGCGTCTTGATATTTTCCGATACCGATGAGCAGCGCCTTGTCAGAGGCGAAGCAGAGAACAGGCAACAGCAGTAATAGGGCGAACTTCAATAATCGATTCATCACATTCCTCCGAATTTCAATCCTTGCTTGTAGTCAATTGCAATCTTGTTTCCGAACGGTCTGGCGCATCCTTGGCCAGCATTTGCAGTAGATCTTTCAGCGCCGGGTTACCGGGATGAAGGTAGATGGCGTGTCCCGCATCGGGAGCCACAAACTTGTCGAACCCGGCCGGCTTGCTTTCAAAGGCGAACGCCTTGATCAAATCCACACCGAAGGGCGCCAGCACCGCACTGAGGCCCAGTGGCGTTTTCTCTCCGGCCTTCAGCGGCTTGGCTGCTCCGAACGGGTAAATCACCGTGACGCCACCTTCTTGGTCAATGTCAACCGCCAGCACATAAGCGCTGCGGTCCACTTTGGCGGAAAATTGGATCTGTTGCCCAAGAACATACTTGCCCTGGTCAGCCGGGTCTGATTCCAACTGCATGTTGAACGATTGGCGGCAGTAGCGTAGTTCCGTGAGTTGTTCCAACTCCGGCTCCGCCCGCAAACGCGCCAGCGCTTGTTCTTTAGGCATCGGCTCGTCATTCAGTTGCACACCACCGGCATCGTAGAGCAGGAACTTATCCCCCTGCGGAACCGCTTTCACGTCCCAGTTCTTATCCACTGCGACAAATCCCGCATTTAGTTCTTTCAGCAAACCCGAAGGAGCGCTCACGCGCGCTTGGCGCCGCGCTCCCAGACTGCATGGGTTGTCGAGCGCAATCGCCTTCATCGTCAGCGCAGGCTGTTGCAGCGAGGCTTCGCTGTTTGCGGAAACACGCAGCTTTGGGTTATGACGCCACTTTCCCGCACTGACTTCGTTGATGTAGTTGAAAAGCTCTTCATGCGTAACCACGCCGTCATGATTCTTATCTGCAGCGCCATTGAGCCCGATTAAAAGAGCGTTTGTCAATTGGCCGTGCGGCTTGCCGTCAAAGGTTGCCGCTGGATTGCGTTTCAATTCGTCGGCGCCAATGTCGATGGCCGCCTGATCGCGTTTGGCCGCGCTGATGGCGATGAGATGTTTATAAGGTAGCGGCGCGTTGGCGTTGTTGGATGCCGTACTGCCCGCGTGCTGTTCTAAATCGTCCAGATCTCCCTTGGCGGTGCCTTGCACAACGTCACCCAGGGACACGTATTTGGGTGTGCCGCGTGGCAAGGCCTTCATGGAGTCTTGCGAATAGCAGGAATCATAGACGGCAAACACCTGCGCCTTGGCATCCAGCGCCGTGAAGTAAGGCCGCAACTCGCGGCCAAGTAGAATACTGCGCCCAAACGCTTCCAGTGACGAAGGGTTAAAATCGACGGGCAAACTGGCTCCGGTATCTTCGCCAATGACCTCTTTCATTCTGTTGAGGGAATCATAAAAACTGGTGCCGTGGCCAGAGTAGTAGAAGAAGACGTAATCGCCAGGCTTCACCTCGGCCACCAGAGCTTTCATCGCCTGCAGAATCGCTTGTTTGGTGGCGCGGTCATCGACTAGCGTATGGATGAATTCCGGTTTGTAATTATATTTCCGAAGAAGCGCAGCCATGGCCGCGACGTCATTAGGTGGCCCGTCGAGTGGCCGAACGGCTTTGTAGGCACCGATGCCGATGAGTAGCGCGTGGTTTTCGCCGGCGAAGGCACAAGTGGCGGCGAGCAGACTGATCAGGAATCGTTTCATACGGTTCGATTTGTTATGTCCTCAAGTAGAACTTTCTTGCGCGGATTTCGAAAATTAACGTTATTGGCTCGCGCCTAGACGCCTAAGATTTTCTTTCGCTTTGTCATTACCGAGCGCCGCCGCTTTGCGATACCATTCGATGGCTGTGTTCCGGTTAGCCCGAACGCCGTGGCCACCTTCGTAGAGCGCGCCAATGTTGTTTACACTTTGCGGGTCGCCACCCTCAGCCCCCTTCTGGTACCAGGACATGGCTTGTTGGTAATCTTGCGGCACGCCGTGCCCGGAGTCATACAGGTAACCGATGTTGGTCATGGCTAGCGCGATTCCTCCGGCCGCTGCCTTGCGATACCAGTTCAGCGCCTCCTGGTAATCTTGCGTCACACCGTGTCCGGAGTCATACAGGTAACCAATATTCTTCATGGCCAGCGCAACTCCTTGATCCGCCGCTTTGCGAAACCATGTCAGCGCCTGCTGGTAGTCTTGCGTCACGCCGTGGCCGTCTTGGTAGAAGACGCCAATATTGTTCATGGCCATTCCATTCCCTGCGTCCGCAGCCTTGCGATACCAATCCATGGCTTGCTGATAATCGCGCGCTACACCATGCCCGGAGTCATACATGTAGCCCAGATTCTTCATGCCCACCGCGTTACCCGCATCCGCTGCTTGCCGATACCAGTTGACGGCTTCTTGATAATCCTGTGGTACTCCGTGACCCGCCTCATAAGCAAAGCCAAGGTTGGTCATGGCCAGCGAGTTTCCTTGGTCGGCCGCCTTGTGATACCAGGTCAGCGCCAGCCGATAATCTTGCGCTACACCGTGTCCAAAGTCGTACATGTAAGCGATGTTGGTGAAGGCCCTGGGGTCACCGCCGGCATCTACCGCTTTCCGATACCAATTCAACGCTTGTTGATAATCCTGCTTTACCCCTTCCCCAGAATCGAAGAGGAGGCCGACGTTGGTCATCGCAGCGCTGTGCCCTAGATCCGCCGCTTTGCGAAACCAGATCATCGCTTGCTGGTAATCTTGCGGAACTGCGTTGCCCGACCGATACATGGAGCCAATATTGTTCATGGCGAGCGCGTCGCCGCTGGCGGCTGCTTTCCGAAAATAAGTTAGCGCTTGTTGCTCATCGCGACTAACTCCAATGCCGCGAAGATAACAAATGCCGACTCCATTGATCCCGGACGCGTTGCCCATTTCAGCAGACTTGCGGAACCAATAAAAAGACTTTGAACCATCGCGATCCACACCCAGGCCGTCCGCGTACATTTTGCCTAACCTGTACATGGCTTGTGCGTCGGATTGAGCAGCCTGCTCGTAGAGGGGCTTTGCCTCCGCATAACGTTTTGCGGCGAACAAGTCTTCCGCGCGCTTCAAGGTGGCCGCCATGTCAAGGTGAGGGACAGAGGCAACGAAGGGCGCCGGTTCGCCGCCCGCTACGAAGACATAGCGCCCAATGACCGCCGATTGAGACCAGGGAATCTGCTTGCCTTCCGATTGTTTCGCTACGCGCTCACGGACGTAGTTGAAAACGTCGTCCAGAGAGAGGGACGGCTCGTGTAGCGCGTCAAGAAAGAACGAAGTGAAGAGTCCGTTGCGTCCGCCGGAATTGTCGCTGGCGGTGCGGCCTGGCGCGGTGGCGAAGGCGAGGAACGTTCCTTCGCCGGCGCTCATCATCGCCAGGCCGCCGCCCGCGGCCCGATGCGTGGCATGAAACGAGTTGCTACGGCAAGCGTCAAGTATCAGAATGTTCAATCGCGAGCCGCTCTTCTCCATTTGCTCCTGAATGCGGCCAGCGGCGAAGGTGTCGTATTTCACGTCGGTTTCCGTCGATCCTTCAAAATCCACGGGAACTAAATAATTCTCGCCCTCCACCTGAAGGCCGTGACCGGAGAAGTAGAACACGCCCACATCCCCTGGCCCGAGCTTGCCGACGAATTTCTCAACGGCAGTCGCCATGTGCTTGCGGTCGGAATCCAATTGCACGTCGACGTCGAAACCGAGTTGTCGGAGACGGGCGCCAACGTCGGTCGCATCGTTTTTCGGATTGCTGAGCGGACTGGCCTTGTAGCTGCTATTGCCGACCACCAGCGCCACTTGCCGGCGCGGGTGAATCGGTTCAAAACGCTTGTCTTGCGCCATAGTGGCGGCCGAACAAAAGACTAATAGTGAGAAGACTTTGGCGCGCATCAGGGCGTCACTCCAAGACGTTTAAGATTTGCCTTTGCCTTTTCGTAACCAAGCGCCGCCGCCTTGCGATACCACTCGATGGCGAGATTTGGATCTTTCGGAACGCCACGTCCAGTCTCGTACAACCAGCCGATATTGTTGGTCCCTTCCGCGTCACCAGCGGCGGCCGCCTTCCGATACCACACCATCGCCTGCCGGGAATCCTCCGTAACGCCCTCGCCATTGTCATACATGTACCCAATATTGCTAGCGCCCAAAGGTTGGCCTCCGTCGGCCGCCTTTCGGTACCAAAACATCGCTTGCTGGTAGTTCTTGACGACACCATGTCCGCTCTCATAAAGCGTGCCAATGTCATTCATCGCGCTTGCTTCGCCGGCCTCGGCCGATCGTTGATACCACGACATCGCCAGTTGGTAGTCTTGCCCGACACCGAGACCGTGTTCATACTGCCAGCCCAATCGGAGCATGGCCTTCTTGTCAGAACCGGCCGCTCGTTCATACCATGACTTTGCTTGCGCATATTGCTTTGCCGCATAGAGGCTATCGGCCTGCTTCATGATGGCTGCGATATCCAATACGCGCGGAGTCGGAATTGGCGCCACGGGATCGCCCGGAACAAAGACAAACCTCCCTATCACTGCCGACTGCGACCAGGGAATCTGCTTGCCTTCCGATTGCTTTGCCACCCGCGCGCGTACGTAGTTGAAAACGTCATCGAGCGAAAGTGCGGGCTCGCGCAAAGCGTCAAGGAAAAAGGCCGTGAACAAGCCGTTGCGGCCGCCGCCATTATCGCTTGCCGTTTTGCCCGGCGCGGTAGCAAATGCCAGGAATGTACCTTCGCCGGCGCTCATCATCGCAAGTCCGCCGCCAGCCGCTCTGTGCGTCGTGTGAAAAGAATTGTTGCGGCAAGCATCTAGAATCAAAATGTTCAGTTGCGAGCCGCTTTTCTCCATCTGCTCCTGGATGCGTCCGGCGGCGAAGGTATCGTACTTTACGTCCGTTTCACTGGCGCCGTCGAAATCCACCGGGATCAAGTAATTCTCGCCCTCCACCTGCATACCGTGGCCTGAGAAATAGAAGACACCGACGTCTCCCGGCCCTAATTTGCCAACAAATTTTTCGACCGCATTCGCCATGTGCTTGCGGTCGGCATCCAGTTGCACGTCTACATCGAAACCGAGTTGGCGGAGACGGCTGCCCACGTCGGTTGCATCATTTTTCGGATTGTTCAGCGGGCTTGCTTTGTAACTGCTATTGCCCACCACCAGCGCCACTTGGCGGCGCGGATGAATCGGTTCGAAACGCCTATCTTGCGCGCTGGCGGAGACGGCCCAGGCGGCCAGAATCGTGCATGCTACCGCAACCAAACGCCGCATTTCGGATTAACCTTTCTTCCGCGCTGGGCGGTGGGTGAATTCAATCCGTTCCATGATCAGATCGGTATCGTTATCGAACTGAGCTACCGAAAAAATCGCTGGAATGCTGCCATTGTGCGCTTCCTCTGTCTCGCGTTGTTGCGTATCGGCGGCCTGCGCGGCGATCAGACGGTGCATTTCGCGCGCGCTCAAAACGGCATCCTTCTTATGAAGGGCTTCTAATTTGGCAATCGGTTGGCGGCTAAACAGCACAACCACCGGGTCGATGCCGGGTTCGTTGTCGAAGCGAAGCCAATCGATTTCAGGCATCATCACAGCTTGAAAGGCGCCCGCTGATCCGGTATCGAGTAGCCGATGATTGCCGTCCTGGTCTTCGGCCAGAACGTAGAGCGAACCGGCTGCGTTGGGTTGGATGCGGAGTTGAATGCGGTCACCCGAACGGAGCACCGCATCGCTGGCTACTTCCTTTAAGACGCAAGGTTTGTCAGCCGTTTCGCGGCGCAGCAGAATGGAGAGGCGGAAACCGGTCCAGTCTTCGGCTCGGAAGAAGTGGTCGCGGGCGGCGGAGTCATTCTCATCTCTGTCTTTCTTACCTTGGCTTTGCGCTTGCAGAAAAACGGGGAGCGCTAGCAGCGCTCCCATAAAGTTTCGCCTGTTCATATGAATGTTCCTCCTCGTGCTGCTACTGGCTTAGTCGTTGTAGTGGTGCAGAGTGATTTCGGCCATGAAAGTCTTATTCTTCGGGGCCACGGTGTAGGTGTCACGTTCGATGCCTTTGGAGGACGTCTCGTCTTCGGCGGCCTGCGCGGGGCCTTCGGTTTGGCCGTTGGCTTCCCAATCACTGAGGTCTTTGTTCAAACGATCGAGCACGTCGCCTTCGGAATCGGAACGATGACGCGCACGGTGTTCGTGTTCCTCGCCATCTGGACTTACCGTAGCGGTGCGGATTGCGCTGCCGTACATCCTCTTTAGATCGAGTTCACGGTCGGAGATAATGACATACAGTTTCTCCAGGCCCGGATGTTCGTCCATCTTTAGCAACACATCGCCAGGAATATCGCGGTAGTGGCCCGCTTCGATCTTTTGCGGACGTTCGCCCGGCGCTGGGAACAACTGGGTATAGAAGGGGCGCTCTTTCTCATGGCGGCGGTCCTCATCGCGAACGACGGTGATGCCCTTCTCGCTCAGCTCTTTCGGCTCGCCGTTGAAGGTGCGGTTTAGCACATAGACATAGGCGGAATCTTTGAGCTTGAGTTGCAGCTTGAATCGGTCGCCGGTCTTAAAGCTATGGTTGATGGACACTTCGTGCTTGTCTTCGCCGCGCACCATGAAAATGCGATAGGCGATGCCATTCTTGGTGGCTGCGGTGCCGGGATCGACGTAAATGCCCTTGGGCGAGGTTTCCTGTCCGAATGCGCTGAGCGCGAGAACGGCGGAAGTCGCCAATAAAGTGAATGCAGTGGTTTTCATATATTCTTCTCCTTAGATTTCGTACTTGCTTCAGGCCTCGCGCAGCAAACGCATGCGGTAGATCAAAATCGGTGCGCCGGAATCCGGCCCCAGAGAGATAATGGCTCCCGCTTCTCGTTTCGCGCTGTCGCCTTCCACTCTGGTAATGCCTTTGGCTACCTTTTCCTTACGCTCAAGGAGCGTGTCCAACGTATTTTCTTGAGATTCTTTGAGTTCCTCGCCGGGCGGCAGGTCTAAAATGTCGGCCAGTTCGTCCACGGGCTCCACGGCGAAGATCAAAACCAGTTCCTCCGCGCCTTTGTCATGGTCGAGCCGGAACCAGGAAGTGGTCGCGCCGGCGTCATTGGGGAGGACATAATCAGTAAAGCGCAAAACCTCGCCGCCGGACGCCAATATCGGATGCAGACGCTTCCAGCGGCCCTCCGCGTCGCGGTTGAACGTATAGAGCCAGCCGGACGCGTTAGCGGAAACACGCAGGCGGAATTGCTCGTCGCGCTTGAAACGACGGTCGGAAGCGGCCGGTTCGAGGGAACAGCCTTGGTCAGATTTCTTCATCACCTCCAGGGTGGCCATGAGCGCCAACCTGGGGATAACGAGCTTCACGTCTTTGCCAGAATGCAGGCGTGCGTGCGGCTCTAAGCCATTCCAGCTTGCGATGGCGCGGCCACGGCGCGCATCGGCGTAAAACTTCTCTGCGATGCTAGACAACGTATCGCCGTGAGCGGTGGTGTAGGTAAACACGCCGCTTTCGGGGAGTTGGCCGTATTCGCGCCGCAGTAAAGGAGCGCGATAGAACTTCTCCCACAAAGAGTCGTCGTGCGCTGGGGCGGCGCTCATTGTTTCACCTCGTACTCTGCGACATCAATGGCCACACGACCAGCCGCTTGCCGCCAGCGGTTCAAATTGACGCGCTCTTTCGAGCAGATAAAAAGAAACTGTTCGGAACCGGTGGGTGCGCTGACCGTGATCTTCTCCGGATACACATACTTCTTGCCTGCCTCCAAGCGTTCTGATTCAATGGGCAGCACTGTATATTCGCCTTCGGCGCTGCGATTGATGAGCGTGCAGTAACTGTCTTCAGCAGTAGTAAAGCCAAGCCGCAGATCGTCGCTGATGTGGTAAACCGGCGGGTTGCCGTCGCGTCCCAAACGAACCTTCACTTGGAAGGGCTGCTCGGCGTGTCCGTTTTGCGCCAGGTCTTGCATGGTTTGGGCGCTGACTTTGCCGCCCAGGAAATCTGGCAGTTGGATGGACGTGAGCGAAGGCGAACCAGTTGCGGGACCATCACCGGCTTCGGTCACACCGGCGCCGAAACCAGGCTCGTTCGAGCCGGGATTGCGTAGCGCGGCCATGACAACAGCGCGTAGAGCGACAGCGTCAGGAGCATGGCTTTGCGTTTTTAAGAGCGCGGCAAAGCCGGCTGTGTGCGGGCAAGCGGCAGAGGTGCCTTTGAAGCGATGACCGCCATAAGCGGCGGACACGACGTTATCGTAAGAACTCAATTCCGGCTTAGCGCGACGATCGTCGGTGGGACCGCGAGAACTGAAGCCTTCCAGTTGATCGTTGGTTACATCGACGGCGCCTACGGACAGCGCGGCCATGGAAGTAGCGGGAATCCCAACACTGCCGACGGGGCTGAAGGGCTGCATCACCGCTGGAGCATTCGAATACACGTGAATGCGGACCGCATGATCGACTCGGGTTGCGCGCAAGGCAAGCAGATAGATTTCCCCGGCCGGCACTTCGCCAGCAATCTGTTCAAGCGGAGGCATCCGGCCGTTTTGCTCAACAGCGGATACGGCCACTTGCTGTACTTGGCGCGTGTTTTTGTCGAAGTGGAACAGGACGGCGTCGATATCTTGCGTGGCGGACGGGTGCGATGGGTCGTTGCCCCAATCGTCCCAATTCACAAGAATGGAAATGACGTTGCCACGCGGCTGGAAAGCAATGACATTGATATTCTGCCCGGTGGGAATCCAGCCCTGCTGCCCGTTGCCCTGATATTGAATAAGGTAATGGCTGGTGCCTTCGTTGCCGGCGGCATTGACCCAAAGAACGCTGTGATCTCTAGTGATTTCTTCTACCAATTTGTCTAACAGGCTGCCGCCGTTATGCGGGCCACCGTGGCCGCCGCCAGAGAAGCTGATGATATCGACGCCTTGCGACTTGAGCCACAGAGCAGCTTGGATGATTTGGTCTTCACGACCGTCCACGGCGGCAATATAGATTTGCGCGTCGGGCGCCATGGCATGGATGATTTCGGTGCAGGCCGTTCCATGCTCGGTATTGACTTCCATCTGACTGGCTTGGTTAAAGGCTTTGGCGGCGACAGGCGCGGGCACAAGGCCGGCGGATTGCAGCTCACTATAATGCTGGAAGCCGAAATCGAGGACGCCTACTTTGACGCCTTGGCCGCGAACACCGGCTTGATGGAGGCGATCGGCCTTGATCTTCAGAACGCCTTCGGCCGCGGCAGCGTCTTTGGTATCCGCTTGCCCACTGCTGTAAAACATGGCGGGACGTGTGGCGGAATACAGCGTCTCGATTTTAGAAAGCGATGGGACTTGCTCCGGGGGAAGCAAAGCGTAAACGTGATTTTGATACGTTGCGGTGACGCGGCCACCACGTTGCGTAACTTCGCGACGCATGGCGGAGACGTCATCCTGATCGTCGGCAATGAGCGCGACGGCCACCATGTCACCTTGCACCGGGACTGAAAATTCCTTGGCAACGGTATCGAGAGTATCGAGGCCTTTGCTGCGCACGCTGTTGGCGACGGCGATTAAACCTGGGTCGATTTTTTCGCTGCCCGAGTTGAATAGAGCTTTCGCGCGCACGCTGGATTCGGTCCAGGGTAAATTGCGCGGAGCGTCGGCCACGGCATCACGTAGAGCTTGGCGGTCTTGCGCAGGCAAAACGCCGGCGGCCAGTGCAGTTATTACAAGTAGGTTGAGTTTTCTTCGAAAATGTGTCATCACGATAGGCACCTCCCTGCCTAACAACGAATGGCCACTCGATCAGCAAACTTTCGGCGGTATAGGGATATTTCTAAACATCCCAGTTTAGCCGAGAAAACGTGCAAACGTGCCAGATAAAAACGAGGCGAGACAGTACTAGATCAATGGTTTTGAGGGAAGGCGGACATGGCGGGAACGGTCATGTTCCAGACGGATGAATCGGCGGCGATTTTTTCGATGGCGGCGGGAGGGATTTGGGCGAAGAGGGCGACATCGAGATGAACGGTGACTTTGCCGGCATTGGCGGTGACGAGCTTTTCGAGAGCAGGGATGCTGTCGATTTTGTCGGCTGTGATTTTGACGGCGATGAGGCCTTGTTCGAGAGGGATGTTGTGGGCTTTGACGGTTTGCGGGATGGCGGAATTGGGATCTTTGGAGTGTGCGGCTTCGGCGAGGGCGCGGAGAGGAGGGTCGAGTTTTTGGATGACCGAGGGTGGGGTGGGTGCCATGGGTGTGGTGACGCGGACGGGATCTTTATAGCACGAGAAACAAAGGAGCAGGGCTGCGGCGAGATAGCGGGATTTGAGTTTTGTCACTGGTTTTTCTCGTTTTCTTCGATGCTATGAATCCCAGCTTCTCGGACCGTCAGGGAAAAAGGATCTTTGACAAAGGACGTGGCGACTCCGTCGAATTCCACGAGTTGGCCGACCTTGAAAGTAGATAGCACTCTTTTTGAATTTGCGGGTGAGAAGAGTAAGATGGCGTCGGCGCGGTTTGGGTCTTCGACGCCCAACGTGAGTTTGGCCACGCCGTTGTCACGATCGATGATTAGTATGGTGCCTCGGAAATAGCG
>Ga0302320_10022084_pt1 | contig 12591 bp, 9 predicted proteins | sample Bog_T0_3_FD_202130 | JGI IMG/M metagenome (GOLD analysis project Ga0302320, IMG submission 202130) | Peat permafrost microbial communities from Stordalen Mire near Abisko, Sweden - Bog_T0_3 | ecosystem: Environmental > Terrestrial > Soil > Wetlands > Peat | place: Sweden: Abisko, Stordalen Mire...
TTTCGCCGCGCCTGTCGCGCTCACAACGTAGTCGCCGCCCGCGCGCACCAGTCCACCGCTGGGCGGAATTACGGACAGGATCAGCCTGGTGGGAACTTTCAGATTCCCCACCATCTTGGTCGTACTCGATTGAGCCAGCGACGAGATGGTTCTCTTCTCCACCCACGAATGCTTGTCGTCGGTCAGTTCCACGTTCAGCGACGAACGCTGCGCGTTGCCCAGCAGGCCCATCGACTTGAAGCTTACAATGATGGTGGCCGGCCCCGGACCGGATGTGAAATAGAAGTAGTTAGCGCCCACGAAATTGTCCACCGTTCCAGCGTTGTCGCCCGGCTGCAGAGGCGCTGGATGGTGCGGATCGAGCGATTGCGCCCAGGCGCATGGCAACGCGCACAGGACAGAGATCGCCAGGGGAAGAATCTGCCGCACGAAGCGGGTCAGCTTAACTGAGCGCATGTCAAACCTCCTGAATGTCTAAAACGTAAATTGGCAATGAATTCCTGGGGAAATACTCGCGGCGCAACCGGGGCGGCAGCGATGCGGGCCAATGGCGAAAGAATCATAGCATAGCCAATTACCAGCTATGCAGCCACTCTTCGTCGCGCCCAATGCGAACCGGCACGTTGAACAGCTCGCTCAGCCGAGCCTCCGTCAGCAGCTCCGCGCGCGGCCCGTCTCCCACAATGCGCCCATCGCGCATCAGGATCACCCGCTCAATCTCCGGCAGAATATCGCCGAGGTGGTGCGTCACCAGCACCAGTCCCGTTCCCTCCCGCGCCAATCGCCGCAGCGTATCGCGCAAGTCCCGTTGTGCTGCAAGATCCAAAGCATTCGATGGCTCATCGAGCAACAGTTGCTGTGGCCGATGCACCAGCGCGCGCGCAATCAGAATCCGCCGCTTCTCCCCTGCCGACATCTCCCCCACCAATCGCGCGGCCAGATGCCCAGCCTCAATCCGCTCCAGCGCCTCCCGGCCACGCTTCCGCATCTCTTCGGAGACATGCAGATTGGGCCACAGCGTCGACGCCGAAAAGAAACCGGCAATCACCGCATCCAGCCCTGTCGTAACCGCCGTGCGTTCACCGGGAAGTTCGGCGGCAACCACGCCAAAATGCCGGCGCAATTGGGTCAGATCCCACCGCTCGCGGCCAAAAATCCGCACAACCATATCTGGACGGACGATCGGATACACCTGGCATGTCATGGCCATGATCAGCGTCGATTTTCCGCACCCGTTCGGTCCCAGGATCGCGACATGCTCGCCCGTTCTTACCGTCAGATTCACGTCGTGCAGAACCACGCGGTCTCCCCGCGCTATATTCACCTGGCGCAGTTCGAGAAACTCATTCGGTCCGGTTATCTCCATTGCACCTGCGCCGTTCTCTGTCATCCCGCCCCCAACCTGCTAGATTAAATGGGTCAACCACCATGTCCGACGCCTCCCAATTTCTCATTCCCCGCGGCTTCCGGTTCGGCGCTACCAAAGCCGGACTGAAGAAGAGCGGCCGCACTGACTTCGCTCTCATTGTTGCGGACGCCCCGGCCAGCGCAGCCGCGGCGTTCACAGCCAACCGCGTCATCGCCGCGCCGTTGATCGTAGACAAGGAAAATCTGCACGCATCCGGCAGCCTGGTCCGCGTAGTCGCCATCAACGCCGGTAACGCCAACTGCGCCGCGGGTGAACCGGGTATGGCCGCCGCACGCGCCACCTGCGCCGCGGCGGCGGAGACCTTTGCCTGCCCAATGGACCAGGTATTCCCTTCGTCCACCGGCATCATCGGCGTGCCGCTCCCGGCGGAAAAACTGATCGCAGCGTTGCCTGCGCTTTCTACTTCCCTCGGCCCTGAATTCGACCACTTCCAGCAGGTAGCGCAAGCCATTCTCACCACCGACACCGTGGAGAAAACCGCCTTTGCCCGGCTTGATGTAACAGCCGCTGATGGCTCATCGCGCGAAGTGCGCATCGCCGGCGTCTGCAAGGGCTCGGGCATGATCCACCCCCAGCTCGTTCCGCACGCCACCATGCTCGTGTACATCCTCACCGACGCGGTGGTCGAGCCCGCTGTGCTGGATGTGTATCTCCGCCACGCGATTGAAGTCAGCTTTAACCGCATCTCCGTCGACGGCGACACTTCAACCAACGACACGGTGCTGCTGCTGGCCTCCGGCGCAAGCGGCGCGGCCGTTGGGTCCGGTCATGCGGAGTTCTCCGCGGCCCTCACCCAGGTTTGCACTTCCCTTGCCCGTCAGGTTGTTGCCGACGGAGAAGGAATCACGCATGTTGTCGAGCTACGCATTGAAGGAGCAGCGACCGATGCCGAAGCGCTCAAGGTAGCCAAAGCCATCGCTCATTCCCCGCTGGTGAAGACCGCTTGGGCCGGCGGCGATCCCAACTGGGGGCGCCTCGTCGCCGCCATCGGCTACTCCGGTGCGGAGATTGACCCCAACCGCATTGACATCGATTTCGGTGATCTGCCGATTTGCCGCGACGGTGGCCGCGCAGCCGGGTTCGATGAGAAAGCAGCACACGACTACATCGCCCAGCCTGAATTCTCCGTCGCCATCCGGCTGAATCAGGGCGCGGGCTCGTGCATTTTCTGGACGACTGACCTGACAGTGGAATACATCCACATCAACGCCGATTACTCGACCTAGCGACCCCCTCCAAACTACCGCGTTCCCTCCCGAGCGCGGGCCAGCCTCATAACCTCCGCATCGCTTTTCCAGGTTCACTCATCTAAACACCATGAGCAACGGGTTGGCGGTTTCGGTACTCGATCTGGTCGGTATGCATACGGGCGAGCAAGCGGGCAGTGCGATTGCGCGATCGGCAGACTTGGCGCAGCATGTGGAGCAACTTGGATACAGGCGTTTTTGGCTCGCGGAGCATCATTCGATCCACGGCCTGGCCTGCTCCGCCACAGCCGTACTCATCGGGCACGTTGCCGGAGCCACCAGCACCATCCGCGTTGGCAGCGGCGGCATCATGCTGCCGAATCACGCACCCCTGGTCGTCGCAGAGCAGTTTGGCACACTCGAAGCCATCTATCCCGGCCGCATCGATCTGGGCCTCGGACGTGCCCCCGGCGGCGACTTCCAAACCATGCACGCCCTCCGCCGCGATTCAAAACAGACTGGCGACGAATTTCCCGAACTGCTTGAGGAGCTGCGAACCTACCTGGGCCCGGAGCAACGCGGACAAGCCGTCAAAGCAATTCCGGGGCAAGGCTGCAACGTACCCATCACGCTTCTCGGATCCAGCGGTTTCAGCGCCCAGCTTGCAGGACGTCTCGGGCTTCCGTTCGCTTTCGCAGCGCACTTTGCACCCGAGTATCTGCGCGCCGCGTCCGCGCTTTACCTTGCGCAATTCCGCCCCAGCTCCGTGTTGCAAAAGCCACACCTGATGGTCGCTGTGCAGGTAATTGCCGCCGAGACCGACGCGCTTGCCCGCCGCTTATTCACCACGCCGCAGCAGCGCTTTCTGCGCCTTATTCGCAACCAGCCAGTCGAGTTGTTGCCCCCGGTCGATTCGATGGAGTCTATTTGGACCGAATGGGAGCGAGCAGCCGTTGAGAGCAAACTGGGCGCAGCGATTGTGGGATCGGATGCCACGGTAAAGGCAGGAGTAAAGAAGTTAGTAGACGAAACCGGCGCTAGTGAGCTCATCGTGGTCACCGATACCTATGAGCATCCGGACCGGCTGGAGTCATACCGTCGCTTGGCCGGCATTGCCGCGACCATCGAGACGGGCGGAGTCCCAGCTGTTGCCTGAATTGAAACAACGTCGGCTTAACTGAGAATTGACATCCGGAATGGTCCACTCCTCCCGATTGAAGTAGCAGATACAATTGGATCGCTTCTCTTTCGATCCGGAATAAGTCGATAGAATAGTTATTGGGATTCGGACCATGCGGCCTCTCTTCAGGAATCTCTCGGTGATTCTGGCGCCCGCCCTGCTTCTTCTTGCGGGTTGCGGGGTTGGACGCGTCACGGCCGATCCCTCCAACGCCACATTTTCAATCTCGCCCGGCACCAGCGAAATCGATACCAATTGCACAGGTTGCAACACCACCAACACGCAAGGCAAAGTGGTGGAGCAATTCAACGCGACCCTTGCCGGCGGAGGCGCGGCGAACGTAACCTGGGCAGTCTCAGGCGGTGACGGCAACAGTGGGCCCGGCACCATTTCTCCCGCCGGCCAGTACACCCCGCCAAGCTACCTAACCGCCGACCGCGTCCAAGTCTTGGTCACGGCAACTCTCAGCGGCATCACGGCTACCTCTGTCCTGACAGTGATGCCGGGATTTCTGCAGCCCCTAACTCCGGAAAACGCGGCTCTGGGAGCAAACGGACAGATGACCGTCACCGGCTACCTGGCTGAAGCGGGTGGCACTCTCAACATCAACTACGCCCTTGCCGGCACACCCACCGGCATAAGCGGCGGACAGGGCACGCTTGGCGCAACTAACTGCCAAACCAGCGCTGAAGCATTCACCTGGTGCACCGTCACCTATTCGGCGCCTGCCGCGGTAAGCGCCACAGGACTGACATACGTTGTCGCAACGGTTGGAGGCTCGGCGTCGAAAGCCGCGACCCAGGTGCTGGTGAACACTGCCGGAGTCGCCAGCAATCCCTCGGCCCACCAATCCCAGTTGGCCACGCCTGTTTTGCTTGGGACCTCGGGCGGAAACAACGACGACTACGACACCCATGGCAACCAGATCGTCGACTGCTGCGGCGGTACACTTGGCTCGCTCATTCAGGACACCAACAACCACCAGTACCTGCTGAGCAACAATCACATATTGGCCCGGAGTGATCAGGCGAGCGTGGGCGACGCCATCATCCAGCCCGGCCTCATCGATAATAACTGCACGCCCAATGGGGAAGGCGCAGGCACCTCGCTGGTGGGCTCGCTCACCGGTTGGCTTCCCCTGAGTTCAAGCGCAACCAATGCGGATGCGGCCATTGCGCAGGTGAACTCCCGCGCGGTCAGCACCACGGGAAGCATTCTCGAACTGGGCGTGCGCCAGGCGGATGGCACGCTGGCCGCTGCGCCTCCGGGAATCTCATCGACTGGCGGCAAGGGTGAGACAGCCACGCTGAACCAGACCGTTGCAAAGAGCGGACGAACCACCGGCCTGACGTGCGCGAGCGTTTCTGCGCTCGCTCTCGACCTCAATGTGGACTACTATCTGGACTGCGCTGAAACCAAGCCTTACCTGACCAAGAGCTATACCAACCAGGTGGCCATCAGCGGCAACCAATTCAGCGACGCAGGCGACTCCGGATCGCTGGTAGTTGATGCCGCGAACGCCGAGCCTGTTGGACTGTTCTTTGCCGGCGGTATCGATGCATCCGGTGTGAGCCAGGGCGTGGCCAGCCCTGCTCCCGATGTGCTGAACGAACTGAGCGCGCAGCTTGGCGGAGGCACAACGTACTCCTTCGTCGGCGGGCCTGATCACGCTGTCAGTTGCCTGAGCTACGGCGACAACACGCTCGGCGCGGCTCAAAACTTCACACTAACCGGAGTGGAGAACGTGCGGGCACAGCAGGCCCTGGCACAGGCTCGCACCCTGATCAACTCCACCACCGGAGTTCTCGGAGTTGCAACAGGCAAAAGCAGTGATCATGCCGGTGAATCCGCGGTGATTCTCTATGTGGACGAAGCCGCGAGCGGTTCCGCCCCGCAAACTGTGTATGGCGTACGCACTTTGGTCATCCCCACCACCGCACGCGCGGTTGCAAATGGCTCTGCGCCGCTCACTCCGCTGGATACAACGGCCGCACCACTGCCCAACGCGGCGCTGAATCAGGCTGTGAGCCTCAAGCAGCAAATCGCACAGCGTCTGATGAAACACAATCAGGGATTCTTCGGCGTCGGCGTGGGGCAAAGCCTCGACAACCCGAAAGAAGCTGCTCTCGTCATCTATGTGGATCGCAAAAATGTCCCGGCCAGCCTGCCACAGACGATTGACGGCCTGCGCACTCACTATGTGGTGATGGACCGGATGCATGTGACGCGAGCATACGCTGCACCCGTGGAGACCAGAAGCCGCTGCATGCCGCATCCGGTGGCAGATCAGCGTTCACTCGTGGGGACGGACGGGTTCGACTCCTTGGATCTTACAAGGCCGCGGATTTTGAAGCTGAACTGATGCGCCAGTATCGGAAGCTCTCGCAGCCGTCGGATTTCGGCACTCCCAACGTCTCGCTTCAAGCTTGAACTTACGCGCCTGACCGGTGTTCGCGTGGCCCCGGTTGTTATGGAATTTTCCTGATGCGCGATCCGGCCTGGTGCGCACCAACGCGGCGAAAAACAGAATCCAGGGGCATCAATCGTGGATCCCGAGTTGCGACAGCTTCTTGTCGTTGTCGATGGAACACTCCGCAAACAGCGTGATCGACCTGTACACAATGCGGAATGTGTAAACTGGGCGTCCATCTCTCATTTGCTGCTGAATTAGATCAGTGGAAAGCGCCGGCCCGAAACTTGGCAGCACGTCAAAAACGCCAGCATTCTTCTGTTCCAGGAGTTGAGCCCTAAGCTCCGGCGTAACAGCGCCGTCTGGCAGCTTTCCTGCAGCCAGGTCTGATACCAGGAGCATGATAGCGGAGGATCGCAGTGAGCTGGAGTCCGGAAGTGCAGGCACCTCTGAGGGTTTGAGCGCCGGTTCATAGTCAGCTGCGATATGAACAGCTATGTCTTCCAAATCGCGGTTGCCGATATTCGCCATCACGATCACCGTAAGCCGATCATCCGGGAACCTTTGCATTTCACATACGAACCCAGGTACGCCGCCGCTGTGGTGTACTCGCCGATGGCCGTTCATCTGATCCACGAACCACCCGAATCCGTAACCGTGGGTGGTTCCGTCCGCCAGACGCACCGGCGCCCACATCTGGGCGCGTGAGGACGCAGTCAGAATCTTGTCGGAATCGAGCGCATTGTCCCATTTGGCAAGATCGAGAACGGTCGATAAAAAAGCGCCGCTCGGGCGTAGAGCAATCCAGACGTCGGCGTTCTTGATCTTGCCCCCTGACGTCTCATAGCCGCTGGCGCGATGGGAAACGATATCTGTGGCATTGGTGGTTCTGGTGGTTGTCAGTCCAGCGGGGGCAAAAATGCGACTTGCGATAAAGTCCGGCCACGGCATACCGGAAGCAGTTCGAATGATTTCCGCCACGCAGTAGTAGTTGATGTTGGAGTAGGCGAAGCGGCTGCCGGGCGAGAACAGCAAAGGTTGCGAGTAGACCCCTCGAATCACCTCATCGTCCGATTGCAACTTCAGCGGGTCGAACGCCGGGGAGTCTCGTGGAATTCCCGACGTGTGGGTAAGCAGATTGCGGATGGTAATCGGCTTCCATGCCTCCGGTACCTCCGGCAGATACTTGGTGAGCGGATCATCCAGGCCAACTTTCCCATCCTGAACTAGAACCAACAGACCGGCAGCGAGAAACTGCTTGCTGAGGGATCCCATTTTATAGACGGTGTCTGCTCCGGCCGGAGTATCTGTCTCCAGATTCGAGGACCCATAGCCACCCGTTCGCAGAATCTTGCCATCTCGCACGACCGCGATGGAAAGACCCGGGATGCGCTCCCATCGCATTTGCGCTTGGAGGTAGTCATCGATCTCGTCAGCCCGCAACAAAGAAGAAGGCAGGAGCGCAATCACCAGCAGGAGCGTCCCCAGTTTCACGTTGACGGCGAGTGCGTTGCAGATCTTTTCCAACTTACTGATCCTTCTCTTTTCGCTGGAACCCGGGATAGGCTAAACAAACCGCCGCTCGCGCCATCGATTCCAAGCCAGACTTTGGAGGTGCAGCCCCGAGTGAACAGATTGACGTTGTCCGAACCGTTCGGTTGAAATTGTGCTTTCAGATGCAATTGCCACAGATGGGCACAAGATCGACACGTTGCCTTACCTGCACCAACCACAACTCTGTTGGGATCCATAAAGGGAGTTCCGCAAAGCAGATCTTCCACACAATCGTGAAAACTGAAGTAGTCGGTTGGACTGTGAACGAATGACGGGAAAACCGGAAGAAATTCTCGATTCGCGAGAACATGTTAATGCGCTCATTGCCCCCGGGCAGTCTGTTTTTCGAGTTCCGGGGAGACCGTCGGCGACCCGGAAACTACGCCACCACTGATTCGTCCCGTTTCTTCCACGCAAATGCTGATAGCTTCTATGCCTCGCATTTGTTTTTCTCGCTTTTCGTTCTCCTGCCTGAGCCGGGTGCCGTGCAAGTTCGGCCTAATCCACCGGCCGCGCCTTTCCATTGCTTAGGCTTTCATCAATGATCGTCTTCACCTTGCGATCCGCTTCCGCCGCCATTTTGCCTTGCTGTTCCCCCAGTCGCCCCTGCTGTTCCCCCAGCTTGCCCTGCAGCTCGCCGAGGTGCCCCTGCTTCTCGCCGAAGTCGCCCATCCGGTCGCCCATGCGTCCCTGCATCTCACCCAGCTTGCCCTGCAACTCAGACAGTTTGCCCTGGGCTTCGCTCACTTCCTCCTGGCTCACCTTTGCATCCCGAGCTGCCTTTAGCTTGGCCATGGCGGCGTCCAATTCGGCAATCTCATGGGACATGTCAGGCAGGGACACCCGGACCTGGGACTGTTTGCTGGCCAAAGCCTCCTGTTCCTGGCCCAACTTCTCCTGCTGCCGGCCCAGTTCTTCCTGCTGGCGGCCAAGCTCCTCCATCGGCTTGTTCATCGCTTGAATTTGCGCCACAACCGCGGCATCCTCGATCAGATAAGACTTGCCCCCGCGCGTGAACCACAAAAACTCCCCGCGAGCCAGTTTCCGAGCCTTGTCGATTGACTCTCTCGTTCCATCGACCCAGTCGCCGGAGAAGCGGAGCTTATTGGGACCACTCACTACCGCCCATGAATCGCCATTGGAGGAATACGAATAGTGATCACGTGAAGTCCACCCAACATGTTTCCCATGCGCATCGGTCTTACCGCTGGTGATGACATTGTCCTGCGATTCACTCGTGGAGGGAGACTGGCTGGATCCTTCACCGTAGGCTTTGTCATCCGCACTGTCGTGAATCTCGCCGTAGACGTGAGGATAAGGCGCTGGTGCTGCGGGAGCCGCAACATCGGGCGGGGCAGGGGTTGCGGGCACTTCGGCAGGCGTGGCAGCGGCAGCAGGCGCGGCGGCAGGGTTGGACACGCCGGTGAGCGGCTCCTGAGGCGCGGCGGGAGCGGGTGCCTGGGATTGCGATTCTCCAATTGCCAGAGTCTGTTGCTTAGACTCCGCGGCTTCCACGCGGAGAATTGCCGTGGCTGCGAACAAGGCCACTGGAACCAGGAACACAGCCAGAAGCAGGCGGCGCTTGCCCGCGAATGCCTGGCGGAAAATGGATTCGTCGAGAAGACGATCGATACGAAGGGAGAGATTGCTGTTTCGGGCCATGGCTACTCCTATCAGGGTTGGGCGCGGCAGGGCCGCGAATTCGACAAGAAGTTGAGCGTAGGTAATGCGGCTGGCAGCCTCTTCCAGTCCGGCTAGATCGCTGATGGCCTCGCCCAGTTCAGAGAGCTTGCGCTTGAGCCACCAGCCAAGGGGGCTGAACCAGAACAAGGCGCCATAGAGCCCCGCCAGAACTTGCAGATAGAAATCTCCATGCCGGATATGCGATTCCTCATGCGCCAGAACAATGCGAAGCTTCTCCACACCCCACTGCTCATAGTCCGCGGGCAAAAGCACACCGGAACCGACGGTTACTGGCGAAGACACAGCCGGACTGCAGCGAATCGCAACGCCCGAACTGAATCCCAGCTCTGAATCCAACACAACAGGCTCCGCGGCGTGCCAAATCATGGCCGCCCTCGTAAGCCCGTAGCCCAATCGCATCAGAAGCACACAGAAAACCGCGCAATAGCAGAACCAGGCAAACGCGGGCAGCTTGACCTGCCGCAGCGCACTCCACAGCGCGCCAAGCCCGTTCGCGCGAGGCGCAGTCACGACCACCGCGGGTTTCTCTGCAGCCAGTGCCGCGGGATTCAAGTCGGGCTGAAATACCAGAGGCGCCGGAAAGCGATTCCCACCGGACACCGCAGGTTCGATCTGGAATTGCTGCGCAGCAGGTCGCGCCTGCAGCGATGCCGCCTGCGAAGCAGCTGTAGGTGCCTGTGTCTGCCCCTGCTGCCAAAACACAGCGGGCACATGGATTGTCAAGGGAACATGGCCACGCCAGCTCTGCGGCAAAGACTGCGCGATGGGCATTACCAGCGCCGCAGCCAGAACCAGGCTCCACGCCGCCTTCTGCGCCAGCACGTTGCGCACCCGGAAGACGCTCAAACCAACCCCGACAATCAGCGCAACTCCGATTGACCGGAATGCAGCTTCCACAAGTGATGAAATCATCGTTTCGTCTCCTTGCCGCCACCGGCTTCATTCCCTTGAGATTTGGCGCCCTTCTGAACCGCTGCGATCCGCTCCGCGAGCCGCTGCAGCCCCGCCGGATCTAAAGTTTTCGAGTCCACCATCCCAACCAGCAACGCCTCCACTGATCCCTCGCAGAACCAGTCCACAATTCGCCGCACCGCGCGCCCAGCCACGCGCTGCCGCGTCTCCGCCGGCCGATATACAAATGTCCGGTTCTCCACCGAGTGCGCCAGGTAGCCCTTCTCTTCAAGCCGCCTCAAAACCGTGCGAATGGTTGAGTCCTTTAGCGGACGTCCCAACTGCTCCCGCACCTGTTCCGCCGTAATTTGTCCCTGACCCCACACAATGGAGAGAATGCCCCGCTCCAGTTCGCCGAGTTCCGAAGGATCATGTGCCAAATGAATGTTACTGTCCATAATGTTACTGACTGTAGCACATAAATTACGTGAGCGCGCAAGCTCTTTTTTCAATAAAGAGTTTTTGGGGATGGTCATGCGGGACACAGAGTTAGAGAAAGTGCAAGATTATATTGCCGTGACAGGGCGGATTAAACTAGAGTGTTTGGTGAGGAGGGCGGGGGAGTCGAACCCCAATCCCTGCTAGGACGTTCGCGGTTTATAAGACCGCTAGGAGCACCGGCTCCGCGCCTTCCTAATCATCCATCTCAATTTTGAGATGCATTCCCAATATACCCCAAATCTCTTTTTTGAGATACTATGAGTGCACCGCCTTGGATGTTCGAAGGGTTCGTCAGTGCGGCGGGAAACCGGCTCGTTCAAGAGTGGTACTGGGACGACAGAGAATGTGGTGAAGATGGACGGAATGCCATAAAAACCCGAATCAACTATTTGATGTATTTGCCGAAGACGTTATGGAAGAAACCAGAATTCGAATGGTTCGGCGACATCGGAGAAGTGCGGAAGCCAATTCCTACGGGAGCGTTGCGAGTCTATGGATTTTTCCCGGATGAGCTGCACTTTGTACTCTTGCTTGGAAATGTGAAGAAGAAAAACAAAGATCAGGATGCTATCAAAACTGCACGGCAGCGAATGAAGCGCCTAAAAAATGGGGAAGGTTATACACATGAGTTTGTTTTCGCGGAGAGAACTTCTGACTCGACTACAGAGGGGACGCCATGCGAGAGCGGCGATGTTGGCGGAGAATCTTTCTGAGGGAATTGCCTTTCAGATTAGAGCTACGCGAGATGCGCAGGGAATTACCCAAGCCGCGCTCGCCGAAGCTACAGGAATGAGTCAAAACAACATTTCTCGACTTGAGAATCCTGAGTACGGAAAGCATACAGTCTCTTCTCTAAAGCGGATCGCCGATGCTCTTGATGTTGCCCTAGTGGTCAGGTTTGTTCCTTTCAGCCAGTACATTGATTGGCTGAGTGGGAGGCCACATCTCGATAGGGGCATCTCTGTTAAAGCTCTCGCAGTTCCTGAGTATGCAAAGGATCTAGGATTACAGCAGCGAGTAAATGGGGGCGTGATTAACATTTCTGGCGGACCGGCCAAACTAGAAGAGCCTAGCAAAAATCTGCTAGAAGCGCTTAGCCCTCCGAATCCGCAATCTCGATTTCTTCCGAAGTCGGAACGACCCAACACAAACGGAGAGAAAAATGCGACTTCTATCAGTTCCTCTGGCGAGGGCTTTCGCTTACCTGCCTCTAGAAGAGATGACGCTGGGAACAGGAATTTATCTACCCAGGTTAGCGGCTTCTCTGGTGGAGAAATGCCAATTCCTAAAGAGCCCGCGTACGCCTGAAGAGTTCAATTTGGCTGATGGGGTTACCTTCGAATCAGGAATATTTAACGGCCTTGTAATTAAGAGTCTGACAGTGTTTCCGCTGGTGATGCACCTCGATGCGGCGGATTCTACGGACAAAGCACAGGATACGCTCCTCCGCATTCTGCAATGGGCGAAAGAGGAGTTCGGCTTGCGATATTCCCCAGAGATGATAACGCGCTGGGCATTTGTAAGCGACATTACGTTTCAAGCGGAATTTCCCCTCCTTGAAAGGCTGAATCCTACTCTGAATTCAATTTCAATGAGGGTTAGCGAAGCAATTCTGGAAAATCTCAAGGAAAACGTGGAGTATAGGCCGGCAAAGTTCTGGCTTGCACATGATCCGGGTAAGCGGTCGGCCAAAATTGCGCCATTCAGCATTGAGCATCTCGCTCTCAGTCAAGAT
>Ga0302320_10022090_pt1 | contig 12589 bp, 14 predicted proteins | sample Bog_T0_3_FD_202130 | JGI IMG/M metagenome (GOLD analysis project Ga0302320, IMG submission 202130) | Peat permafrost microbial communities from Stordalen Mire near Abisko, Sweden - Bog_T0_3 | ecosystem: Environmental > Terrestrial > Soil > Wetlands > Peat | place: Sweden: Abisko, Stordalen Mire...
AGTGGTAATACAGGAAGAGCTGATCGAACGCCTGGAAACACCTCAGCCTCGGGCAGTAGGTTCACCCCTGCCGATGGGCAATGGTGCGCGGCCCCAGCCCTTGCATGCGGATACAGAGGCAGATGAGGAGCCCTCAGAGCCGCACGCCGCTCCTCCTTCGGCGCCGCCGCTGGGCCGTACACTGGCCAATCCTGCGCCCCCACCGCATGCCACGCCCCTCCAGCGCGCCGTCAATGTACTGCGTGTCGCATTGCCGTTTGTCCAGAAAATGCTGCCGCTGCTGGACGGAAACATTGGCACCGCTATGGCGAATATCCTCAATCCGCCGCCGCCACCGGCGCCGCCAAAGCCGCACGTTCCGCCTCCTCCGCCCGTCGACCTCGCACCTTTGGAAGCGGGAATGGCCGCGCTCAAAACCCAGCAAAGCGAACTGCAAGCCGTCGTCTCCGAACAGAACACCTCGCTCAAGCGCGTCGAAGATCAGTTGGAAATGGTCCGCGAAGCCACCGACCGCAACACTCTTGAGCAGCAGGAACTGCTGGAAGACCTGAAAGCAGTGGGCGGAAAGCTGAACTTGGTGGCGATCATCGCCCTCGGTCTGCTGGCAATCTCCATCCTGCTCAACCTGGCGCTTTATTTGCACATCCAGCGGGTTCTTCCCTAGGGGCAACAGCCCTCTCCAAGTCAGTTCTTGAGACAGCGCCGACCTATTGCTACAGCGCAAATTAGCGTTCCAGCTGGCGTCTGCCTCAATCCACTTCTACCCGACCCGATTGGTCCTCTTTCTGGCATTCCGTCTCTCTGGCGCGTATTTTTATTTATATAACTGCCTATTTTCATATCATGAATGCGACTTTGGTCAAAATTGCTCACATCCCCATTCTTTGTGATGACAGATGTTGCCAGTCGTCTTTTCCGAGGGCTAGTATTCCGGTTAGTTGACCCGGGTTTAGCAAACCCTGACCCGGAGATTTGATCCACTATGCAGTCTTCCTAATCACACAGAGCTTCACCAACCTGCGGCGTTGCAAGACGCACGCGAACGGAGCATCTCGTCATGGCATGGTATGCCTACTGCATCGGTGAAAAACTAGCTTTCCCAGAACTAGCCCGTCATCGCAAGCCTGTACCCCTTGAATCGGTCCTTGGCGTTCGCGGAAACCAGGTATTTCTCTACCCGGCAAGTGATCTGGCGGTGGTCGTCAGCGAGCACAATCCGGCGGAAGTGCTAAACCAGAAAGCCGGTGTAGACCACGCCCGGGTCATTGCCGACTGCTTTCAGCATTCCACCGTACTTCCCTTCCGCTTCGGCACCATATTCAACGACGATGAGATGCTGCGGAAGTCGATTCGCTCCAACCAGCGTCAGTTCCTCGGCAACATCGACAAGCTGCGCGGCAAGACGGAGATGCACCTTAAAATTTTTGTCGACGATTGTTGTGGCAAGGAAGTCGAGCGTCCCGCACCCACCGAGACCGTTGGTCGCGAGTACCTCTCCAACCTGCGCGAAAACGCCACACGTACCCGCGAGCGCCAAACCCGCGCCCGTGCCGTCAGCTTCCAGATGCACCGCCTGTTCATGCCGCTGGACGAAGAGGTCAGCTGCCGCCTCACGGAAAATGGCAAGATGGTTCTCGACGTGGCCCACCTCATCGATCGCAAGTATGTGGAGCGCTACCAGAACAAGTTCGCCACCACCAGCGCAATGATGCGGGAGTGCCTCATGCAGCTGTCCGGCCCCTGGCCGCCATACCACTTCGTCCATCGGCTGACCCGGAGCGCGCATCAGCAAGCGCATGCTGCTCCGCAGCCGGTCGCAGTTCCGGTCCTTCAACCGGCCGCCACTCTGGCCTAGCCCATCACATTTTCCGCAAAAAGCCCCATCCATCCGGATGGGGCTTTTTACTGTCTGAATCGCTGTTCTATTTCCGCCTCAGTCGTAATACTCCAGGCCGAGATGTGTAATCAGGGACTCGCCCATGATGTGGCGAAGAGTGTTCTTCAACTTCATGGACTGAATAAAGAGGTCATGCTCGGGATAGAGACCCTCGGCGGTCTGCGGCGCCTTCAGATAGAAGCTGAGCCACTCCTGAATGCCAATCGACCGCAGTTCCGGCGTCCGCTTTGCCAGGTCGAGGAACAGCACCAGGTCGAGCGCGATCGGAGCGGCGAGGATCGAGTCGCGGCAGAGGAAGTTCACCTTGATCTGCATCGGATAGCCGAGCCAGCCAAAGATGTCGATGTTGTCCCAAGCCTCTTTATCGTCGCCACGCGGCGGGTAATAGTTGATCCGGATCTTGTGGTACAGATCCTTGTACAGGTCGGGGTACAGCTCGGGCTGAAAAATGTATTCAAGGGACCCAAGCTTCGACTCTTCCTTGGTCTTGAACGATTCCGGATCGTCCAGAACTTCACCGTCGCGATTCCCCAGAATGTTTGTTGAGAACCATCCCCTGACTCCCAGATGGCGCGCTTTGAAGGCCGGCGCCAGAACCGTCTTCATGAACGTTTGACCGGTCTTGAAATCCTTTCCGCAAACCGGGGCGGCGTTCTGCTTCGACAACTCCACGAGCGCCTTCGTATCGACCGTCAGATTCGGCGCGCCGTTGGCAAACGGCACTCCCTCTTTCAACGCCGCGTAAGCATAAATCTGCGAGGGCGCAATCCCAACATCGCTTGTCTCCAAGCCCTTCTCGAAGGCCTCAATCGACTCGTGCACAGCCGTCGGCTCCATAAAAATCTCTGTCGAGCCGCACCAGATCATTACGACGCGATCCACCGTCTTCTTGAAGTTCCGGATGTCTTCCCTCAACTGGTCAGCGAGGTCGCGCTTGTTCTTGCCCTTCTTCACGTGCGTGCCGTTCAACCGCTTCACGTAGTACTGGTCGAATACCGCGGGCATCGGCTTGATGGTCTCGAGATACGGCTTCAACTTCGCCAGCGTCTCATTGTCCAATACCTTGGCGTGCGCTGCAGACTCGTAGACGTTATCCTCAAAGATGTCCCAGCCCGTAAAGACGATGTCATCCAACTTGGCCAGGGGCACAAAATCTTTCACGTAGGGCACGCGGTTGTCCGTACGCTTGCCCAATCGAATCGTCCCCATTTGCGTAAGCGAACCTATCGGCTTGGCAAGCCCGCGCCGAACGGCTTCAACGCCGGCAATCATCGTTGTGGCCACTGCGCCAAGACCCACCACCATCACTCCGAGCTTCCCTGTCGCCGGCGCAACGGTTTGCTTTGCCGCTGCGTGGCTGGCTTGTTTTTCTGCTGACATAATTCTCCTCAACTTTCCGTAATTTGGCCGATAGTTTCCCATCGGAACCAGATGCAAGTCCCGTTCGCCGATCGAACATGTTTTGAATAATTTCTTGCTACGCGCCGCAGCCTCAGGCTGCTTTCGCCTCACTCCTGCGATTCAGGTGCGACCAGACAAACCACACAACCCCCGCCAGCAGCGCAATCTCCACCACCAGGTGAAAGCGGTGAAACGCCTCGGCGAGCCGGGGATCGGTATGCCACTTCTCTCCCAGCTTCATGCCCACATACGCCAGGCAAAAATACCAAACACAAGAACCCAGGGACGTATAGATGTGAAAGCGAACCCGTGACATCCGAGCAATCCCCGCCGGGAACGCAACAAACGTTTGCACTACCGGCAACATGCGTCCCACTAAAATCGCGATCGATCCGTACCGCTCAAAAAACCAGGTCATGCGGTCCAGATCGTGCTGGCTCATCAGCACCCATTTGCCGTAGCGCTCGACCATTGGTCGCCCGCCCTTGGCGCCGATCCAGTACGCAATAGCGGAGCCAATGTTGCAGCCGATCGCTCCCGCCAGCGTGACCAACACCAGGTTGAAGCGCCCCAGGTAAACCAGGTAGCCGGAAAACGGCATGATCAATTCAGACGGGAGTGGAACTCCGGAGGAATTGATTGCCATCAGACCCGCTATTGCTGCGTAGCCGCCGGCGTCAATGACGTGCGTGACGAACTGCACCAGCAGCGCAATGATTCTTTCGCTCATAAACGTACCCAGTATATAGGCCGAGGGAGTGCTCTTTATACTCCCGCAAATCATTCTTGGCATAAAAGATAAATGCACACGTATGCAATCTCACTTTGTTACGATGAGGGTTAGCAAGAAGGAAAGGTCGAGGTGGTTCCGTTGTCCGATTTCCCTCCCGTCCCACTCACGCTTGAAGGCTCAAGCTTGTTGCACCAGTTCTTCCGTTTTGACTGGAAAACGTGGCACGCAACCGCTAAAGCTGATCGAGATCGCATTACCGCTGAGGCAGTCAGCGCGTTGAAATCGCTCGAAAGCACTGGCCCTGATACACCGATCCGCTCGGCGCTCTTCTCCCAGCTCGGCCACAAGGGCGATCTGATCCTTATGCATTTTCGCGATTCCCTCGAAGCTCTCAACCAGGTAGAGCTCGATCTCGCCCAGACCGAATTCTCGAACTTCCTCACCCCCGTTCATTCCTATTTGTCCGTCGTGGAGCTGGGCCTCTACGAGTCAAGCCGCAAAACCTACGAAGCGGCAGCAGCCAAGGGATTTGAGCAGCACACGCCGGAATGGAATGCGGAAATTGCCGCCTCGCTCCAGCGCGCCGCCGCCGCCATGGCCCCGCGCATCTTCCCTTCTGTTCCCGAGGCAAAATATCTCTGCTTCTATCCCATGGATCGCAAGCGCGGCGAGCAGGTCAACTGGTATTCCGTTCCCTTCGCCGATCGACAGCGCATGATGCATGAACACGGTCTTATTGGCCGTCGCTACGGAGACGTCGTGAAGCAGATCATCTCCGGATCGATCGGCATGGATGATTGGGAATGGGGCGTTGACTTGTTTGCAGAAGATCCTGTCGTCTTCAAAAAGCTCATCTACGAGATGAGGTTCGATGAGGTAAGTGCGGTCTACGCACTCTTTGGGCAGTTCTTCATTGGCGTCCGGTTGCCGATCGATAATCTGCCTAATTGGCTAAGCGGAAAGCTATAGAGTTTTCCCGCAGAGCACTAGATAGCGGGATCAAAAACGCCCTCAGCCGCGGAAGTGTGTGTTTCTCACCCGCGATTACAGCTGAGGCAGAAGCTGAGCGCCGAGCAAATCTCGCTCATCCGGCTGGCTGGTAATTGCGCCACGCGCTTTCCCAACCGTGCTTTTGATACGGTCACGGAGTTATGCAGATTCACGACGCAGGGGCCTTTCATGCCGTCCTCACTGCCCAGGGCAACCTCCGACGGCACCCCGCGAATCGTTGACGTGATGGGCGCTACCGTGACAGCGGAAAGGTAAGGGATGGCGCTGTCGCGCGTGAGCACAACCACCGGGCGCTCCTTGTCCGGCGGGGCGAACCGATAAAGGCGAACTTCCCCGCGAGCTATTTTTCCGGCCACGCTGCCTCCGCCTCCCATGCGCCAATATCGTCCCCGGTTTGCGGCCGCCTCGCGTACCCATCCCGGTCGCGATCTTCTTTCGTTTGGATTTCCAAGCGTCGCAGATGCTCGCGCAGTGCTTCGCGCACCAGTGCCGAGCGATTGGCTTTCATCTTGCGCGCGGCCCGGTCGGCTGCGCGCAACAGTTCCTTGTCGAGCACTACCTGGATCGTTTCCATATGTCGATCTTATTCCACAGTTCATTCCACAGTCAATTTGAGATGCTGGCCTCGATTTTTAGAACTGAGATTTGCATACCCTTACCTTCCACGAACTACACTCGATTGCATGCCTGTCCAGAAGCTCAGAACAACCAATCGCGACCGCGCCCCAGAGCGGGTAGCAGCCATTCTCAAGGCCCTCGACGAAGCCTATCCCGAAGTCGAATGCGCGCTCACGCACACCTCGCCATGGGAGCTGCTCGTGGCCACCATCCTCTCCGCGCAATGCACGGACGTGCGCGTCAACATGGTCACGCCCGAACTCTTCCGCCGCTTCCCTACTCCGCAAGCAATGGCCAAAGCAACGTTGCCTCAGCTCGAAGCTCTCATCCGCACCACAGGCTTCTTTCGCAACAAGGCGAAATCCATTCAGGGTGCCGCGCGCAAAGTCATCTCCGACTTCAATGGCAAGGTGCCGGAGACGCTCGCCGAGTTGATTACCATTCCCGGCGCAGCGCGCAAAACCGCAAATGTCGTTTTGGGCGTCAGTTTCAAAAAGGCTGAAGGCATCGTGGTGGACACGCACGTCTATCGCATTTCACGCCGCCTCGGGCTCGCCAAAGCCGAGACAGCCGAAAAGGTCGAACAGGAATTGATTGAGATCATCCCTCAGGATCATTGGATCGTCTACTCGCATCAGGTGATCCATCATGGCCGTCAAGTGTGCGAGGCGCGCAAGCCGAAATGCGACCGTTGCAACCTTGAGCAGCTCTGCCATTCCAAGGACAAAACCTGGCACTCGTGATGCTGCGGGCCTTCGCTTACGAGCGCAACGCGAGAACCACGGCGTCCACCAGCCCCGGTATGTCGGAAACACGCGCTTCCTGAGCCGGTTCCCAACCGAGCTTGCGCAGAGTTTTGCTGGTGATGGGTCCAATGGAAACAGCAATCACTTTGGCGAAAGGGAACTTGATGTGAGCCGCGCGTGCGGCAGCCGCGAGATGACTTGCGCTTGAGGAACTCGTAAACGTCACAGCATCGATTCCAAGGGAAAGCGCATCGCGCAGCAAGTCCGGAGCTTGCCTCGGCATTTCATTTCTGTACGCGTCCACAACATCCACTTCAGCGCCCGCCTGTTGCAGCGCCACTGGAATCACGTCCCGCGCAACCGCAGCGCGCGCCAGCAGAATCTTTTTCCCGCGAACGAGCGCTGTAAGTCCCCTTTCGAGGCTCTCGGCAACATAGGACTCCGGAACAAGTGTGACGTGAAAGCCTGCTTTACGCGCCGCAGCCGCCGTCGAGTCGCCAACCGTAGCAACTTTCAGCGAAGCTGGTGGCGCAAACGCAATCCCCAATTCCTGAGCACGGTTGGTGAGCGCCGTAACGGCATTGGCGCTTGTAAGGATGAGCCAGTCGTACTGATCCAATGCGCGCACGGCCTTGTCGAGTCCATCGAAACTGGCCGGTGGCAGAATCTCCAGCACCGGAACTTCAACCGGCTCCGCGCCAATAGCGCGCAGACTATCGCTCAACTTTCCTGCCTGATGCGGGGCTCGCGTCACCAGCACCCGCTTGCCTGCAAGCGGCAGCGAACTCAATGCTTCGCTCCATCCTGCGCCAGCAGAAGCGGTCCCGCGCCGGCATCGAGGAGCATCTTAGCGGTAAGACGACCGAGTGCTGCTGCGTCCGCGCCAGCCCGTCGAGCAGAGTGGTAAACGCGCACGGCTTCTCCGGTTTCAGGAGCGGCCACTACAGCAAAGATCTCATCCGTCGGCCCCTCACTGTCACCGGCGATTTCGATACCTGCGCGGCAATGGATTCCGATCGGCACCTGGCATCCGCCGCCCAATTCAGCCAGCGCCGTACGTTCGACCGTGACAGCAAAGCGCGTGGGCGCGTGGTCAAGAAACGCTACGGCCTCCATGGTCGCATCGTCTCCCTCGCGCGTTTCAATGCCCAGCGATCCCTGTCCGGCAGCAGGACAAAATTCTTCAGGCTGGAGCTTCTCGCGCAACCAATCCGTCCTGCCCAGGCGCTCAAGCCCGGCAGTCGCAAGAAGAATCGCTTCCACCTGCCCTTCCGCAAGCTTGCGTAGCCGCGTGTCCACATTGCCGCGAAACTCGATGGCATCGATATCCGGACGCAGTGCCTTCAACTGTGCGCGTCGCCGCTGGCTGCTCGTGCCCACCTTGGCACCCAGCGGCAACGAAGCAAGGTTTGCATGATGAACGGAAACAAACGCATCCCTCGGATCGACTCGCGGCGGCGTCGCAGCCAGGGCGAATCCTTGCGGCAACTCGGTCGGCAGATCCTTGAGTGAATGAACGGCCAAGTCCACTCGTCCCTCAGCCAGTGCTTCCTCAATCTCTTTGGTGAACATGCCCTTCGAGCCGACTTGGGCGAAGGTCACTTCCTGCAAGCGGTCGCCGGTTGTTTTAATGATCTCGATTTCGACAATGTGTCCCTGGCCGCGCAGCAGTCCTGCAATGTGATTCGCCTGCCAGAGCGCAAGCTGCGAGCCACGGCTTCCTATACGCAGATTCATCGCCGGACCTCCACGCCTGGCTCGCTTAACTTTGCCTCTTCAATTTTCTCCGATTCCTTCGAGGCGGCTTGCGTCGCCGGCTTCGAGGAATGCCGGTCACCTTCCGTCGAGCCATCCACCGACACGGACCACGCATCGCAAAGCGCATCGAGCTTCACGGAATCTCCCTCTCGCGCTGCCTGCTTAATCGCCTGCATGGGCGGATGAAGAAATTTGTTCACCAGTCCGCGTGTCAGTGCTTCTACCGCTGCAGCCTGCTCGGGGGTGAGTGTTCCAAGCCGCGCGTGAATCCGATGCAGCTCACTCTGCCGAATCTCCTCAGCCTTGCGTTGCAGCGCCACAATGGCGGGCGCCAAGTTCACCGTGCGTTGCCGTTGGTGAAAGCGTTCCACCTCAGCGGCAATCAGCGTCTCGGCATCCATGGCCTCGCGGCTGCGCTCTTCCATGTGCGCGGCGGCCACTTGCTGCAAGTCATCGATGTCGTACACAAACATGCCGTCCATGTTGTTCATGGCCGGGTCAACGTCGCGCGGTACGGCGATATCAATAAAAAACATTGGGCGATTGCGGCGGCGCTGCAGAAACACCTGGCCGTGCTCGGGACGAAAGATATGATGTGGCGCGCCCGTGGAACTGATCACGATGTCGGCGCCGCTGGCTGCCTCATACAACTGCTCGAATGGAACGATCTGCGGAATCACCTCGCCGTCAAATTCCTCAGCCATGCGACGAGCCCGTTCCAGTGTGCGATTTGTTACCAGGATGGTGCTAGCTCCCTGTTGCACCAGGTGCCGCGCAGCAAGCTCGCTCATCTTTCCTGCCCCCACAAGGAACACCGTCCGGCCCTGAAGCGAACCGAAGATCTTGCGAGCCAGATCCACGGCCACGGAGGCAATGGATACTGAGTTGGAACCGATGCCGGTTTCCGTTCTTGCTCTCTTGGCCGCCGCAAACGCGCTCTGCAACAAGTGTTCCAACTGTCCCGCGACAGTGCCCGACGCTTTCGCGACGGCAAAGGCTTCCTTCACCTGCCCCAGAATCTGCGGTTCCCCCACCACCATGGAATCGAGACTCGCTGCCATGCGGAACAAGTGGCTGATGGCTTCGTTGTCGCGGTATTCGTAAAGGTGCGGTTTGATTTCCGCGGCGTTCACGCCGAATTGGGACTCCAAGAATCCACTCAGTGAAACTTCAGACGAGTCCATCGCCGCCAGCAGCTCGACGCGATTGCAGGTGGAAACGATCATGCATTCCGTCACGCCGGGGGTCGCTGCCAGCGCTCGCGTTGTTTCCGGCAGATCTTCCCGTGATATGGCGATGCGCTCGCGCAACGCGATGGGCGCGGTTTTGTGGTTTACCCCGATAAGCGTCAGCGTCATTGGGGACCGAACCTGTGAACGCGGCTGAAGAGGTTTGCGGCCCACACGGCCATCACAACCACCAACACTGCCCCCGAGAGATAAGCAGCCTTTCTACCGCGCAAGCCTGCGCTGCGCCGAACGAGGAGCAGCATCACGTAGACCGCCCAGCTGATAAACGATGCGATGACCTTGGGATCTGCAAAATAGGCTGAACCGAGAGCCGTCTCCTGTGCCAGGACAGACCCAATAATCAGGCCGACCGTCATGCAGGGAAAGCCAAATTCAAGGGTCGCGTGCGAGATGCGCTCGAGCGTGTCGAGGGGTGGAAGCCAGTCTAACGGCGCCCAGGATGATTTCCCTGCCCGGACCTTGCTCTTGATGCGCCGCTCCTGCACCAGGTAAAGCATCGAGGACAGTACGCTGAACGAGAGCGCTGCGTAGGCCACCAGCAGCGCCGCGATATGGGCCACCAGCCAGCTCGTCCTCACGCCCGACGAGGCGAAAGTGTAGCGATTCGGCCCCAGGGCCGGCACAAACACCAGCAGAAAGGTGACCGGTAACGCAAAGATACCAAGCGAGATAGCGTCGTAAATCCACCAGACGAGAAAGAACAGCGTTGCGACGGCAAATCCGAGCAGCGCCTCAACCTCCTGGACCGTCACCGGCATCCAGTGGTGAGCCTGCACCAGCATTTCCACGACCGCTACAAAGTGGAAGAAATACGCCATTCCGCCCAGGTGAACGCATGTCTTGCGCCAGCGAACGATGCCATAGAGCACGGCCGGGAAGACGGTAACGCCTGCCGTCGCATAAAGAATCGCCGCAACTCGTAGCCAAAGAAGGTACATGACGCTCTTCACCTTAATGCGTTAGGGGTCAGTATACTGTGATCTAAATCACTAAACCGAGCCCGCTGTCCGAGTTCTCCAACCGCCTTGGAGAACCACTGACCTGTTAACGCTAGAGTAAACCGCTCGCCCTCGGGAACCGTTCCAACCAGCGCAGGCCCAGCCTTTCTCGTTGATCGACCCTTTTGAAGATGAGAACAAAGGGACTTTCTATATGTAGGGTATCGACTTGTGGCATCGGCCGATCCACATGTTCCAGCCATTATCCACGAGCTCAATCAATTGCTTGGAGAACCATTGCGTGAACTCCGTGCCCGGTTCACGGCGGCTCCTATGCTACGCATTGGCCGCTGAATTCGCGGTAACCGCGTTAGCGAGCCTGTCTGAAAATGCGGTCGAAGAATGCGATAATCAGGAAGTCACCGGCGCCAGATTCGCGGATTTTAAAAGCCAGGCCTGCGGCCTCCATGCAAAGTTGTCCAATGCAGTGAACTGCTCGCGTGAATGTGCCGGAGCGCAAAGCCTGTTTTGATCGAGCGACATATGAGTAAGGCAAAACCTCCTCACCACTCCTCGAAGGTCGCCAGATCGCTGGCCCGCATTCTGCCCAGAACCTTGCGCAGCCTGGGCGCCATGTTTGCATTTGAGACGAATGCAAAGCTTGAGACAATCTCGACGCAACTCCTCGCGCAATCCTACGAGAAGATCATTGAGCACCACCCCAACCCTCTGAATCGCTTCGGACGAAAAGTCTTTTCGAACGGAGATGAGGATGGCATCACTTTCGAAATCGCCCGGCGTATCGGTATCGAGTCCGGGGTTTTCGCCGAGTTTGGTGTCGGCGACGGCCTGGAAAATAACACCATCTTCCTGGCCTCGCTCGGTTGGAAAGGTTTCTGGGTGGGCGGCCAAAACTTGGCATTTTCGACTGCGCCAACCAATCCCAATGCGAGAGACTTCACTTTTTTACGAGAGTTCATTGACAGGTCCAACGTTTTGTCACTTGCCCATCGGGGCCTCGAGGCCATCGCAGAAAGCGAGATCGATGTGCTCTCCCTCGATCTTGACGGAAATGACCTCTATTTTGTGGAGGAGTTGTTGCGTGGCGCAATCCTGCCGAAGGTGTTCATCGTCGAATACAACGCTAAGTTTCCGCCGCCGATTCGTTGGCAGATTGAATACGACCCTTATCACCGGTGGTCATTCGACGACTACTTTGGTGCTAGCTTGATGGCTTTCTGCGATCTCCTTGAGAATCACGGCTATTTCCTCGTCTGCTGCAATTCGGGGACGGGAGCGAACGCATACTTCGTGCGATCCGAATACCGCGACGCATTCCTCGACGTACCCCGCGACGTGAATATGCTCTGGACTCCGCCGCGCTACTTCCTCGGCCAATACGGCCATCCCGTTTCGCCTAAAACAGTGGCGCTGGTTATGAACAATATTGGCAATGTGCGCGCGAAGGAGCACGGGCGCGCACAGGATTCGAAATCGAAGGCGAGGGCTTCGGTATCTTGAATAATGTCACCAGAACCATCTATAAACGTCTCGGAATCCAGCATGTTGGAAGGCGGAGAGCACGCGATCTGACGGATTTCATCGAAGATCGCCGGATCGATACGGTGGTTGATGTCGGCGCGAACGTTGGGCAGTTCGGCGAATCGCTGCGAAGCGAAGGCTATCGCGGCAGAATTGTATCTTTCGAGCCGACTCGGGCGGCGTTCGAAATCCTTGCGAAAAAAGCCGCGGCCGACGGTAATTGGGAGGCACATCATTGCGGCTTGGGCGCCACTTCGGGAACGGCGGTATTACACGCGTCGGAGCTCTCCGTGTTCAACTCGATTCTTCCGTTGAGCGATGTCGCGGAACTTCATGACAAGAGAATGGCAGTCAACCACACAGAAGAAATACCAATCTATCCTCTTGATCAATTCGCTGAATCATTTGCGGGGGCAAGAGTACTGCTCAAGATCGACACCCAGGGTTATGAAAAAGAAGTCATGGAAGGCGCTAAGCAAACAATCTCGCGCGTAGCAGGTATCCTGATGGAAATACCTGTGATCCACACTTATAAATCCGAATGGTATTTCCATGACGCTCTGAGGTATATGTTCGAGCTTGGTTTCGTCCCCGCGCAAATTCAAGCGGTGGGATATCACAGTGTGGACAATGTATCCGCGGTTGATTTCGACTGCCTGTTCCGCCGGCGTGCCCAGTTGGATGGCTGCTAGCTG
>Ga0302320_10022093_pt1 | contig 12588 bp, 12 predicted proteins | sample Bog_T0_3_FD_202130 | JGI IMG/M metagenome (GOLD analysis project Ga0302320, IMG submission 202130) | Peat permafrost microbial communities from Stordalen Mire near Abisko, Sweden - Bog_T0_3 | ecosystem: Environmental > Terrestrial > Soil > Wetlands > Peat | place: Sweden: Abisko, Stordalen Mire...
AAATAGAGAACAGGTCTTATTTATCATATAGTTGCCATGGTTCTTCCACGTATCTGCCGGGAGATGCCTTTAGTACCCGCTGGAATCCGTGTCATTCCCGGCACCGCGGCTCTCACGGCGGTATTGTCTGCGGGCATATACTCGGTTAACTCTTATCTCCGCCGCATTGGAGCCGGGAGGATTTTAACTCTCTGTATGTTTTTTTGATTTTGGCTCTCAACTACACTGGTAGGGGACGCATGAAAATCAGATTCTGGGGTGTGCGTGGATCGACTCCAACTCCGCAGTTGGAGAACATGCAGTACGGTGGGAACACCTCATGCGTGGAGGTTCGCGTCAACGACCATATCTACGTGTTTGATTGCGGAACCGGGTTTAGAAATCTGGGCAAGAGCCTGATGGCAGAGCGCAATTCCAGCCCCATCTATGCCCACGTCTTCCTCTCTCATTTTCATTGGGATCACATCCAGGGCATTCCATTTTTTCAGCCTTTGTACGAGAACCCGGATAATTACTTTTTTTTCCACTCTTCCAGCCGCACTCGCGGCCTGCAGCGCGCCATCGAGGAACAGATGGCCGATCCCTACTTTCCCGTGGATATGAGCGAGATGGCGGCACATTGCAATTTCTACGACATGGAGGAAGAGCGCGTTGAATTTGACGACTGCATCGTGAAATCCATGTGGCTCAATCACCCCCAGGGATGCCTCGGCTTTCGCCTCGAAACCGACAATGGAATCTTTGTGTACGCCACTGACACCGAGCCTGGCCATTCCGTTTTTGATCGTAACGTGCGCAAGCTCGCCGAAGGCGCCGACGTGCTCGTCTATGACGCGCAGTACCTGCCCGACGAATACGAAGCCAAGCGGCGCGGATGGGGACACAGCCATTGGCGCGAAGCCATCAACATCGTCATGCAGAGCGGCGCCAAGGAACTGGTGCTCTTTCATCATGACCCCGACCACGACGACCAGTGCCTTGACTCCATCGTAAAGTCCGCTTCGGAGTATTACCCGCGCGTGCGCGCCGCCCGTGAGGGAAGCGTAATAACGCTCTAGACCTGTTCCAGAGAAACTATGTTCTCTGCAGATTGTGCTGAGCCGTTGCTCGCTGTTGGTCGCAACGGCCCATGGCCGGAAGCTTCGGGATACACCATCTCTGGAACCGGTCTAATTTCCCGCGCGTTGGCAATGGCTATTTTGTCTGTTCGCTTTGCAATATCGACAGAAATGCCTTGGTTGCATTGGAAAGGTGCTTGTCTTTGCGGTAGAGATAGTAGGATCCGATCGTGGCATCCATTCCCGTCAGGCGAATACCTGCCAGGGATCCGGCAGAGATCTCCCTTTGCACCATGCTCTTGGATTGAATCGAGACCCCCAGCCCTGCTTCGACTGCCCTCTTTACACCCTCGATGTTTCCGAAATCGACCACCTTCTCCAGCGTGATTCCCAGAACTTTCAATCGTTCTTCCACAACCGCTCTTATTCCGGCGCCTCTGGCCGCAACAATCAGCGTCTCTCGCGGCAGATCCTCCGGCCTGATGCGCTTCTTGGTTGCCCATCGGTGTCCACTGGGGACGATCACGACTAATTCATCCGTCGCAAACTCCTTGATGATGAGCCTCGCGTCGTGCGACACATGGTTGACAAGGCCGAGGTCGAGCTTATTTGCTAGCACCTTTTCCACAATTTTCTCGCTCACCGCCAACTCGAGTGTCACTTCAATCGAGGGATATCGTTTTCCGAACGCGGCCAGGATGCCGGGCAGCACATAATTGCCCAAGGCGAAGCTTGTTCCCACGGCGAGTTTACCGCCGTGCAAGCCCTTCAATTCATCGATCCTTTGCTCCGCCTCGGCAATGGAAGTCATGATTTTCTGGCTGGCTTCAAAGAGGATTTCGCCCGCCTGGGTCAGGGCGATCTTCTTGCCCAGCCTGTCAAACAAAGCAACTCCGAAATACTCCTCCAGTTGCCGAATGTGTTTGCTGATGCCCGGCTGCGTCAGATGCACGACCGCGGCGGCCCGGGTGAAATTGCGCGTTTGCGCCACGGCGTCGAAGATCCGAATTTGATTAAGATTGTCCATAATTTTTAGTTATCGTTCTAATACGATCAATTCATGGTGCGTGTCAAGCCTTTTCGTAGTCTTAACTAGTAGTACAAAGGAGAACGAAATGAGCCAAGCAGCATTCAAAAGCGTAGAAATTGAGGAAACCGGCAACAAGGCAAGCAACGCCACCAGTTCGAAACTGTTCGCCGTGTCCGCGGTTCGACCGTCTCTCGGTAGCCAGGTTACCCGCCGCGTTGCCGAAGTTGTGGATTTGCAACTGGCAAATGGATCGATGCCCGCCTGATCCGTAACCGGCGTTTCATGTCCGCGCACGCCTCGCTTGGCCTGAGTTCCAAGCGTCGCAAGCGCCGACGAGCCCTCGGCGGCTGCCCGGCGCCAAAACCGTAAGTGAGTTAATCGGCATCTTGAGTTTGCGAAGAATGCCCGGACTGCTCAATCTCCCGCGCCGTCCCAAGTTTTGGACCAGCAATTGATTTTTTCCTTTGCGGTTGCCTCCCCTCCCGCTTCTGGGGCTTTGAAGCCTGCGAGACCCTGCTTCACCCTGTGATAAATTAAAATGTTTACTTGTGGCACCAATCCACCGCACAGGGAATCTCCCACTTTTCGGGGCGTAGGAGTATTGTTCTTGGAAAACCGCAGTGCACAGCATCACAAAGATCGCCTCATGGAGGCGATCAAGGAAGAACTCGTCATCCTCGTTACCGGGGAGCTCTCCGATCCGCGTATCGGCCTCGTCGACGTCAATGAGATCATCATGGCGCCGGGAGGCAAAGCCATACGCGTCTATGTCGCCGTGGAGGGCGACGAGCGCGAACAAAAGGAGTGCGTAATGGCGCTCAACGATGCGGTCGGCTATATCCGTCATCAGCTCGCGGACTCGCTCAGCCTCCGCGTCGCGCCCGATATCCACTTCGTGCTTGACAGCTCCACCAAGTACGGCGCGCGCATCGAAGAGCTGCTGCACCGGATTGACAAGCGGGGCAAGAAGAAGACTCCATGAACACCGTTGCCGACGTCTTGAAGGCGATGCAGTCGCGCCGGCGCTGGGCGGTTAGCTCCCACGCGCGGCCTGACGGAGATGCCGTCGGCAGCGTGCTCGGCTGCGCGCAGATTCTGCGCGCCCTTGGTAGTCAGGCAGACGTTTTCCTCAGCGATGGCGTGCCCTTCATCTACCGCAACTTACCGGGCTCGAGCGACATCCGCCCGGGTCCCGTTGACACTGCGCAGTATGATGGCGCCGTCATTCTCGAATGCGACAGTCTCGAACGTACTCGACTGGAAGGCCTGAGCGGTCTTTTCTCGATCAACATCGACCACCATGCGACCGCCGCTGAATACGCCGACGTAAATTACATAATCCCCGCCGCCGCCGCCGCCGAGCTTGTCTTTCGTCTAGCCCAGGCTGCCGAGGTGACTATCACGCCTGACATCGCAACTTGCCTTTACACCGGCGTGCTTACCGATACGGGGTCGTTCTGCTACTCCGGCACGAATGCCGACACCTTTGCTTTCGCCCGCAAAATGGTGATCGCCGGAGCCCGTCCCGCGGCGATCGCGCAGGAAGTTTATTTCTCAAACCCCGCTTCCAAGATGCACCTACTGGGCCGGGCTCTCTCGAATCTCCGGTGCCAAGGCACCATTTCCTGGATGCACGTCTCTGAAATTGACATGCGCGCCAGTGGCGCCACCGAGCAGGATTGCGAAGGTCTGGTCAACTGGGCGCTTGGCATTCAGGGAGTGGAAGCTACGGCCTTCTTTCGCGAGATCCCCGGCTCGCGTTATCGCGTAAGCCTGCGCAGCAAGGGGCGGATCGATGTTGCCAGCATTGCCGAATCCTTCGGCGGCGGAGGCCATTTCTGCGCCAGTGGGCACTCCATTGATGGTCCATATGAAATCGCCAGTAGCCGCGTGCTCAATGCCCTTCGCCACGCCCTCGAACTCAGCAAGAACAGTTGAATCACGGGTAGGGCACATCCGCCCTCTTTTGACGAATGTGGGATCTTGCAAAATGTTCGATGCGGATCTGCGGGTGCCTCCATTCCTGACTTAACGCAAAAGGAGCGCGGAGATAATCCGCGCTCCTTTTGCAATCGATACGAAAGAATTATGCCGGCTCTTCCACGATTTCAACCAAATATCCAAATGGGTTTTCCGCCCGCGATTTTGGATGGACGAAGAACACGGTGGTTCCACGCGAACCCGGACGCGGTGCTGCGTCGATGATGGTGAAGCCGTTGGCTTTCATGTAGTCGAACGCCTTCTGCGCGCTCTTCACTCGGAACCCAACATGGGCAAAGCCGCCTCGTCCGCCGTTTTTTTCAATCAGCTTTTGCACCGGGCTTTCCGGCGACAGCGGCTCCAGCAATTGAATCAGATTCGGGCCGTTGCCGATCTGCAGCAGCACCTCACGAACCTGGTCCTTGCGGAGCACGTCTTCGCGGTGAATCTCGTTGAAGCCCATCAACTCGTAGGCTGCGACCTGTCCCTCGAGCTGTCCTTGCGGTACGGAAATCGCAAAGTGGTCGATAAACAGCAACCCCGGAACTTCCTTCAACTCCGCTGCAACTGCCTTGTGCTCAGTCGTTGTGCTCATTATTCAAACTCCACTAAAACCTGGTTGAGTTGCACTCCATCGCCCTGTTCAACTTTTATGGCCTTCACCTTACCAGCCACCGGCGAGACTACGTTGGTTTCCATCTTCATGGCTTCCAGAACCAGCAAAAGGTCGTTCGGCTGAATCTGCTGCCCCGGCTGTACGTTTACGCGGGTCACCATTCCAGCGATCGGAGAGCGGCAAACCTTACCCTCGTCCACCACGCCCTCAGGCGCTGCGGCCTTTGGTACACCGGATGCCGCGGCCGGTGTAGCGGTGATCACCGTCTGCGCAGCTTGTGCTGGAATGTAATGCGGTTTAGGTGCTGTGTCGTCCTCCGCGATCTCGACTTCGACTTCGTAGGACTTACCGTCGATTCCTATCTGTAGCTTCAAGGTCGTTCTCCTCGTGCTACGGCGCGCCTGCGCCGTGCCGTCAGTGGAGCGCCGCGTCAACGAGCCCTGTGGCTCTTGCGGACCGGGGCGCCCCTGCGTCTTAGCGCTTCAAGTTGTGCGAGGCCTGTATGGTCGTGCGACCGGCCTGTCCCCATGGATTCACCGTCGAGATCATACGTGCCGAGCGGATCTTCACTTTCTTGCCAAGGAAGGCTGTAACCGCTGCGCCAATCAATGCGAGCGTCTCCGGAGAAACTTGTTCCGCGGCGGCCGGAACTCCCGTCTTGGGCAGCAGTGCTTCCACTGCGCTCAGGCGCGCCTGGAATTCCTTCTTCAGCGCGTCCAGTTCATTTTGCAGTCTCTTTACTTCAGCTTCCATTTTCGCGGCGCCTTCTGCCATTGCAGTAATTGCCATGGTCTTCTCCTTGCTGCAATTAGAGCGGAATCAGTCCGTGTTTCTTGGAGGGCCGCAGTTCGCGCTTGGTGTGCAACGCGTCCAGTGCCTGCGCAATCGAGCGCCGTGTGTGTGAAGGTTCAATCACGTCGTCCACCAACCGGCGTCCAGCAGCTACATACGGGTTGGCGAAAGCATCGCGATAGAGGCCGATCAGCTCTTGCCGCTTCGCTTTTTTGTCATCGGCGGCTTCAATTTCCTTCCGGAATACGACTTCCGCCGCGCCTTCAGCGCCCATTACCGCTACTTCCGCCGTCGGCCAGGCAAGCACGCGATCCGCGCCCAAATCCTTTGAGCACATCGCCAGGTACGCTCCGCCGTAGGCTTTGCGTAGAATGATCGTGATTTTCGGGGTCGTCGCTGCCGAGTATGCGAACAACATCTTCGCGCCGTGCCGGATGATTCCGCCGTACTCCTGCTGTACGCCCGGCAAAAAGCCCGGTACGTCCACAAAGGTTACGATAGGAATATTGAATGCATCCAGGAAGCGGATGAAGCGCGCCGCCTTATCGCTGGCGTTGATGTCTAGAACTCCTGCCAGCGACGCCGGCTGGTTGGCGATAATGCCGACTGTACTTCCCTGGATACGGCCAAACCCGATCACGATGTTCTGTGCAAAGCCAGCCTGCACTTCCATGAAGTCGTTGTGGTCCAGAATGCGCGTCAGAATCTCGCGCACATCGTAGCCCTGCTTGCCATCCACCGGAACGATTCCATTGAGCGACGCGTCGTCTTCCATGGGGAATTGGTACGCCAAGCGCGGCGGATCTTCCATGTTGTTCGACGGCAGGAAGCTCAGAAGGCGGCGGCAGATGTACATTGCGTCTTCGTCGTTTTGGGCGACAAAATGCACCACGCCCGAGTTCATCTGGGCCACCGGACCGCCCAGCGCATCGGCCGTTACCACCTCGCCCGTCACTTGCTTGATCACCGAAGGTCCGGTGATGAACAGTTGTGCCTGCTTGGTCTGGATAATGAAGTCGGTAAGCGCCGGACTGTAAACCGCGCCGCCCGCGCAGGGTCCGCAAATCAGCGAAATCTGCGGTACCGTGCCGCTCAGCATCACGTTGTTGTAAAACACGCGGCCGTAGCCACCGAGCGCGTCAATGCCTTCTTGAATGCGGGCACCGCCGGAATCGTTGATAAAGACGAACGGCGAACCGGTCTTCAGCGATGCCTTCATGACGTCCACGCACTTATCGTTGTGAACCTCGCCTGCCGCTCCGCCAGCCACCGTGAAATCCTGGCTGGCAAGGTGTACCAGCCGTCCGTCGATCTTGGCGCATCCGGTCACCACGCCGTCCGCCGGAAGCTCTTTGCCTTCCATGCCAAACAGGGTTGCGCGGTGCTGCGCGAAGGCGCCAATCTCCTCAAACGAATTCGGGTCCGTCAGCTTTGCCACACGCTCGCGGGCAGTCATCTTGCCTTGTGCGTGCTGCTTTTCAATTCGCTTTTCGCCGCCGCCCTCTTCCACTGTCGCGCGCTTCTCGCGCAGAGCCGCAATGCGCTCTTCCATCGTTTTCGCTGCCGGTTTTACCGGAACAGTAGTTGCCATTTCTGTGACCTTTCCCTCTACCGCGCCGCGGCGACGGTGACGTTATGCGTCTGTCCATTGATGGTGACTGCGTACTTGACCGGTCCCGTGGCCTGTGCTCCCGCGGCTTTTGGCGCTGCTGCTGCCGCAGGAGCCGGAGCCGCCTTCGATGGATCCTTGCCCACGTTTTTCGGTCCCTGATCGCGGGTGCCAAAGAACTTCGGCGCAACCTGCGGGAACATCGCGAAGGTCAACACGTCTTCGTCCGTGCCGTTGCTGCCCTTCAGCTCCAGTGCATCGGCCCGCAGTACGTCCCATTCGGGTTTGAGCAGATCCGCCGGACGGCAGGTGATCGCCTCTTTCTTCGCGTGCAGCCGAGCCTTTTCCAAAACCTCGGGGTCTTTCGGACCAATCGTCTCGCCGTAGTAGCCCAGCATGAGGTCGGCAAATTCGCCGGTCAGAACCTTGTAATTGCCCATCAGGACGTTGAACACGGCCTGCGTGCCCACAATCTGCGAACTTGGCGTAACCAGCGGTGGATAGCCGGCAGCCTTGCGCACCCGCGCCACTTCCAGCAGCACTTCTTCCAGCTTGTCGCCGGCTCCTTGCTGCTTCAACTGGCTTTCCATGTTGCTGATCATTCCGCCAGGGATCTGGCTGTTGAAGATTTCCGTTTCCACGCCCGTGATGTCGCTCAGGAATTCCTTGTAGCGCGGACGTATGGTTTTGAAGTAGTTCCGCACTTTCAGCAGGCGACCCATATCCAGACGCGTCTCGATGCCCGTACCTTCCAGCATCTCCACCAGGCTCTCGGTCGGATTGTGTCCCGGCCCTAGCGACAGCGAACTGATCGACGTGTCCACTGCATCGCAGCCAGCTTCAATGGCCTTCATGTAGCTCACCAGGGTTACGCCGGTCGTCGAGTGGCAGTGCAGATGTACGAAGGTGTCCTTACCGCATTTTTCCTTGATGCCCTTTACGATGTCATACGCCGGTTGAGGCTTCAGCAGGGCCGCCATGTCTTTTATGCAGATGGAGTCGCAGCCCATCTCCTTCAGCTTTTGCGCCATCTCGACGAACGCCGCCACGGTGTGCAGCGGACTTACCGTGTAGCAGATCGTGCCTTGGGCATGCTTGCCCGATTTCTTGACAGCCGCAATCGCGGTCTTCAAATTTCGCAGATCGTTCAGAGCATCGAAAACACGAAACACGTCCATGCCATGTTCGGCTGCCTTGGCCACAAACCGCTCTACGACGGAGTCTTCGTAGTGCCGGTAGCCCAGCAGGTTCTGACCGCGCAGCAGCATCTGCAGCTTGGTCTTCGGCAGCAGCTTGCGGAACATCTTCAGCCGCTCCCACGGATCCTCATTCAAGAACCGGATGCAGGAATCAAACGTCGCTCCGCCCCAGCACTCGAGGGACCAATATCCAGCGTTATCGAGGTCTTCGCAGGCGGGAACCATGTCTTCCATTGCCATGCGTGTTGCCAGTAGCGACTGGTGTGCATCGCGAAGAATCAAGTCGGTAACTTCAAGTATTCGTGTCATGGTTTTCCTTATAAAACTCTATGTTACAAGGGTGCGCTCTGCCATGCAGAACGGCTGTGACTGCGATCACAAAACATCTTGATTGCACTACGTTTTGCCGTGTGACGAAATCACGAATAACGGCGATTCCACTACGTGTACCGCGTGACCGAAGCACGAATAGCAGGCCTTCATCACGCCACCTTATCGACTTAATTCCAAAATGCTATTACCCCTCGCTCCAGAGGTCGCGCAAGGTGCAAGTTTGCTGCTTGCGTTTGAACTTGGATCAGCGCTGTAGGCAAGCGCTGTACGCCGGTAACTCATCAGAAAGACTTTACCACCGCCCCCGGCTCCGGGGTAACTTCAGCTCTGCATTCGTTACTCCGAGCCTCGAGCCGCCCTGCGCGACAGCTCACGATGTTGCCCGCGGAGAAGCCGCGCCCAGAAGGCGCGGCTTCTCCGCAGAGCGAGGTCTTACGGAACCGTTACGGTTATCACCACGGGGGCTGGATTCGTTACAACCCCAGTTCCCGTCGGAGTCACGGTGACCGCGTATGTTCTCGGTTGCGGGGACATCGAACCACCGCCTCCGCCTCCACAAGCCGCCACTACGCCTGCCAGAGAAACCGCTAGCGCCGTCAGTAGCACCGCAATCACATGCCTGCGCCGTCGCGTGAACGGAGCGCCCAGCAACACTGCGCAGAACACCACCGCTCCGCAGCTCTTCCATGGAATTGCCGGAGCATGATTCGCCGCGTTTGCGGACGGAGAAATCGTCACGGTAGAGGTTCCGTTCCCGCCGCTGGTTAGCGTCACCGAGGTTGCACTTGCAGAAACCGAGGACGAGTTGATACTGACTTGCAAGCTGACTGTCCCGGCATAGTTGGTTGAAGCCAGATTGAGCGTCACTATTCCGTTGCTTCCGGCAGAGATCGTGATCGCGCTGGCAGAGGGGTTGATCGTATATGCAGGAGCCGCCGTTACCGTGAAGAATTGGAAGCCGTTAATCGACCCCAGCCCAGTTGCCAGGTCGTAGCCGGTAGTCGCTTCCCATCCAAATTGGCCGCCCACGCAACCTTGGTCCGATGAGGCCACGGTACATGAAACAACGTTGTCCCCGCTTGTGATGTCATGGAAGATCGCGGCGTAAGTTGTTGGACTCGATGCCAGGTTGTACAGTGTCGGGTTGATGTTTCCTAATCCCGCTCCGTGTTTTTGCGCTAGCAGCGTCAGCATCCCAGCAAAGGAAGGAGCTCCCGCAGACGTACCGCCGTACACATTGTCGATATAACCCTGGCTGCTTACAAATCCCGTCGCGCAGTCCGTGCCGTACTTCGCCGTGGCGTCATCCTGTGAGCAGATCATGTAGCCGTCGTGATTGGGCGACGCCGCAAACGCCACATCCGGCACCATGCGCCCGGACGTCTGGCCACTGATCAGCCCGTTTTGCCAGGTTGGCTGCGGGTAGTAAAGGCTCACCCCACCGCCGCTTGCTGAAAGTCCGGCACTGGAACTCGTATCGTTCCATACCGACTCCGCTATGTATCTCAAAGCGGAGTTCACCAAATATGGCGTCTCATTCCAGTATGTAGAGGGGCTGTTACTGTCGCCGCTCAGCGTTGTGCCGCCCACGGCTGTGTAGTGGGGCGAATCCGCTGGAATACCGACGGAGACTCCCAGCTCTGCCGGATAATTGCCCGAGTCGCAGCCAAACGCCCCGCTATCTCCGGAGGAAACCACTAACGTCTGGCCCTGCGAGTTCGCCTCCTGCCCTATCGTGGTCACCCAACGCACGTAGCTGGATTGGCCGGCGAAGCTCTCCTCGCAGTCGCCGTAACTCATGCTGATGACGGGCAGAACCTTGCCCGTCGCCGGAACCGTGTAGTCCTCAATTGCATGTTGCAACGCGTCGAAGACGTCGTAGTAGTTGCCCGTGACCGGATCCACGACGCCCGTGGTGCATTTCGAATTCGAGCACGCGTCGGAATACGGCGCGTACACAAAATCGACCGTTGCGTTCTTCGCAATTCCGCCCGCCCACTCGATGTCCATGTCCGCCTCGGCCAGGTCGCCAGCCGTGCTGATCGCAAATGATCCAGTGCAGTGTGCGGCGTTGGGATCGATGCACACATAGTGGACATTGTTCGCGCTGACCGTAAGTCCGGCGGCAGTGCGGAAGTTGGTGATGTCCGAAAGCGGCGCGAAGGTCTGGCCCACCACGCCCACATGCATCCCCGTACCGTCGCAAGGCGTACTGCCACAGCTCTGGGCGTAGATTGGGCTCACTTCGTAGATGGCCGCCCAGTCTGCCGGGCTCAGAAAATTCTCGATGTCCGTTACACTGAATTCCACGGTGTATGCAGGTTTCTCCCGCTTCCGCAAATTTGGTTTTAGCCGGAAGCTATTGAGTCCGCGGACATTCAGAATTACGCTGCCAATCGCTGCCGGAACCCGGAGTTCCGTGGTGTTTGCAAAATGTTCCTTGCCATCCACCTGAAAGCGGTGCAACTGCGTGTGGAACGCCGACTCCACCTGCCATGTTTTGCCGCTGAAGTGGATTGCATTGCGCGACTTCGAGACGCTTCCCACGGTGAAGCCCTGCGATGCCAGCCATCCGGTCACCGCGTTCAGGTCGGCCTCCGTCAGCCCAAAGCGTGCCCCGTATGCTTCCTGCGTCAACCATTGGCGATAGAGAGGAGACGATGGATTCTGCTGCGCCTCCAGCAGCGCATCCATCTCTTTCTGCTGCGATGTGCTCAGGCCAATGTTCAGGGTCAGGGAATTCAACGGCATCAGGGAATTCACCGCGCCCAGGTCGGTCGCTCGCCTCGTCAGGGGATGCACTGAGCCCGTCACTGCCACCATTTCCGCCGCATCCATCTGTTGGGTGATCCGGTTGGAGCGCTGCGTAGCCCGATTCGCATTCTGCGCCACGGTTTGTGAACTCAGCGATGCCATCGTCAGCACGACCGCAAAAACCGTCGTTCCTCGCTTGCGGATGGTTACGTCAAGTAGCTGGAGCATGAGCATCGGGCCCCCGTGGAAAATTGCGAATGAAATCTGCTTCTATCTAACAAACACCGACATTATCCGTAGCGGGCCGCTGAAAGCAAAGCCCAATTCATTGCAGGAGGGAAACGTAGATAGCAAGCCGCCCATTATAAAACTGGCGGTTGCTTTGGGGACAATGCGCGCAAGTCGGCAAAAAACCGTGCCCGGTGGCACGGCGCCGGGTCAAATCACTGGCATCCTATTGCAAATTTGCCGCGTGCGTACACGAACGGTGCAGCGAGCACGACTGCTTTTCGCAACTCTGCATGTGCTCTCGCGTCTGCCATAGCGAGGTCAATTCGTCGCACATCATGTTCATCACCCGCATGCATATCTCCGAGTGCCGGCGCAATATCTCGTTCACCGCCTCGGTTCCCAGATAGACGGCCTCGACGGTTTCCAGGGTCTCAACGTCAAACTGATAATGCGTCGAACACAATGCCGAGGATAGTCCCATTACCGAACCCGGCCCCGCAACGTGGAAGGCCAGTTCGCGTCCCGGCTCGACTCGCATGGAAGCCCGCGCCGCGCCCTTCAGAATCAGGAATACTCCTGCAGCCGCATCGCCAACCGAAAACAATCGCGCGCCCTTCGCCACTCTGCGTATCTGCCCCGCCGCAGCCAACGCCCGTACCAATTCCTCGGGAGCCTGTAGCGGCCACGCCACATCCCCGCAGGAAGCCGTCTCTGAATTGGAGATCATCGCTGATAATGAATTCATTCGCCCCACCCCGTTGGTTCAGTTCTATCAACCGTTCAGCCATTGGGGTGTGATTTGAATCACGATTCTCTGTGACCGATCTGGAGCAACCTGCGAGACCTTGAAATCGTCTAATCAGTGCGTGGTTCCCCACTTGTAACTTGTTCCCGCCCGCCCGAGCGGCTACCCTGAATTGGAATGATTCGCTTCTTTCGCCTGCTCGCCCAAGTTCTGGTGCTGATCATCGTCGCGCTTGCCTCGA
>Ga0302320_10022094_pt1 | contig 12588 bp, 9 predicted proteins | sample Bog_T0_3_FD_202130 | JGI IMG/M metagenome (GOLD analysis project Ga0302320, IMG submission 202130) | Peat permafrost microbial communities from Stordalen Mire near Abisko, Sweden - Bog_T0_3 | ecosystem: Environmental > Terrestrial > Soil > Wetlands > Peat | place: Sweden: Abisko, Stordalen Mire...
TCTCCGCGTACAGCGCATTCCCAACTATTTGACAGTTCCCGCTGCCATTGTCGGGTTGGTTCTTGCGTTGCTGCGTGGCCACATCTTCCAGTATCCCACGTCCGATTTTCCACCCAATTTGGCCGACTGCGTTTTGGGATTCGCACTGGGGTTTGGGCTGTTTTTTATTCCGTTTGCTTTGGGTGGCGGCGGTTCCGGCGACGTGAAACTGGTGGCCGCGCTGGGTGCCTTGCTGGGCTGGTACGTCCTGTTATTCGCCCTGGCGGTTTCCCTGATTTTCGCCGTGATTGCCGCTTTCGTACTTTGGACAACCAGCTTCACATCCCAAAGACGCAAAACAAAGGGGTCGAGAGTTGAGAGACGAGAGTTGAGCGCCACGCAAACTCTCAACCCTCAACTCTCAACTCTCAACTCTCCCCGACCCAAGGCCCGCCGGCGCAGGGCAGTACCATTTGCGATCCCTCTGGCCTTGGGCACATGGTGCGTGCTGGGCATGCTTGCCTTGCATGAGCTGCACCCCGAGTTGTTCCCCGCCGACCGCAGCGGTCGGACACCTCAACAAACCAACAACACGAGCCAACAATAAGGCGGCTGACGGCGTTTTGACCGCGAACTTTGTAGCGATTGTAACGATTCCCCGCTCCATATGCATGGATTCATTTAGATAGACCGAATGAAGTAGATGGAACCCAGTATTTAAGGTTTAATAAAATGGGAGGTGTGCGTACAATAGACAGAAAGAGGCGGGGGGTACTGACGATGGAACTAGTCCTAGTCCTCCCGATTCTCTTGATCGTCTTGCTAGCCTTGGTGGAGCTTGGCACGTATCTCCTTGCAGTACAGTCCATCCAAGGGGCGGCAATGGCGGGGGCTCGTGAGGCGACCTTGCCAGGCGCGACTTCGGATCGGGTCACGACCGCAGTAGTCAATGCCTTGGCGGGCTGGTCCTACGCCGGACAACTTGGAGCCAACGATATTCAATATGTGGATTCGTCCGCCATCGACGGCACCGTAAGCGTTACGGTATCCGTCGATGCGACGAAGGCTGCGGTAAACACCCTGGCCCTGGTGCCGGGGCTGGATTTGACCGGGAAAAAGATTACAGCCCAGTTTGTGATGCGAAAAGAATAACGCCGCGCACGGGAAAACCGCTGGCGGTAAAATGGTTGAAGAGCGGAAACAATCAGCCGTTGAAGCAGAATGCCCATGAGGTCCATCAGACCACAAACCGTAACGCTCGCCGTGCTGGCCATTATGTTCGGCCTGGGGGCCATGTATTTCGCCAGGCAAATCTTGCTGGCGAGGCGGGAACTACCCGTCGTGCAGCCGGCCCCTGCCCCACAGGAGCCGATGGCCCCCTTGCTGGTATTGCAGACGAACCTGCCCGGCGATTCCCGAATTCGCGACCAGGACGTGGGCCAAGTTAGTGAATCGCTGGCGCGTTTGAAAGAGAAGGAGGTGCCTCTGGATAAGGCCCTCAAGTTCAAGCAACAGGCCGTCGGCCGCATCCTCAAGACCGCGAAGACCGCGGGTTCCTGGTTGACCACCGAAGATTTCTACGAAGTCGGCAAAGGACCGGAATTAAAACTCAAGCCCGGTTTTCGCGCGGTGACGGTGCGCGTCGACGATCCGGCGATTTCCAGCAGTGTCATCCAGGCCGGGTGTCTGGTCGACGTCATTTACACAGGCGAGAATCCAGACGACGGGACCAAGCTCTCGCATTGCATCTGCTCCGCTCTGGAAGTGCTCAACTCGCCGGTAAGTGAAGGCGGACAACCGAATTCCGTGATGGCGGTCGGGGGGAAGAGCTATGTCGTATTGGCCGCCAACGCAGAGGACGCGACTCGTCTGGCGGAGGCCAACAAGGCGGACGGCGCGATCAGCCTCACGCTTCGGGCCGTGAAGTCGCCCGAGCACCGGCCCGATTCGACGGGCATCGACATCGTGCCCGGCGAGCGCGACTACAAGGTGACCGAGCGCGATCTGCTCAATTTGCCGCCCCCGCGGTCGCCGCCCCCGGCGCCCGAGCGGATCGTCGTCGAGCAGATCAAGGGAAACAAGATCGACTACGTGGTATTCACGGGCGACGAAGTGCGGCTGACGGAGGAGGAAGCCTTGCGGAGCGCTGTGCCCGCGGCGGCCCACAGCCCGACTGCGGCGGCAGCAGCCCCCAAAACCAAGAAGTGCAAGACGTGCGGCAAAACCAAAGGACATAGCGGCGGAGCGGCCCCCAGTGGCACGCCAAACCCCACGCCGGCCCCCAAGGAATCGCAGCCACAGGAAACGCCGTTGCCCGAACCGATTACCCCCGCGCCTCCATCGACCTGGCAGGAAAACGGGGACAGTCCCCATTTGTGCGTAGCACCCTCCGGGCCGTTCCGGCAAATGGGGACTGTCCCCGTTTTCCTGCTGATGCAAAGCCGAGTGCTTATCACCGATGTCGCTCCCAACCATTAGCGGCGATAGACCGCCGCGCTGCAAACGGCGGCCGCACCGCGGCGTAGTGACCGTAACGGCCACGCTGCTGATCGTGTTGGCTGTGCTGTTGACGGTCGTCGTGGTCGATGCCGCGTACCTGATTGCGGTGAATCGGGGCATGGAAGACGTTTCCAGCATCATGGCCCTGGCGGCCGCGCCCGAATTGCTCGATCCGAACCTTTTGCTCGACGCCGCAGGGCCTCCCGTGCCCAACCAGGTCGCCTCGCGCGCCAACGCCGCCAGCGTGGCCGACAACTACCGTCAGCGAAACAACGCCGTGATCCCTTCGTTGCAGCATCTGAACGCCACGGACATAGTCGTGCAGACCGGCTTCGTCGACGACGTGACGGCCGCCCCGCCGCTGCTGGACCCCACCCCCGTGGAGCACAACACGGTCTATGTCTATTCCGTACGCAGCACCGGCGGCAGCCACCCGGTCACCTTTCCGACAGACCTTTCCGGCAGACGACGCGCGATCGAGATTCGCGGCGGCGCCTATGCCACGCTGGACAACCTCGTTGTCGGCTTTCGTCCCGAGACGCAAATGGCGGCGCCGCTGGCGCCATTGGGCATTTTGGCCGAGGCCTGGAAGAAAGAGCGGAGGGAAGACACCAACTCCGACGGCATCAATGAAATGGTGGTACGGCTGCAATCGGCCAACCCACCCAGCGCTTCGCAGTATCCACCGCGGCCCAACGCCGCGCTGTTGTTTTACGGCGGCGCAATCAGCCCGCAGGTGCTCAGCCAGACGCTGCCGCAACAGGTTGCCCAAGGAGTGTTTCCGGCCGATCTGCCCCCGGGTGGCACCTTCGGCCCGGCCACTCCCGCGGTGCTGGCGCCAGTGTTGGCAACATTCATGGGCGACGGCGGCGATCCGGGCACTCAGGCGATTCTGGCCGCTTTTTCGGCGATCGCCGGCCAAAAGTGCGTCTTTCCACTGATCCGGCGGATGAGCGGCGTCGGCAGCGACGGCACGGGCACGGCCCAAGTAGAGGGCTTCGTCGCCTGCACCGTCTTGGCCGCGGCCATCATCGACAACCGCCTGACGGTGCGAGTGCAACCGTGCTACCTGATTCATCATACGGCCTGGACCGTGGCCCCGGCGGCCGCCGACACGCCCGCGGACGTGCGGCGTAACCTGTACATTTATAAACTGCGATTATGCCGGTGAGCGGAAAGCTGGACATAAAAACTGCGATTATGCCGGTGAGGCGCGCGAACGATCAAGCACGAAATGACAAAGGTGGTTCCATGAGAGCGGTGGTAGTGGGCGGCAATGCCGAACAAGTCAATCAAGCGCGGCGCATTCTGCTCAGCGAGGGCGTGGCGTGCGAGGCCGCGGACGCGACCGGTTACCAACGGCTTCAGGACAGTCTGGCAGCCGTCCAGCCTGACGTCGTGCTGGTTTTTTGCAATGCCGGCAGCGGCGAAGGCCCGGCGGCGGTCGAAACGGCCCATCATCTGGTAACCGGAACCGTCCTGGCGGCCGGCCAGCCGGACGCAGCCTTGATGCGCGAGGTCCTGCGTGCCGGCGCGGGGCAGTACCTCAACGCCGACAATTTGCGGCATGAATTGATCGCCGCGTTGGCCGCGATCGAATCGGCCCGCACCGGCGCCAGCAAACGCGGCCGGATCATTTCCGTCTTTTCGCCCATCAATGGGGCCGGGGTGACCACGATCGCCTTGAACCTGGCCGTCTCGCTCGCCAAGGCCCGGGCGAATACGCAGGGCACGGTGGCGCTGCTCGACCTCACCCCGCCTCCCAGCGATCTTTCCTTGCTGCTGGACCTCAATCCCAAGCACACGCTGGCCGACGTCCTGCATCACCAGGACCGGCTCGATCGCCGGCTCGTCGCCGGCGCGATGACCGTCCACGAATCGGGACTGTACGTGTTGCCCCAGGCCGGCTTCACGGATGAACTGCGTATGCCGCCTTTCAACATCAATGCCCCGATCGTCCGGCAGATCTTCGTGCTTCTGCGCACGAGCTTCGATGTGGCCGTCATCGACCTGGGCCACGCCCTGTGCGACGTCCAATTCGAGGCCTTCCGGCTTTCCAACGTGGTGCTGCTGCCCGTGGTGGCCGACGTGCCCGGTTTAAGGCGGGTCCGCTGGGCACTCGACACGGCCGAGTCGCTGGGCATCAGCCGCGACCGTTTCCAGATCGTGGTTAACCGTCACGGCGCCAAGAATCAGGTGCCGCCGGCGAAGGTCGAGGAGGCCCTGCACACGACGATCGCGACGACGATCGCCGACCGTGGGCCGGCACTGGCCGCCGCGCGGAACGAAGGCGTGCCGGCGATCGAGATTTCCGGCCCCGTCGCCGCGGCCTTCACCTCGCTGGTGAAATTCCTCCAGCTCAATGAAACGGGAGCGCACGCATGAGCACCGCCCATGACAAGCCTGAAGCGCAAGCGAAGGGATGGCTCGCCAGTCCCAAAGAAGGTGCTCTAGCGCGGCCGGCCGCGAACGATTTCGAGAGCGGCTTCCAAAAGCTCAAGACGCAGTTCCACCGCGAGGTTCTCGATTCGATCGATCTCTCGCGGATCGGTTCCATGACGGACGCCCAGTTGCGACGGCACGTCGCCAGCCTTTCGCAAAACCTGTTCCGTAACCGTCCGCAACTGCTCTCCAAGATCGACGAGGAGCGGCTGATCGACGAGTTGATCGCCGAATCGTTCGGCCTCGGTCCGCTGGAACCCTACATGCACGATCCCGAGGTGGCCGACATCCTGGTCAACGGGCCGCACGAGGTCTATGTGGAACGGCACGGCAGGCTTTACGAGACCAACACCGTTTTCGCCGACGAAGAGCACCTGCTGCAGATCATCCAGCGGATCGTAAGTCGGGTCGGCCGGCGGATCGACAGCCAGTCGCCCATGGTCGATGCCCGGCTGGCCGACGGTTCGCGCATCAACGCGGTGATTCCGCCGCTGTCGCTGAACGGCCCCACGCTTTCCATCCGCCGTTTCGGCCGCTACCCGCTGGACATTGACAAGTTGCAAGCCCACGGGTCGATCTGCCCGGAAATGGTCCAGGTGCTCAAGGCGGCCATCGAGGCCCGCATCAACATCATGATCAGCGGGGGCACCGGCTCGGGCAAGACGACCATGCTTAACGCTCTCTCGCCGTTCATCCCCGCCGATGAGCGGCTGGTGACGATCGAGGACTCGGCCGAACTGCAACTCCGCCGCAAGCACGTGGTGCGGATGGAGAGCCGCATTCCCACTTCCGAAGGGGCCGGCGCGGTCACGGCCCGCGACCTGGTTCGCAATGCCCTGCGCATGCGGCCCGATCGCATCATCCTGGGCGAAGTCCGCAGCGGCGAGGCCCTCGACATGCTCCAGGCGATGAACACGGGCCACGAAGGTTCGCTGACGACGATCCACGCCAACGATGCCCGCGACGCCCTGTCGCGCCTGGAAGTCATGGTGGCGATGGCTGGCTTCGATCTGCCCGTAAACATCATGCGCCGCTATATCGCCTCGGCGATCAACTTGATCGTCCACCTGGCCCGGCTCAAAGGCGGCGTGCGGCGGGTGATGCGGATCGTGGAGGTCGTCGATCTGGAGAACAACGAATACCAACTCCGCGAGCTGTTCCGCTTCCAGCAGGCCGGGCTCGACTCGCAAGGTTCCGCCACGGGACGTTTCCACGTCTCGGGCAACGTGCCCAACTTCTTCGATCGTTTGCGCGAACGGGGAATCGAACTGGACGCCGATTTGTTCCGGGCCCGCGTCCTGGAGCAGGGAGCAGGGAGCACGGAGCGGGGAGAAGGTCGAGAGTTGAGAGACGAGAGACGAGAGCCCGGGGGCACGCCAACTCTCAACTCTCAGCTCTCAACTCTCAACCCGGAGGCCCAACCATGATGCCTTACCTGTCGCTGCTGTTCATGGCCCTGGCATTTGCGGCCGCCGCCTGCGCCGTGCTGGCAGTCGGCATGATCATGCTCGGCCGGCAGTCGAGGGCCGCGCACATCGAGCGCCGCATCGGTCTGGAAGAGTCGCCCACCGGCGAGGTCCCGCTGGAAAACCTCGCCCGCGACGCCGACGGCCGCTTCGACCGCTTCTTCTATAGGACGCTTGCGGAGTCGGGACTGGCGATCTCGCCGACGACGGCCTTGTTGATGATGCTGGGCATGGCGGCCGTCGCCGCCGGAATCGCGCTGGTGGCGACCGACAACATGGCCGTGGTGGCTCTGGCGGCCCTGGTGGGGTTTTGGCCGCCGCTAATGTGGATCGTGTGGGTCCGCGGCCGACGCCTTAGCGCCATGGAAAAGCTTCTGCCGGGTGCGCTCGATCAGATGGCCGACTGCCTGCATGGCGGCCAGACACTGGAAGAAGCCACGGAAACGGTCTCGCAGCAGACACCTTCGCCCTTGAAAGAGGAATTCGGCCACTGCATGCAACTGCTGAAGATGGGGCAGTCGCCCGTGGCGGTCATGGACCGCATGTCGCGCCGCGTCCCGCTGCCCGAGTTCCGCCTCTTCGCCACGGCCGTGCTCGTGCATCGGCAGACCGGCGGCAACCTGGCCCGCTTGACCTCGCGACTGGCCGTTTCCGCCCGCGATCGCCAGGAGTGGCGACGGCACTTGGGCGCGCAGACGGTCACGGCCCGCTATTCGGCCATTGGCCTGGTTGCCTGCGGAGTGATCGGCCTTACCGTGCTGAGCGTGAGCCGGCCGGAATACACCGGCTTCTTCCTGACGAATCCCAGCGGGCCGAGATATCTGGCAATCGCGGTCCTACTGATCGTTGCCGGAACGTTTTGGGTCTCCCGGGTCATTCGCATTCGTTACTAAGGACCACATCATGCCTCTCTCTTCCGATCTCGCCGTGGCACTGGTGCTGGCCGCGGTATTCTGTTTCGTGGCCCTGGCGGTCTATGTGGTGGGCCGCCTGTTCACGGAACGGCCGGCCCGCGAAGATGCCCGCCTGAAGGAGATTTCGCACGATTCGCCCTTCAACGGCGAGCCGGAAGCCGGCGTCTTCGGCGCCTGGGCGCCGGCCCTGGCCGCGCAGATTCCCGAGTCGGAGACCGAGAAGCAGGAGTTCCGGCAAATGCTCCGGCAGGCCGGCATGTATCACCCGCGGGCGTCGGAAACGATCTACGCCCTGCGTTTCCTGCTGCTCATCGCACCGCTGGTGATCGCCTTTGTTCTGGCCGTGATGATGGACCGTCAGTACACGCTGCCAATCGCGCTGACCGGCGTGTTGGTGGCGGTGGTCCTGGCGATCGTGCCCCGGTTGTACGTTTTCTTCCGCCGTCGCCGGCACATGCAGAAGATCCGCGACGGCCTGGCCGACGTGATCGACATGCTGGGCATGTGTGTCAGCGGAGGCATGCCCATCAGCGCCGGCCTGGAACAGGTTGCGCGGCGGATGACGGCCTATCCCGAATGCGCCAACGAGCTTCTGCTCTTGCGGCGGCAGGCCGAACTGGGCGGCATCAAGCGCGCCCTCGAGGATTTCACCCGCCGCGTCAATCTGCCCGAGGCCGCGCAGTTGGCCGGCCTGCTGCTGCGCAACACGAACCTGGGCACGGAATTGGTCGGCTCGCTGAGCATGCAGGCCGACCATTTGCGGCTGGCCCGCCGGCAAGCGGCCCTGACCGAGGCGAACAAGACGCCGGTGAAGCTGCTCTTTCCCATCATGTTCTGTTTCGCCCCGGCGGTCCTCATTCTCTTGACCGCGCCGGCCGTGATGCAGTTGGAAGAGTACCTGCGGACCGCTCCCACGATGCAGGACATTCGCGGGCAAGTGCTTTCGCACCAGCAGCACGCGACGATGCCTTTGGAAGTCGTGCCGCCCGCGCCCCAGGCCGGGCAGATCCCCGTGCGGCCGTAGCCGGTCAGGCCGGGTTTGCCAGTCCACAGCCAAGTGAGCTCTTGGATCGCACCACAGGCGAAGTTTGCGACTCCGGAGTCATATCAATAGCTACACCCCAACTTCAGGCCCAGTTGGTAGAACTGTGTCGCGGACTGGTAGAAGGAACCTGACGAGTCCGTGCCGGATTGTCCCCAGCTCATGCCGTCAAAATATCCGGCCAGATTGAACCAATGGTAATGAATCCCCAATTCGATCCTTTCGGTGACTCCCGGTTTCGGATACCAATCGGTGTCGCAAAACGAGAGGCTTGCGTCCGTGAAGACCGTACAGCCGACGCGGGCAGAGACATACCACTCGAACTCGTTGCCGAGCGGGCGCCGCACATTCACCGCGACGTAGGGATAGAATGTCCACCAGGTGTCGGCGTAAGCGGGAATGGAATCGCCAAAGTTGGCGTTGTAGGGGCCGCCGGCCAGGTCGCGGGCCCACAAGCGGCTTCCCACTCCCGCGTACAAGCTGAACCAGGAGGGAAGCACGTCGTGCATGATCCTGAATTCCCATTCGAGTCCAAAGCCCAAGTAGGAAGTTTCCGTCGAGCCGGGCGTCAAACAAGACAGCGGCGACGCCGTCCAGGAGTTGCTCGTCGTGCAGTTGCAGTTCCCATTGCCGAAGAAGCATTCCACACGGAGCGGCGCCACGGGGCGGAAGGCCTCGCATCCCACGGTCACGAGCGTGCCGCTTTCGCTTACGCCGGGTTCGCCCCAGTGGAAGTAACCAACCTCCGCATACCAAAGAAATCCGAACCTATTCTCGGTAAACGCCGGGGCCATCTCGACCGCTGGAGCGGCGGGAGCAGCCGCGATCGCGGGTTCACTGCCGACCGCCGGCGCGGCTCCATTGTTTGGCCAACTATACGGCGGCGCCGGCGCAATCGGCGGATTGACAGTCTGTAACGCAGGCGACGAGGAGCCTGAATAGGGCGACGGATAGACGGCGGCGGGCGCCCCGTCAGGCTGTGGCCGAGCGGCCGGCGACGCCGCGTACGCCGGAGGATATGCTGCCGGAGCAAGCCCGGCGACGTTAGGAGCGTCGGGATACGGAGGCAGGCCGACCGTTTGCGCCACAGCGAGCCCGCCCAGCGACCACACCCAAAACGCGAGCACCAAACAACATTCTCGCATGGTTTCTCCCACCAGTCTCTTCTCGACAGATACTTTGTGCTCGCCTGAACCAACTGCTGCTGTCCATCGGGTCTGTCACGCAGGCAACGCTATGCGGCCTTCTTCTTTCCAGCCGACGTCAGCATTTGAAAGAAGGCGATCGCCAACCCTACCCCGCCGCCGATCAAAGCGTTTTTGAGCCATACCGGCAGCCCGGCCACGCCGCTGTCGATCTGCATGCTGTTGATCATCGAGGTGAAAATCGGTTCGTACTGGGAAAACTTGTCGCAGGGCGCGGTGCAAGTCACCAGATAGCTCTGGCTGTTTCCCGGAATCGCCGCCACCATTTCGTGTATCTTCTTGTTTTGCAACTCGACATTGTAGTGGGCCACCATCGCCTTCTTGTCGCCGAAGGTCTCGATGGCAATGCGCACGTCCTCGGCATGTGTCCCGAAGGCAGCCGCAATCTGATCCACGACCTTTCGCATTTCGGCCTTCGATTCGTCGTTCAAAGGCACCGAGCCGGGGGTGATGACCACGTTCAGGTTCTCGTTGAAGTCGGGATCGGTCGTATTGAAGATCATGACGGCCATGCGATCGAGGTCCACCGAACCGAGCTTCTCAAGATACGGCCCTGCCGCGTTTCGCATTTCATCGGTCTGGTCTTTGGAGGCGACCATCCAATCGCCCGGATACCGCAGGGAGAACCCATGCGAACTGCTGAACTGGCGGTCCCCGGCGGAACCGGTGGCGTGCGTTGGGGCGCTGATGTTCTCTGTTGGAGTCGGCTGCTTCTCCGCGGCGACCGTAGCGGATTGCGGCAAAGGCTGCACGACATTCACGGGGGGATCGCTACCAGTCGGGCACGGTGGACTCGGAGCCTGTGCCGTCGCGGGCGTCGGGCGGTTGGGCCAGTTGACGAAGGCTTGCGAATCGCGGTCTGGCGGACTCGGTGCTTGCGTCGATACCGGTGATTGACGGCCATTGGCCAGAGGATCGTTGGCGATCGCCACGAATCGCTGTTCCAACCAGCCCTCTGGCGCGCTGCCGTCAACGACATTGACAACCGCGACCCAGCCGCCCCTGGTTTCCTTCACCTGGAGGCGGGTGCCTTTGGGCACTTCCGCGACCACCCGTTGTCCGAGCTTCAGCGGGGTGTTTTCGAGCGTCACGACCATGTCGCCGCGTTTGATGTCTTCGGTACGGTGGGCTTCCAGCCGCTCACTCGGGGACTTCTCTTGGCGATAGCGATCATCGCTCGCGCTTTGCGCATGGGCCGGCAAAGCCATTATTGCAAAACAGACTAGCGGACCGGCAATAACGAGGCCCGAAATGGGGCGAAAACGCTGTTGCCCGACGCGGTACGCTACGGACGGCTGAAGAGAAGGGCAACCGGGCAAAAGCTCTGGCAGCTTGTGCATGACAAACTCCCTTTACGGATGCGATTGGGCGTCCAAAGATGGATCTGCGGCGGGAAAGTACTCATTTCAGAGGGCGAGTGCAAGCCCAAGTTGGCCCTTTTTCTAACGTGCCGCAGTTGGGACCTTGATGGTCGATTCTTGTCGGAAAAATGCGAGACGGAGCGATATATTGTCACGAAATACGACCAACATAGAGGCCACAAAGTAATCACTTCGCCCACGGTAGGATATGACTCGGGCTTGTTCGTCGGCCAGGAAACGATTACAAAAGCAAGGACACTCAATCCCTTCGCCGACGCTGCACGATCCGCAAGCGGGTGCCCCGGAGCCCGCGATCCACTGTCTGCCTCTCCCTTCTCCATGAAATTTTCACTCCCTTCCCTTGTTTCCATGAACGGCATCCTCGGCTGGCTTCCCGAGTTCGTCAAGCTGAGCCAGAACCGTTTCCGCACGCAGGTCCGCCTCTTCGCCCTGGCCGCGCTGGTGGGCATCGTGGCGGGAGTAGGGGCCATCGTCTTCTATCTGGCCACGCGCAGCGTCGAACACTACGCCCTGGGCGTCGTCGCGGGCTACTACGCCGAGCCGCGGCCCGGCGGTGAAGCGGCACTGCCCCTTCCCCATCCGGACACCCCGTTTCGGCCCTGGCTGCTGCTGCTGATCCCGACGATCGGCGGATTGCTCAGCGGCATCATTGTCTTCACCTTCGCGCCCGAGGCCGAAGGACACGGCACCGACTCCGTGATCGCCGCCTATCACTTCCACCAAGGGCAGATCCGCCCACGCGTGCCGCTGGTCAAAATCATCGCCAGTTCCATCACGCTGGGCACCGGCGGTTCCGGCGGACGCGAAGGACCGATCGCACAAATCGGGGCCGGCTTCGGCTCGCTGCTGGGCAACCTGCTGCGGCTCCGCACGGTGGAACGCCGCGTGCTCATGGCGGCCGGCATGGGAGCGGGCATCGGCGCCATCTTCCGCGCCCCGCTGGCCGGCACCATCTTCGCCGCCGAAGTGCTCTATAGCTCCACCGAATTCGAGGCCGAAGTGATCCTGCCCGCCGGGCTTGCCAGCGTGATTTCCTATTGCGTTTACGGCCTCTTCTCCGGCTGGAGGCCGCTGTTCGACACGCCGCGCGAACTGATGTTTGACAATCCCTTGCGGTTGGGGCCGTACCTGCTCCTGGCGATCTTCATGGTCGTCCTGGCAGCGCTTTACACGCATTCTTTCTACGGCTGCAAACATTGGTTCGACCGCCTGAAAATGCCCAAGCATTTCCGGCCGGCCCTGGGCGCGTTCCTGACGGGCCTGACCGCCTTCGTCATGTACTATCTGCTGGGCCGCAACCAACAGGTGCTGGCGGTGCTCGCCTTCGGCTATTCGGCCCTGCAGAATGCCATCAACACGGACGCCGCGACGACCAGCGTCCTGGCGACCGCCGGACTCCTGCTGGCGGTGGCCTTGGGCAAGATTCTCACCACGAGCCTGACGATCGGCAGCGGCGGATCGGGCGGCGTCTTCGGCCCCTCGATGGTCATCGGCGGCTGTGGCGGCGGGGCCTTGGGCATCGTGCTGCACCATTTCTGGCCCTGGCTCGTGCCGCACCCGGCCAGTTTCGTCATCGTGGGCATGGCCGGCTTTTTTGCCGCAGCGGCCAAGACCCCGTTTTCCACGCTGATCATCGTCAGCGAGATGACCGGCGGCTAC
>Ga0302320_10022095_pt1 | contig 12588 bp, 8 predicted proteins | sample Bog_T0_3_FD_202130 | JGI IMG/M metagenome (GOLD analysis project Ga0302320, IMG submission 202130) | Peat permafrost microbial communities from Stordalen Mire near Abisko, Sweden - Bog_T0_3 | ecosystem: Environmental > Terrestrial > Soil > Wetlands > Peat | place: Sweden: Abisko, Stordalen Mire...
TGCCGCGGATGGCGCACCACCCAGGGAACCAGCACCCGCGAAAGCTGCGGATCAACGCCCTCGAGCCGGCTGGCCACGGCGAAAAGGCGGCCGGAGAGAAAGTCTGTGCGCGGGGCGGGAATTGCGGATGCGGTGGTCATTTGTTGCAGTATACGGAGGGCGCGGCAGCTTTGTTCCGCAGGGGCGGCAGGGAATGAAGAAGACCCAGGCAGGCGCGCCGGTCCCGTCAGCCTGCCCGGCGCGATTGCTAAACCGCCCGATTGCCCCTACAATAGATGAGGAAGATTGCAGGAAAGGTCTGTCTCTAGAGATGCCCAAGGAAAAGATTCATCCCAACTACGCTGCGGTGCGGGTGCTGTGCGCCTGCGGAAGCAATTTTGAAACCCGTTCGACCCATAAGGGCGACATTCATGTTGAAATCTGCTCGGTTTGCCACCCGTTCTTCACCGGCAAACAGCGCCTGGTGGATACGGCCGGCCGCGTAGAGCGGTTCCGGCGCAAGTATGCCAAGGCCGACTCGCAAACGGCAGCGGCGGCGGCAGCGACAGCAGCCAAGTAACCGAAGCCGATTCAGCCGGATAGCACCATTAGGCCTCCGCTGCGGCGGAGGCCTCGTTGTGTTGGAACGCTGGCCAAAACAGTACGCAGTTGCAACACCTGAATCCCTATGCGAAATACCAAGCGCGCAATCCAGTCTTCTGTCACCATTGACGGCGTCCCGCTCGTCTGGCGCCTGCACCGCGAGCAGAACTGGACCGATGACCAGAACGCCGTCGGCCTGGCCATTCATGTGCAGGTGGTGGGACGTGTTCGCCGCGAGCTCTATCTGGAATATCCTGCGGTGAGGAAGCAGCAGAATGGCTCTGCAACCCCGGTATTGACCTTCCGGCCGCCCATCGCAGCCGCCAAAGTTGCCGATCATATTCGAGAGGCAATTGCGGCGGGCTGGGACCCGGAATCGCGTGGCAAGCCATTCGTCTACGACGTAGCAGAACTGCCGAGTTGATCGAGAAGGTGTAACTCCCATGGCTGGCAAAGGTTTTACCGTAAAGAAGGAATGGGACAACCCCATCGAGCACCCCATGCCCGCCGAAGCGCGGGTGCCGGCAGCGATGCGCGTGGGTCCGGTGCTGGTGGCGCCGGCCACCGTGCTTGCTCCCATGGCCGGGGTTACGGACACCGTGTTCCGGCGATTTATCCGCCATGCCAGCTTGTTTACCAGGGATCAGGAGTCAGGGATCGGGGATCAGGATGCGGAGGGTGTAGCGTCCACGGTCACGAACGCCCAATCCGGGTGTGGACTGCTGATGACCGAGTTCACCTCGGCCGACGGGTTGTCGCGCATGCGGGAGTCCAAGCGGCGGCGCTATCTCACTTTTTACGACGACGAACACCCCATCGGCGCACAGCTCTTCGGTTCCAATCCGGAGACGCTGGCCGAGGCGGCGCGCATCGTGGAGGAAACAGGCTTCGACACCGTGGACCTGAACCTGGGCTGCCCGGCCAAACGAGTCGTTGGCTGCAACGGCGGCTCCGGCTTGCTCCGGGACCTGCCCAGGATTGGCGAGATCTTCCGCACCGTGCGCAAGGCGGTCACGATTCCCTTCACCGTCAAGTTCCGCATGGGCTGGAACGAGAAGCAGATTGTGTGCGTGGATCTGGCGCGGATGGCGGAGGCCGAGGGGCTGAACGCCGTGGCGCTGCATGCGCGGACCCGCGAGCAGGGCTACAGCGGCCAGGCGCAATGGCAGTGGATCGCCGCCGTGAAGCAGGCCGTCTCCATCCCGGTGATTGGCAACGGTGATATCCGCACCCCGGAGGACGCCGCGGCCATGGTGGCCGAGACTGGTTGCGACGCGGTGATGATCGGCCGCGCTGCCCCCGCCAATCCGTGGATCTTCCGGCAGATCGCGCAGTACACGGCAACGGGCGCCTATGACCGTCCCACGGTGGAAGACCGCCACCGCATGATTCGCGCCTACTTCCGGATGCTTCTGGACGAGGCGGAGGCAACCAAAGACCTGCCGCGCGCCGAACGAATGGGTGAAACGGCCGGCAAGATGAAGCAGTTCGCAACCTGGTTCACCCACGGCGTGCCGGGGGGAGCAAAGCTGCGCGCGGCCATCTACCACGCCCGCACCGGAGCCGATGTGCTGGAGCAGGTGGAGCAGTTCTTCGCGTCGCGGGGGGCCGAAGCGCCAGGCGAGATCGCCGAGCCGGACGACGAGGCGCGGGGATTTCCCGAAGACGCCTTGGTCTGCGACTGAGCCGGCAGCGCGCTGGCTTCTCTTCGGCGGCGCCGGAGCGCTCAGCCGAACTGGCAACGGGATAGAGAACCGCGCACCGGGTATATAGTGAACTCAATCCAGCACGAAGGGTTCGCATTGCAGAGCAGAGCGCGCAAGCTGAGATGGATGGGGAAGACCTGTGTGTGTGCGCTGGCCGCACTGGGTTGTGGCGTGGCCGCGTGCCTGGGCCAGCAGTACAGTTTCAGGAGCATGACGGCCGGGCTAGGTAACCTCAACGTCAACTGCATTGCCCAGGACCGCTCGGGCTACCTGTGGATCGGCACCGAAAACGGCCTGTATCGGTATGACGGGCGAGAGTTCCGCGCCTTTGGCGCGGCCGATGGCCTCCGCGGCCACACCATCCAAAGCCTCTATGCCACCCCGGACGGGACGCTCTTCGCCAGCACCACCACCGGAATCTTCTTTGAGCGGCGCGACGGCCAGTTCGCCCAGATTCACCCTCCCGCGCCGGTGACCGACTTCTCGCAAAGAATCGGCACGGAGTTTACCTGGTTGGCGCCCGGCCAGGTGGTGAATGCGGACCGCAGCGGCGCATTTCTTCTGCGTAAGACAGCGCAAGACAACTGGATTGCCGAGCCGATGCGCCTGGATGGGCGCCATATCTGGAGCGTTCTTGCGGAACCGGACAAAGGCCAGGGCGTCACACTCTGGTATGGGTGCGACGGCGACCTCTGCCGGCTGCAAAATGGAAAGAGCACTCATCTTCATCGGCCTCCGGGGGTGGCCGATGAACAGTGGCTCCATCTGCTGCTGACGCACGACGGGCACATCTGGGTGCGTGGTTCGGTGCATCTGGGCGAGGTTGTTCCCGCGGAGAATCGCATCGAGCTGCACGATCTTCCCGGCCGCTCCGACGCAGCGCCCTACGCGGAGCTGAACGAGGACGCAAAGGGGCGCATCCTGGTCTCGCAAGGCGCGGCGCTGGGCCTGTGGGAGAACGGGCGTTGGCGCATGGTGACGGCGGTCAACGGCCTCTCCCCTTACAACATTCAGGATCTCTTTGTGGACCGGGAGGGCTCGGTCTGGATTGGCAATGTGGGCCATGGCCTGGTGCGCTGGGTTGGGCAGGACCAGTGGGAGGCCTACACCGCGTCCGGCGGCTTGAGCAACGACATTGTTTGGGCCACGGCACGCGACCGCGACGGGCGTCTGTGGGTGGGCACCGAGTCCGGCCTCGACTTTCTCGCTCCCGGCGCCACCGTTCCCAAGCCGTGGCAGGCTCCCGGCATTCTTACCACCCGCGCGGTCACACTGGCCGAGAGCGCGGACGGCGCAATCTGGATGGGCTCGGCGGCCGGCAGCCTGGTGCGCATCGATCCGCGCACGCTGGCCGGCAAGCAATGGGCCGTGCCGGAGGTCTTTCGCATCGTCAGCGACGGGGATCGCCGCGTGTGGGTGGCCACCGACGCCGGGCTCTATGTTGTCGATACCGCGTCCGCCAGACCTTCGCCCAGCCTCATCGAAGACCCTGGGATCGCGCATCCGCATCAGCAGTTCCGGGACCTGGCCCTGGAAACAACCGCGAGCGCGGGCGGCGGCAAGTCTACCCGCTTGTGGGCCGCTGCCGACGACGGCATCTACCGGTTTGACGGCTCGGGCTGGCATCGCATCGATCTGGGCCTTGCCCCGGTCAAGCCCCAGGAGATAGCCGTCGATCGCAACGGAAACCTGTGGGCCGCGGGAGCGTTTCCAGGGGTTGTGCGCTTGCGCATTGCCGGCAACCGGGTGGTGGAAACGGAACACGTTGTGCGTCCCCACCTGCTGTCGGAGCAGGTGGTCTCGCTGGCAGTGGACAGCCGTGGCTGGCTCTGGGCTGGCCAGGATGCAGGCCTCTCGGTCTTTGACGGAAGCAACTGGCGCAGCTTCACCCAGGAAGATGGCCTGATCTGGAACGACACCGACAGCTATGCGCTGGCCGAGGACTCCGACGGAAGCATGTGGATTGGCACCTCCGGCGGTTTGTCGCACCTGTTGCAGCCGCGGCCGGCTCCGCCACAGCCGCCGGCGGCGCCGGTGTTTTCGCAGATCGCCTTTGGCGCGCGAGCCATCGGCGACGAGTCGACGGCGCCATGGAGCGCCAGCCCGCTGGCCATCTCCATTGCTACGCTCAACTTTCGCAGTGCCAGCCATATCCACATCCGCTACCGGCTGCTGGGGGTAGAGGCAGACTGGGTGGAGACGACGGAGCGAAACGTGCGCTATCCGCGCCTGGCTCCCGGCGCATACCGCTTTCAGGCTGAAGCGGAGGATGGAACCAATGGCGCCGTCTCGCCCATTGCCGAGTTCTCGTTTGTCATTACCCCGCTGTGGTGGCAGAGCGGTCCGCTGCGGCTGGCGATCATCCTGGCCCTTTCCCTTGGCGTGGTGCTCGCGTGGCGCTGGAGCATCCACCTGCTGGTGAGCCAGAAACGCCACCTGGAAAAGGCCGTGCAGCGCCGCACCGAGGATCTGGAGCAGGAGAAAGGCGAACTGGTGCGTACCCGCGAGCAGATGCGCCACTTTGCCGAGCACGACGATCTGACCGGGCTGTGGAATCACCGCATCATCATGGAGCGGCTGCGCCAGGAGGTGGACCGCTCAAGGCGCGAGGGCACGCCGCTCAGCCTGATCCTCATCGACCTCGATCACTTCAAGACGGTGAACGACACCTACGGCCATCCCGCGGGCGACCTGGTGCTCAAGGAGATTGGCTCAATCCTGCTGCGCGCGGTGCGCTCGTACGACTGGGTGGGCCGCTACGGGGGAGAAGAGTTCCTGCTCATCCTGCCCGGCTCCACGTTTACCGGATCGCGCGTACGCGCCGAGGAACTGCGCATCGCCGTGCAGGTGGCCTATATCCATGACGGCGAGCAGACCATTCCGGTCACCGCCAGCTTCGGCGTGGCTGCCGGTTTCCCCACCGACTACGAGTCCCTGATCCAGGCCGCCGACGGGGCGCTTTACCGCGCCAAGGACAACGGACGAAACTGCGTGGTCGCTGTTGAAATCAAGCCGGGAGAGAAGCGCAGCGAAACGGACAACCAGCCAAAGGGCTGAAATATCCGGATCGATTCACAGGCTATCCGGCTTCGGGTTCCATCAGCGGCAGGCGGATGGTGGCGCGGGCGCCGTCGCCATCTTCGCGGTTGACCAGGCCGATTTCTCCCCCATGCGCGCGGGCAATCTGCTGCGCCAGGGCCAGCCCCACCCCGCTTCCGGAGGGCTTGGTGGTGTAGAAGGGCACAAACAGGTTATCCGCGTTGGCAATGCCCATGCCGCGATCCTCGATAACCACCAGCAGAGTGGACTCCTCGCGCCGCCAGAAGACATGAACCGGCTGCGCTCCGTTGGCCAGCGACGCATCCACTGCGTTGCGCAGCAGGTTGATGAGCATCTGTTCAAGCTGGTCGGGATCGGCATCGATGGTCACCGGCGGTCCGGGATCGAGGTGCACGGGCAGCCGCTGTTCCAGCAGCACCACCCTGTCCAGCAGCGGCGCCAGCGCCACCGGCTTGAACTGCGGCGGCGGCAGTTGCGCCAGCAGGCGGTAGGACTGCACGAAGCGGTGCAGAGCGTCGGCGCGGCTCTCCACCACGCCCAGCCCGCGGCGAAAATCCCGCAGCGTGGCGTCTTCGCCCTGCATGTTGTCCACCCGCGCCAGCAGGCTCCCCGCAATGGACTTGATGGGCGCCAGCGAATTCGAAAGCTCGTGTCCCAGCACGCGGATGAGCCGCTTCCAGGCGATCTGTTCTTCTTCCTGGAGCGGCAGGCTCACGTCGGCCAGCAGCAGCAAGGTATGCGGCGCGCCGTCCTGGCGAAAGACCGCCTTGCGCAGCAGCCAGCGCGTCGGCTTCGAACCGAATGAGTGAATGCTCTGGTCCGCCGAGGCCAGCAGCGCGTCCAGTCCGAGTTCGCGCGCCGTGTGGCCAAAAGCTCTCGCGTGCGTCAAGCCCAGCAGCTTGACCCCGGCGTTGTTCACCAGTTGCAGAAGGTCTTCGCGGTCGAAGGCGAACAGCGGCGCATGCATCACTTCCAGGATGCGGGCCAGCAGCGCCGTGGCCTCCAGCGAGCGCACCCGCTGCTTCTGCAACAGGTCGGCCAGGGCGTTGACCTCGGCGGCCAGCTCGCCGAACGCGTCCCTGCTGCTCGCTCCCCGCGCGCGGAAGGAGTAGTCGCCCTCCCGCAGCGAGGCAACGACGTTGGAGAGCGTTTGCAGCGGGCGGATGAGGCCTTCCACCAGTGCCGCGGCCACCACCACCATGTAAAGCAGCAAACAGCCGCCCAGTAGCAGGGCCGGGGCCAGCGAGATCTCCTTCTGGTAAAGATAGACGCCGGCAAAGATGAGCGCGGGCAGCACCAGCAGCAGGCAGTAGAGCCAGGCCCGGTTGACAGCCGAGAGACGGCGAGCGTGGCGCGACCGTGCGACCCTTTCAGAGACCATATTTTTCGATGCGGCGATAAAGAGCTGCGCGGCTCAGGCCCAGCGACTCCGCGGCCTGCGAGATGTTGCCGTCGCAACGCCGCAGCACCTTGCGAATCAGCAGCGCCTCCACGTCGTCGATACTCATGTTCTCAAACGACTGCGGCGCGGACTTCTGGGCAGCGATGGCCAGGTTGACCGGCTCGATCTCCTCGCCGCGACAAAGCAAAACGGCGCGCTCCACAGTATGTTCCAACTCGCGCACATTGCCCGGCCAGGGATACTGCATCATGTGCTGCATCGCAGCCGCCGAGAAGCCGCTCACCTGCTTGCGGTAGCGTGTGCGGCTGCGGTTGAGAAAGTGCGCGGCCAGCAGCGGAATGTCTTCGCGGCGATCCCTCAAAGCCGGCAGATGGATCTCCACCGTGTTGATGCGGAACAGAAGGTCTTCGCGAAAGTTGCCGGCCTTGGCCTCCTCCACCAGCAGCGCGTTGGTTGCGGAAAGCACGCGTACGTCCACGCGCCGTGTCTGCGAAGAACCCACGCGCTCCAGCTCCCCGGTTTCCAGCACGCGCAGCAGCTTGGCCTGCTGCCGCAGCGGGACGTTGGCGATCTCGTCCAGAAACAGCGTGCCTCCGTTGGCCAGTTCGAAGCGGCCGATGCGGTCCGCGCGCGCATCGGTGAATGCCCCCTTGACGTGCCCGAAGATCTCGCTCTCGAAGGTGCCCTCGGGCAGGCCGCCGGCGTTCACCGCCACCAGCGCCATGCGCGAACGCGGCGAAGCGGAGTGGAGCAGCTTGGCGACGATCTCCTTGCCGGTTCCGTGCTCGCCGGTGATGAGCACATTCGCGTCCGACGGCCCCACCTGCGCAATCAGTTCCAGCACCGGCTGCATGGCGGGTGCGCCGGCCACAAACTCCGGCATCCCCTCGGCGCGCAGCAGGCGATTCTCCAGTTCCAGTTGCCGCGCGCGCCGCAGTGCCGCGTGCAACTCGGCGTGCACGCGGATCAGCGAGACCAGCCGCTCGTTCTCCCACGGCTTCTGGATAAAGTCGCGCGCCCCGCGCTTGATGGACTCGACCGCCAGATCGATGTTGCCCCAGGCCGTCATCACAATCACCGGCAGGCGCGAGTCGTACTCCTGAATGCGCGCCAGCAGGTCGAGCCCCTCCTGGCCGGAGGTGGTGTCGCGGGTGTAGTTCAGGTCAATGAGCAGCACGTCGTAGTCGCTCTGCCCCATCGCCTCCAGCAGCAGTTGCGGCGAGCGGACGCAGTCCACCGCGATGCCCTGCGGAGAGAGCAGCAGTTCGACGGCCTCAAGAATGTGCGGCTGATCGTCGGCAACCAGGACGCGAATTTTCTCTTCCTTGCTTGGAATGTTCTTCCTCCGCGGCGCCGGACTTGGCCTCCGCAATGTTTCCTATCCGTGATTTTAAAGCTAATGAGTCACGACGCCCGATTTTGCATCGTCGATCGAGACCCCGGTCCGCTCCAGCGTCTCGCCAATCGCCCGTTCTATATCCACCTTCGCCTTTTCGTAGGCTGTCTGCGCCGCGTCCAGAGCCGACTCGGACACCGCCAGCGCGCTTTCCGCGTTCAGCGTATCCAGGCCGGACTTTGCGCCCAGCAACTGCTCTTGCTTGGTGATGTCGAAGGTCTTCTGGGCAAGATCGCGCGCCTTCTGCGCTGCCGCAACATGGGCCTGCGCCTGCTCGAGGGCAAACTTCGAGTTGCGCACGTCGAAGCGAATCCCTTTCTGTTGCTGCTCGGAGGCGATCTGGCTCTGACGGTACTGCAACACCGCGCGGAATTGATCGGCCTTGGCCTGGCGGTTGCGCAGGTTGATGGAAAGCGTCATCCCCACCTGATACTCCGGGGCCGAGTAGTTGAAGGTATTCGCGAACATACTGGGAAAGTCCGTGGGCAGAGTGCTGATGCAAGTGCTTCCGGTGCACTCCGGGTTCTTGGGGCCGGCGACGCCTTGTCCGGCGTAAAGGCCATACATGTTAAGAGTCGGCAAGAGCTCGCTGTTAATGTCCTTGAGCGACTGCTTCTGCACCTCGGCCTGCATCTTGTAGATTGCGACCTCGGGCCGCTTCATCTCGGCCGTGGAGACGAGATCTTCAATGGACTTGTCGGAGTTCGGGCTGGGCTCTCCTTGCAGGTCGAGCGGAATCACCGGCATCTCGTCGATGGTAGGATCGTCGGACTTGGTCAGCGCGTTCTTCATCAGCAGTTCATTCAGCCGCAGGCTGGCGCGTGCCACCGTGAGGTTGCCTTCGGCTTGAGCCACGGCAGACTGATCCGTCATCACCTGCATCGCGGGGATGGCCTGGAGTTCCAACTGCTTTTGATCGTCGGAGAGATTCTTGTTGGCGAAGCCGAGCGAGCGCTCGCTGATCTGCTCGCTGTCGTAGGCATTCACCAGATCCCAGTAGATGTTTTCCACCTGAGTCACGGTGGCGATGACCTGCGCCTTGAAAGCAAGATCGGTGATCTGGGCGTTCCGCTTGGCAATGCGGATATACCGCTCATTGGTGGCGAGCCCAAAGCCGGCCAGAATGGGCTGGGCGATTTCCAGCGTGAAGTTGGAATACAACTCGGGATTGATGAGATTGTAAGGGGTGTTTTCGGCCACGCGCTCGCCCTGATAACTGATCGAGAGGTTTGTGCCGATGGGGAACGACTGGGAGTAGTTCGACAGCACCTCGATCGTGTTGGTCTTGAGATAGGGTACGCCGGTCGTGATCGTGTTGGCCTCCGGGGTGGTGGTGTGATCCACAAAGCCCCTGAAGGTGAGGGAGGGATCGAACGACGAAACGCTGGTGCCGGCGCCGAGGGTCGATGTTACGATGCCGCCATTGCCGGCGGAGAATCCCGATCCCGACGAGCCGCCGCTGCCTGCGGAAGAGGAAAAACCACCCTGGGTTCCCTGTGCGATGGCGGTGTTGACGCCGTTGGCGGAACTGCCCGCCTTGGTGCGCAGGATGTCCGTTTGCGCGATGGGGAAGTTATAGCGGAAAGAGGCCAGGTCCAGGTTATTCTCGATGGCCACTGCGATCGCGTCCCGCAGGGAAAGATAGATCTTCCCGTCGCGGATCAGGTTCTCCAGCCGCGGCGAGTTGCTCAGATCCAGTTCAGGCGCGGTGTTGGGCATATAGGGCGCCAGCGGATTATGCGAATGCGGTATCGCCACTTGAAACGGCTTCGGTGGAGCAAATGCCCGCTGTTGCTCCTGCTTCATCTCCTGCGCCAGATTTGGTTGCGCCGACGCGCTGCTTGCCGCCGGCGCCGGAGCCTCCGGCGCCGGCTGTGCGGCTTGCTGCGGCGCCGCCTGGGCTGCAAGAGCGAGGTTTACCTGCAAGAGAAGAATGACAGCCGCGGACTTGATGCAGCGTGCCGAATTGGACTTGAACTGGTTCACTGTGCGCCAACCTCCGTTGTCCTTGGTTCAACCGCTTCGTCGCGCGTCATCCATCCGTCGCGCAGTTCCAGAATCCGCTTGCCATACTTTGCGTTCTCTTCCGAGTGCGTCACCTGCACAATGGTCGTTCCCGCGCGGTTCAGTTGGCAGAAAAGCTCCATGATCTCGCGCGCCTGCGTCGAATGCAGATTGCCCGTTGGCTCGTCGGCCAGCAGCAGCGCCGGCGCATGCACCACGGCCCGCGCAATGCCCACAAGCTGCTGCTGCCCGCCCGAAAGCTGGTTGGGATAGAGATCTTTCTTGGCCACAATCTGAAAGCGATCCAGAATGTCGGCTACCATGCCGGCCCGCTCCTTGGCCGGAAGATTCTTGTACGAAAGCGGCAGGTCGATATTCTCCGCCACCGTCAGGTCGTCCAGCAGGTGATAGCTTTGGAAAACCATGCCGATGCGCTGCCGCGCCAGGTCCGCGCGTTGTTTGCGATTGAGCTTATGGGCCGGCGTCTCGCCAAACCAGTACTCGCCCAGCCAGCCGTCGTCCAGCAGCGCCAGCACGTTCAGCAGCGAAGACTTCCCTGCCCCGGACGGCCCCATCACCGTAACAAACTCGCCTTCGTTGATGGTGAGCCGGATCTGGCGCAACACCCAGGTTTCCGTGTGGCCGGTCTTGTAACTGCGTTCTACGTTCTTCAGTTCGATCATTTGAATTACTCCGATCTCAAAGCAAGAATTGGATCCACCGAGGCGGCCCGCCGTGCGGGCAGCCATGCGGCCAAAAACGATGTGGCAGCCAGAACAACCACGACCGCGGCAAAGGTGAATGCGTCGTGCGCCCTGACGCCATAAATGTAACCGCTGGCGAACCGGACCGCAAACCATGCCAGGCCGCTGCCAATGGCCAGTCCTGCGACCACCAGCACCAGCGCGCGGCGCAAAATCAAGTTCAGAATGTTCGCCTGCGGCGCGCCCAGCGCAATGCGCAGGCCGATCTCGCGCGTGCGCTGCGCAACCGCAAACGACAACAGACCATAAAGTCCGACCGAGGCAATCATCAGCGCCAATGCGGCGAACGCCTCCAGCAGGTGCGCGATCAGCTTCTGGCTGCCGAAAGAATCTTCGACCGCTTCGTGAATGGTCTTCACTTCCGTGGTCGTGGCGTCGGGAGCCACCTCGTGCAGCACCTTGTCGAATTGCGAACGCAGCGAATCTGCGGGAATCCGCCCGCGGATCGCCACCTGCATAAAGGCGATAGCTATTCCGTAGAGCGGCTGTCCGGGTTCGATCTGCGTCAGGCAATAGTAGATTTCGGGCTTGGTCGCATCCACAACATTGTGCTGCTTCATGTCCCCGACGATGCCGACGATGCGAGCGGCCGAGAAGCGTCCTTTGCCAAGTCCGTATGTGTGACCGATAGCGTCCTGGCCAGGAAGATACTTGTTGACGAAAGACTGATTGACCACCACCACTACTGGCGAAGAAGCAGTGTCATCCTCGTTGAAGAACCGCCCCCGAAGCACGGGAATTCCAAGCGCCTCCACCAAGCCTGCCGAGGCTACGCCGCCACCGGCAACCGGAGACCGGTCGCGGGGAACCTGCTTTCCGTCCAGCGTCCCGCCGATCCCCACATTCATCTCGCTGCGCAGCGGAAGCACAGAACTGAGTGCGGCCGTCTGCACACCAGGAATGGCGCGCAGACGCTCCAGCAGCGGCAGATACGATGTGCGGACAATGTTTGTCTGCACGAGAGGATCGTTCGGTTCCTCGTCCGACGAGCCGTTCAGGATGACGCCGCCAGTGAGAACGTTCTGCTGCGAGAACCCGAGCGAAACCTGCCGCAGCGCATTGATCGTGCGCAGAAACAGTCCTGCCCCAACGAGAAAAACGAGAGTGAGTGCGAGCTGCGCTATTACCAGAACTTCGCGCGTCCGGCTCTGGCTTGCCGAGGCCGTGGTGGTCACGCCGCGCAGCGACTCCTGTACATTGCGCCGCGAGGCACGCAGCGCGGGAATGATGCCGGTGATGCAGGCAGTGAGGAGCGTGAGCGCTACTAGCGCGGTCATCACCCGCCAGTCCACATGGATGGCCGAGGTGAGTGGCAGGTTGCGGTCGATCTGCCTCCACAACAATTTGATAACGGACTGACCCACCAACATGCCCGCCAGCGCGCCAATGCCGCTCAACAGCAGGCTCTCCACAATCGATTGCTGTAGTAGGCGCGCGCGGCTTGCGCCCAGCGCGGAGCGCACCGCCTGTTCGCGCACCCGCGAAACGGCGCGGGCCAGCATGAGGCTGGTGACGTTGAGGCAGGCGAGCGCCCAGATGCCGAAGGCCACTCCTTCCAGCAGAAATAGAGGCTTGCGCGCCCGAGTGTTGAGCGAGTCCTGGTAGCCGGTAATCTTCACGCGCGTGGGCCACTCCTCATTGTCTTTAGGTACTTCCTTGGCAATCGCCGGTTGC
>Ga0302320_10022097_pt1 | contig 12587 bp, 11 predicted proteins | sample Bog_T0_3_FD_202130 | JGI IMG/M metagenome (GOLD analysis project Ga0302320, IMG submission 202130) | Peat permafrost microbial communities from Stordalen Mire near Abisko, Sweden - Bog_T0_3 | ecosystem: Environmental > Terrestrial > Soil > Wetlands > Peat | place: Sweden: Abisko, Stordalen Mire...
CGTGTCTTGAGGGTCTGAGTGTATTTGTATTTGCACCGGACCCGGCCTAGCGCCGGGTTTTTTATTGCTCTTTGACAATTCGTCCAGGAAAATCGCGGGCGTAAGCTCAACGTCAAACTGTCGGTCTCCAAAGCCGAACTTGAGGGTTCAAATCCCTCCGCCCGCGCCAAGTTTGCCAGTGAAGCAGAAGTGGATATTGCGCAGGACTCATAACCCTGTTGTAGCTGATTCGAGTTCAGCCGCTGGCACCACGTACGTGTAGCTGCTAGATGGTATGTAGCCGTCTCCTTATAAGAGACAGACTGCGGGTTCGACACCCGCCACGTACACCATGAGCGCGTCGTATAGCGGCAAATTATACCTGCCTCTTAAGCAGGCTGACGCTGGTTCAAATCCAGCCGCGCTCACCATTTCGGGTTCGTCGCATAGCGGATATCTGCACTCGCCTTTTAAGCGAAGAGACGTGAGTTCAAATCTCACCGGACCCACCAATGCAACCGTGGTCTAACGCACAAGGCATCGACCTTCTAAGTCGAATGATGGGAGTTGAACTCTCCCCGGTTGCTCCATCAACCCGTGGTGAAACTGGATATCACGATGCTCTCCTAAAGCATAGTTCCCAGTTCGAAGCTGGGCGGGTTGACCATAGTTTTTTGCGCGTGTAGTTCAACGGAAAGAGCACAAGCCTCCGAAGCTTGAGATGGCAGTTCAAGTCTGCCCATGCGCACCAAAATTTGAATAATAAGTATGCGGATGTAGATTAGTGGCTAAATCGGCTGGCCTACACCCGGTTCATCGCAGGTTCGAGTCCTGCCGTCCGCACCAAGTTCGAAGCCGAAATAGCTCAGACGGAAGAGCGCCTGCCCACTATGCAGGAGGTCAGCGGTTCGATTCCGCTTTTCAGCTCCATTGCGGAGTAGCTTAGTTGGTTCAAAGCACTCGATCGATAATCGAGAGACCAGGAGTTCGATTCTCCTCTCCGCAACCAGTTTCAAGTGCCCTTCATCATGCTCGCTTGATGTTAAATGCTCCGAACCGCTTATCCAGACCAGAACTCCCCGGAAACGACCATCGGTGTCAACCCAAAATCCATCCCCGTCAGATTCACATCGCAGGAACCCATTCTCGTGCCTGCGTGCCACCGAAAACGACCTACGATAGATATGCGATGAGCGGACGGGAGATTGTTCACGTGGACATGGACGCGTTTTACGCCTCTGTCGAGCAGCGGGACAACCCGGCTCTGCGGGGCAAGCCGGTTGTCGTGGCATGGCTTGGGAAGCGCTCGGTTGTCTGCGCCGCCTCCTACGAAGCCAGACGCTTTGGGGTACGCTCGGCTATGGCGGCGACGAACGCCGAGCGTCTTTGCCCCGCCCGACTTCATGCGTTACCGAGCAGTCTCGCGTGCCGTGCGCGAAATCTTCCTTCGTCATACGGATCTTATCGAGCCACTGTCGCTCGATGAGGCGTATCTCGATGTCACTGAGAACAAGACCGGCCTTGCCACGGCGACGAAAGTGGCGAGCGTGATCCGGCAACAAATTCGTGAGGAACTTAACCTGACCGCCTCCGCCGGCGCGGCTCCCAACAAATTCCTCGCAAAAATTGCCTCCGATTGGCGCAAGCCGAATGGGCTTTTTGTCATCCAGCCGGCCGAGGTTGAGGACTTCCTGACTCCGCTGCCTGTTGGCCGCATCCCTGGAGTTGGCAAGGTCACGGAAGAGAGGCTCGCCAAGCTTGGAGTGCGCACGGTCGGAGAACTGCGCATTCACCCTTTCGACGCGTTGCAGAGCTTGTTCGGCCGGTATGGACAACGCCTCTACGAACTCGCGCGCGGAATTGATGAGACCCCTGTGGTGCCCAACCGGCCGACAAAATCGGTCTCCGCCGAGGACACGTTTGAGCAGGATGTACGGCTCAGTGAGACGGAACCCATGATCCGGCGTCTCGCGGAAAAAGCATGGCTTGCCTCGCGCAAGGAATCACGAATCGCCCACACCGTGATCTTGAAATTGAAGACGGCCGACTTCCGCGTGTTGACCAGAAGCCACACGCCCCCATCGCCGCCACACACCTGCGAAGAGTTCACGCGGATCGCTCTGTCTCTTCTTGACAGAGTTGGCGTCGATTCAAGGCAAAGATTCCGTCTGGTGGGCGTCGGACTCGGCAACTTCCGTGATCAGGCAGGGGATGCGGAGCCGACGCTCTTCCCCCAATAGATACATATGTTTCTCCATTGCGAGGACGACCAGATTCACTTTGGGTTTCGAAATGCATAGAGCCGGGCAGGCTTTCGGCCGGTGATTTCCATCTCTTTCGAAGCGGTCAACAGACCCATCGAGAGGATCTTCCGGCGAAAGTTCCTCTTGTCCAACAGTCTTCCCAGGATCGCCTCATGAAGCATTTGCAGCTTCGTCAGCGTGAATTTCTTCGGCAACAGCTCGAAGCCGACACTCGTATACTCCAACTTATTTCTGAGCCTGTTCACGGCATAGTCGATGATCTTACCGTGGTCGAATGCGACTGCGGGCAATTCGTCAACAGGAAACCACTCGGCCGCAGCCGCGTCCGAACCCGCAAGCAGCGGAGATTTCCCCGAAGGAACCAGGGCATAGTACGCCACCGTCACAACTCGTCCTCGAGGATCGCGCTTCGGATCGCCAAACGTGTAAAGCTGCTCCAGGTAGAGATTCTCCGTTCCTGTCTCTTCACTCAGCTCGCGAAATGCCGCCGCATCGAGGGTTTCATTGTCGAGCACGAAGCCGCCAGGCAACGCATATTGGCCTTTGAACGGTTGAATACCCCTTTGGATCAGCAGCACCTTCAGCTTCTGGTCGTCGACCGTGAACACGACGATGTCAACGGTGACCTGAATCTCGTGTTGATGAATGCTCTGCTTCGTCATGAAAGCACCAGTCTGGCCTGCTCCTTGGCTCGATGCACCCGTACTACCGCGCCTGAGTTGAACTCTATCGAATCCGCCTCGATTCCGTCACTGAACACACATCCCCCCGACGGCATCGTGGACTCAAGCAGGAGATCCTGGCCATCTGCAATCCATCCTGTCACCAGCCCTGCGCTGGAGTGTTTGCTGATGAACGGCTCTCGCGTCACGAAGAACAGCCGAGGGTCTTCCCACTGCATGTGGATTGGCTGTGGCGCCTTTCCGCCCATTGCTGCGGTGATTCCCTGCGTCATGTTGAAGACTGACGAGATCCAACCGGTGCTGCCCGCTCCTGTCGAGACCAACACGCCACTTGACGATTGGTGCTCGGACTTCCCCTGCAGAGTGATCTTGTAGCGTGCGGAAATATGACTGCTGGCCCCCAGAAATAGATCGTTGAACGCGAGCATGCGTTGGCCATCCTGAAATCGTGCCTCGGCCATCGTCACTTCTCGCATCCGCATCTTCCCGCTAATCAGCGCACCGACTGCTTCCGCCACTTGCCCAGGGAGAAACGGCAGCAGCACTCCGTCAAACCGGTCCGGGTCAGGATTGACTGCAATGATCGGTTGCCCTTTCACATACTTCGCAGTATTCGCAACCAGCCCGTCCTGCCCCAGCGTGACGATCAGATCGTTCTCAGTGAAAAGGACTGTCGGAGCGAGAGAGCGATCCAGAAACTGCACGTTCAGATCGGAGGGCAGCCTCCGTCGCGTCATTTCCATCGCGCGCCGGTAGATTGCGTCTTCTTGCTCGTACTCCCCGAAATTCCTGCCGGCACTCTCGATATAGAACCGAGCTTGTCCAACCGTGTTGAAGCGTTCGACAAGCTCGGCAAGCCGCGTCTTCCGCGTAATCACAAAGACTTTCTCAAACATATTCAGCTCCGCGCTTTTCCGATCAATCCCTGCAGCAGGTCGGGAGAGATATTCAATTCGCCGATCTTCTGTGCATTCCCAGCCATCTCCTGGAGAGCCATCGCAATCATCTGGCGTGCATCGAATCCCCCGGAGGAAATCAACATTAGTTTCTTCCAGTCCACAGTCTCCAGCGCCTTGATGGTTTTATCGAGTGCATAGGCCCGGCTGTCGGCGTCTTTGCGCTCGTTGGCCACTCTCTGATCAACCAGCTGAGAGCGTTGTTCTTCAATCGCGATATCCGCCGACATCTGCGCCTCGCGGATCTGGCGCTTTTTGTCTTCCACTGCGATCTCGGTATTCAACTCGCTTTCCTTGATGCGGCGTTCCTGTTCGACCGCTGCATTTCTGCGTGCATAGATCGCCTCATCGGATTTGCGCTGAAGCGCTTCGCGCGCTTCCGCCTCCAGAGCCTTGGCCATCTCCGGCGTCGGTTTCACTGAGATCACGGCTAGGTCCAGAATCTCTACCCCCAGTCCCGCAATCAATTCGGAGTTCTTCAACGAATCCGCCACCTCCGCTCCTATTGCCGTCGCGCTGGTCAGGACCTCCCGCAGCGCCATCCGTTGCGTAACTGCGCGGGCGGCCACTTGCGCGCTCTTCACCAGCCGTTCCTGTAACTTCTCCGGCCCATCCGCGAGATACTGCCCGTTCCTATCCAGACTGAAGTCGAGCAGCCCCGCCACCTTCTTTGGATCAGCGACACGGTAGGTAAGCTGGCCTTGCACCGTCACCGCCTGGAAGTCCGCGGTGCTCTCTTGAAACGCGAAGGGAGCATCCGTGCTGCCGAGTGGAACAGACACGATCGTTGCGCTGGGGGAGTAGTAGAAGAACGACAGCCCCGGCCCCTCATGCCGGATCATGCCCTGGTGGTAGTGCAGTGCGTAGTGTGTTGCTGGGATTTTCACGTAGGAGAGAAGCATCTTGTCACCTCTTTAGTGTCTTACTGACACTATAATGGTGTCTAATTGACACTTTGTCAAGAGAAATCTTTCAGTGCGACCGACAGAGCCCCTTGAGACAGTTCGTCAATATCTACAACTGCCTCTTAATGAATATTCAAGTGATGCAAGAAGTTTTCTCTTCGGAGACGGATTCAACTTCATGATGTAACAACAGTTACCGAAATTAAAGTCCCAGTTATCCTAAACGCGGGTCGTGTTGATAGGGTGAGCTATCGCGTAAGGTATTCCCTAAGGCAGTGTGATGGCTCTAAGTTTGGAGAAAGTGGAAGCTCTGGCACCGGACCAGTCCTCACTGGATGCGGCGCGGAAGCTGCTTAAGCCGAGCAGCTGGCCAGCAGTTGCGTCGAACGGCGCGGGAATCATCTGGGGTGAGTGCCAAGGTTCGGGAGCCACACCGTATAGAGTGGTGGTTTCAGAGACCGATGCGGGCAACAAGTGCACCTGTCCAAGCCGCAAGTTCCCATGCAAACATTCGCTCGCGCTGATGTGGATGCGGGCTGAAGGGAAGCAGGCGTTCATTGCTGCACCCGTCCCTGCGCGGGTGAGCGACTGGCTATCCCGCCGACGAGGTTCGGGCACGGGGGACGATTCAAAAGAAGGCAACGCGAAAGCTTCCATTGCTGCAACATCTGCGAGTTCGTCGCAGGTGGAAACCGATCCGAAAGCTGAGGCGCGAGCAGCGGCAGCGCGGGAACGAAATCGCCAGGAGCGCGAAGCTTCCATTTTGAATGGCCTTGACGATCTGGATGTTTGGATATCGGACCAGGTAGATCGAGGGCTGGCGGGTTTTGCGGCGCAATCCACCCAGGTATGCCGGCAGATTGCGCAGCGCATGGTCGATGCAAAGGCTTCCGGGCTGGCGACTCGCCTGGAGAGCCTGCCCGCGCGCTTGTTTAGCCTGCCTGAATCGGCCAGACCGGCTGCCGCGCTGGAGGAACTGGGACTGATTCATCTCATGGCGGAGGCATACCGGCGACAGGAAACCCTCCCTGCTGGACTCAAGGCGGATGTCCGGCAGACGATAGGCTGGTCAGTGACTCGCGAAGCTCTGCTGGCGGACGCGAGCGCCATCCGGGTGCGAGGTACATGGCGCGTGGTGGCGGCGCTCGGCGAGGTGCAACCGGATCGGCTACGGCGCCTCGAAACATGGCTGTGGCTTGAACGGCTCCCGGAAGGAGTTGAGAACGCCCTGCGGTTTGCTGTTCTTATCGATTTTTTCCCGGTGGCAACCGGAGCCGCTTCGGGCGGGTACAGTGTGGGGGATCGAATTGAGGCCGAGCTGGTTTTCTATCCATCGGCGATGCCGTTGCGGGCACAAATATTGCAATCCCTGAGCGGAGCGCAGGCCAGCGACGCGCCATTGGATCTGCCTGAACAGAGTCTCGATGACGCGTACAAATCCTACGAGCGGGCATTGGGCATTCAGCCGTGGCTTGGCGCCTGGCCATTCAGCATTCGAGGTGCATGCGTGCGGCGACATGAGTCTCAGATCTATCTTTGCGACAGCGGCGAAGCAACAGCGGCCGTAGCTCTCCCGTTGCGGCCCGCTCAGTTTTCCGATGCCAGCCCGCTGCTCAGTCTTGCCAAGCTCGATGCGGTGGGACTGTGGGATGGCTATCGCTTTACTCTTTGCTGGGCCGAGACGGAGCTTGGGCGCTGGGTGAACGCATGAATGCAAAAACGCTGAGAGTTCAAGCCTATCCCGCGCTGCTCGCAGGCACCGGCCGCCAGCCGCTTGCCTTTCGATGCGATCTTGCCGAGTTGGCGCAGGAGGATGCATCCCGAGCCACGCTTATTGCTCTGAGCCTGACCGGACAGGCACTGCGCTTCGAACATCCTGTCGCTCCGCCTAACTTCGCTGTCGAGCCGGTTGTTCATGACCAGAGGCCCATCATGGCCGATCGCATGCGCAGGCCCTTGCTCCGGCTTCTCAACAACAGAAGAGCCTCAGATGACCTGGCGCTGGCATTGGCATGGGCATTCGGCAAATCGAGAGTTAGGCCGCATCCCTTCGACCTGCCAAAAATGGATGCGTTCGTTCGCGCTAATTCCGAGCATCTCGGCCTGACCGCTCAGCAATGGGCTCAACAGCGGGACGATTCTCATCCCGCGCCGCAAGGCTACTTCGACGCCGAAGAGATGGATGAGACTACGTGGACCAGGGGCACTCCGGGGCTGCGCGCGCGCTTCATCGCCGAGAGGCGCAAGCACGATGCAGATGCGGCCCGGGCCCTGGTAGAAGCGGTCTGGGCCCAGGAGAACGCCGATACCCGTGTGCGCCTTCTGATGGCGTTGGAAACCGGTCTGCACGATGGCGACCAGCCTTTTCTCGAAAGCATTGGCAAGGATCGTGCTCCACGGGTGCGCGCTCTCGCGCAGAGATTTCTTGCACGGCTGACAGGCAAGCGCGGCGAGCATCCGGCATTGGCCGCGTGCGTAGAAAGGATTCAAAGATCCACGACGGGCCTCCTGAAGAAGCGCGCAGCGCTGGCGCTCGAGCTCCCCGCAACTGTGAAGGAGCATGAAGCGAAAGCGTGGATACGCGAAGCTTTTGCGGAGGTTAGCTTCGAAGAACTTGCGCGTGCTCTTCAGCTGACAGAGGCACAGGTAATCGAAGCAGCCGAGAAGGATGCGAATCTGTCGCTTGCACTCGCCCTGATGGCCGTGCAAGACCGCCGCTTCGATTTGCTCGAACAACTCACCAGAAGTCAGATCTCTGACGCATGGGAGCAACTGGGCCAATGCGGTCCGTTCGATGTCAGCGTGATGACTGCTGAAGAGCGTTCGAAACTGGCCTCAATTCTAATTGCGCCATATGGTGGGAAACCGCCCGCATCGCTGCCGGCCTGGGGTTGGTTGCACCACGTTCTCGAAGGACCTGCGCCACCGCAGCTCATCGAATCGGTGCTTCCCTCACTTCGCTGGCTCACTCAGGTTTTGGAAGAAAACAAACTCGGCACCGAATGGATGGAAATTCTCGCCGCCCTGTGCCAATCTACCCATCGCGGGCGCTTGCGTGTGTTGATGGCAAATATTGATCCTGCCCTGACTCAAACCGCACTGCCGCTGCTCGACATTCTGGATTCACTGGAGAAAACTGGACATCATGAGCAACGAAAGACTTCGTCAGAGTGCTGAAGAGATTTATTCCGAAGAGTTGAAGGCTCTTTCCCTTCGAGATGAGCGTCCAAGACCAGAGGGATGGAAACTTTCTCCGCAGGCCGTGGTGACATACATTCTCGGCGGCAAAGCTGCGGACGGAACTCCGATCGCCGCAAAGTATGTAGGCAAGCGGAAACTGATTGAAACCGCGGTTGCCACTTTGGCCACAGATCGCGCGCTGCTGCTGCTGGGCTTGCCCGGCACTGCGAAATCCTGGGTGTCGGAACACCTGGCGGCAGCAATCTCCGGCTCATCGCAAAGGCTGATCCAATGCACCGCGGGAACCGATGAAAACCAGATTCGCTATGGCTGGAATTATGCGCTGCTGCTGGCCAAAGGGCCTTCAAGGGAAGCACTGGTGAAGACGCCTCTGACGCGCGCGATGGAAGAAGGAACGCTGGTGCGCTTTGAAGAGCTGACCCGGATGGGCTCGGATTTGCAGGACACGCTAATCACAGTTCTATCTGAAAAGACGCTTCCGATTCCCGAGCTCGACACAGCGATTGAAGCGCGGCGCGGATTCAACGTGATTGCGACAGCGAACAATCGCGACAAGGGAGTCAACGACTTGTCCTCCGCGCTCAAGCGGCGATTCAACGTGGTGGTGCTCCCCTCTCCGGCGACGCTGGAAGAAGAAACGGGAATTGTGTTGAAGCGTGTGCGCGAGATTGGAACCAATCTCAGCCTGCCGCCCATTCGCCCCGCCGATCAGGAGTTAGTCCGAATTGTCACTCTCTTTCGAGAGTTGCGTGAAGGAAAGACACTGAACGGTAAAACAAAACTGAAAACATCGACGGGATCGCTCTCGACTGCTGAAGCAATTTCGGTAGGAGTGAGCGCGTGGGCATCGGCGGCTCACTTCGGCGACGGCGAAATGGATGCGCAAAGCATGGCCAGCAACCTTGTTGGCGCGGTAGTGAAAGATCCGGTGCAGGATACGATTGCTCTGCAGGAGTATCTCGAAACTGTAGTGCGGACGCGCGACGGCTGGAGCGACCTCTACAGCGCAATTCGAGAGGTCCTCTAGTCCGCGATGAACGAACGTCTGCATCTGCTGGGCATCAGGCACCACGGGCCGGGTTCCGCCGCGCTGTTGCGTCAGGCGCTCGACGCGCTGGACCCTGCCTGCATCCTGGTTGAAGGCCCTCCCGAAGCGGACCCTCTGATTCCCTTTGTTGCGGAGCCGGGCATGAAGCCGCCAATTGCGCTGCTCATCTATGCGAGTGACGATCCTAGTGCTGCATCGTTTTTCCCGTTTGCAGAGTTCTCTCCGGAATGGCAGGCTCTTCGCTGGGCGCTCGATCGCCAGCGCCCTGTACGTTTCATTGACTGGCCCGCCGCTGTTTCCCTTGCCTTCTCAAAATTGGAAGAGGGTGAGCCGCAAAGCGAAGTCCGATCCTCGGACCCGCTGGACCTGCTGGCAGAAGCCGCGGGTTACGAGGATGGCGAAGCTTTCTGGAATTCACTGATCGAGCAATCAGGAGGGCAGTCAGCGACGCAGTCGGGGCATGCTGGAGAGCACGCGCTCTCAGTGTTTGCTGCGATTGAAGCGGCCATGACCGCCTCGCGCGCATATGAGTACGAGGCAGAAGCTCTGGCCGATCGAGAGAAGGCCCGCCACGAGCGCCGAGAAGCTTATATGCGCATCCAGATTCGGCAGGCGCTCAAGGAATACGAAGGAGCAATCGCGGTGGTATGCGGAGCGTGGCATCTGAGTGCGCTGCGTGCGCCGGCCAAGACTGCGGACGACAAAGCTCTGATCAATAGCCTGCCGAAAGACCTTCCCAAAATCAAAGTGGAAGCTACATGGGTTCCGTGGACCGATAGCCGTTTGAGTTATCGTTCAGGCTACGGTGCAGGCGTTTTGTCTCCCGGTTGGTATCGCCATCTGTGGTCGCTCTATGGTGAAGATGAGGCACCAACCGCCGAGCAGTTCGCTTCCCTTTGGCAGGCGAAGACCGCATCCATGCTGCGCAAAGAAGGATATCCGGCGCCCACAGCTTCTGCAATTGAAGCTGCACGGCTGGCGCTCGGACTCTCTGCACTGCGCGGCGTGCAAGTTCCTGGACTTGCCGAAATGCGAGAGGCGTCTCTAGCCACCCTTTGTTACGGAGACGAAGTCGCGTTGGGGCTGATCGAGCGCAAGCTCTTCATCGGCGAGCGTGTGGGCGAGATCGACGAGCGCGTTCCGCAAATGCCGCTGGCCCGCGATCTTGCCCAGTGGCAGAAGAAGACTCGGCTCAAGCCGGAAGATTCGGAGCAGGAGGTCCGCGTTGATTTGCGCACAGATGCCGGCCTGCTGAAGTCGACTCTCCTTCATCGATTGAACTTGATTCAAGTGCCGTGGGGAAAGTTGCTCGAGGCTGAAGCCGGGCGCGGAACGTTTCGCGAGGTGTGGATGCTTCGCTGGGTTCCTGAGCTTTCTGTCGCGCTGGCCGAAGCGCTTATTCACGGCGTCACCATCGAACAGGCAGCAGGCAACCGCACGCTGGAACGTGCCAAGGCTTCGAATTCAGTCACCGAACTGGCTGAGCTGATCCGCGCCGCCCTTGTTGCCGATCTCCCCGATGCCGCCACAAGCTGCATCGAACGTTTGCAGGAAGCAGCCATTCACGCAAGCGACATCACTGACCTCATGTCTGCCATAGCTCCCCTGGTCAGGGTCCTTCGTTACGGCAACGCACGCAAAATGCCTGAAGATGCATTGCGCGCGCTGGTCTTAGCGATGAGCGCAGAGGTGAATGCCGGCGTCCGCGTAGGTTCGCACAGCCTGGACCAGGATGCTGCCACTGCTCGTGTGCAAGCCATGCGCGCCTACGATGAAGCTCTCGGAATATTCGCCGACGCATCGCTTTCAGAGAACTGGCGGCGGCAGCTTGGTCTCATGGTCGAAGACGATCAGGTTGCAGCTTCCGTAGCCGGCCTCAGCTTGAGGCGACTGCATGATCTGCTCGTCTGGGATTTGCCTGCTGTTGCCGCGGCGTTTTCGCGCCACACCAGCGGTCAGGAGCTGCAAAAGGCCGGAGCATTTCTGGAAAACTTTCTCAGCGGGGGCTCGGAAGTTGTCCTCCAGGATCAGCCCCTTCTGCAACTGATTGACGCGTGGCTCTGCGAGCTCAATGAGCAGGACTTTGTGGAGGCTCTGCCACTGTTGCGGCGCAGCTTTGCCGGGTTCGATGGAGTAGCGCGGCGCAGACTGATCGAAACCATTGACAAGGGTCCGATGGTGGACTCCGGCGTCAAATCGATGCCAGACATGGAGCACGACGGCGCCTTCGCTGAAGCGCTCCCACTTCTGTATCGGATACTTGGGATTGGAGGTCAATCGTGAGCCGCAATGAGCGTATGCGCCGCTGGCAATTGGCCCTCGGCGGAGACGATCAGTCCTCCCTGAGCGAACGGGACCAGCGGTTGAGCCTCGCACTCTCGGCTCTTTATAACGCCCCGTCGCAGGGCAAGGGACGTGGCAGCCTGGGCGCTTCGTCGCCGCGTGTGGCTCGCTGGCTTGGAGACATTCGCGAGTTCTTCCCAACTCCAGTGGTGCAGATCATTCAGCGCGATGCGTTCGAGCGATTGAACATGAAGTCGCTCATGCTGGAGCCCGAGTTTCTGTCGACGCTGGAAGCTGACGTGCACCTGGTGGCCGATCTCATGTCTCTGCGCTCCGCCATTCCGGAGAAGACAAAAGAGACCGCGCGCCAGGTAGTCCGCAAAGTTGTTCAGGCTCTGATGGCACGACTGGAATCGAGAACGATCGAGCTCTTGCGTGGCGCATTGAACCGTTCGCAGCGCACGCGTCGACCGAGGTCCGCAGACATCGACTGGGGCCGCACCATTGGTGCGAACTTACGCCACTATCAGGCCGAGCATAAAAGCATTGTTCCGGAAACACTGATCGGCCATTCACGTAAATCGAAGACGCAGGCCAATCTCGATCACGTCGTTCTCTGCATCGATCAGTCCGTATCGATGGCATCCTCGGTGGTATACGCTTCCATCTTTGCTGCCGTAATGGCATCCATTCCGGGCATCGGCACAAAGCTCATCTGCTTTGATACAGCGATCCTCGATCTCACCGACCAACTCAGCGATCCTGTTGAAGTTTTGTTCGGAGTGCAACTCGGCGGAGGTACGGATATCAATTCGGCGCTGGCCTACTGCGAGCAGAAAATTGAACAGCCTTCCAAGACTCATCTCGTGTTGATCACAGACCTCTACGAAGGCGGCGATGCTCAGTCCATGCTGGCCCGAGTTGCAGCCATGAAGCAGAGCGGCGTCAACGTGATCGTTCTGCTGGCTCTGTCGGACGATGGCCACCCCGGCTACAACTCCGATCATGCCGAGAAAATTGCCGCCATGAATTGCCCGGTGTTTGCCTGCACCCCGGACCAGTTTCCCGACCTGATGGCAATAGCGCTCACTCGGCAGGACATCCACCAATGGGCTGCGGCACAGGACATCGCGCTTGTTCGTGGAACCTGAAGTCAGTTCGCGCTCTTCCCGCAGATCATGTGTTTCAGAGTCTGGGGTCAACGGGCTCGCTTTCGAGTGCCAGTACTCCGAAAAACACACTCGTGTGCTCGCCGCAATTGTTCGCGG
>Ga0302320_10022098_pt1 | contig 12587 bp, 9 predicted proteins | sample Bog_T0_3_FD_202130 | JGI IMG/M metagenome (GOLD analysis project Ga0302320, IMG submission 202130) | Peat permafrost microbial communities from Stordalen Mire near Abisko, Sweden - Bog_T0_3 | ecosystem: Environmental > Terrestrial > Soil > Wetlands > Peat | place: Sweden: Abisko, Stordalen Mire...
GTCCTCGCTGCCTTTGCGCCAGAGGAAAGAGCCGTTGCCGACCTCGTGGGCGTAATCCATGCGCAACACCCAATCGCCGTATTCGACTTGAAAGGCGAGGTCGGGGTCACCGGCCATGATTTCGCGCTGCGCGGGGGTAAATTCGAGAAGCCGCCAGCGACCGGCCGTGCCGGCGACGATGGGGGCGGTGAGACGGTCGAGCATGTCGGACCATTCATCCGCCTCACGTTGTGTCGCCTTGAATTCGGGGGTGGCGAGATAGGCTTCGATTTCGGGGGGAAGGGTGCATTCCATAAAATCAGGTGGTCAGCAGTTCCGCTTCGAGGATGGCGCGGCCTTTTTCAACGGCGTCGCGGTCCACAAAAGCAATGGCGGAGTCAAGCCTCTGCATCACTTGCAAGCGGGCGCTTTTTTGCTCGGGGGTTTCGGATTCAGTTTCGGTGATGAGCCGGATGTCGAGGACGCCTGGTCGGACGATGGTGACTTTGGCGAACGAGCCGGCGGGGAAGCCGCAGCGTTTGAGCCACTGGCCCTTGAGCCGGATTTGGCTGGCGAGCCTGGTGGGCAGCACGCTGGCTTGGAAGGCGTCGCCGAATTCTTCGACGGTCAAGAGTCGGGTGTTGGTCATAAATCAAACTTTGGGGCGCATCAGGTCGGCGATGTTGATTGTTGGGGTTTCGACTGGGGTTAAAGTCGTGGAGACCAAATTGAAGCCGGTGGGGCGAATGCCGGAGTCGGGCGGGTTGGCTTCGTAAAATTCTGCGCGGCCCTGGCTGTTCGCATACTCGCGTTGCAGCACCTCGCGCTCGGCATCGGCGTCATCCTGGCTTTGCAGTTCGGCTTCGGCGGCTTCGGCAAACAGCCGTCCGTCTGGCAGTGGCGACGTGCCAGCCGTTTCCTCTTCCACGGTGGGAGAGTAGCGAATGAACTTGCGCTCCGGCCTTCGCTCGGAAGCTTCGGCCGGCAGGCGGGAGGTGGGAATGGACGGTGGCGCAACCACGCGCGAGGGCGCGCCGGGCGCGGTAAACGGGGCGTCCGCCGCGGCACGCGAGGCGCGTGCGCTCCCCCCGTTAAAATTCTCACAGAAAGTTTTGGCCCAAGCGATGGTTTCGGGGGTCTGGTGGGCGTACCAGCATTTGGTTTTGCCGGTGTAGCGCCATGCGCGGTCGCCGCGCAAGGGCGCAAGCGCGGCATCGTCGGGGCGGCGGGTGAAGTGGATCTCCACGCCGCGCATTCTCTCGTTCAGGCACCAAGCGGCGGTAACTGCGTTACGGCCACTATTTCCCCCGGGGTCGTCGTGGCGGCCGTTGCTGAAAGCGGATTCCATGACGGGAGCGCCGTAATGCTTGTGCGGCCAGAGCTGGAGCCCCGAAAGCTTTCGGGGCGCAGCGTTGGCAAATTGGATCTCCCAACTGACTGCGTCAGGGCCACTGGCTGCGCTAGGGCACAGTAGGTTTTGCGGACGGTGATGTGTTCCTTGAGCGCGGGCGGTGTTGGAAAGTAGGAGCTTTGCAAATAATTGCCGTGGCCGCCGCCGTACTTCTCGGATTTCCACATCCAGTCAAGGCTGTGGAGTTCGGGGCAGGCGGTGAGCGCCTTGCGAGCAAGGTTCTCGGTCTGCGCCTGCTTCTTGACGAGCAGGACGAGGAAAGCGGGACAGCCGGTCGGCGCGTGGTAGTCGAAGTGGTCCACTTGCGGGGCGCTGTCGTTGAACTTCAGGGACAAAGTGACGGCCATCGAACCCTCGGGGACGGTGATCTGGTTGGCTCCCGGGCGGCCGTAGGCGGCGATGAACGCGGCGCTGACTGCGTCAGGGCCATTGTCGGCGGACGTGCTGGCGGGCGCTGTGGCGGCGACTGGGGGCGGTGGCTCGGTGATCCGTTTGAAGGCATGAGGATTAAAACGCATAAAATTTGGGGTGTGGGCGGCGATTGTGCCGCGACACGAAAAAAGCCCGCCGGCTTGGGGCCAGCGGCCTGGTTTGGGAGGTGGGTGGTTAGCAGGCCATGTAGCGACGATGAGTTTTGAGAAAATCCTTGACAGAAATTCGCAAGTGCGCTTTCATAAACGCATGGTAGCAATCGGGCGGCAAAAGGTATCTGTGCAAGACGTCTTGCACGGTCTGGTGTTCAGTCACTGTTAGCCCACCACACGTGGAGGGCATGGTAGTCATCATGGTCAATCGCGAGGAGTTTTGGCTTGCTCATTATGTCGCGTTCATGATACAATTATCTCGGGTCTGGGGTCGTTAGAGCTTATGTCAATAATCCCTTTGTTCCTCAAACTACGGAGGCTCGCGCTCGACGGTTTGCGTGAGATTGCCGTCCCAAAGAAGCGGCTCCTTGGCATTGCACTGACGACTTTCACGGTCGTCAATCACGTCTCAGCCCAAGTGGTAGGAACAACCTGGACGCCACGTGATAGCGCACGTCGTTGGTTTTCCATCGCATCCTCGGCGGACGGAGCCAAACTCGTCGCGGGGGTTGATGGCGATCAAATTTACACCTCAACCAATTCCGGTGCGACGTGGACACCGCACGACAGCATCCGGCGCTGGCTGTCGGTTGCCTCTTCGGCGGATGGAACCAAACTCGTCGCGGGCGCCTATAACGATCAAATCTACACTTCAAGCGATTCGGGCGTGACCTGGACGCCGCGGGACAGCAGCCGATGGTGGTATTCCGTGGGGTCCTCGGCGGATGGAACCAAACTCGTCGCATGCGTTTATGGTGGTTTCATTTACACCTCTGCGGACTCGGGTGTGACGTGGGTGGTGAGCAACTTCCTCAGAGAGGACTGGGAATTGGTTGCCTCCTCATCGGATGGAGTCAATCTCGTCGCGGCGATTTTTGGAGGACAAGTATACACCTCCGGTGATTCGGGCGCGACGTGGACACCCCATAACCCCTTCGCGTCCTTGCGGCGCATTGCTTCCTCGGCGGATGGAACGAAACTTGTCGGTGTGGTCGGCAACGGTCAGATATACACTTCCACTAACTCGGGTGCGAGGTGGACGGCGCGCGACAGTACCCGAAACTGGTTTTCCGTGGCGTCCTCGGCAGATGGAACCAGACTCGTCGCAGGGGTCAATGGCGGTCAGCTATACACCTCCGCTGATTCGGGTGTGACGTGGAAGGCGATTGAAAGTAGCCGAGCTTGGTATTCCGTTGCTTCTTCGGCGGATGGAACCAAGCTTGCCGCGGTAGATAATTCCGGCAGTGGTTCAGGAGGGCAAATTTACACCTCGGTCCCCGCTTTCGCCCTATCGTCTATCGGCAACAGTGTGAAGATTTCGTGGGCGTTTCCTTCGACCAACTGGATGCTGCAACAAAATTCCGATTTGACGACGACGAATTGGTCGGCGAGCGGTGGTATTTCCAACGACGGGACGAATAATTTCCTCAACCTCACTTTGCCGACCGGGAATTTATTTTTTCGTTTGTGGCAGCAGTAATAAAATTAAAGCAAAATGAACGTCAGGACAGGAGGCTGGAATGCGGTCCTCGATGCTGCCTCGCTAACGCTTTTCTTTGGGTCCTTGAGTAGTGGCGTAAAGAAAGGAGCGGGGGCTTCGTGAGTGTTCCAGGCTGTTCTGACGTGTTAGCCAGCGGCGATCACCGCCGAAACGGTCAGGGCACGTTTCTATAGCCCTAACGTGCCCTACGGCATGGAGCCGACACAGGATTGTCCTTGTCCGGTCGGTAACGGCTTGGCTGCTGACGAAATTATTTGGCCGGGGTCTTGGTGTTGTGCTTGGAGTGGAGCAGCAACGTGACCAGGCCGGTGTTCTCCTTCAAATCGCGGGTGGCAAAGGTGTCGTGGCCGGTCGTGAAGCCGACCAGGCTCTGCTGCCACGAGGTGGCCTTGTTGCCGCTTACAAAAGCTGTCGCAGAGCATGTTGTGACGCTTGAGATGTCGCACCTACGGAGCTGAGGTTGGTTTTATTCTTGTTTCTAAAACTATTTCACGCCTACGGCGCTGGTGTTAAGTAAGCGCCATTCCCCCTTCAGGGGCTTGAATTTGTTGGGCGTTGGTCCCAAGGCGCCGCACACGGCTGTCCTGTTATGGCGCCTTCAGCGTCGCAATGAGATGGGCCATTCCCATTAGAGTCGTCGATTTAAGAACTCCCCGGCATTGCGTTGATCCCTGCACGCTGCCAAAATCTCCCGATAATTTGACACCAGCACCGCAACAACCAGCCAACGCCCCCGAATGCCATCCGTCATGCGGTATTGGGACTTCGGCATTCATTCGTCATTCGTCATTCGCCCGCCCTCCCGTAACGCCGTGGAGGAGGGCCCTTCGTCATTTTCCAAATGCCCTATTGGCGTGTGCGTGCCTGGTTTTTTCGGGCTGCCGCCCAGCTCCGGAGCTTGAGAATGGCTACGTGGGCTCGGCCAGTTGCCGTGAATGCCACGCCGACGCCTACGACCTGTGGACCAAATCCCACCATGGTTTGGCGGAACGACTCCTGCGACCGGAACTGGACCAGGCTGCTTTCACCCCCTCCCGCGCGTTTCCACATGGTTCGCAGACGACCAGCGTTGCGGCCACCAACGGAAATGACTTCATCACCAGCATTGGATTGTCGGGCCGGCCGGAAACGCACCAGGCCGAGCGCGTGTTGGGCAGCGATCCGTTGCGCCAGTTTCTCGTGGCCGCGCCCGGCGGACGCTGGCAGACCATGGAGGCGTCGTATGATCCGCGCCGCAACGAATGGTTCAATGTGTTCGGCAATGAGGACCGGCAGCCGGGCGAATGGGGGCACTGGACGGGCCGCGGCATGAACTGGAACAGCATGTGCGCCGCCTGCCACAACACGCGTTTGCAAAAGCATTACGATGCGTCCACCGACTCGTACCATACCACCATGGCGGAAATGAGCGTCAGTTGTGAAGCCTGTCATGGCCCGCTGAAGGCACACGTGGACTGGCAGCGGCAAAATCGCGACCGAGGCTTGGCCGACCCGACCCTGCCCAAGCAGACGCCCGCGCAGATCATGGACACCTGCGCCTCCTGTCATGCCCGCCGCGCGGATCTCACGGGCGACTTCAAGCCAGGCGATGCGTTCTTTGATCATTACGACCTTACGATGGTGGATCACAGCGACCTGTTTTATCCCGACGGCCAGATTCACGATGAAGATTATGAATTCACCGCGTTTCTCGGCAGCAAGATGCACCAAGCGGGCGTGACTTGCCTGGATTGCCACCCGCGCTCGTTGCACATGCCCCGCCCGCAGGGCAATGGCGTGTGCCTGCGCTGTCACGCCACTGGCGAGCTCCATGCTGCTATAATTCAGCCGGAGGCGCACTCACATCATCGAGCGGGCGGCCAGGGCGATGAGTGCATTGGCTGCCACATGCCCGTGACGGTGTATATGCAGCGGCATCCCCGCCACGACCATGGTTTCACCATCCCCGATCCATTGCTGACGCAAAAGGCCGGCATTCCGAACGCCTGCAACCGTTGCCACACGGACAAAGACACCGAGTGGTCTCTGGCCGCCGTGGAGAAATGGTATGGCCAAACAATGGAACGTCCTTCTCGCCAGCGCGCCGGATGGATTGCCTTGGCGCGACAGGGCGATGTGACGGCGCGTGGCCCGCTGCTGGCCATTTTGAACGACGAAACCAATGCCTACTGGCAGGCGGTGGCGGCGGGTCTGCTGGATCAATGGGTGGGCGACCCGGCGGTGAACGAAGGCCTCGGCAAATCTCTGTCGCATCCGAACCCGCTGGTGCGTGCCACCGCGGTTCGCTCGCTGGAACCGCTGGCGGAATCGCCCGCCTCAACCGTGGCCGGCGAAATTCGCCCATTGCTCGCCGACCCGTCGCGCAGTGTGCGCATCAATGCCGCGTGGGCCTTGCGCGCTGAACTCGACACCAATTCACTGGCGGGCCGCGAGCTGCTGCATTATCTCGAATTCAATGCCGACCAGCCCTCCGGCCAGATGCAGGAGGGGGCTTCTTATTTTTCCCGGGGCGAACTCCCGGCGGCGCTGGAACATTTTCAAACGGCCGTTTCCTGGGACACCAATTCCGCGCCGCTCCGCCATGAATATGCCATCGCGTTGAGCGCCGCCAATCGCCATGCGGAAGCGATTGCGCAATTGGAGGCGGCCTGCCGGCTGGCGCCGCGGGAGGCGTCTTATTGCTACGAGCTTGGCTTGGCGTGGAACGAGGCGGGCAATTTGCCGAAGGCGATCGAACTGCTCGAAGCGTCGGTGAAGCTGGATCCCGCCAACAACCGCGCGTGGTACAACCTGGGTTTGGCGCGGAACGCCGCCGGGCAAATCGAGCCGGCGCTGGACGCGCTGAATCGCGCGCAGACCGTGGCTCCGAATGATGCCCGGATTCCGTACGCCAGCGCGACCATTCTGGCGCGGGCGAGCCGGCTGGCGGAGGCCAGAGCCGCGGCGCAGCGGGCCTTGACCTTGCAGCCCGATTTTACGGAGGCGGCCCGCTTGCTGCAGTCTTTGGAGCGGTGAATTATAAATCGCCGCTGAACCACCGGATGGTTTCGTGCAATCCGGCGGCGAAGCTGCTGGACGGCTGGAATCCGGCGGCGCGCAGTTTTTCGATGGACGCCAGCGAGTGCCTCACATCTCCGGCACGCGGCGTGGCATATTTGATCTCGGAGCGCGAGCCGGTCAGCTCGCAGATCGTCCGCGCCAGCTCGTTGATCGTGATGCGTTGTCCGTAGGCGACATTGAACACTCCGGTGGCCGATGATTGCGTGGCGAAAAAGACGTTCGCGGCCACGATGTCTTTCACATAAATGAAATCGCGCGTTTGTTCGCCGTCGCCATGAATGGTAATGGGCTCCTGCTTCAGCGCCCGTTCAATGAAGATGGGCACGGCCGCCGCGTACTGGCTCTTTGGATCCTGCCGGGGGCCGAAGACATTGAAATAACGCAGGCATGCCGTCGGCAGCCGGCCTTCGCGCGCGAACAGGTCGCAGTAATACTCGCCGTCGAGCTTGGTGATGGCGTAGGGACTTTTCGGTTCGGGGGACATGGTTTCCAGCTTGGGCGTGACCGGATTGTCCCCGTAAATCGCGGCGGAAGTGCTGAACACCAGCTTTTTCACCCCGGCGCGGGCGGCTTCCTCCAGCACCACCAGCGTGCCCGTGGTGTTCAGCTCGTTGCACTCGACTGGTTTCTGCATGGACTCCGGCACGCTGATCATCGCGGCCAGATGAAACACCTGGTCCACCCCGGATACCGCCCGCCGCACCAGTTCACGGTCGAGGATCGAACCTTCCAGGAACTCATGTTTCAGCCCGGCCAGATTGCGCTTGAAGCCGGAACGCAGATTGTCCAGGACGCGCACCTCGGCGTGGCCTTGAAAATGTTCGACGATGTGGCTGCCGATGAAACCCGCGCCGCCGGTGACCAGAATCCTCATATGAATTGCAGGGTTCCCCATTCCGTAAGCCGGTGAAAATCCGGTTGGGAAAGGGCGGAGGTGGAGGAGATCACCGGCTCGGAATGGCCGCGAGTGTAATCATAACGGCAGAAGGAAAAATGCCAGCGCCAGCCGGGCAGGGGACCCGAGCTGTCCCGGATTGACGCCGTCGGAATTTCCACCAGCGCCTGCCAGCAACGGGTTTCCGGGCGGACCCAGGTCCAGGATTTGAATGCGATATCGTGAACCACTGCGTCGGCAATGGAATTGGTTTTGCGGGCCTGGGCCACCGCGTCCGTGCTGGCGTAGCGCAGTTGCAGCCGCTGGTTGTTCGGCGCGACCTGCAATTCGGAGTACGCCGGCTGGTCTGCCGGCCGCAGGAAAATCTCCAGTGCGTCCCCCAGCTCCCACAGCCGTTCGTTCGGCTGGAGGGCGCGGGTGAAAATATCGGCATCCTCCAATTCGGCAAACACGAGCAACGTGTCCTCCTGCCAGCCCGTCCAAACCGTTCCCGGGGCAAAGTTCTTCTCGAGTTCAGTTCGCCAGGATTGCCGCAGGGCGCAAGCCGGCGCGGAGGCAAAGGCCTGCCGAACGGCCTTTAAATCCGCCGCCGCAAACGGCGGCAGTTTCGGACAATTAATGTCGGGCGATTTCATTTTACAGATTATGGGCCAAAGACCAGGTTTATACCAGCATGGGGTATCGCCCCAGGGTGAAAAAAATTCAAAAGCGCCATCGGTGCGATTCACGCGCGGTGGCGGCCACGAACGTTGAATGATGGGACGGCTGACGGCGAATTGATGGAACGGGCTGTCAGCCCTTGCCGGGGTTGGGTTCCGCTTCCTGGGGCGCTGCGCCAGGCTGGTATGGAGCGCGCCTTTGGCGCTTTATCACCCTCGCGGCATGAGACGCATGGAGGCTCGTAAATCGAATATCGTATATTGTAAACTCCGTCAGGCCCACGCACAAAGCCGGTTCACATAATTGGCCGAACCGTCCCGCAGCCAGCCATCCAACTGCGCCTGGTCCTTGAGTTGCTGGCCGCGCAAACGTGGCACGACGGCGAACCGGGTCTTCACTTCCGGCAGCGCTGTCATGTCCACCCATAGTTTCTCGAACTGGCTCACGGGGAACACGTCTTCCTGGCCATGGCCCCAGCGTTTTTTTACGTCCTTGATGGTGATGTAAGTAGGCATCCGCGCCGCCACGCTGCGCACCGCGGCGGCCACGCGCTCAGCATCGCCCAGGTCGGCGCGGCTCAGGCCGAAAACGGCCAGCAGCTTGTCAATGTGGATCCAGCACGTGTTGGAATTATAGTAGCGCAACTGGAATTCCTCCTCCTCGCGCGGCATGGCGAGTCCTTCCACCAGCCGGACCTGCCCGTTCACCCGGGCCAGACCCCCGCCGCGATCCTCCAGCCGGCGCGTGATGACCTCGAAGGTCATGCAGGCGTCCTCCGCCAGATGCAACCCGAACATTGCGGGGTCCGCGTCCGCGCCGAGAGTGTCAATGTTATGGAGCATCAGGTGCCGCAATTGCGGGCGCTCGGCCAGCAGCCGCGCCAGCACACCGTTGCGGAGCAGGTTGGGCACCTCGAACCAATGCCCAACCGGGTGCAGGCATTGGCCGGGCAGATTGTCCGTGTAATCGCTGCCTTCTCCCGCCATCCGCGCCCAGTTGAGCAGCGCCGCGCGCAAACTTTCACGCACCTTCTGTTGCTGCTCCTCGAGCCGCTGTTGTGGCATTTCCTCCCATAGAAACCGCAGATCCCGCACCATCGGATTCATCCGCAGGCCAATGGAACGTCCCGGCGACAACAGCAGCGGCCCGGGATAGTGATAATTCTTCTGCCTTTCCAAAAATTCTTCGGTGGCCGCATGCGTCAGGTGACTGGTCGTGAAAATGTGCGGCAATGGCGGGCCGCCCTCACGCGCGGCCAACTGGCTGCTGCGACGGCTCTTGGCCAGGTGGGTCTCGATGAAGGTTCGATGTACGCCGTCGAATTTGCTAAAAGGATGCAGCGCCTTGACCACGCCGGCACCCTGGGTCCAGCGGCTGCCCACGCCGGCGGCCAGCGTGACCACGGCCAGTTCGCCGCGCGCGAGGGCGGCCCGCCCGGCCTCGCGAAATTCCCCGGCCAGCGGCGCGGTGGCGTCCAGTACGTCCGCGTCCAACACGTCCTTGATGTCAGCGCTGGCGGGCAGGCGGTTTTGCGCCAGACCGATGCGGCCGTTTTTCAAATCGTCGCGAATCTGTTCATGCTGCACGCGGTCGAAGCCGTTTTGCTCCAGCAGTTCGGCCAGACTTTGCCGCCGGCCATCCTCGGTTTTCAGCCGCGGCAGCAATCGGTCGAACAGGGTCTGCAACATGCCGGAAAAGGCCGGGTGCGACCGGCAGGCGGCGCTGAACTTATCCAGTTCCGCGCGCTGCGGCCGGGTGAGGCTCTGCGGGTCGGCGCGCAGCCAGCGTGGCACGTGCAGCGCGTAGTAACCGCGCGGCAGCAGCGCCGCTTCGCCGCGTAGCAGCTCCGCCCAGGTGCCGCGTTCGTTGATGGCAAAATCATACACCACCGGCTCCATGGCGAAGGGCAGGGCGTGTTGCAGTTCTCGCTTGGTCTGCGACATGATCGCCTGCAACCGCGGTTGCGCCTCCGCTTTGCGTCGCGGATCAAAAATGAAGCCCATGCCGCCGCCCGCCATGCCGCCCAGCATCCAGAAGCCCCAGAAATCCGCCCCAAATTCGTCGCGCACCGAGGCAATGAGCGCCTCGGTGAAGGCGTTGCTGGCCCAAGGTATGATGGTTTGGAGCGGTTCGCGGAAATTTTTCGTGGTCAGCCCGCCCAATTTGCGCACGTCGCCGGCCCGCAGCGCGGCCAGGATTTCATCGAGCAGGCCGATGGCCTGCCCGCGCCCGGTCCATTCGGCGGCACACCGCAGCAGGTATTTTTCCGTGACCATTTCCAGGATGGGCCCGACGTTTTGAGCCATGCCGCCGTGAACCAGCACGAGGCTTTGCTGCAACCGCTCGCGCGTTTCCAGGGAAACTTCCTGGCGATCCAATATCTGGTGCGAGGGCATGAGCCGCCCGCGGCTGATGCCGAATTCAGCATCGCCTTCGGCTGCGGCGACGCCGCAAATCAGTTTGATGCCTGGCCACACGCCGCCGGAATCCTGCCAGCCGCCGCCCGAACCGCCGAGCCATTCGCCCAGCAGCGCGCGCGCCAGCACCAGCCGCCGCTCCTCTTCGTCCAGCGCCCCGGTGAGCGACCTGGCCTGGCTGGTGGCCCGCATGCAGACCGAAATCAACGAGGCCAGCAAGTTCGTGGAGACGGCCAGGCGCGAGCCTTTGGGCACGTCATTGACGTGGCTCACCAGCTCCAGTCCGCGGCCGGGACCGGCGATGCGCGCGAGCAGGTCGGCCAGATTCTGGCCCGAACCTTCGATGCCCGGCGGCACGATGCCGGCCGCAATGACCGCCGCTTTCAGCAATCCGAGATAGTCGCGCGCGAAATCAAACACCTCGGCCAGCGTGCTGATGTCGGCGCTCGCGCCCAAGTCCACGCTCGTCAGCCGCAAAATCGGCTCCTCAATCACCCGCAGATACGCTTCGACCGGGGGTTGGGTGCCGGGATCGCGTCCGTGGACGCCCAAGTCGATCGAGATATTCAGCACCCGCGCGCCCTCGGGAAAGTCCATGCCCAGGAAAAAAATGTCGCTCCAGCCAGAATGGCTCAAGTCCATGCGCACCGGCGTGCGCTCCCACAGCACGGGGTAAGTGCCGTCCTCGCCGCAGTGAAGGAGTTCGGGACGCAAGCGCAGCGGGTGATCCATCGGATGGCCCATGCGGAACATCCACTGGTTGCCGCGAACCGAGCGCACGCTGCGCCGGACCTGGTCCGCGAGCGTCTGAAAACCAATGCGCTGATAGACGGCGGCCAGCGCGCTGGATATGGCGTCGCTCGGGCCGGAATGCTTCTGGACGTTGAGAAACTGTTCCAAGGCCTCCTCGAACCGGCGTTGCAATAGCAGCTCGAAGCCCTTATATGGAATCATGCCCTCCGCCCCGGCTGGCAATTTGGCCGGCAAATGGAAGCGGTGGATGGCGTAGAGAAAAAACAGCGCGCGGACCCGCTCGTACAAGTTGTCGCTCTTCCGGCGAAAGGCCTCCAGCTCGGCGCAGGCGGCGAGCAGCTCCTCCGCGGACGCCCGGGCACACAGGTCGTCGAGCGATTGATTGCGGACCTTGGGGTCCGCCGAGGTGATGATTTCGATGAACGGATTCATTGCCCTTCCTGCGCCAGGAGTTCGACGAGACCGGCCAGGACTTCCGCCCGGGCGGGACTGCTCAGGGCCAGGGCGAACTGCGCGTTGAGCAGGCCATATTTCAAGCCCACGTCAAACCGGCGGCCATGCAATTCAAAGGCCAGATAGCGCTCGCGGTCGGCCAGCCGGGAAAGCGTCTGGCTCAAGCTTGCCACGTGTCCCGCCGCCACGTCCGCGCCCAGCAGATCCATCACGGTGGGCGTGAGGACGTGCATGCCAAAGAAACAGAGATAATGTCCGGCGCGCAAACCGGGAACGATCAGGCGCTGTTCCGCCACGGTGGGCGCGGGTTTTTCGAGCACCTCGGAAATCAGGTACAAGCCTTTGCGGTTCTCCGCCAGGCGTCCCCCGGCCACGCCGTAGTAAGGCAGCTTGTTTTCGTAGGTGGCCTGCACCGCCGAAACCGCGCAGGCCTCGGCGGCGGCCACTTCCACGAGCTGCCGCGCGCAGCTGCGCTGTTCGCGGCTCAAATAGAGATGATCCCCGACCAGCAGCAAGAACGGCTCGGAGCCGGTGAAAGACCGGGCGCTCCACACCGCGTGGCCGTAGCCTTGTGGTTTGACTTGTTCCACGAACCGCAACCGCTTGCCGTGGGGACCCGCGGCGGCGCGGTAGGCCTCGGCGTCGCCGGGACACACCACCACGCAGATTTCTTCCGTGCCGGAGCCCAGGGCCTCCTCCACGATGATGGCCAGGGCGGTCTTGGGCTTGCCATCGCGGTCAATCAGCGTTTGCAGTGGAAGAGTCCGCTGGTTCGGTCCCGCGGCGGTAATGACGGCTTTTCGGATTTCCATATTGTTGAAATAATTGTGACTGCGGGCTCAGTCTGCCATTTGAAGGGAGTTTGGCGACAATT
>Ga0302320_10022099_pt1 | contig 12587 bp, 10 predicted proteins | sample Bog_T0_3_FD_202130 | JGI IMG/M metagenome (GOLD analysis project Ga0302320, IMG submission 202130) | Peat permafrost microbial communities from Stordalen Mire near Abisko, Sweden - Bog_T0_3 | ecosystem: Environmental > Terrestrial > Soil > Wetlands > Peat | place: Sweden: Abisko, Stordalen Mire...
TGTAGTGGTGGTGCAGGGTGCCGCGCGGAGCCTCGGCCTGGCCTGTACCCTCGAGGCGGTTGACGCCGGCGGTGGCGCGGACGTGCTTGTCGAGGATGAGCGGGTCGGTGAGGATCTGCTCGATCTTTTCGATGCCGTAGAGCATGTCGATGAGGCGCGCGTGGTGGTAGTGGAAGGAGCTCTGCACGGGACCGTTGGCCAGGGCCTTGAACTCGACCAATTCCTTGTCCGCTTGCGGGGTGCCCATGGACTTGGCGATGTTGAGCCGTGCCAGCGGGCCGACGCGGTAGCTGCCCTCGGGATAGCCGAGCGGCTTGTAGTAGGCGAACTTGGTGTAGCTGTAGGGCTCGACGGCTTCGCCGATGATTTCGGGGAAGTGGGCGGAGGTGATGCCGTCTTCCACGATGTTGCCCTTTGCATCGATGAGGCGCAGCGTGCCATCGGTGAATTCGATCGACTCGTCTTCGTTAATCAGGCCCATGTAGTTGGTGGGGAAGTTGGCGAAGACTTCGATCTCCGGGCGGAAGCTGTCGGCGATCTGCTTGTAGGCGGCGAGCGCGAGGCCGATGTTGGCATAAGCCTCGGGGATCATGGCCAGGATCTCGTCGCGCTTGGCCGGGGCCAGGGGCTCGGTGACGCCGCCGGGCACCACCCATCCGGGATGGATGCGCTTGTTGCCGAGCAGCTCGATGATGTGCTGTCCGAAGCGGCGGAGCGAAACGCCGGCGCGGCCCAGTTGCGGCTTGGCGGCGACAACGCCAAAGAGATGGCGCGTGGCCGGATCGGACTCCATGCCGAGCAGCAGGTCGGGGGACGAGAGGTAGAAGAAGCTGAGCGCGTGGGACTGGACCATCTGCGCCAGGTTCAACATGCGGCGCAGTTGTGCGGCAGTGTGCGGAATGCGCACCGCCATGATGGCTTCGCAGGCCTTGGCGGAGGCCACCAGGTGCGAAACCGGGCAGATGCCGCAGATGCGGGCCATGAGGCTGGGCATCTCGTAGAAGGGGCGGCCTTCAGAGAAGCGCTCAAAGCCACGCACCTGGGTGACGTGGAAATGCGCGTTCTCGACTTCGCCCTGTCCGTTGAGCTGGATGGTGATTTTGCCGTGGCCTTCCAGGCGTGTTACGGGATCGATGGTAATGGTCTGGCTCATAGGTCAAGCTCCAAAACGGGTGAGGGCTGGAATGTCCAGCGGCGCACCGGTGACCAGCGCAGTGAGCGCGGTGTGGAAGGTATCGGCCGAAGGCGGACAGCCGGGGAGAAATACGTCCACCTTCACGAACTCGTGGATAGGCCGGACGACCCGCAGCAACTGGGGCACAACGACGCAGGGAATCTGCTGCTGGAGCGAGGCATTCTCGATATAGGCGCGATCGAGGATGGCCTCGGGTCCGATGGGGTTGCGCATCGAGGGCACGTTGCCGGCGACGGCGCAGTCGCCCATGGCGACGAGCAGTTTGGAGTGGGCGCGAATCTTCTTGATCTTCTTCTCATCGTCGACCGAGGCAACGGCTCCCTCGACCAGGGCGATATCGACCTGGTCGGGAAATTCCTTGGTATCGACGATGGGGCTGTAGACGACATCGACGAGTTCGGCCAGGTCCAGGAGCCGTTCATCCATGTCAAGGAACGACATGTGACAGCCGGAGCATCCATCCAGCCAGACAGTTGCGAGTTTCAGTTTGCTCATCGCGCTTCCCTCATGAGGTTCAGGTAGGGCAGAAAATCGGGGTATTTGGGGTGATCGGAGCCGACCTTGGTTTTGTCGAAGAGGGCTCCGGTCGGGCAGACCTGCACGCATTTTCCGCAGCGTGTGCAGGCGGACTCGCCCCAGGGCTGGTTGAGGTCGGTGATGACCATCGAGTCGATGCCGCGGCCCTTCACATCCCAGATGTGCGCGCCCTCGACCTCCGCGCAAACGCGGACGCAGCGGGTGCAGAGGATGCAGCGGTTCTGGTCGAGCGTGAAGCGCTCGTGCGAAGCATCCACGGGCAGTTCGGGATTCCGGTAGGGCACCCGCACATGCGTGAGACCCTGGCTCTGGCCGAGGGCTTGCAGCTCGCAATGACCGTTGGAGACGCAGACCGCGCAGATGTGATTGCGCTCGGCGAAGAGCAGCTCGAGGATGGTGCGGCGATGCTTCTTGAGCCGCTCGGTTGCCGTGGAGACTTCCATGCCTTCTTCGACGGTGGCTACGCAGGCGGGAAGGAGCTTGTTGCTGCCCTTGATCTCAACCAGGCAAAGCCGGCACGCGCCTACATCGCCCAGGCCGTCCAGATGACAAAGGGTGGGAATGTCGATGTTGTGCTCGCGGGCAACTTCGAGGATGGTCTGCCCGGCGCGGGCGCTGACCTGGTGCTCATCGATTACAAGTGTTTTGACGTCAACGCTGGCCGTCATGCCGACACCTCCTGGAGATTTTGAGGCGCGGGAGCCTTGATGTTACAGACGCCGGCCGGACAACGTTTGTTCACGATGTGCTCGATGTATTCGTGCTTGAAGTACTTGAGGGTACTGAGCACCGGATTGGGAGCGGTCATGCCCAGGCCGCAGAGGCTGGTTTCCTTGACCGTGGCGCACAGCTCGACAAGCAGGTCGAGGTCTTCCATGGTACCGGAGCCCTCGCAGAAGCGGGTCAGCAGCGTGTGCATCTGTGCGGTTCCAGCGCGGCAGGGAATGCACTTGCCGCAGGACTCGGTCATGCAGAACTCCATGAAGAAGCGAGCCACATTGACCATGCAGGAAGTGTCGTCCATGACGATCATGCCGCCGGAGCCCATCATGGCGCCTACCTTGAGCAGGGCATCGTAACTGACTCCCAGGTCGAGCATCTCGGCGGGCAGGCAGCCGCCCGAGGGGCCGCCGGTCTGCACAGCCTTGAAGGTGTGGCCGTCGGGTACGCCGCCGCCGATGCCTTCAATGATCTTGCGCAGGCTGATGCCCATAGGCACTTCAACCAGGCCGGTGTTCTTGATTTTGCCGGTGAGCGCGAAGACCTTGGTGCCCTTGCTTCTCTCCGAGCCCATTGCTGCGAACCAGCTTCCGCCTTTGCGAATGATGGGAGCGATGTTGGCGAAGGTTTCCACGTTATTGATGAGCGTGGGCCGGCCCCAGAGGCCGCTTACGGCCGGGTAGGGAGGCCGTGGCTTGGGCTGTCCGCGCTTGCCCTCGATGGAGGCGATGAGGGCTGTTTCCTCGCCGCAGACAAAAGCTCCGGCGCCGAGGCGGATTTCCACATCGAACGCGAAGGGGGTGTTGCAGATGTTGTTGCCCAGCAGGCCGCGGCGACGCGCGTCGCGCAGGCAGTTGGTGAGGCGGGCAACAGCCAGCGGATACTCGGCGCGGACATAAACAAAGCCCTTGCTTGCACCCACCGCGTAGGCCGCGATGGACATGCCTTCCAGCACGCGCTGCGGATCGCTCTCAAGAACGCTGCGGTCCATGAACGCACCGGGGTCGCCCTCGTCGCCGTTACAGATGACATATTTCAGATCGCCGCTTGCCTTGGCGACTGTTCCCCATTTGAGGCCTGTGGGGTAACCGCCGCCGCCTCGACCGCGCAGGCCGCTTGCGGTGATTTGCTGGATGACATCGTTGGGCGTCATCTCGGTGAGCACCTTGACCAGTGCCTGGTAGCCGTCGCGCGCGATGTAATCGTCGATCTTTTCCGGATCGATGTGACCGGAGTTTTCGAGCACCACATGAACCTGCTGATCGAAGTGCTCGCGCAGGTCGCATTGCAGTTCCTTGACAGGCTCGCCGCCAAGACTCTTCGCAATGGCTTCGGCATTTGCCGGCGTGCAGTTTTGATAGAGAACTTCTTCGGGGTCAACAAGAACGAGCGGTCCGGCGGCGCACAATCCCATGCATCCGGTGCGGCGAACGAAGGCATTCTTGCCTTGTGCCGCAACGGCCTTGGCCAGGGCATCCTTCACTTGATCGGAGTGCTGGCTCAGGCAGCCGGTGCCCATACAGACATTGATCTCATGGTCGTATTTCGCGTATTCCGCGCGCGTCGACTCCGCTATTTGATCCAGTTCTTCGAGGGTCATTCGACGGCCCACCTTTCCAGTTGTTCCAGCATGTGCTCACTGGTCATTTGTCCCACCAACTCGCCGTCGGTCAGAACCACAGGCGCACGTCCGCAGGCGCCTACGCACCGCGCGGTCATGAGGCTGATTTTGCCGTCCTTGGTGGTCTCTCCCTGCGGAATGCTCAGCCGTTTTTCCGCGTCGGCGACCAGCTTGTCGGTTCCCTTGATGTAGCAGGCGGTGCCGGTGCAGATGGTCATGGTGTGCTTGCCCGGCGGCTTGAGGCTGAAGTGGTGATAGAACGTGACTACCCCGTAAGCCTGGCTGAGCGGCACACGCAGAGAACGGGCCACAAAACGGATTGCATCGTCGTCAAGAAAGCCGAACGAGGATTGCACGGTGTGGAGTGTTTCGATCAGTGCGTGGCTGGCAAACCCATTCTTGCGCATGGTGCCGTTGACGATCTTCCATCGTTTGTCGTCGCTGGGCAGCGGCGGTGGTGTGAAAGCTGGCACAATTCCCTCCCGGATGCTGACAATCAGGATGCAATGCGATTGTGCGATCACGTCCTGCTTCTTGTCTATCTTTGTTGTACTTGGCGTGCCTAATGCCAACCGTGACCGGGGTCACGCGTCGGTATCGCGTACCGCAATGTGAAAGATCGTTCCACGGCGGGATAACCTGCCCAAAGTGTATCTGGCTTCAAATGAAGGGTATGGGGAAAAGCGGCGGAGTCAGCCGAGGGCAGGAAGGCGGTCGGAGATGCCGAAAAGGAAGATGACGCCAATCAGGAAACTATAAGCGGCGCCGGCCCAGGCAATCACATGGTAGAAGCGCGGGTGATGCCCCGAAGCGCTGAACGCGCCGCCCATCGATGCGGTCATGATGGCATTCATCGCGACCAGTCCGACGGAGAAGGCGAACAGGCCCAGCATCCCGCGGGAGGTTCCGCCGAGATTGGCGGTGAGGAAGAAGAGCGCCAACTGGCTGGGTGTCTCCGCGCCAACGCCATGCAGGACGCCGATCAGGAACACCGACTTGCCGTTGTACATCCATTGAAAGCGCTCAGGCTTGGGGACCTCGCGGTTCCAACTGCGGCGCACCTGCCAGGCCATCCACAGCACGCCGTTGATGGCGATGGCCAGGCGGCTCTCAACGCGACTGTGCGAGTGGCCATGCGCATCCTTGCGCAGAATGCCTGCGACCACGCCGATGCCCAGAACGATGAGCGTGAGGCCGATGAGGCGCTCGGTCCAGTGGTCCAGGCTTTGCGGCAGGCCCAGGTGCAATTGGAGTACGGCCACGCCCAGAGCGGCCACGGTGAAGGCGTGCCCGAGGGCGTAGGTCATGCCCAGGCGCAGGCCGGTCCGCCAGTTCCGCTGAACGGCGGTGATGTCGGAGATGGCGGCCAGATGATCGTAGTCGAAGCCATGCCGCAGGCCCAGCAGCAGGCAGGAGGCTAAAGCGGCATCGAGTTTCCAGTCGCCGAAAGTGGGAGTCACGGTGCCCAGTATAGACCAGAATCGGTGCGATTTGCGCGGCTTCCATCACAAATGGAGCCGGCGTCAGCGTCACCGCGTAGCACGAAGCTGAATTTCGTAGTCCTTGTAATCGATTGTAACCACGGTCTTTGCGAACAGAAAGCTGCTTGAGGCCGCGTGCGCATGGGTGGCCTGGGCAAAGCCGTTTACGTTGGCGTATTGGCGCATCACCTGCGTGGGGCCGGTAAAGACGGAAACGCTCTTGGAGGCTGTTCCCTGAATCTGGACGATCGACTCGTCCCTGGCATCCACCCACAGGGTTCCGACAATCAGATTCGGCGCCTTCTGCTTGGGATCGATGGACAAAACGAAGCAGTCTCTGCCATCAACACGCTGCGTTCCGCCGGGCTTCAACTTCATTTCATAGTTCGCCGAGGTCAGCCACGCGTGCTCGCGGGTTCCGGGCTCATTGATGCGCTTCTCGCTGTCGAGGATGGAGTCCAGAACGAATTTTCGAATCGTCTCGGAGCCGCTCTCCGACAGGATGGTGTAGCTCTTGCCGGTTTCCCGCCGATACTGGGTCTTGACGGTCATTTCGGCCGCGGGATGCGTCTCGTCGTCGCTGCGGAAGACGGAATAGTGCTCGGTGACGGTGTAGCCCTCGATGCCGTCGATCCTGGCCTTGACCGCTGCGTCGATTCCGCGGATCACAGATGCCTCATCTGGCTGCTGTGCCTGCGGACGCGCGGCGAGGGGAAGGGCAACCAGCAGCCACGAAAGCAGCAGGAAACAACGACCACGATACGCGATTGCGAAGACCCTCATGGCTTTGAGTCTAAACTGTGCGGCACACAACGGCTCTTTCACGGCCCGCTGTGCAGGAGTTCAATGAGCAGCAGGCCAATTGGGCGCAAGGGTGGGTGGGGGACGGCGGAGGGGCGAAACAGCGCCCATGCGCTATGCTTGTCTGCGGTGCGAGGCTCTTGCTTGACGAACAAACCCCATGCAGAACGAAGACGGCGCGAAGTGCTGGTGCGCGGCGTGGTGCAGGGAGTGGGGTTCCGGCCATTTGTGTACCGGCTGGCGCAGGAGGAAGGGCTCGCCGGCTCCATCGGCAATGACACCGATGGCGTGTCCATCGAGGTAGAAGGGCCGGAGGAGCGGCTGGATGCGTTTGTTGCTCGGCTTCGCGCGGAGATGCCGCCCCTGGCGCGCATCGATGCGGTTGGGGTGCGTGCGCTGACGCCGACGGGCGAGGCCGGCTTCCGGATTGTGGCCAGCGAGACGCTGGGCCGCGTGAGCACGGGGATTCCGGCCGATGCGGCGACGTGTGCCGATTGTTTGCGCGAGTTGATGGACCCTTCAGACCGGCGCTATCGCTATCCGTTTTTGAACTGCACCAATTGCGGCCCGCGCTACACCATTACGCGGCGGATTCCCTACGACCGGCCGCAGACTTCGATGGCGCGCTTCACCATGTGCCCTGCCTGCCAGGCGGAATACGACGATCCAACAAACCGGCGCTTCCATGCGCAGCCGAATGCCTGCCGGGTGTGCGGGCCGCGTGTCTGGTTGTTGAGTGCGGATGGGAGCGCGATTTCTACGGACGATCCGGTAGCGGCATGTGTCGAGCGTTTGGCGACTGGTGAGATCGTGGCCATCAAGGGCATCGGCGGATTTCATCTAAGTGTGGACGCGGCGAACGAAGCTGCGGTCACGCGGCTACGCGAGCGCAAGCACCGCTATGGCAAGCCGCTGGCGGTGATGGTGCGCGACTTGGATGCTGCACGAGGAGTTTGTACGTTGACAGCCGCCGAGGAAGCGTTGCTGCAAACAACGGCTCGCCCGATTGTGCTGGCGCGCAAGAGAGAAGACAGCGGGATTGCGGAGAGCGTGGCGCCTGGAATTCCATGGCTTGGTGTGTTCCTGCCCTACGCGCCGTTGCAGCATCTGCTGTTTGCTTCGGGTCAGGTGAAGGCGCTGGTGATGACCTCGGCGAACCTGAGCGAGGAGCCGATTGCAATCGACAACGGCGAGGCGCTGGCGCGTCTGGGGCAAATTGCGGATGCATTCCTGATGCACGACCGCGAGATCTTGCAGCGGTGCGACGATTCGGTGGCGGCAGTGGTGGAGGGCGCTCCGCAATTGCTGCGGCGAGCGCGGGGATTTGTTCCGCTTGGCGTGGAACTGCCAGCCGCGCTGGGGTTCGATGCGCCGCCGCTGCTGGCTGTCGGTGGCCATCTGAAGAATGCGTTCGCACTGGCGCGGGGTCGATTTGTGTATCAGAGCCAGCACCTTGGGGATCTGGAGAATCTGGCAGGGCTTGAGTTTTTTAAGGAGTCGCTCGATCACCTGATGCGGACTTTCGAGATCGAGCCGCAAGCGGTGGCGCACGATCTGCATCCGGGCTACTTGTCGACCGCATGGGCCAGTGAGTGGGCGCGCGAGCGCGGACTGCCGCTGATCGGCGTGCAGCATCATCACGCGCATGTGGCCGGGTGCATGGCAGAGCATGGATTGACGGGGCCGGCGATTGGCCTGGCGCTCGACGGCACCGGCTACGGGACGGATGGACACATCTGGGGCGGCGAAGTTTTGATTTGCAGGCTGGATGGCTTTGAGCGATTCGCGCATCTCGAATATGTGCCCATGCCCGGCGGCGATGCGGCAGTGAAGGAGCCCTGGCGCATGGCGCTTGGAGCACTTCATGCGGCGGGGTTCGATGTGGAATCGGAACAGATTGTCAAATTGCTCGGCGCGCAGGCTAGCGAGGTGCGAGTGCTGCAGCGAATGATCGAGCGCGGAATCAATGCGCCGATGACATCGAGCCTTGGGCGGCTGTTCGATGCAGTCGCATCCGTGGTGCTTGGCCGCCGCATGGTGGATTATGAGGCGCAGGCGGCGATCGAACTGGAAGGCATCGCCGTCGATGAGCCGGACCGGTTTGAGCAGGGGGACTACGTTCCGGAACTGCATGAGGCGGATGAAGGCTCAGGCAGTGAGGCTGTGATTCGAACCGGGAAGATGTGGAAAGCGGTGCTAGAAGATCTTTGGCGCGGTGTGCCTGCAAGGCGCATAGCAGCGAGATTTCACACCGGCATTGCCGAGGGCTTCATCAACGCCGCAGTGAACGCGCGCATAGAGAACGGCATCAATGCGGTTGCACTGAGCGGCGGCTGCATGGCGAACCGGCGGCTGGCGCGGCTGCTGCGCACGCGGCTCGAAGAAGAAGGATTCGAGGTATTGCAGCACGCCCAAGTGAGCCCTGGGGATGGCGGGTTGAGCTATGGCCAGGCTGCTGTCGCAGCGGCGATGCTGAGCAAATCGAAGTTATCCGGAGAAGCGGACTAGCTGCTGCGCTTCAAGGCGCGGGCCCAGGATGGACATGCGCGGAATGCGTCCGCGGACCATGGCCACTTCGTCGCAGCGATGCAGGCGCGGGCAGATCTGGCAGTCCTTGAAGATCTTGTCCGGCAGTTCGGACTTGTCTTCCACGACGCGGAATCCGTACTTGAAAAAGAAATCCGGAATGCGCGTGAACAGGCACACAGATTGGATGCCGTGCAACTCGGCCTCTTCAATGAGCGCGCCCAGCAGACGCCCGCCGGCGCCTTGGCCCTTGGCCTCGGGCTTGACCACGATGGAACGCACCTCGCACAGATGCGGGCCGTAAAAGTGGAGCGCGCCGCAGCCAAGGAAGACGCCGCCGTCGGACTCGGCAACGGTGAAGTCGCGAATGTTCTCGCAGATTTCCGCGAAGGGGCGCTTAAGCAGCGTGCCATCGCCGGAAAGCGAATTCACCAGGTCGTACACATCGGAAGCATCCTGAAGGAGGGCCTTACGCACCAGCATGGATGGCCTCCAGTTGCGTGAGTGCGGCGATACGTTCCGATGCAGCGCCGAGAGCTTGCTGCACGCGCTGGCGCGCGGTGCCGCCGATGACATCGTGGCAGTCGAGCGTGGCTGCGAGCGTGACCGCGGAGAAGAAATCCGCATCGAACTCGGGGCCGAATGCGCGCAGCTCTTCGAGGGAAAGGTCGTTGAGTTCGACGCCTTTTTCAAGGGCGTAGCGCACGGCGTTGCCAATCTTCTCGTGCGCGGTGCGGAAGGGCACGCCCTTGTGGACAAGGTACGTAGCGGCGGCCATGGCATTCAGATAGCCGGACTGCGCTGCCTCGTCCATGCGCGGGCGATTGAACTGCAGGGCGGCGGTGAAACGGGCCACAAGGGTAATCATGCGCGGAACAAAGTCCACACTGAAAGCTGGCTCCTGTGTCTCTTGCATGTCCTTATTGTAGGCCAAGGGCAGGCCTTTGAGTTGCAGCGTGACCGCCTGTGCCGCGCCGTGGATGCGGCCAACCTTGGCGCGGATCAACTCCGTGAGGTCGGGATTCTTCTTCTGCGGCATGGCGCTGGAGCCGGTGGAGAAGGCCTCCGGCAGAAGCACGAAGTTGTATTCGGCCGTGGCGAAGAGTGTGATTTCTTCGGCAAAACGGCTGAGATGCAGGCCGACGAAGGTGAGCCCTTGCAGATATTCCAGGATGAAATCGCGATCGCTGGTGGCGTCGATGGAGTTGGCGGTCGGCGCAGTGAATCCGAGTTCACGCGCGGTGATCGAGCGATCCAGCGCAAGCGTTGCTCCGGCCACCGCGCCTGAACCGAGCGGGCAGTAGTTCAGGCGCGCCGCGCAATCCTTGAGGCGATGGGCATCGCGGAGAATCATTTCGACATACGCGAGAAGCCAGTGCGCAACAAGCACCGGCTCGGCGCGTTGCAGATGTGTGTAGCTGGGCATCACTGCTTCGCCGGCGGCTTGCGCCTTCTGCACAAGAGCGTTGGCCCAGGTGGCGAGCGCTGCAACGACCTCGCCGATTTGCGTGCGCACATAGAGCCGGAGATCGGTCGCGATCTGCTCGTTGCGGCTGCGGCCGGTGTGCAGCTTGAGGCCAAGCGAGCCGGCGCGCTCAACGAGTGCGAGCTCGACGAAGTGATGAATGTCTTCGGCGGAGGGATGATTGCGCACTAGCGCTTGGCCGGCTTCCGATGCGTGATCGGCGGCGATGGAGTCGAGCGCGTTGCGGAGCGTCGCGCCTTCTTCCTTGCTGAGGATGCCGGCGGCGATGAGCGCGGAGGCGTGCGCCTTGCTGGCGGCTACTTCCTGGGGAAGAAGACGCCAGTCGAAGACAATGGAACGCTGCCACTGTTCGAAGTCGCGATCGAGCGGCTCGCGAAAGCGGCCGGACCACATTTTCACGGATTGTTGTTCGTTCGACATTGAATCAGGCTACCTTTGAGCGCGGGCGAGGACGCCTGCGCTACAGCCGGTCTGGAGACCGGCGCTACTCATGTTCCTTGTCGTTTGCGCTGTTCAGCTTGGGCATTTCGCTGCCTTGGCTGAGGGTGAGGAGACCGGCCGCCGCGTACGTCAGGAGCTTGTCGCGGGTGTCGGTGATGTCGAGATTGCGCATGGTGAGCTGGCCGATGCGGTCGCGCGGGGAGAAGGTGGATTCGGTCTTCTCCATGCTGAGGCGCTCGGGATGGAAGGTGAGGTTGGGCGACTCGGTATTGAGGATGGAGTAGTCGTTGCCGCGGCGCAGCTCAAGGGTGACCTCGCCAGTGATCGGCTTGGCGACCCAGCGCTGTGCGGACTCGCGCAGCATGATGGACTGGGAGTCGAACCAGCGGCCCTGATAAAGCAGGCGGCCAAGCTTGCGTCCGTTGTCGCGGTACTGCTCGATGGTGTCCTCGTTGTGAATACCGGTGATGAGGCGCTCGTAGGCGATGAAGAGCAGAGCCAGGCCGGGGGCTTCGTAGATGCCGCGGCTCTTGGCTTCGATGATGCGATTCTCAATCTGGTCGGACATGCCGAGGCCGTGGCGACCGCCGATGCGGTTGGCTTCGAGAAGCAGTTCCACGGGGTCGCTGAATGCGCGGCCATTGAGCGCGACGGGAAAGCCCTCTTCAAAGCGCACGGAGACCTGTTCGCGCGTAATTTCTACATCGTCGCGCCAGAAGGCCGTGCCCATAATCGGAGCAACAATCTTGACGGACGAGGAAAGAAACTCCAGGTCCTTGGCTTCGTGGGTTGCGCCCAGAATGTTGGAGTCGGTGGAGTAGGCCCTTTCGGCGGACATCTTGTAGGCGAAGCCGGCGCTCTGCATGAAGGCGGACATCTCGGCGCGTCCGCCGAGCTCGTCGATGAAAGCGGCATCGAGCCAGGGCTTGTAGACCTTCAGGTCGGGATTGGCGAGCAGGCCGTAGCGATAGAAGCGCTCGATGTCGTTGCCTTTGAAGGTGGAGCCGTCGCCCCAGATGTGGACGTCGTCCTCCTTCATGGCGGCCACCAGCATGGTGCCGGTGACGGCACGGCCGATGGGTGTTGTATTGAAGTAGGGAACGCCGGCGGTGGTGATGTGAAATGCTCCTGCCTGGAGCGCGGCGATGCCTTCGCGCACCAGTGGGCCACGGCAATCGACGAGGCGAGCCTCTTTGGCTCCGTATTCGAGGGCCTTGCGCGGAATCTCGTCGTAGTCGGTTTCGTCGGGCTGGCCCAGGTTCGCCGTGTAGGCGTAGGGGATCGCTCCCTTCTGCTTCATCCAGTGCAGGGCGGCAGATGTGTCAAGCCCGCCGGAGAAGGCAATACCAACCTTCTGGCCAACGGGGAGATTTTCGAGAATGACGGACATGGCGAAAAACCTTTCAGGGATCAGGGATCAGGGATCAGGGGTCAGAGGTCAGGTGGCAGGAAACGAAATTTGTTACCTGATGCCCGTTCTTGCCCGGTACTCTGCGTAGGTTATCTGCATCGGCTTCACTTCGGATCGAAGAGGTTCATTAGACAACCATTCGATAAATCGGTGTTTGTTCTTATCTCGGTCTTTCCAATAAACGCCTTCGTGGTCGATAAAAAACCTTCCACCAGATGTAGATTGACGAAGTTCGACAAAAATGCCAACTACTTCATCGAGTTTCGGCGACAAGTTTCGTACCTTTTCACGCAATTGCTCGGGCGTAAGTCCTAATGTCACGAAGGGCCACGGGTTCTCCGAAAGGTTTGAACTAAATGCAGCATGAC
>Ga0302320_10022100_pt1 | contig 12586 bp, 12 predicted proteins | sample Bog_T0_3_FD_202130 | JGI IMG/M metagenome (GOLD analysis project Ga0302320, IMG submission 202130) | Peat permafrost microbial communities from Stordalen Mire near Abisko, Sweden - Bog_T0_3 | ecosystem: Environmental > Terrestrial > Soil > Wetlands > Peat | place: Sweden: Abisko, Stordalen Mire...
CTCTACCTTTATTGCCTATGGCGCTGAAACTAACAAAGTCGCCGCCGATGATCATGTGCGAAAACTAGGCCTGGAACCTGGCCGTTACGTCCTCTACGTGAGCCGTATGGAGCCTGAGAACAACGCACTGCTCGTTCGCCAGGCCTTCGAAAAAATCCAGACGGATTTCAAGCTCGCCATTATCGGCGACGCGCCCTACGCGGCCGATTACATTCGCCAGGTGAAAGACACCACGGATAAACGAATCGTGATTCCCGGCGCCGTCTATGGCGAAGGGTACAACCAACTGCAATCGCACTGTGCCGTTTATGTGCAAGCCACCGAAGTGGGCGGCACGCATCCAGCACTCATCGAAGCCATGGGCCGTGGGGCGCTCGTGCTGTATTTGCAGACTCCAGAGAGCGCCGAAGTAGCCGGTGACGCGGCCGTGCCGTTCGAAGCAGACCAGTTAGTGGAGACACTACAATGGGCCGTAAATGTGCCACGAAGCGAGCGTGAGGCGTGGGGCCGGCGCGCCAGCAGCCGTATTGAGAAACTATACAGTTGGAATGCGGTCACAGATCAATACGAAGCTCTGTTGACCAGCTTAGGATCAAAGTAGGATGATGCCGTATCGTTCATGGGTAGAAGTGTCGCGCGCACAAATCGGCGCCAACTTCGATGCCATTCGCCAGACAGTGAGCGCGAATGTGGAAGTGATGCCAGTGGTGAAGGCCGATGCCTATCGCCACGGCGCGGTGGAAGTTTCGCGCGTCTTAGAAGAGCGCGGCGCACGCTGGCTGGCCGTAAGCAATACAGACGAAGGCGTCGCTCTGCGCGACGCGGGCATTCGTACCCGCATCCTCGTTATGGCAGATTTTCTGCCATTTACTCGTGAGGCGCTTCTCTCCTATAACCTCACTCCCGTGCTTCACTCACTCGCCGATCTAGCCGAACTCGATCGTCTGGCGGGGAACCGCAATCAACGCACTGCCTTTCATCTGGAGATCGATACCGGTATGGGCCGCTTAGGCACCCTCGCCAGTGCTGCGGAGATCACCCAAGCGATCTTAGCTGCGCCGAATGTGGAGCTGGAAGGCCTCATGACCCACTTCGCCTCCGCCGGTAACTACCAAATCAGCCAGACTGATGACCAAGTTGCGCTATTTGAACAGACTGCTGACCACTTAGCACAAGCGGGCATTCACCCCCCGTTATTTCATTTATCAAGCACCATACCCATCGCCTATCGTCGCCAGCGTGCCTGGCGCGGCATGGTGCGGCCAGGCCATGCCATTTATGGTTACGTTTCGCCCGCCCGCGGCCATGCACCCGCGCCGAGTCTCGCAGTGAAGCCGGCCCTCACCTGGAAAGCCACCGTTCTTTCCGTAAAAGATCTTCCAGCCGGCTCTCTTATTGGATATGGCGGCATGTTCCGTGCCCCGCAACCCATTCGCCTTGCGATTCTCGCTGCCGGTTATGCCGATGGTATTCCGCATCGCCTTTCGAATCGCGGCTCGGTGATCGTCAATGGCAAACTCGCGCCCATGGTCGGCGCTGTTTCCATGGACGTTACAACTGTCGATGTTACAGCCAGTCCGGAAGTCAAAGTCGGCGACGCGGTCACGCTACTAGGCGCAGAGGGAAACGCTTCCATCGATGCGCAGGAGATTGCCAAAATTGCCGGCACGATTTCATACAGCGTGCTCTGCGGCATTCATGCGCGGGTCAAGCGGATATACGTTTAGTAACCAGATTCGAATTAGACGCGTCCAGACAAAGTATTGCTATGAAATTGGTGTTTCTTTTACTAATATCGTTCGTGCCAGCGTATTCGCAGTTGTTTTCCGTCGGCGTCAAGGCCGGTGTGCCTCTCACAGATGCTTTTCACGATATCAGCGCCCCAGCAGGAACCACTAGCAATTTCAAAGATAACTACATCATTGGCCCAACGGCGGAGATCCATCTTCTCTTTCACCTATCCGTGGAAGCAGATGCGCTCTATAGGCGCAATGGCTTTGGAGTTGACGGCTTCTTCGGATCGATACCAACCGGCATCTTTTCAGTAAATGACTGGCAAGTTCCAATCCTTGGCAAATACCAACTTCCCGGTGTCCCGATGGTTCACCCCTTCGTGGACGCAGGGCCGGTCTACCGGCACGTCTCAACCAGCAATTCATATCCGCCGGCAAACGCAAATAGCGCTGGATTTGCCATCGGCGGCGGCATCAATCTAAGAGTTCTCATTCTTCGGATCTCACCTGAGATTCGCTATACCCACTGGGGTCAAACGGCATTCAACCCGTTCCCTGCCGGCAGCAATAACCAAGCCGATTTCCTAGTAGGCTTCACCTTCTAGCGGCCGTCCTTTTGGGCGCGCTTTTTCAGTCACAACTCTCGCAAAAAAACTAAAGATACTTGTATCCCCAACCGAATCAATCGCTTACCGCCCAATTCGCCAATCCAAATTCTTTAAAATCGGCTAGGTCATGAAGTGCGGCTCGCTAAATTCTTGGTCAGGAGTCAAATTCATGAGAGCAAGAACCATTCGTCGCGCCGCCGAGCGCGCAGCTTCAAAACTCGCCAGCACGGCGAGCATTCCCGTTCAACCGGAAATTCCAGAGGTCGTCGCGCCGTCGTCATCCCCGGCCCGAATCGCCGCCAACCAAGCGAATGCCAAGCTATCCACCGGCCCTTCGCCCGCAGGCATCGCCGCATCCTGCCAGAACCACACGATCCACGGACTAGCCCGTCACAGCAACGGTACCTTCAAACTCTTAACCTCCGAAGACCCTATTGGCTTCGAAGCGTTCAAACAATCTTTGCTAAATGAGCACGTACCCACTTCCCCCACCGAAGTGATACTCGTCACCGCCATGGTCGAATCTTCTTGGCTCGCCCAACGCGCACAACGCCTCCATGACGTTTGCATCAATCCTGACACCGGCGAAATCACCGACACCGCCAAAGCATCTTTATATATGCGCTACTTCACCACCCACACCCGAGCCTTTCACAAATCATTAAGCGACCTATTAAAGCTCCGATCAGAGAAACGCAAAGCCACAATTGGCTTCGAAGCGCAGAAACACCAAACCGAGCGTCACGAGATGGCAAAAATCACCCATCAAATCGAACTTTTCGCCAAAGACATGAAAGCTCAGCGCGATTTGACCGACCTTGTCATCGCAACCACGCAAGCCACCCGCGACATCCCTGGCTTCGAAGCGAAATACATGGCCGAACTCGAAAAAAGAGGTCTCGACAAGGAGTGGTGGCAACCCCAAACAACCACCCAAGCCGCCTAACCGAGCCGCGCGCGTAAGCAAGCGGTAACGGTTCGCCCCAATTGGCTTCGTTTTTTCAAAAAAGCATTGTTCCGCCAAGGATTGGTATCTTCGATGGTAATGTTCCAGCGACTCTTCAAACGCAAGGAGTGGATCTTTTTCAGCATCCTCCCAAAAGCCGACGCCGGTCTAACCGCCATCTGGTGGACCGCCCTCATCCTCCGCGGCATCCTACCCGCCGCCTTCGCCATCGCCATGGGTTTTCTAGTGGGCGCTGTCCAACGCAGTGAATCACTCGCGCTTCCGCTCGTCGTCACCAGCACCATCTTCATCGTCCTGCAAATTCTCAGCCCGATCCATCAAGCCGCCAGTTCCAACCTGGGCGACCGCACCGCCGCCTGGCTCTACGACCGCCTCACCATTGCCTGCGTCCGCCCGCCCGGCATGGGCCACCTCGAAGACCCGAAACTAACCAACGACCTAACCGCCGCCCGCGACTTCGATCTCGGCATGACCGGCCCGCCCTTGGCCATCTCGATGGATTTCATCGCTAGCGGCATGGTGGAAATGATCGGCGGCCTCGCATCGGCTTTAGTACTCGCAAGATACGCCTGGTGGGCCGCGCTTTTACTATTGGGCGCTTGGCTCGCCACCCATTGGCTCTTGCGCGAAAGTGCCGTCTGGTTCGACCGCGAGACCGATGAAGTGCGCGCCGCCGAACGCGATTCCGAATACGCCTATCGCCTGGCCGTCGACCCACCCGCCAGCAAGGAGCTTCGTCTCTTCGGCCTGGCTAGTTGGACCATCGAACGTTTCATCGCTCGGCGCACGCGCGTTCATGAACTGCAATACACCGCCACTCGCCTACGCGAAAAGCCCGTGCTTTGGAGCCTGCTGATTGTCGTTTCCGCCAACATCGCTGTCTTTTGGCTGCTCGCCAACTCCGCCGCGCGTGGCCACATCAGTATTGGAGAAGCCGTGGTCTATGTGCAAAGCGCGGTCGGGGTATCGATGATCGCGTTCGGCGGATTCAGTTGGGCGCTCGATGGCGCGGCTGCGCCGGTGGCAGCGGTGCTCCGTTTAGAGAAGGCCATGGGGCCGGCTGGCGCGCTCCCCGCTGGTATTCGTTCCGCCGAAGCCAAACCTGCGCATGAGATTCACCTCCGAGATGTGACGTTTGGATATGCATCCGGTGCGCCTGTTCTGCAGAATCTCAATCTCACGATTCCCGCCGGAACATCGCTGGCCATCGTGGGGCACAACGGCGCCGGCAAAACCACCATTGCCAAACTGCTGTGCCGCTTATATGATCCGCAATCCGGCGCGATTGAGATTGACGGCATAAATCTCCGGGATTATGATATTGCGTCGTGGCGTTCGCGCGTGACAGCGGTCTTCCAAGATTTCCTAAAGATGGAATGGCCGTTGCGCGAAAACGTCGCACCCGCCGGAGCGCCCGATGACGTTGTCTTGGCCGCGCTGGAATCGGCAGGAGCAGCGAATCTCGCGTCGCTCAATACAATCTTGGCGCGCGGCTATGACGGTGGTACTGATTTATCGGGCGGCCAATGGCAACGGGTGGCACTCGCTCGCGCTCTGGCAGCAGTCAAAATGGGCGCGGGCGTTGTCTTGGTCGATGAGCCAACGGCACAACTGGATGTTCGCGGAGAAGCCGAGATCTTTGACCGTTTCCTAGCCGCCACGCGGCATTGCACCACCATCCTGATCTCCCATCGCTTTTCCACCGTCCGTCACGCCGACCGCATCTGCGTTCTTGAACACGGACGCGTTATCGAACTCGGCACGCACGACGAATTGATGGCCTTAGGCGGACGCTATAAAACCATGTTCGACCTGCAGGCGCAGCGCTTCAACGCACCGGAAGAGGATGGAGCCACCTATGACGTCCTCTCATAAACGCGAAAGCGCCATCGAGCCGCTTCCGCCGGCGCTCTCGTCCATGTGGCGTCTGTGCAAGCTGGGGTACCAGCACGAACCGCGCTTAATGGTCGTGTCGTTTGTCCTTTCACAACTGGCCGCCCTGCCTGATGCGCTCATCGCCTTGTGGCTCATGCTACTAGGCGAAGGAATTCTGCAACATCGGCCAACCCTGCTAAAGGGCGCGGCCATAGGCTTAGGCTTATCAGCCGCGGGCACCTGGTTTCTTCGCACCGTGAGCACCCGCGTGCAACGCCGTTTTCGAGACAAGGTGACCATCGCGCTTGAATCGCATGTCGCGCGCTTACAAGCAACGGTCGCAACCATCGCGCATCAAGAGCGGCCGGAATATTTGGACCGGCTCTCTATGCTGCGCAATCAGGTGTTCGTGCTTGACCACATGTATATGTCGGTGTTTTCCACCCTCGGTTGGATTTTGCGGCTAGGTGTTACACTCGCGCTGCTGGCATCTATTCACCCTGCGCTGATCTTGCTGATCGTATTCGCAATTCCTACCGTGTTGACATCCACTTGGCGGCCTGCGATCGAACGCTCCGCGCAAGAACGTGGCGCACAAGTGAACCGGCTGTCGCGTCACCTCTTCAATATCGCCACCACCGCGGCTCCGGGCAAGGAAGTCCGCGTCACGGGCATCGGTCCGATTCTGGCGCGCGATCGCCGTTCCACTTGGGAGCAGTGGTATGCGCCGGTTGCCGCCGCTCGCTGGGGCTCCGCATTTTGGCATACCCTCGCCTGGGCGATTTTCGGTTGCGCTTATGCGGGCGCCATCGTATTCGTGGCATATGGATTGCATGCGCCAGCGGCGCAGGTGCTGTTGGTCCTGGCTGCAGGCGCTCGGCTCTCGATGTACATCGGCGCGACCGTTGGCGAGGTCGGATTTCTGCGTGGCTTTTGGATGGATGGTTCCCGCCGCCTCGCTTGGCTGGAAGATTACGCCGCGACCGTCGCCGCAGCCGGTGATCTGCTCGTGCCTAGAGAACTGCATCAAGGAATACGGCTCGATCACGTCTCCTTCGCCTATCCGGGCACGGCTCGCGTTGTTTTGGAAGATATCTCGCTCACTCTTCCCGCCGGGAAAGTGATTGCCGTTGTTGGCGAGAATGGCGCCGGCAAAACAAGTCTGGTCAAGTTGCTGGCCAAAATGTATGAGCCTTCCTCAGGTTCGATCTTGCTTGACGATACGCCGCTCGCCCGCGTGCCCGCGGTTGAATGGCGCGACCGTCTCGCTGGCGCCTTCCAGGATTTCTTCCGCTTCGAATTTCAAGCTTCGCAAACCGTGGGCTTGGGCGACGTTCCGCGAATGGACGACGCACCCGCCCTGTCCGCCGCCGTTGAGCGCGCCGGTGCGGCCGACGTAGTGGCCAAGTTGCCAGCCGGTTTAGCCACCCAACTCGGCGCTACCTGGCCCGGCGGCTCTGACCTTTCGTTCGGTCAGTGGCAGAAACTCGCTCTCGCCCGCGGCTTCATGCGAGATGAACCGCTCTTGCTCGTGCTAGACGAGCCCACCGCCGCTCTCGACGCCGAGACCGAACACGCTCTGTTCGAACGCTACGCTACCGCTGCGAAAGAGACCGGTACCCATAACAATGGTCGAATTACCATCCTTGTGTCGCACCGTTTTTCGACCGTACGCATGGCCGATTTGATTGTTGTGCTCGATGGCTCCAAGCTGGTGGAAGTGGGAACGCACAGCGAACTCATGGCCAAGGGCGGCCAATATGCCAGTTTGTACGGCATCCAAGCCGCCGCCTATCGTTGATGGGACCGCTAGAAAACCGCAAAACAGGGGTATTGACAGGGCCGATTTCCGTGTAAACTAGATATAGGTACTACATTTGAATCAAAACTTTCCTCAACCCCGGGCGCGGGCTAGCGCCGACAGTTAGTCTCTCCGGCATGTATCCACCAAGAAGCCTTCCACCCCGCCGGCCTAAGATCCGAGAAAACGTAAACGAAGCGATTCGCGCCCGAGAAGTACGCGCTGTATTTCCAGACGGCACAGTTGAAGTGATGCCTACACTGCAAGCTGTCCGCAAGGCGCAAGAGTTAGGGCTTGATCTGATTCTGATCGCGCCCACCGCCGAACCGCCCGTCGCCAAAGCCATGGATTACGGGCAATGGCGTTACGAACAAAAAAAGAAGCAGCACGACGCAAAAAAAAAGCAGCACGTCATCCAGGTAAAGGAATTAAAATTTCGCCCAAATACGGATGACCATGACTACGACTTCAAGAAGAACCACGCGATTCGATTTTTGAAAGATGGCAACCGCGTGAAGGCTGTGGTGCAATTCCGCGGCCGCGAAATCGCGCACACAGATTTAGGCCGCAAGCTTTTGTTGCGATTTGTGGAAGACCTTGCCGGTGTAGGCGCTGTTGAAGGACAGCCACGCATGGAAGGGAAAGCCACCCACGTCATTATTAGTCCGGTGAAAGCCGCGACGGGCGGCGGTCCGGTGAAAGAAAAGACGGATAAACCCGACAAGCCGAAAGATGCCGGGCACGCGGCCGGGACATCCGCACCCGGCGGAGGCTTGGTTCACTAGTCGCCGCCGCGCGGAACTGGAAGACGAAGGCCGTGTCGAAAGCGATGTTCCGCGATGCCCCTCGACATCGTGTAAGCGCGATGAGCCTGAATTTAGGTCCGCGCTTCACCGCAGTAGACCCGGCAAAGGAGTAAGTTTAGCCGCCCAGTGTCTTCGATAGCCAATGAGCCGAGGCTTCTTACAATGTCGGCCTTCGCCAATACCGCCAATTTATGCACGCGAATGTGCGACGCGACATTCAGCCCGGCCGAACGCCACTTCTCGACCGCCAGATCCCAAGTCGAGTTCCTCGGTTGCGAGGTAATTGGCGCCGCAACAAAGTCCTCGTCCCCAGTGTCGAGCAAGACAACCGCTGGCCGAACCTTGGCGCCAGTGGTCTGGTGGAAATCCATACGGATCAGCACCACTTCACCGAATCGCAGAAGCATGAGCTAACTGTTCGTAAACGGCGTCCTCTGGGGCATAGGCCGCCTGAAATCTTTGTTGCCCCGCGTTCCGCCACGCATTGTCGTCATCGCCTAAATTCCACATCACGACAATCCTAATCTGTTCCCCGGCGGGGATCTTGCTGGCGATTTCCGGTGGAAGGGAAATCTGCCCGTCCGGTGCAAGCGTGCCTTCGAATTCAACAGCTCTCATACGTGCGGCCTCCCTAATCCGAATAAAACAAATACTTCCGCCATTGATCGTCGCTACGCCCAAGCAGCCTCATCAAATGCCGGCTCGTATGTAAACTAAACGGCCGAGGCGGTCTCAGCAACTTCATGCCCGCCTCTTCCGGCGTCCTGCTGCCCTTCCTGTTATTGCACGTATGGCAGCAAGCCACCAGATTTTCCCAAGTCGTCTCGCCAGCCCTTGATCGTGGCATCACATGGTCGAGCGTCATCTCACCCGAAGGCAACGTGCGATGGCAATACTGGCAGGTATAGCGATCGCGCATCAAAATATTCTTGCGTGAGAGCGCGCGCGTCTGATGCGGAATGCGCCGGTATTCGAGCAAGCGAATCACCGACGGCACATTTAAGCTGCGCCGCGCCGAGTGAACCTGGGTAGGGGCGATTTCTTCAGCCGAAGCAACGCCCTTCAAGATCAGCACCAGCGCACGCCGCGCCGCACAGATGTTGATAGGCTCGTAACTCGCGTTCAAAACAAGGACTGGCTTGTGAAGCCGATCTGAACCAGGCATTCCACGCTCCCCTTTTCGTTTCTACTCGTCTTCTAACGGACTCCTCTGACTCACGCCCGCCACCGGCTGTTCGGGCACTGGCCGGACCGATGGCATTTGTCCCCACGCCGCAGCGGCGCTCTTCAGGGCAGTACGGTTTGAAATAGCACGATCGACGCGGGCTAAAGTTAACGCAGACACATGCGCGGCGCCCGCCGCCTTCAAAACAGCGGCGGCCGCACGCAGCGTGCTGCCAGTCGTGAACACATCATCGATTAAAAGAATTCGTTTGCCGGCGATTCGCTCCGGATGGTCCACCTTGAATGAGCCACGCAAATTCGCGCGCCGCTCGGTCTCGCTGAGGCCAGCCTGCGATTTGGTATAGCGCGTCCGGCGTAAAGCCTTCGCGAGCGGCATGCCATAACGGCGCGCCACCGGGTGGGCCAAAAGTTCCGCCTGGTTGAAGCCGCGCTCCCAGCGCTTGCGCCAGTGCATGGGCATCGCCATGACGAGATCGAAATTCGCGTCTAACGGTAGCGCTTGCAAGAGGAACCGGCTTAGGGGATGGGCCAAGCTTTCTACTTTCGCGTATTTGAATAGATGAACGAGTTGCTGGAGGGAAGCCTCATAGCTGCCGAAAGAATAGGCGGCATCAAAGTTCGCCAACCCCTCTCGGCAGACCGTACAGAGGTCGTGTTCATCCAGTGGATAGTCATCTGCAAAGGGCGTCCGGCAGGCGCGACAGAAGAATTCGGCCTGGAGCGGTTTGGGAAGAGCAAGGCAGGCAGGGCAAACAGGAACGCGGGAAACATTAGTGAGCGGCTGCTCACACAAACGGCAATCGTCCGGAAAAATCAGGTTGAAAAAGCGCGCAGCAAGGAGCTTCAAGAACGCCAACCGACACTTTGGCGACAGACCGTTTTGTAGTAGAACCGTCCGATTCGTGAGGCTAGGGAAGACTCACCCCCACTAAATAGCCAGTATACCTCATATGCGGAAAAAGTACGCAAAACACACTAAAGATCCCTTTCATATTGGACGATTCTTAAGTATGCTTAGAGTTGTCTTGGTATCCAGTCTTTGTATGCAAATGACAGCTTCTGACGAACTTAGCAAGGTAGTGATATAGCGCCATGAATTCGTTAAGGTTGTTGCTTGTTGACGGCGGTTCGGACAAATCCGACGCGATTTCGACGACGCTGGCGAGCGCTAACCACACAGTATTGCCGACTGCGGGGTTAGATGAGGCTGCGGAAGCGCTGTTCGTGGAACAGTTTGATGCGGTAGTACTCGCGTCTAATTTCTCTCCCAACAGTTTGGCGGATTTCACTGCGAAATTGCGGCGCGTTGAGCAGAGCCAGCGGGTTGCCACCAGGATCCCCGTGCTGGCACTGGAATCCATCTCCGCGAGCGAACCTGAATGCGATGGCTATATCGATGAGCCCATTGATCCGGTTGCGCTAACCGGTGCGGTGCATAGCCTCGCCGCTGCGTTGGGTAAGCCGATGGAGCTGAAAGTATCTTCTGAGGTTGACAATTTGCCCATTCTTGAGCCCGAAAAATTCGAGGAACAAGTTGGCTACGACAACGAATTGATGGTGGAAATCATTAACCTTTTTTTGGAGGAGCGCAAAGGACAAGTGTCCGGAATGCAAGACTGCGTTGCCAGCAAAGATTGGGAGTCGCTTTCCAAGATCGCCCACACTATCAAGGGTTCTTTAAGCAGTTTGCACGCCACCCGAGCCCGCTCCAGAGCCCAAGAACTCGAAACGGCTTCCCGGAATGGGGATATCGAAGTGAGCGTCAAAGCCCATCGCCATCTCGTGCGCGAATTGGAAGTCTTGGAGCCCGAGTTGCTCGATCTCAGAGAAACCGTCACTTCTGCCGGCTGATTTGTTCCACTGATTTGTTCCACCTGACCTGTCCCAGCATCAGTCTCGATAAGCGGTTCGCCTAACTCCTCTTCCTGTTAAACTATAGGTTCCTCTGTTCCAGAGACTGCTTCTATGAGTTCTTCCCCCCCGCTCGATATCGTCTGCGCCCATAGTCCCGATTCCGATGACGCATTCATGTTTTACGCGCTCGCCACCAAGAAGGTTCGCTCCAACATCGTCAACGTGCAGCACGTCTTGGAGGATATTGAATCACTCAACAAGAAGGCGCAGCAAGGGATTTACGAACTGACGGCTATTTCTTATCACGCCTACCCGTATGTCGCTGATAAGTACGTTCTCATGGCCGCAGGCTCCAGCGTAGGCGATGGTTACGGGCCTATGGTTGTCAGTCCGAAATCAACCATGACGCCGGCCGATCTCAAGGGAAAACGCATTGCCATTCCTGGCACCATGACCACGGCCTATTTGACCCTGAAGCTCTTTGAACCCGATTTTATCCCCGTAGTAACCCCCTTTGATCAGATCATCCAGGCAGTGAAAGACCAAGTTGTGGACGCCGGCTTGATCATCCACGAAGGCCAACTCACCTACGGACACGGCGGCCTTTTTTGCGTCGTGGATTTGGGCAAATGGTTCAAGCAGAAATATGATCTTCCCTTGCCTCTTGGCGCCAACGCCTTGCGCCGCGATCTTTCTCCGGAAGTGCAAGCCGAATGTTCGCGCCTGATGCGCGAAGGCATCCAATACTCGCTCGATCATCGCGAAGAAGCCTTGAACTACGCCTTACAATTTGCGCGCGATCTCGACCCCGCACTGGCTGACCAGTTTGTCGGCATGTACGTCAACCATCACACCCAGGATGGCGGTGATATCGTGCCGCAAGCAGCCCAAAAACTGCTGGATTTAGGTTATGAGGCTGGCCTCATCCCCCATAAAACAACCATTGAAGTTCTACGGTGATCCACGGTATGGTCGAATCATGCCGATGCCGATGCTTCCAGGTTGGAAGGCGGGATGCTCGTTCCTTCTCCCGCTTTTTCTTTTAAGCCAACCACTTCTCAGCCAAACGCAACCTGCGCCAGCCCCCGATCAGAGCCAGGCGCAGCAGGCTCCCGCTGCGCCTCCAAAACCTACCAATAAGCCGCAACTCGACCGCATTCACGCAATCGAAAAAGGCAAAGGCGGCGGTATGAGCGAACTCGCCGCTTTCGCTAAGGATCCTGATCCAAAGGTCCGCATCGAAGCAATCAAAGCCATTGTCAAGATGGGCGGAACACCCAGCCTCGATCCACTCATCCCTGCCACTAAAGACGTCGACGCCGAAGTCCGCGTCCGCGCTACCGACGGCATTGTCAACGTCTATCTACCCGGTTACGTCAGCGGCTACTTCACTCATTCCGTGCGCACGGTCAAATCATGGTTCTCAGCCCGTAATGACAGCGTAATTGATGAAGATGTCACAGTTCGCCCAGACGCCGCCCAAGCCATAACGGAAGAAATCAACTTCGGCACAGAGATGCCGCCGCGTGCCAACGCCGCTCTGGCGGCAGGCGTTTTGCGTGTCAAAGGCGCTGTACCAACGCTTTTAGAAGCCCTCCGCGCCAAGAATAATGACCTCATCTTCGAAAGTTTAATAGCGTTGCAAAAGATTCACGATCCCAGCGCAGGCCCCGGCGTCGGGTTCCTGGTACGAGATTTGGATGAACGCACGCAGGTCACCGCGCTCCAAACCGTCGGCGTCTTGGGCAGCCGGGAAG
>Ga0302320_10022101_pt1 | contig 12585 bp, 10 predicted proteins | sample Bog_T0_3_FD_202130 | JGI IMG/M metagenome (GOLD analysis project Ga0302320, IMG submission 202130) | Peat permafrost microbial communities from Stordalen Mire near Abisko, Sweden - Bog_T0_3 | ecosystem: Environmental > Terrestrial > Soil > Wetlands > Peat | place: Sweden: Abisko, Stordalen Mire...
AGTTGATCACGCGCTGCGTGACGAAATCCTCATTGGGAATGAGGAACTCGCGGCCGTCGCGGGTGACCACCGACGTATAGCGAGCGCCCATCGAATCGACCCAGCCGAAACTGTCGCCGACCGTGATCACGTCGCCCGGTTTGATCGATTTGTCGGCGAGCAGGATGATCCCGCTCACCAGATTGGAAATGATCTTCTGCAAGCCGAAGCCCAGTCCGACGCCGACCGCGCCGGAGAAGAAGGCCAGCGCGGAAAAATCGATGCCGACCGTCGAGAGCACAATGATGATGGCAAAGGTAATCAGCAGCAGGCGGATCAGTTTGCCAATCAACACCTGGATCGACGGCGTCAGATCGGCGGTGCTGCGCACGCGCCGGTCGAGAAAATCGCTGGCGGCATTCGCCGCCCATAGCGTCAATACCAGAAGGACCGAGGTCTTGATGATCAGGAGCGGCGTCACGCGCAAGCCGCCGATCACGACGCCGACGGAATCGAGCGTGTTCATGGTCGGCGTCAGCAGGCCGAGTATGCTCAACGCCGCGATCGTCCAGGCCGACACCGCCACCAGCCGGTAGACGAATTGGTTGCGGATCAGGCCGGCGACCAGCGCGATCACCACCCAGGCGGTAGCCAGGCTCGATGCGACGCCGAGCAAGTAAGACCGGCTCGGAAACGTCAGTAGCGTCAGCATGACCGCATGCGCGATCGCGACCAGCACCACGAAAATGATGGTGCCGAGATTTGCCACCAACAGCCGGGTAAATTCCCGCAGGAATAGCGGCCAGCCGGCGGTCAGCGCGCTGACATTGAGCCGCCGCCGGATCAGCGACGCGGCCAGCGTTCCGATGACGGCCGCCAGCAGGATTAGCCCGAACTGGAGCAGCAGCCGGACCGAGGTCAGTTCGTGGCCGACGGTTGCCAGCCCATCGGTGAACGTTGCGGTCAATTGCTGGAGGTCGTCCATGTCACGTTCCTGGCCGATGCCCCCCTTGGAAAATGCGCTTAAAGCGGATCAATATCAAATTTGGCCGGCGCCCGGCATCCGCCGCGGCAGGCCTTACGGGGTTATGCACATGTACGACCGGGGCCTATCGGAAGAACAGCGGATGATGCGCCAGAGCTGCCGCGATTTTGTCGATGACGTGGTGCTGCCCTTTATCAAGCAAAACTGGAAGCTTGAATGGTCGATGGTTCCGGAAGAGCGGCTGCCGCCGCGCATCCTGGAAGAAGCCGAGAAGATCGGTATCCGCACGCTCGGCGTGCCAGAAGAATATGGCGGCGTTGAGCTGGAAAAGGGCACAGAGGTAAAGACCTTCGCGCTGGTCGCCGAGGAAATCGCGCGCGGCGATTCAGGCCTGGCCGACAAATTGGTGCAGAACTGGAAGGTCTCGGTGCTGTTGCGCCAATTCGCGCCCAAGCATTTACAGGAGAAATGGTTCAAACGCCTGGTAGCGGAGCCGCAATTCCTGATGGCGCATTGTCTGACTGAGCCGCGCGGCGCATCCGACCGCTGGCTGCCTTACAACGTGCCGGAAGCAGCGATGCAGACCAAGGCGGTCAAGACGAATGGCGGCTGGGTGATCAACGGCCGCAAGCAGTTCATTTCGAACGGCTACGACGCCTCGCTCTACGTGGTCTATGCCAATTCCAACCCCAAGGTCGGCATGTTGCAGGGGACGACCTCATTTCTGGTGCCGCGCGAGACCAAGGGCTTCTCGGTCGCGCGCTGCAACGAGACGCTCGGCTGCCGATTCATGAACAATGGCGAGATGGTGTTCGAAGACATGTTCATACCGGACGATCATGTTTTGGTACAGGACGCCGCCATGGGCTCCGCCGGCGTCTATTTTCGCCCCGGCAAGATTATTCAGGCGGCGAAAAATCTCGGCGTCGGCGTGCGTGCCTTCGAGGCGACCGCGGAATATGTGCAGAACTACGTACAGGGCGGCCGCATACTGATCAAGCACCAGGCGGTGGCATTGCGGCTGGCCGAAATGGCGACAAAGATCGAAGCGGTGCGTGCGCTCACCGAGCGGGCGGCGCAGGCCGTCGATGACAACGCGCCGGAGGCCGAAACACTGGTCAACATGGCCAAGATGTTTGCCTCCGAAGAAATTATGAAGGTCGCCCAGCACGCGGTCGAATTGCATGGCGGCAACGGCATTATGCTGGATTTCGGCATCGAGAAGGTACTGCGCGATGCCGTTATCTTCTTGCACATGGACGCGACCGTCGATATCTCGAAATTCAAGATCGTCAAGAACATGTTTCCCGACACGGCGGGAAAATACGCCGGGCCGGAGTGATTTATAATTTGTCATTCCGGGGCGCGAGCGAAGCTCGCGAACCCGGAATCCAAAAACGGATTCGGCGCTTGCATCTTGATTCCGGGTTCGGTCCTGCGGGCCGCCCCGGAATGACGGCCTTTACCGCACCACGAAGCGGAAGCCGATCACGACAATCACCAGGCCGACGAGTTGCTCAATCGTGGGAACGACGCCGAGCGCAAGATAGCCGATGATCAGCGAGAAGCCTGGCACCAGCGCCGGGAAAGTCGCCGCGCGTCCGGCGCCGAGCAGGATCACCGTGCGCGCGAACAGAAATATCGGCAGCACGCCGGCGAGAATGCCCTGCACCAGGATCTGCAACATGTTCTCGGCGAGGCTCATGCGCAGCATGCCGTCATAGCCGACGAATATCGCGTGCAAGGGCGCGAATACCAGGATCGACACCGCGCCGACGGCGGCGATCGCGCGCACGCCCGACACGTGCCAAAGCCGCAGCAGGATACCAAACATCGCCCAGAACACGCCGGCCATGGCGAACAGCAGATCGCCGCCGACGCCCTGGCTGCCGATGGTGGTGAGCGACTCAAATCCGAATACCGATAGTCCGGCAATAATCGTGGCGCCGCCCACGATGCGGGTCACTGTCAGCCGCTCGCCCAGCACCAATGTAGCCAGGATCAATCCCGACAGCGCGGCGCAGGCCGGCTGGATGGTGGTGCCATGACCCAGCGGCACCAGCATGAAGCCGGTATAGGCGGTCAGGGCCTGGGTTGGGCCGGAGAGTATGCTCATCACCAAGCCGCGACCCCAGCCGATCCCGCCGAGATCCTTGATGCCATCGCGCAGCACCAGCGGCATCAAAAGTAGCCCGGACCAGAAGAAACGATGGAATGCGAGATCGGCAGGCGAAAAGCCGATATTGATGCCATGCTTGGCGGCGACAAAACCCGCCGCCCAGCCGAGCGTCGCGCCGATGCCGCACAAGGTGCCGATCAGCACGTTGGAGTATTTTGCCGCCGCAGGTTGAGCTCTATCGTCCACGGCGCGCCTCAGGAGGTGATTTGAGCAAAGCCGATCCGGGAAACCTGTTCCCACTTTTCGGGATCATGCGGTAGGATTGCCGCCGAAGTCCATTCGCTAAATCAAAATCATAACTACACCGGGAAAGAAACCTCATGGCGAAGCCGCGTAAAGTCATCATTACCTGCGCCGTAACGGGCGCCATCCACACACCCTCGATGTCGCCGTATTTACCGATCACGGCCCAGGAGATCGCCGATGCGGCTTTGGGCGCAGCCGATGCAGGGGCGGCGATCGTTCATCTGCATGCGCGCAACCCGAAGGATGGGCGGCCGGATCAATCGCCGGAGGCCTTTCTGCCTTTTGTAAAGGTCATCAAGCAGCGCTCGAATGTGGTGATCAATCTTACCACCGGCGGCGCGCCGACCATGATGGTGGAAGAACGCGTGCGTCCGGCGGCGACTCTCAAGCCGGAAGTCGCCTCGCTCAACATGGGCACGATGAATTTCGGGCTCTATCCGATGATCCCGCGCTACAAGGGCAAGTTCAAATTCGATTGGGAAGAGCCTTATCTTGAGGGATCGAAGAAGGGCATGTTCAAGAACACGCTCGCCGATATCGAATATATTCTGACCACCTGCGCGGAAAACAACACGCGCTTCGAAATCGAATGTTACGATATCGGCCATCTCTATACGCTCAAGCATTTCCTCGACCGCGGCCTGATCAAGACGCCGCTGTTCATCCAATCGGTGTTCGGCATCCTGGGCGGCATCGGCACGCATCCCGAGGACGTCATGCAGATGAAGCGCACCGCCGACCGGCTGTTTGGCCCTGAGAATTTCCACTGGTCGGTGCTTGGCGCCGGCGGCGCTCAAATGCGGGTCGCGGCCATGGCGGCGTCGATGGGCGGCAATGTCCGCGTCGGACTGGAAGATTCGCTCTGGATTGGCGCCGGCAAACTGGCCGAGTCGAACGCCCAGCAGGTAACGAAAGTACGCCAGATCATCGAAGGTCTTGGGCTTGATGTCGCATCCTCCGACGAGGCGCGCGAGATTCTCTCGCTCAAGGGCGGCGATAAGGTCGGATTTTGATCATTCGTTGAGCAGTGACGACGTTTCTCATTGCGCGCGACGCCGCGAATCCTTTTTATAGCGATGGAAGGATTCGCGGCGCATGGCCTCGCTCGACAATGTCAGTTTGGCAATATTGCTCGGCAGCCTGCTGGTTCTGGCTGGCATACTGTCGAGCCTGATCGCGTTCCGCTTCGGCGCGCCGCTGCTGCTGGTATTTCTGCTGGTCGGCATGCTGGCGGGCGAGGGTGGCCCGGGCGGGCTGAAATTCGACGACGTCGCCACCGCCTATACCGTCGGTTCGATCGCGCTGGCGCTGATCCTGTTCGACGGCGGGTTGCGCACGCGCTTTGCCACGTTCCGCAACGTTCTGGCGCCCTCGATTGGCTTGGCCACAGTCGGCGTCCTGATCACCACTTTACTGACCGCGCCGGTGGCCAAATTCGTGCTCGGCATCGGATGGATCCAGGCGCTACTGGTCGGCGCGGTGGTGGCGTCCACGGACGCCGCGGCGGTGTTCCTGCTGATTAATGCCGGCGGTCTGCGCCTGCGCCCGCGTGTGCGCGCCACGCTGGAGGTGGAATCCGGCACCAACGATCCGTTCGCGGTGTTTTTGGCGCTGCTGCTGGTCGAAATCCTGCTGGTCGGCCATCAAAGCTGGGCGCACGCCTTTATCACCTTTGCCCGCGACGCCGTGCTGGGCGCCATTATCGGCGTCGCTGGCGGCCGGGTCATAACGCTGGTGCTTAACCGGCTGTCATTGGCGCAAGGGTTACATGCGCCCTTCGTGACGGTGAGCGCGCTAGTGGTATTCGCCTTTGCCAATGCGGTGCATTCGTCGGGATTTTTCGCGGTCTATCTCGCCGGCCTGGTGGTCGGCAACCGTCAGACGCGCGCGCATAACTCCGTCATCGTGTTTCTCGACGCGGTGACCTGGCTGGCGCAGATCGTCATGTTCGTGCTGCTCGGCCTGCTGGTATGGCCGCAACGCCTGGCCGAAAGCGCGCCCGGCGCGGTCGCGGTTGCCGTGGCGCTCATGCTGGTGGCGCGGCCGGTCGCGGTATTCCTGTGCCTGGCGCCGTTCAAATATCCCTGGCGCGAGAAATTGTTCATTTCATGGGTCGGCTTGCGCGGCGCGGTCGGAATTTTCCTGGCCTCGATCCCGCTGATGGTCGGCCTGCCGGCGGCGCCGCTCTATTTCGATGTTGCCTTCGTGGTCGTACTGCTGTCGCTTCTGGTGCAAGGCTGGACGGTGGCCTTCGCCGCCCGCAAGCTCGATATTTCATTTACGCGCAGCGATCCGGTGCCGCGGCGTGTCGAGTTGGACTTGCCCGGCCAATTGGCGCGCGAGATCGTCGGCTATCCGGTGCCTGCCAACAGCCCGTTCCTGCGCCGCGGCTTGATCCCGAACTGGGCACGCCCAACCCTGGTCGTGCGCAAAGAGGAAATCCTCACGCCGTCGGAAGCCGAGCCGGTGCGCGAGGGCGATTATGTTTACCTGCTGGCGCCGCCGGAAAAGGCGCAGGCGCTCGACCGCTTTTTCATGAACATGCCGTCGCCGCACAAGCCCGATCCACGGCTGCTCGGCGATTTCTTTGTGAACGGGACGGCGACGCTCGGCGCGCTGGCCGAAATCTATGGCCTGCAAGTCGCCGCCGACCACAACGACGTGCCGCTCGCCGATTATTTCACCGAACATCTCGCGCGGCCGGCCAAGAAAGGCGACATCGTCCAGCTCGGCCCGATCGCGCTGTTGGCGGACAAAGTCGAGAACGGCCATGTTACGACGGTCGGGCTAAGGCTGGCCGAGCCGGAAGCGCCCGGCGATTTTCTGGGGCGCGCCAAGGCACTGTGGCATCGCGTACAGAAATGGATTGGCTAGCGCGCGCGGCTCGTTAGTGGTGCGCGCGGCCGGACAGCATGGCGCCGTTTTGGATGACCCAGGCGCCGCCGAACAATACGCCGGTCCAGAATAGATCGCCCGCCACCGTGTTCTGCAGGAACGGCAGGGCCGCGACGTAGCACTGGGTCAGGCCGGCGAAATCGAGGCTGTACATGCCGCTGAAAACCCAGACCGCGAAATTCGAAGCGGCGAAGAAAAACAGCGAGCACGCCACCATGGCGCCGCCGATGACCATTGGACCGTTGAAACGGCGCGAGGCCATACCGACGAGTGCCGGAACCGAAATCGCGGCAAAGCCGACCAGCACGATGCGCCAGTCTTCACTCGGCAGCATGGCGTTGCTCAGCAGCATGGCCGCGAGCGGCACCACGATGGCCAGCGCAGGAATTCGGAGCGTGCGGCCGGCAAACAACGCGCTGGCGGCAATCGGCATGAAGCCCGGCGCATGCGGCAACAGGCGGGCGACCACGTCCAGGCCGATCAGGAACGCCATCAGGCCAAGATCCATCCAGAGGTCGGCGCGGGTTTTGGTCGGCTGCATGTCGGTGGGTCCTTATGGGTCGGATTTACGCATGGCATAGCACAAGGTGACATAAGTTTCTATCGCCGCCGAACGGCTCTTTCGCCGGGCTTTAGGCTCGGTTTTCGGCCCAGCCGGCAATGATACCGGCGAGCGCATCGAGCCCGTCGGTCAGCGCCGCCGGGCCCGGCTGCAAGATCAAAGTGGACTTGATCTCGCGCAGCCAGCCGGTGGCGACCGCGGGAATCGCGGCAAAGCCCGGCCGCGCGGCGACCTTGGCGGGCACGAACTTCTTGCCGCACCAGGAGCCGACGATAATGTCGGGCTTGGCTTCAATCACCTGAGACTCGGAAACAATACGGTCCTTGGCGTTCTTGCGCGCAGCTATTTCCGGGAACACTTCGATGCCGCCGGCGGCTTCGATCAATTCCGACACCCAGGCCAGCCCCGATATCATCGGCGCATCCCATTCCTCGAAATAGACGCGCGGGCGGCGCGCCAGCAGCTTCGTGCGTGCATGCACGGCGTCGATGCGCGCGGCGAGTTGGCGGGCGAGCGCCTCGGCCTTTTCCGGCACACCCACCAGCGCCCCCAGCGTGCGGATCATGTCGAAAATACCGGCAATGTCGCGCTGGTTAAAGGCATGCACCGCGACATTGGCGCGAACGAGTTCGGCGACGATGTCGGCCTGCAAATCGGAAAAGGTCAGCACCAAATCGGGCTTAAGCGCCAGAATCTTCGGCACGTCGGCGGAAATGAAGGCCGAGACGCGCGGCTTTTCCCGGCGCACCTGTGCCGGGCGTACGCAGTAGCCGGATACGCCGACAATGCGGGCGTCCTCGCCGAGGAGATAAAGGGTCTCGACGGTCTCTTCGGTCAAGCAGACGATTCGGGAAGGCGGGAACATGGCAGGAGCATAGCTTAGTTTTCCGCTCATTCCCGCGAAAGCGGGAATCCAGTTTTTGTCTCTGGGTCCCCGCTTTCGCGGGGACGAACGGGAGAGGTTATGCGGAGAGCAACTCCGCGCCGCCAGTCGCCGTGACTTGGCCGCCTTCGAGCCGCACCACGCGGGTGGCGATGCGTTTCACTTCCGGCGCGTCGTGGCTGACATAGATCATCGGCACGCTGCGCTCGTCCCGCAGCCGCTCGAGATAAGGCAGGATGTCGGATTTGCGCGCCGCGTCGAGCGAGGCCAGCGGCTCGTCGAGCAGCAGCAAGCGCGGCCGCATGAGCAGCGCGCGGCCGACCGCGACGCGCTGGCGCTCGCCGCCCGATAATTTGCCGGGCCGCCGGTCGAGCAGATGGCCGATATCGAGCAGTTCAACCGCATGGGCAAAGGCGTCCGGATCGTCGGGGTGCCCGCCCATCCAGCGGCCATAAACGAGATTGCGCTTCACGCTCATATGCGGAAATAGCCGTCCCTCCTGGAACACATAGCCGACGCGCCGCCGCGAGGCCGGGACGTCGATGCGCGCCGCACTGTCGAACAAGACTTCGTCCTCAAGCACGATACGCCCGCGGTCCGGCTTGAGCAGGCCGGCGATCATATTGATGACGCTGGTCTTGCCGGCGCCGGACGGCCCGAACAGCACCGTGGCGCCGCCTTCGCTTGCGAACAACGCGTTGAGCGAAAATTCTCCTAGTTTTTTTTCGACCTCAACAACTAACATTTTTATATCCCGTGAATTCGTGCGCCGGCGCGCCGGGCAAACCATTCCGAGGCCATTAGCGCGGCCACCGAAATAATCACCGCGACGATCACCAGTTGGAGCGCGGCGTGGTCGCCGCCCGGCACCTGCGTGAGCGTGTAGATCGCCGCCGATATGGTTTGCGTCTCGCCCGGAATGTTGGAGACAAAGGTGATGGTGGCGCCGAATTCGCCCAAGGCCCTGGCGAAAGCCAGCATCATGCCTGCGATGATGCCGGGCAGCGCGAGCGGCAGCGTGATGGTGGCGAAATTCCAGAACCGGTTGGCGCCCAGCGTCGAGGCGGCGTCTTCCAGCCGCAGGTCGATCGCCTCGATCGACAAACGAATAGCGCGCACCATCAGCGGAAACGCCATGATGCCGCAGGCGAGCGCCGCGCCGGTCCATCGGAACGAGAACACGATGCCGAGATGATCGGCGAGCCATGCCCCGACCGGCGCCTTGCGCCCCAGCGTAATGAGCAAGAGATAGCCGGTGACGACAGGCGGCAGCACCAGCGGCAAATGCACGAGCGCGTCGACGAGCGACTTGCCCCAGAAATCTTTGCGCGCCAATACATAGGCGATAGCGACGCCGAAAGGCAACGCGACCAGCGTCGATACCGTGGCGATGCGCAGCGAGAGCGCAACCGCTGTCCAATCCTGGGGCGTGAGGTCGAGCATTTAGGGCCTAGGAAACCGGCTTGACCAGAAAGCTAAAGCCGTATTTTTCGAAAATTGACTTGGCCGCATTTGTTTGCAGGAAATTGAGATAGCGCGCGGCGCCTGGGCCAGCGGTTGCGGTTGCCGCCACCGGATAAATAACCGGCAGATGCGAGCTTTCCGGAAACACGCCGACAATCTTCACCTTGGGTTCGACCTTGGCGTCGGTCTCGTAAACGATGCCGATGGGCGTTTCGCCGCGCGCGACGAAAGCGAGCGTGGCGCGCACATTCTCGGCCATGGCGAGCTTAGGCTCCGCCGCCGGCCATGCGCCCAGCGATTCCAACGCCGCTTTGGCATAGAGCCCAGCCGGCACGGCTTTGACGTCGGCGACAGCAATTCGCCCGTCGCCGGCAAGCTTGGTAATGTCGAAGCCTTTTGCGATTTCGACCTTGTCGAGTTTGGAATCCAGCGGCGCGATCAGCACTAGCCGGTTGCCGAGCAGGTTCACCCGCGTGTCCGGCTTGATCAGTTTGTGCTCGGTCAGATATTCCATCCATTTGAGGTCGGCGGAGATGAAAATATCGGCCGGCGCACCTTGCTCGATCTGCTTGGCCAGTGCCGGCGAGGCAGCATAGCTCGCGGTTACCTTGACGCCGGTCGCCCTGGTGAAGGCGGCATTGGCGTCGTCGAGTGCGTTTTTCATCGAGGCGGCCGCAAAGACCGTGACGCTGTCTTTGACGCTATCTTGCGCGACGGCCAAAGGCGCTGTGGCGAGCAATAGACCGAAGGCGGCAAAAAGGCGCGCGATCATGGCGGTTCTCCTCCAGGCGCCAATGGGCGCCGGCTGGGCGAAAATCTGGTTTTTGGATCGCCGGAACCGCCGTTCCGTCAGCGCGGCACACGCACAGTGCGCCGCAGGCCGTGAGCCACCCTAGCAAGTCCCGTCGTCCTAGGTAAAGTCCGCTTAGCGATGGCTAAGGAAGCAGTAATGGCGGATGTGACGCCCATCGAAGGCGAGTTCGACTTTATCATCGTGGGCGCGGGCTCGGCCGGCTGTGTGCTGGCCAATCGGCTCTCGGCCGATCCAAGCAAGCGCGTGCTGCTGCTGGAAGCCGGAGGCAACGACAACTGGATCTGGTTCCACATTCCGGTCGGCTATCTGTTCGCCATCGGCAATCCGCGTTCGGACTGGATGTTCAAGACCGAGCCGGAGCCGGGCCTCAACGGCCGCAGTCTCAATTACCCGCGCGGCAAGGTGATCGGCGGCTCGTCGGCGATCAACGCCATGGTCTATATGCGCGGCCAAGCTGGCGACTATGACCATTGGCGCCAGCTCGGTTTGCCGGGCTGGTCTTGGGACGACGTGCTGCCTTTTTTCAAAAAGCACGAGGACAATTTCCTGGGAGCGGGCGACCACCATGCGGTCGGCGGCGAATGGCGGGTGGAATATCCGCGCACGCGCTGGGACATCATCGACGCCTGGCGCGAGGCGGCGGCGCAATACGGTATTCCGCCCGTAAAAGATTTTAACGCCGGCGACAATGCGGGCTCGTGTTATTTCCACGTCAACCAGAAGCGCGGACGGCGCTGGTCGGCGGCGCGCGGCTTCCTCAAGCCGGTGCTCAACCGGAAAAATCTGCGGCTGGAAACCGACTGCATGGTTGAGGGATTGCTATTCGATGGCAAGTCGGGTTCTTTGCGAGCGAGTGGCGTGCGCTGGCGGCAGAACGGCGAATTGCGCAGCGCCAAATCGCGCGGCGAGGTCATTATGGCGGCCGGCGCCATCGGCTCGCCGCAGATTTTGATGCTCTCTGGCATCGGCCCGGCGGCCGAGTTATCGAAGTTCGGCATTGCGGCCGTGCTCGACAAGCCCGGCGTCGGCGCCAACCTGCATGATCATTTGCAATTGCGCACGATCTACAAGGTCAGCGGAATCCGCACCTTGAATGAAATGTACGGTTCGCTCGCGCAAAAGGCATGGATGGGCGTGAATTATGCCTTGTTCCGGCGCGGGCCTTTGACCATGGCGCCCTCGCAGCTCGGCGCTTTCACCAAGTCCGATCCCTCGCGCGAACGCGCCAATCTGCAATATCACATTCAGCCATTGTCGCTCGACAAGTTCGGCGACCCGCTGCATCCGTTTTCGGCTTTCACCGCGAGCGTCGCCAACGTGCAGCCGACCAGCCGCGGTACGCTCAGGCTTAGATCGGCAAACCCGAACGATGCGCCGGCGATCAGCCCGAATTATCTGGCGACGCCGGAGGACCGGCAGGTCGCGGTGGATTCAATTCGGATTACCCGCAAGATTGTGGCGCAGCCTGCCTTGCAGAAATATTCGCCGGTCGAATATCTGCCCGGCCCGCAACTACGCGACGACGACGAGGCAGGCCTGATCAAGGCCGCCGGTGACATCGGCACCACGATTTTCCATCCGGTCGGTACCGCGAAAATGGGCCGCGACGACGATAGCCATGCGGTGGTCGATGCGCGGTTACGCGTGATCGGGATCGATGGCTTGCGGGTGATCGATGCTTCGGTGATGCCGTCGATTACATCGGGCAACACCAATTCGCCGACCATGATGATCGCCGAAAAAGGCGCGGCGATGATTCTGGAAGATCGAAAGCGCTAGCGCCGCTATTCCTTGGCCGGCGCGTCGAGCACATTCTTACAGGCTGGCGGCAGATCGGCGAGCGTCAGCGCCTTGGGCGGCTTGGATGGCGTTTTGATCACGGGATGCAGTACCTTGTCGGAGAACCAATAATCCAGCGCCTTGGGAGCGCAACCGTCATCGCCCGGCACCGCCGGCTGCTTGCGGCAATTGGGCGAGTCCTCGGGGCATTTCAGCCGCACATGGATGTGATCGTTATGCCCGTACCAGGGCCGCACCTTGGACATCCAGCCATCGGTTTTCTTGTCCTTGACGCGGCATAGCTCCTGCTTGATCGCGGCATTGACCAGCACGCGCTCGACCTCCGGCTGTTCGGCGGCGGTTTTGATGAAGGCGATGTCGGCCGGCGACCAGGTCTTCGGATTGATGTGTTTCCAGTCGTCGGAGACCAGATTGATGGCCGAAGTGTTCTCACGCTCTTCCTTGGTCAGCACATGGTTGGGCATAGGCATAAACCAAATGTCGACGTCGAGGCCGATCTGATGGCTCATGTGGCCGAAGGGGAGGGGGCCGCCGCGCGGTTGCGCCATGTCGCCGATCATGATGCCGTTCCAGCCGGTGGCCTTGGCGGCGAGCGGGGCGAACCGCTCGAGAAATTTCACCAGCTCGGGGTGGCCCCAGTTGCGATTGCGTGACAGGCGCATCACCTGCCAGGTCGCCCCGGTGACCGGCAGCGCCACGCCGCCTTGCAGGCAGCCGCGCGGGTAGTAGCCGATCGCCATGGCCTTGCCCAAGGTCGGCAGTTTCTCGGACGAGAATA
>Ga0302320_10022102_pt1 | contig 12585 bp, 10 predicted proteins | sample Bog_T0_3_FD_202130 | JGI IMG/M metagenome (GOLD analysis project Ga0302320, IMG submission 202130) | Peat permafrost microbial communities from Stordalen Mire near Abisko, Sweden - Bog_T0_3 | ecosystem: Environmental > Terrestrial > Soil > Wetlands > Peat | place: Sweden: Abisko, Stordalen Mire...
AAGATCCCGTGTGGTCTTAACTTCCTCATGACGGTTGTCGTCTTCGAAAAACGCTCACGTACCTCCCGCATCAGTCTTTGGTATGTGTATGTGTGCGTATTTCTTGTTGTGTGGGCCGTATTGGTCTTTGGTTTTGGCCTTGTTTGCGCGGTCTTGCGCCAGTGGCCTATGGCCTTGGTCATGATTCTGGGATCGCTGGTTGCGGGCTCCACTCCCATGGGCGGGGGAGCCGTCTCTTTTCCTGTTCTGGTGTTGGCGCTGGGTGTCACTCCCGACAATGCGAAGAGTTTCGGCTTGGTTATCCAAGCTCTGGGCATGACCTCGGCCATGATTTTCATCTTCTCCAGGCGTGTTCCCGTTCAGGGCCGGTTGTTGGTCTGGACGATCATAGGTGCCGCCGGCGGAATGCTTCTGGGGACAATTTCAATTGCCCCACGCATCCCGGCCAATTTCATAAAGCTGACCTTTGCTTGCATGTGGATGAGTTTTGCCGTCTTGACGATGGCCAGGAACCGCGAATTCTGCTCGTTGACAGGGGCCCGAACCGTTACCGAGCGGGCAGCGATGTCTGTGGGCCTTGTGGTTGGAGTGGTAGGAGGAATTATCTCTTCTGTGATTGGGAATGGCGTTGACATGCTCCTCTATGTCGCCTTGGTCCTGCTTTATCGTTGCGACCTGAAGGTTGCGGTACCCACGGCTGTTTCGGCGATGGCGGTAACGTCGGTGATCGGGGTTGCAGCGCGCCTCTATGTCGGAAGTTTTTCCACCGATGTGATGATGAAGTTCCTGGCTGCGGGCCCGCTTGTCATCTTCGGGGCTCCAATTGGAACCTACATCGTGAGTGTAATCCCGCGCCGCAGAACTCTTTACGCTATTTCCATCTTGTGTGTTGTGCAGTTTGCCTGGACACTTAGCCGCTTACAACGCACGCTGGCAGAATGGATGTTTGTAGGGATCGCTATGATCGCCGCCGGAGCCATCTTCTATTGGATGTACCGTCGCGGACAGCACAGCTCGTAGCCCTTCCAGGTATATCCAGAGCTTAATTAGTTTAGGGTATGTTAGCGCGAATTGTAACCTGACACGATGATCCCGAGTTGCGTTATTGAGATTCAGCAGCGGACATCAGGACATGATCCTCCGGGATGATCAGTGCCTCGCCTTCAAATGTCTGCTGCCCGACGCAGAATTGGTTTGCTCCGTATACTTCGACGGGAAGAGGGCACCCGATTTCCTCCCGTGGAATCAGCCTTATGGTGAGCGCTGTGTCCTTTTACCCGCGCGCTTTGCACCAGCTTTTCACCTCGCGACTGGGACGCACCACAAAACTTGCTCTTGCAACCCTATCCACAGGGTTGCTTGCGGGAGTCGGCTCTGTAGCCTTTCACTACATCGCGGACGATGACCTCCTCTTTAGATGGTGCGATTCGCACGGCGCATTATCCCGACTTCCCGTGGTCCTTGGTGTTCCAACAATTGGTCTTTGTTTGATTGGCGCAGTGCTTCAGCTGGTTCCGCAGAGTCGCGTCGGTGGTGTGAAGGAAGTCTTTGATGCGCTGCAGCGATCTTCCACTGTCATACCGTTTCGCAGGATCTCGAATGTAATTCTAAGCGGGCTAGTTCTGGCTCTTGGTGGGTCGGTTGGTCCCGAAGGCCCTATGATTCAGATGGGCGCGCTCATCGGCAGCCAGGTTGGACGTCGAATGGGGGTCGCCAAAGGTCATGTGGCCCTTATGATACAAGCTGGCGCTGCGGCGGGAATAGCCGCGGCATTTCGCTCCCCGGCCGGGGGAGTGCTTCTTGTGCTGGAGTTGTTCGGAGCGCGCTTCAATCGGGGATTGGCGGCGATAGGAGTTGCCGCCGTCATCGGCTACGCGGCGAGAACTGCGATGGTTGGCGACGCGTATCCCTTTAGGCCCTCAGTTGCCGTTCAGTCGCTGCCTCTCGCCACATCATTCTCGATCGCACCGCTCATGGGCCTGTTGGCCGCGCCGATGGGCCATCTCTTTATTTGCTTGTTCAAGCGCTTTCAGACCATGTTGCCCGTCCGATGGCCTTTGATGGTGCGAGTGTCATTGGGTGGCTTCATGGTGGGCATCATCGCCATCTGGTTTCCGCAAGTGCTATCAGCGGGGTATCCGGTCATTGAGCACAGCTTAAGCGGGGGGCTTGGATTCCAGCTCTTCGTTATTTTGCTCGGGCTCAAAATGCTCGCGACCTCGATCACTTTCGGTTCCGGCGCCGTGGGCGGGCTGTTCGCTCCCACGCTGATGATTGGAGCCATGTATGGCGGCGCTTTTGGACTTGGATTGCATGCCCTACTTCCAAGGGCGGTTCCGCAGCCGGAGCTATTCATCTTATTAGGGATGGTTGTGATGTTCGGTTCTATCGCGAAGGGTTATTGGAGCGGCCTTCTCATGGTTGCCGACATGAGCGGTTGTTACCATCAACTCTTGCTGCCTGGAGTGATTGCAGGGGGAGTATCGTTCCTGATCAGTTGGGAAATGCATGACAAGTCTATCTTCGACCTTCCGATTGATCCTGCCGAAGGCTTCGGTACACGGCGCAACCGCAGGACTCAGCACGGCGGCGAAGTGCAAGCTGAAGAGGTAGTCGCTTAGGCTATCGAGAATCCACAGCTCGCGATGAATTCCCGCAGTTGGTGATCGGTGGTCAGATTGTCGTCGAAGCCGATAACCACCCGAGCATCGGAGTAAGTGGCACGAACGCGAATTACACCTTTCCGCTGCAGCAGCATCGTTTCCAAGCCAACAGCGCAGGTCTCGCAACTGAAACCCTGCACTCTGTAGGTAACGCACTGGGTCTCGGTCGCCGCGTCGGCGGCGGTACCGGCACCGGTTTCGCTTAAGGCAATCGTCGCGGTGGTGCCCGCCATGCCGGCTATTGCACGGCGAAGAAAGTTACGTCGATCCATCGGAATCTCCTCCTATTGCGCGGTTGCGCTTCCCGGTTCGTAGAGCCATGCGGTCTTAATGCTGGCGTGATCGGCGAAGCGTAGGTCCACATATTCTTCAAATTCGATTTTCTTGTTGAGCACCCCGGTCTCCATCATTAGGTCGCGGACCAAGTCGAAATCTGCCTTGCGCGGTGCGAGCGGACTGTACGTGACGCGGTTTAACGGATTTGTGAGGGCCCAGCGTAGCAGTGCCGGATTTTGGTTGTAATAGAAACGACCGACAAAATCGGCCGCGTTTTCTCGATATGATTTGCCTTTCTCCAACCACAATCCTGAACGAGCTATGCCATCAACCAACACCTGCACGGCATCGGGACGCTGATCAATCATGTCCTGCCGCACCACCAGCACACATGACATATAGTCCGGCCAATATTCCCGCGCATGAAACAAGACCCGCCCGAAGCCGGCCATCTCGGCTTGGGAAGGGAAGGGCTCTCCCATGGAAAACGCATCGATGGCATTTGCCGCGAGCGCTCCGGCAACATCGGGCGGGGACATCTCCACCATTTTGATTTCACTGGGCTTGATCCCGAAAGCCTTCATGGCGCGGAAGACGATCAGCCGCTCGTCGGAAAAGCGGCTCGGTATTGCAATGGTGCGTCCTCTCATGTCGGCGAAGGTCTTGATCGGTCCGTCTTTGCGCACCACTACAGCGCTGCCATAGCGATGACCAAGGTAAACAACCTTGATCGGGACGCCCTGCGACTTCAAGGCGATCGCGAGTGGGGCCACGATAAATGCCGCCTGCACCTTGTTGGAGATCAGAGCCTCTTTGATTTCAGGGAATCCTTGAAACATTTTCGGAAGAAAAACTTCCCCGGCGGCCGAGAATTTGGAGATGTAATCGGTAACTGGGCACGCCAGGTGGCAGGTGACCGGAATGTAGGCCACCGTGAACTTCCTTTTCTGCGGCGGTAAATAGTCGTTGACCACAGAAGCCCAGTTCACATTGAGGTAAGCGTGCAGTCCGGATATAAGTGCCAGCCAGCCGATGAGCAGGGCGAATATTCGGTTCCTAGGATTCATAGCGAAAGCCCCATCGAACGGATTTCAGTTTCTCGATTCGGCGGAACATCGTATCCAGCGCCAAGCCGGTCAATCCAATCAGAATCATTGCGGCAACCACCAAGTCATAGCGTTTTCCGGAGTTACGCGAATCGATGACGAGGTAGCCAAGACCGGAATCGATCGCAATCATCTCCGCGGCAACTACAACCAGCCAGGCAATCCCGAGCGCGATGCGAAGTCCAACAATGATTTGCGGCAGCGAGGCGGGGAAAACCACCTTCGCGATTAGCATGGCTGGCGAGAGTCCAAAGTTGCGCCCGGCGCGGCGATACATCGAAGGAACATTACGTACTGCATTCATGGATGCAACCACGATGGGGAAGAAGGATGCAAGAAAGATCAAGTAGATGGCCGCCAGGTTACCCACACCAAACCAAACGATGGAAACTGGAATCCAGGCGATCGGACTGATCGGTCGCAGGATCTGGATGGTGGGATTTACCACGAATGCTGCGGCGGGATACCAACCGAGCAGCAATCCGACTGGAACTCCCAACAATACGGCAACGCTGTAACCCCCCGCCACCCGGCCTAGGGAGTCCGCCACGTAGCGCACCAGCAGTCCTCTGTGCACGAGTTCTGCCATCCCCCTCTCGACATCGAAGGGTGACGGAAAGACTTTTGTTCCGCTCCACTTCACAGAGAGATGCCAAACGGCGAGAAATAGCAAAGCAGCTAAGAGCGGCCAGAAGTATTGCTCGCCCTTCATCGGCTGGCGGCTGGAGTTCATACTTTGTGAGCCAAACCGATCTGCTCGAAGATGCCATCGCGCAACTCCAGATACGCGCGAGAACTAATATCGCGGGGATGGTCGATATTGATCTCAACGACACTTTGAATTCTAGCTGGCCGGGCGCTCATCACCACCACCCGGTCCGCAAGTTGCACCGCCTCTTCGATATCGTGGGTTACAAAGATGATGGTCTTGCGTTCTGCCTCCCATATTCGAAGCAGTTCCCCGCGCATGATCAGGCGGGTGATGGAGTCGAGCGCGCCAAATGGCTCATCTAGAAAAAGCATGTCAGGATTAACGGCCAAGGCGCGCGCCACTTCGAGACGCTGCTTCATTCCCCCGGAGAGCTCTTGCGGATAGGTTGTTTCGAATCCCACCAATCCAACAAGTCTTACGTAATGCGCGATGCGCTGTATGCGCTCCGACTTAGGAATTTCAGAAAGGCCAAAAGCAATGTTGCCTTCCACAGTGAGCCATGGAAATACCCCGCGCTCCTGGAAGACAAAAATCCGGCGCGGATCGGGGCCGCGCACGGCTTCGCCACCGATCCGCACGTGACCTTGAGTCGGAGCAATAAATCCTGCAACGATATTCAACAGAGTGGACTTGCCGCATCCCGAGGGGCCCAGTAGGCACACAAACTCACCTTTCGCCACCTCCAAGTTAATGTTCTCCAGAACTCGTATTAGGTTGCCATCGCGGGTAAAGCTCATGCCGATTCCTTCTGCTTGTAACTGGCGAGTCAGTTCCGAATTTATCCCGTGTGCGAAATGTCCCGATCCGACATGCGCGATGGCCGTCGTGCGTTCCATTTAATCCTCCGAGTAGCCCCAGCGCAGAGATTTGATTTTTTCCAGGGAGCGCATACCGATGTCGAGCAATAATCCGATCAGTCCGATCAGAACCATCCCGGCTACGACCAAGTCGTAACGGGTGCCGGCATTTCGTGCATCTACAATCAGAAACCCCAGCCCGGAATTTACCGCAATCATCTCCGCAGCCACCACCACCAGCCAGGCAATTCCCAGCGTGATGCGTAGTCCAATGACTAATTGCGGCGCCACGGCTGGATAAAGAACTCGACGAATTAACTGAAACTGGCTCAGCCCGAAATTGCGTCCCGCATTAAGATGGACCGCCGGAATACTCGCGACGGCATTCATGGCCGTCACCGTCAACGGCAGAAAGGATGCGAGGAAGATCAGGAATATCGCGGCCATATCGCCCACGCCGAACCAGAGAATCGAGATCGGAATCCATGCCAGGGGGGAAATCGGACGAAGAATCTGGATCAGCGGATTCAATCCCGTCTCGAATCGCTTCCACCACCCGACTACAAGTCCGAACGGTATTCCCAGCATGGCCGCCGTGGTAAAGCCCCACGTGACGCGAAACAGCGAAGCGGTTACATACTTCAATAGCAAACCGCGCCGGGCGAGTTCGGCTATTCCGGCAGTGACATCGATCGGTCCCGGCAACAGATGGACACTTTGGCGAGCGGCCGCTACGTGCCACATGATAAGGAGGGCTGCGACAAATCCGACAGGCCGCAGCCGAACCGTTCGCCTCATCGCTGATAAGGCCTTTCCCATGCGGACTTGCCCTCCGTAAAAAGCAAGGTGTCGTTAATCGGCAGTCCAACGAAGCGTTGTTGCAAGCCACTGGGCCAGCGAATCTCAACTGCATCCACTTTGGTGGCAGTTCCCAGTCCGAAGTGTTGTTCGAACGGAAGACAACCGAAGTTGGTACCTCCCGATACTTCGCGATATTGCTTGTGTCCGTCTGTGTCCAGACAGACCCTCGACCCAATAGCGGAGCGATTGCTCTTCACGCCCGCCAGCCGGACGTTTAGATAGTTTCCAGGTAATCGTTTGGGACAGAAAATGCGAGTAGTCAACAGATCGCCGGGATATGCGCCCCCCGAGGCCAGAAGCACCGACAAGCGGCCATCACCAAAAAGATCAGCCAGATTGGAGCCGTGACCTTTGCCGCTAAATGGCAGGCCCGCCGCAAAGGTTATGTTGTGAAACCGCTTCCCGTCGTTCTCCAGCAGAATCGGCGGTTCCAGGCGATCCATACGCGGACTACCATTGCCCAGCACCAGATCCAGATATCCGTCGTTGTTGAAGTCGCCAGCATTGCCGCTCATCGTACCCCAGCAGCCGGTAAGACCGATGTCGCGGCCGCGCATGGTGAATGTGCCATCCCCATTATTGTGATAGATGCGAAGGGGTTTACCATCAGGCGGACCTTCCCCGTGGCGCATCGTGTGGATGACAGCTTCATGATCGGACCAAGTAAATTGAACGATGTCGAGCAGACCATCATTGTTGTAGTCACACCAAAGACAGATGCCTCCAAAACAATTGTCATCGATGCCAGCTGCCGCGCTTACGTCCGTGAAGGTGCCGTCGCCGTTATTGTGATATAGCTGAGACTTGCCCAGACCGTTCGAAAGAAAAAGATCGGGATATCCATCGTTGTTGTAGTCGCCCCATGACGATCCGATCGTCGGCCAGAAGGTTGACAGCCCCGCTTGTTCGGTGACCTCAGTGAAGGTGTCATCGCCATTGTTATGAAACAACCGGTTCGGGGTCTTGCGGTCGAAGATTCCACCAATATTGTTGGCGACGAACAGGTCGAGATAACCGTCGCAATCGTAGTCCACCCAAGAAGCGCTGAATCCCGGACCCCACATTTTAAGGCCGGCATCTTCGGTGACGTCAGCGAAGGTTCCATCGCCATTATTGCGAAACAATTGCGACTCCCCTGCGTAGAAGCCGAGGCGCGTTATAAAGAGATCTGCGTTGCCATCATTGTTATAATCTCCAACTGTGATAACGAAAGGGTTAACAGCGGCGTCAAGGCCTGAGCTCACAGACACATCGGAGAATGTACCGTCCCCGTTATTGCGATAGAGATTACATCCGCCGTGTGCGCAAGCTATGGCTACGTCTAGCAATCCGTCGTTGTTGTAATCGAAGACGGCGATACCTCGCCCGCCGCTTGTCTTATCCAGGCCGATCTTCGAGGCGATGTCTTCAAATTCCACGCCCGGCTTCTCAAAGCCGACCTTCACCTCCATGCGCTGATCCATGGGAATGTGTTCGGGATAGCCGCCCATCCTCTGCGCAGTAAGCCACAGCCAGGCGCGGGCGCGCTGATTCTCGGGATTCGCCGTCAAGGAATCGCTGCTAGCCCGGGCTGACTCGTCCAATTTCCCCGCACGATGAAGTGCGACCGCCGCTTCATGCAAAGCGAAGTGCCGCAACGAAGGATTGCTCGCAGCCTTTAGCAGGTTGCCGGCGGCCGCCTCATAAAGGCCGCACTTGATTTGCGTGCGTCCCAGCTCCACACGCGTTCTGTCGTCGAGAGGATGGCTTCTCAAGCGAGCCTCATAGTCTTGGATAAGCGCTCGATATTCCAATCCCAAAAATACTGGAGTATCGCTAAACGATTCGAAAAAGTCAGTCAGGAAACGGGGATAGTTACGGCCGCCGACCATCTCGTAAGTGACCAGGGTCCGCAATGCTTGCTGAATGAATAATGTCCCAAAAGATAATGTCAGCTGCACCGGAAAGGCCACGTTCGCCGGACTTGCAGCATCAACATTGTTAAAAGCGATGCGGGCAGTCGAGAGAACCTTTTGGAAGGCGGAACCCAGTTCCTGTAGCTCAAATGGGGTGAACCGTGCAACCCGAACTAAGCGATTCGCAAGCTCGGAAACCGCGGTATCAATTTCTGTGGGACCATTTACAGGAGGCGTTCTTGGCGCTCCCTCTATCTTCTGGCCCATAAGAGCTGCGACAGTGCTCTGCATCGTCTGCAGCACTGAATTCATTGTAATTAATCCGCCTTCGATGAGGCCGGAAGGAGAGGCGAACGCAGAGTCCAGCGCGGACTGAGTACCCTTCGGTTGCGTTGCAGCACGCGCGGCTTCGAGGGGGAAAACATCGGCGCCAATGATCCGGCGCGAAGTATCAAACATGGATTCGAAGCTGAATGTCATAACGCCTTGGGAAGGTTGTAATAAACAGATTGGATAGCGCATCCAAAACTTGCAGTTTCGCTGCGGCTTACACTTGTACCGGAAAGAAACTGTGCAATCGCCGGCTCAAGGTACCCCACATATTCAAGGTCGTCGGGGTACCTGTAGTTGTCTATGGCGCCGCGATAGATTAGCCGACCCAGTGAGTCGACCAGAAAGACGCGTGGCGTCTGTCGCGTGAACCATTGCTCGGCCACGGCGCTCTCGGGATCGCACAAAATTGGAAACGTGAGCTCGCGGGCAGCTGCTATGGCAAGTAATGTGTCCGGAGTCTCTCCTTTGCGCGAAGCAATCGTCACAAAGCCCAGCTCTGGATGACATGCCGCAAAGACGTTCAGGTATCTGTCGTAGTGTGCACAATGAGAACAGATACCTGACCAGAAAACGATCGCAGCGCCTTGTCTCCCCTCCAGAAGCATTTGCAAGCTGACCGTGCCACCATTGATTAACCGCAGATGGAATCCAGGTACGGCAACGCCGATCCTTTGTGTTGGGTGACCTGTCGATCCTTGCGGCATGCTTCCTCCAGTCCACGAAGCTACCGGACCATCCGCTGCGAAACAATACTTCGAATCGATTACGCACCCGACCTGTGGCCTTAGGGGACAGACGTGGCTGATTGCCTTGCTTGTTGTTAGGCGGATCAACCGTTCGGCCTTTCGGCGCGCTTCACAAATTGAGAGAATTAATTGAGCTTAGATTAAAGACAAGCCAGGTCAAGTCGCTTGTTTGTAAGGTGTCGGTGAATCACTGTATCGCCGCAGACTGACGATGCTTTTCAAGATGAAGTTGTGACAACACTTCGTTTGCCCGAAGGAGTGTCACTAAGCTGTTACAGACACTCTCAATCGCATTCCCGGGAATGGCAAGATACCCCTCGTGATCCTGAAGACCTGTGAAAACACGGTTTCCAGTACACCCAAGACTAAGGACCACCTTGCCCGATGACAAACACTCCGGCACCATCGCACATGCGGGTCTTCCCATGGTCGCCGAGTCTCGGAAAAGACCGACGGCACGGGCAGCTTCGGTGAGCAACATCAAATGGCGAGCATTTCCCCGGACTAACGCAATATCTGGCAGAACCGAGCTGAGGCTCAACGGAGCATACGTCACGAAACGCAATGGCTGGGAGCACCGCGGAAGTTGTGCCAATTCATCTGCCTTCAAGTACGAGAGTTTGACCATTGTTGAAGCGAGTCCCGCTAACTCCTCACCCTGGATCGCAGATAACTCTGCGTCCAGTATATAGGCGCCCAGCACGCAACTGGTGTGATCGGGCGCGTCGGCATAAAATCTTCTCCCTTCAGCCGCCAGCTTCCAAAATGAGCATGCAGATGGCTGCGGGCTGAGGTTGTGGAAGAATCCGACTGGCCTCTCGGCGCTGAAGGTGATCGAGACCGCTCGCGTTTTCGTCAGTTCATAAAGCTGCTTGTCCCACTTGTTAAAATCTTGCATGACTAGCGATCCTCCTCCGAATGGCACCGCTCGGCGGTTGCAGCTTGCTGGAAACGTGTCCGGAACATTGCGGAAGACTACACCTCATAGACAGGTCAATCGGAGGAAATTGCGCAGTAGCAAGTTTCGCAAAATGAAATTATTGCTATGTCCAAGTGGACATGATCACATTACTGTATACAGAGCAGACGCCTTCACCAGCGAGGCTATTATGTTGAAGGTGCAAGAATGCGTCACGTTTTTCGCTTCTGCAAAACGCCTGGCAGGTCACCTGCGGACGGCGCAAGTCGCCAGCTTCACCGAAGCTCTTTCTGTACCTTGGATTAGGGCGTTGCCGGGAGAAAAGCGGGTTCGCTTTCTCTATGGACGGCTGTTTGTAATTCAGCGCTACCTGGGGGTTGAGCTAATTCGGGCGCAGGTCTTTCACGGGCGCGCGCAAGTCGAAGATGGGACGGGCGGCAATGGTCTTGGTGGCGGATTTGAAACCGCGGACTCCGATTAGACACAACAAACAAAGCTGAACGCTTATCGCGCGAAGGGAGCTTCTTGTTCCGGCTTCTCAGCGGCTTGCATCCGGCACAACGCTTTCATCTCAATACCCCACGACCTTCCTCGATCGAACTAATGGAGTCTATGGGCACTTCGAACTGTTCGTTTCGTCCACTCGGCCACCGAATCTGAAGTCGATCGATCTTCGAGGCGGTTCCAATTCCAAAGTGAAGTCGCCGGCTACTCTCACCTGCATAGCCGTTACCTCCATCCAGTTCTCGAATTTGTGTTAGGCCTGCCGTCTGCACCTGGACGCGGGCGCCAATGCCATCACGGTTGGACTTTGTACCAATCAGCTTGAGTTCAATCCAATTACCAACGTTCACTGAAACGTTGTGATAAACGATAGGTGCTTGATCGGCATTGGTCTGGACCAGGTCGAGACGGCCATCATTGTCGAAATCGATAACTCCTATGCCTCGCCCATCCCTGTCGTTGTTTATTCCCGCTTCCGCGGCTACTTCACTGAAAGTTCCGTCTCCCCGATTGTGGAAGAAGCGCTTCTTCTGAAAACCGCTCCAGCTGCGATTTCCAATGTCCGGCCAATTATTGACATCGGTAAAATCCAGTCCAGGCCTGGTTATCATAGGAAGCAAAATCGTCAGATAGTTGTCCGGGCCCGCGGATCGAAGGCCATTCGCCACGAAAAGGTCTTGCCAGCCGTCGTTGTCGAAATCTCCGAACTTAGCGGCCCATCCCCAGCCTGTGTCGCAGACCCCAACTTCCGCAGAAACATCGGTAAACGTTCCATCTCCCATGTTTTGCCAGAGCATGGCGCACTCTTTCATGTAGTCGTCGTAAATATTCGTCACATAGATGTCGAGCCAACCGTCGTTGTTATAGTCTGCGACATCAACATTCATCCCCTTTTTGGTATCCCACCCCGTAGCCTTTTCAGTCACTTCGCGAAAGGTCCCATCGCCATTATTCAGAAATACGTGATCTGTACCGAAGTCACAGGCGAGATAGATATCTTGCAACCCATCATTATTAAAGTCTCCGTGCCCAACATCGAGGGTCCAACCGGTTACTTTGCCAAGGCCAGCCTTTGCCGTGACTTCTTCAAAAGTGCCTTTACCTGTATTGCGCCAAAGAGTCACGCCTCCGCCATTAGTGGCGTCGTCGAGATTGTTGGGAAGAACATGCGGGTTCTTCAAGTCCAAGAGATTTACAGGCTGAAAGTAGTTTCCGAACAGCAAATCTAGATACCCGTCGTTGTCGAAGTCAAAGGCGATCACTGCGATAGTATTCCCAAACTCATTCAGCCCCGAGCCGGCGGTTACGTCCTTGAATCTGCCATGGCCCTCATTATGATATAAAAGTGGAGTGCCGAAGCGAGCAACCAGCAGGTCGAGACGCCCGTCGTTGTCGTAGTCGAACCAAATTGCATCGGAAACGATGTTTAGGGCGTCATTACCTCCCGCAACGCCAGCCTCCGTCGCTACATCAGTGAATGTCCCGTCATGGTTATTATGGAACAAGTGATTGGGCTGGCCTTCTTCAGAGTCCGTGATGAATAGATCCTCGTAGCCATCGTTATCGTAGTCGCCCACGGCGACCGCGGCGCCGCCACCGGTGAACATGCGCAGTACGTCAGCGCTCTTGCCGTGATAAGTGCGCATGTGGTGCCGGATGTTAATACCGGCTTGGGTCGTGACGTCTTCGAAACGCACTGTGGACCCGGTCGCGCACCATGCAACGGGGTATGAAATGACGAGGCACCCTAAAATCAGAGCGCCACGGTACGGC
>Ga0302320_10022104_pt1 | contig 12584 bp, 10 predicted proteins | sample Bog_T0_3_FD_202130 | JGI IMG/M metagenome (GOLD analysis project Ga0302320, IMG submission 202130) | Peat permafrost microbial communities from Stordalen Mire near Abisko, Sweden - Bog_T0_3 | ecosystem: Environmental > Terrestrial > Soil > Wetlands > Peat | place: Sweden: Abisko, Stordalen Mire...
CGAATACATGTTCGGCCCGGCGTTTCTGGTGGCGCCGGTGACGGAGCAGGGAGCGACCAGCCGGGCGGTTTACCTGCCGGCCGGAGCCGAGTGGTACAACTACTGGACCGGAGAGCGGCTGAAGGGCGGGCAGACGGTGACTGTGGCCGCGCCGATTGATACCTTGCCTCTGTTTGTGCGCGCGGGTTCGATTGTGCCGCTGGGCGGCGAGGTTGAGAGTACACACCAGGCGCAGGTCATTGCCAGGGTGCGGGTATATCCCGGCGCGGACGCGAGCTTCACGCTGTTTGCCGACGACGGGAAGACCTATGCCTATGAGAAAGGCGCGGGCTCGATTACCATCCTTCGCTGGGATGAGTCTAAACAGGCGCTGACGCACCAGGACGCCTCCGCCCAGGCCGGCCCAGCCCTGGCCGGGCTGGACTCCGCGGTGGTGGAGGTGGTTGGGCGCTGATCTCCGCCGGCGATCACAAAGGGCAGAGGGGCCTAGCTGCGAGTTTCATCGGGAAACTGATTTTGCACCCCCCGGACCGGGTTCCGGAAGGCCGCGGGTGTGCCCCAGCAGGAGCCGCCTGATTTACAATCACGAGGTAGGCAGGAAAGAACTGAATGAGGCTTTTTCCCATGATTTCAGGCCAGGCGCGTGCGCGGTTGGTAGAGGCGGGCGCGGTGTTGGCGGCTGTTGCCCTGATTGCCGGTTGCGGCAGCGTATACCGGCCCGTGGTTACGCCCATTAACCCCAGCGGTCCACCGGCGCAACCGGCTTCTTATGCGGTGGTGATCTCGGATCCCTCGCCCTCAGCGCCGGGAGTGGCCACGATTATCGACTATTCCGGCGACGACATCATGGCCCAGCAACCCATCGGGATCGGTCCAATTGCGTTTTCCGTGGATCACCTGGGCTCCACGGGCTATACCCTGAACAGCGATGGAACTTTGACCAGTTTCCCGGTTTCCACCAGTTTTCAGGAACTGAACGTCCAGGACATCACGTTGTTTTCCACCACCAGGCTGACTGGGCTATACGCGCCGTCGTCGGGGTTATGGGCCTCGGATCTGGACGGAAACGTGGCCGACGTTCTGAACGGGAGCCCGGAGACCTTCAGCCTGTCGATTCCGATCGCGCCCACGCCGATCGCCATCATTGGCCCCGGCACAACCAGCCAGACCAACTTCTCTATCAGCCAGAACACTTCAAAGACACCATTGAGCGGCACGTTGCTCTACGGTGTGGCTTGCAACATCTCGCCCAGAACCGTGACCCAGACGGGCGAGGCGGATGCGATTGACGCTACGACCAACACGGTGGTGGCCCGGATTCCGCTGGGTCATTGCCCTGACTACGCGGTGGAAAACAGCGACGGCAATCGTCTTTTTGTTCTGAACCGCGGCGACGATACGATCACCGTGATCAATAGCCAGAAGCAGGCGCTGGACCAATGCACATGCCCGCCGACGGGTTGCCTGAACGAGAACAACCAGGCGTATTTCTGCCATCCTTCCTTGCCGCTTTCCACATCCGCCGGGCTGACCGGGTCCAACGCGCCCACGATCGCCGGGCCGGTGTATGCCGAGTTCAACCAGGCGACCAGCCAACTGGTGGTGGCCGACTATGACGGCGGCACCATCACCGTAATCGATGTGAGCCTGGATCAGTACCTGAACGACAGTCCGACATTCGGCACCACGTTTACGATTCCGGTGGGAAAGAATCCGGCCAGCGTGACGGCTCTGCCCGATTTCAGCCGTGCCTATACGGCCAACCAGACCGACGGCACCGTATCGGTGGTGAACCTATCGAGCCACACGCTGGAAAAGACCCTGCCTGTCAACGGCCATCCGCGCACCGTGGTCTCTACAGCCAACTCGCTGTACGGCAAGGTCTACGCGGCCTCGCCGGATAGCCCGCTGCTCTCGATCATTCGCACGGATCAGGACATTCCCGATACCACTGTCCTGGTTCCGGGCAACATTCTGGATGTGCGCGTGAGCACGCAGAATGCCTCATCGGGCAACGCCAACGCCATCAGCCGCATGCCCGGGGCGGGCCAGCCCTGCTATTTGCCGCCGGCCATGATGACCTCGACCTACGGGGCAAATTACACGCTAAAGAACTGCCAGACATTGCCGTAGCAGGGCTTAGAACCATACCGCCAAACGGTAAAGGGCCATTTCCCGGCAGGGAGGTGGCCCTTTCTTCTTCCGGCGCTGCGTACGGGAGCCTGTATGCGCGTGGGTAAGCGCAAACCGCAGTGGCACTGGGAATCGAGCCGTGATTTGCGACACAGACCAGGGAACGCTCCCAAGCAAAGCATGGTCTGCGCAAGCGCCCATCGAAATCCCGCGCGTCCTAACGGCGAGCCTTGTCCGGGAATGGGTTCTTCAATAGGGGTTTGACCATGCAATCAGGCAGAAAAGCCGGCGTTGTTACGCGGCGGCAGTTTGTCGCCGCCGGCGCTGTGGGGGGTGTTGCCGCCGCCATCGGCTGCAAAGCAGGCGGCAAGGGGAACTGGGAGTACCTGAGCGACCAGCAGGCCAACGTGCTTGCGGCCCTCTGCGACCAGATCGTGCCCGCCGACGAGTTTCCCAGCGCCTCCCAGGTCGGCGTCCTCAATTACATTGACCGCCAACTGGTGCGGCCCTACCGGCGACATCAGGACGCCTATCGCGACGGATTGGCGCAGGCGGACGCGATCAGCCGCAAACACTTCGGTCGCGGCCTCTCTGAAGTCACTTCGGCCCAGCAGTTGGAGGCGGCCGCCGCGCTGGAACAGGAGAACGGCGTCTTCTTCAACCTTGTGCGCAACCACACCTTCGAGGGCTACTACGGGTCGCCGCGCCACGGAGGCAATCGCGACGCGCAAAGCTGGCGGATGCTGGGGCTGGCCGAGCCGCCGGCGCTGGGGCGGGCGCAGTACGACCTGAGAAAGGGGGCGACCTCATGAAGCGGGTGAATGCGGTGGTGGTGGGCGCCGGGGCCGCGGGCGGAATCGTGGCCAAGGAACTGTCGGTCGCCGGTTTGAGCGTGGTGCTGCTGGAGCGCGGCAAGTGGTACACCGCGTACGATTGCCGCAAGGACGACCTGCGCAATCAGCGCACTACGGTGCTGGGCAACGCATTTGGCCCGGAGGATGAGGGCAATCCCCGCGTCTGGGTGGATGCCCAGGGCGGCCTGCACACCGTGCTGCCCAGCGAAGGCCCCTACCAGAACGATGCTGCCTGTGTGGGTGGCGGAACATTCAGCTACGGCGCGCAGGCCTGGCGTTATATGCCGCAGGATTTCAAGATGCGCTCCACCTATGGCGCGCCGGAGGGCAGTTCGCTGGAGGACTGGCCCATTTCTTACGACGATCTGGAGCCGTTCTACGAGAAAGCCGAGTACGAGATTGGCATCTCCGGCGATTACTCGGGCGCGCCGTTTCTTGGGGCCCGCAAGCGTCCGCTGCCCATGCCGCCGCTGCCGCCGGGCAGGGAATTCGGCATCCTGGAGCCGGCGGCGCGCCGCCTGGGCCTGCATCCTATCCACATTCCCATGGCGCGCAACAGTGTGCCGTACAACGGCCGCGGCCCGTGCATGCGCTGCCGCTGGTGCTGCGGATTTGCCTGCGAGGTGGATGCAAAAAACGGCTCGCAGAACACCGTGATTCCCATCGCGCTCAACACCGGCAACTGCGAGCTGCGCACCCAGTGCATGGTGAAAGAGATTCTCACCGACGACCGCGGCCGCGCGCGCGGCGTCAGCTACTTCGACGAGCGCGGGCACTTGCAGGAGCAGCTTGCCGACATCGTGATCGTCTCCGGCTGCGCCACGGAGTCGGCGCGCCTGCTGCTCAACTCCAGGAGCCGCCTCTTCCCCAGCGGCCTGGGCAACCGCTATGACCAGGTCGGCCGCAACCTGCAAGGCCATCAGTACACCGGGGCGCTTGGTTACTTTGACTTCGACACCTACGACGACGTCGGTCCCGGCGCTGACATCGCTATCTGCGATTACAACCACGGCACTCCCGGCCTGCGCGGTGGCGGCATGCTGGCCAATGAGTTCATTCGCCTTCCCATCCACAGCATTGACCATTTGCCCACCGGCACTCCTTCCTGGGGCCTCGGCCACAAGAAGGGCATGCGCGACTGGCACCGCCGCACCATCGTCATCATTGGACCCACCCAGCAGATTCCCTCCGCTGAGGCTCGCGTAACCCTCGATCCCACGGTCAAAGACAAGTGGGGCTTGCCCGTGGTCCGCATCCAGGGCAACTGCCACCCCGAAACCTACGAGATCGGCGACATACAGGCCGAACGCGCCCAGAAGTGGCTCCTCGAGGCCGGCGCTATTGGCACGCGCCTTCTCAGTCAGGCCCAGAACGCCGAAAAGGTCACGCACGGGACTGGGGCCAACAAGGGCAGTCCTCCCAAGAGCCACAGCGAACTCATTCCCGCGGCCCAGCACCAGGCCGGCACCTGCCGCATGGGCAACGATCCGCAAGGGTCGGTGGTGAGCAAGGACTGCCAGGTTCACGACATTGACAATGTTTTTGTGATCGATGCCAGCGTGCATGTAACCAACGGAGGCTTCAATCCGGCGTTGACCATCATGGCTGTTGCTTACCATGCCTCTGCGGCCTTGGTGCGTAACTGGAAGGGCACGGGATTCCGGTCATGAAACATTTTCTGAAGATTGCGGCAATGGTGGTTGGCCTGGCGGTGGTGGTGAGCGTTGGGGGAACCTTCGGCGCGTCCTGGTACTACACCTCGCAATACGGACAGGGCTGCGCGAGCTGCCACGAGATGGCCGATTATGTGAGCGTAGTTCATGGTTCGCCGCACCGCACCACGAACTGCATGGATTGCCATGAAGCCGGCCTGGCAACCAAGCTGCGGCACATTCGCGTGCATCTGTTCGGCAAGCTGCCAGAGGCGATCCGGCTGCGCGACAAGGATGTCGTCGAGATGGTTCCCAACTGCGAGAAGTGCCACCGGGCGGAATACGCAAGCTGGCACGCGGGACCGCACAGCGCCAGCTACAAAGACATCTTTACCAATCCCACGCAGAACGCGAAGCAGCATTTGATGAACGATTGCTTCCGCTGCCACGGCATGCACTTTAATGGCGCCATTGGCGACATGGTGCAGCCGGTGAACGTGCAGGGTCCATGGCGCCTGATGCGCCCGGCGCTGGCCGACCAGCCGGCGATTCCGTGCCAGGCCTGCCATCAAGTTCACAGCAAAGGTTCGCAGGCGGCCCGTCCGGCCTCGCGCATCTCCGTGGCCGGTGAAGCGGTGCACGATTCGCTTGCGTTTTTTGACCGGCGAGAAGGGATTCATTTCACGGCGGCTTCGCTCACGGTCCCGCAGTTGCACGATGGGGCGCGGGTGGTGCGGATGAACCAGGACGCGCGGCAGGCGATCTGCTACCAGTGCCACGCGCCGCGGCAAGCGGAGGCGGGCACAGCGGCGGCAGCGAATGTATGGGGCCCCCAGGTCGGCTCGGGCGACGACCGCACGCCGATGGGCGTGCATGAGGGCTTGAGCTGCATCTCCTGCCACCTTGGCCACAATATGAATGCGCGTGCCTCCTGCAAGACCTGCCATCCGCAGATGTCCAACTGCGGGCTCGATGTGGAGAAGATGGATACCACCTATGCCAGCGCGGCCAGCAGGCATAACATTCACTGGGTCAAGTGCTTGGACTGCCATGTGAAAGGCATTCCGAAGGCGAAGACGCCGGCGCCGGTGAAGGCGCAGTTGGGCACGCCTGCCGGCCGGAATGGCTGACGGCGTTTCCCCGTCCGTGCCTCCGGTACCGTACATTGGAGCAGGGGGCGCGCAACCATGACCGCTGCTGCACCGAGAACCCGCGTCGATCTGCTGCTGGTGGAGCGCGGTCTTGTGCCCAGCCGCGAGCGGGCGCGCGCCATGATTCTCGCCGGCCGGGTGCTGGTCAAGGAACAAAAGATCGACAAGCCGGGCGTCACAGTCCCCGAAGACGCGCCCATCCGGATTCTTGGCGACGATCCGCTTTACGTGAGCCGCGGCGGGCTGAAGCTCGCGAGCGCGCTGGAGCATTGGCAAATCGCGGTCGCCGGCCGCAACTGCCTGGATGTGGGCACATCAACCGGGGGCTTTACCGACTGCCTGTTACAGCACGGCGCGGCCCATGTCACAGCCGTCGATACCGGCTTCGGCCAGATTGCGATGAAGCTCCGCAGCGATCCGCGCGTCCGTTTGCTGGAGCGGACCAACGCGCGCTTTCTGGCTCCCGGCGCTCTGGCGGCTGACCAGGGTGGTCCCGAACTCACCCTCCTGGTGATGGATGTTTCGTTCATCTCCGCGACGCTGCTGCTGGAGCCGGTGTTTGCCGCTGCGCCCGCGCTCACCGAGGCGGTGATCCTGGTCAAGCCGCAGTTTGAGGCCGGGCGCGGGCACGTGGGCAAGGGCGGCATCGTCCGCGACCCCGAGGCGCACAAGCTGGCCGTCGACAAGGTGGCCGCGTGCGTGCGTTCGCTGAGCTGGCAGGTGGTGGAGACCATTCCCTCGCCCATTACCGGAGCGGAAGGGAACCGCGAATTTCTGCTGTATGCGCGGCGGGCGTGAAGCCTGATCTTTTCGCGGCCATCACAAGGCGACAGATTTCTTCGGCCTACGGGAAGTCGTTCCCAGCGCGGGCGGCTGACCCCGCCGCAGTCGGTTGGTCCTGGCGCAGGGGTTCCGATACACTGGAAGCCATGGTTGGCGTTGCGATCGTCTGCAAACCGCACAAGGAAGAGCTGATCCGGCTGCTCCCGGAGCTGATTGAGTGGCTGCGCCAGCATGGGTGCGAACCTTTCCTGGACCTGGCCGGCGGCCGCTACACCGATGCGGCGCCGGCTGTGGATTGCGCGCAGATGCCCGCGCTGGAGCCGAAACTGGTGATCGTTCTCGGCGGTGACGGCACGCTGTTGTCGGTGGCCCGCGCTTTTGCTTCCACCGGTACTCCCATTCTCAGCGTCAATCTGGGATTCCTCGGCTTCCTGACCGAAGTTCGGCTGGCCGACCTTTACACCACGCTGGAGGGCTGGCGCAGCCAGTGCCATACGCTCGACGCGCGCGCCATGCTGCATGCGGAGTTGTGGCGGGAGGGCACGCTGCACTCTAGCCATGAGGCGCTCAACGATATCGTGGTCTCCAAGGGCGACATTGCCCGCATGGGCGAGTTCGCCGTGGAACTGGACGGCAAGAGCGTGGCCCGCTTCCGCGCCGATGGGGTCATCGTCTCCACGCCGACGGGCTCGACGGCCTATACGCTGGCGGCCAACGGACCGATTCTTACTCCGGATGTGGATGCGCTGGTGGTGACGCCGGTCTGTCCGCACCTGCTGACGTTGCGGCCCATCGTGGTGCGCGGCGACGCGCTGCTGGCGGTGCGCGTGGTGGGAATCCCCAACCAGGCGCTGCTCACCGTCGACGGCCAGAAGGCTGTCGAATTGCAACTGGGCGACGAAGTGCGCTGCCAGCGCTCCAGCTATACCGTCAATCTGGTGCGGCTGAGCGAGAGCGGATTTTTTGAGGCGCTGCGCAGCAAGCTGAGCTGGGGCGAGCGGTAACCACCTGCGGTGGGGCAGACTTTGCTCGAGACCAATAAAGGGGAAGCTGGCCGTTTGATTGCCTGTTGATTTCGTCCGCTATCGGTTCAGTTCGCTTAGCAGGACTTTGGCCTTGACGGCCAGGGTGCCGGCGCCATCCACGTCGCCGGACGCCAGTGCGACGCGGGCCTGCTTGAGGAACTCGCGAATCTGGGCGGCGGTCTTCTGTTCCTGGTCGCTGAGCCTGCGGGTGATGCCGTTGAGCCCCCGCTCGGTAGCCTGGATGGAGTTGGTGGTCTGCCGCTGCAGGTCAGAGGGCTCACCCGAGGAGAGCTGGCCGATGGCACTGACGCCGGGTGTGCCCAGAGAGGCTTGCTGGGTCTTGGGCGCGGGCTTCTTGTGCTTGACCGGCGGCTTGGGCGCTTCCTGCGGCTGCGGGACGGCCGCTGTCTGAGTTGTTGGGGGCAATTGAGGAATGGTTACCGGGGCGGGTGGCAACTCAACCTGCGCGGGGTTCGGCTGGGGCTCGGGAGCGGCTTGAATGGCGGGCGGGGGGGGCGGCGGTTGGGTCTTATGCGACCTGTGAAAGCACGCCGTGAGCAACAACGGCAGCACCCACACAGCGCTCCTGGCAGGAAACTTCATCCCGCAAGCCCTTTCTCAGTTGCAGTGCCCGCCGGCGTCAGATGCCGGCGTCCCCATTCCGTGGCGGCGAGTGGAATTCGCAGCAGAAACTCCGTGCCACGGTCTGCCTTCGATTGTACTTCCACTCCCCCATGGTGCAACTGGAGAATTCGATAGGTCATGGCCAGGCCAATGCCGCTGCCGCCGGCGCGGGTGGTGAAGTAGAGGTCGAAGATCTTTTCGCGGATCTCTTCGGGGATGCCGATGCCCTCATCGGCGACGCGCAGGACGGCGTTCAAACTGTCCTCTTCGAGCGTAATTTCCAGCTTTCCGCCCTCGGGCATGGCCTGAGCGCCGTTCTGAATCACGTTGAGCACGGCCTGCTTGAGCAGGTCGGCATCCACATTGGCCAGCAAGGGTTCCTGGGGCATGCGGCTGACCAGGGTGACGTTGCGCGTGGAAAGCTCCGCGGCGGCCAGCGCCAGCACATCGCCGATGACGGCGCGCAGGTCCTGTTCGCGCAACCGGAGATCGACCGGGCGGGAGAAGTCGACCAGCATCTGGACTACGCGGTCCAGGCGATGAATCTCGGCGTCAATGACCTCGAGATGGCGTGTGGCGGGGGCGTTGGCACCGCCCAACTTGGTCTTGAGCAACTCGAGATGAACGACGATGGCGTTGATGGGGTTTTTGACCTCGTGGCCCACGCCGGAGGTGAGGCGGCCGATGGCGGCCATGCGGCGGGAGAGTTCGAGTTCCGACTCGATCTTCTCGACCGACTCCAGGTCGTGGAGGGTGACCAGCGCGCCCAGGCCCTGGCGGGTGCGGTCGTCCTGGATAAAATCCAGCGACGCCTGGAAACGGCGGCCGGTTTCTGTGCGAATCTCCTTCTGGGTGACGGTGACGCCGGCCTCGAATGCCTCGCGCAGGGCCAGGCCCAGCGAGGTGGAACTGGAAAAGATCTCGCGCGCGTGCTGACCCAGGATGCGGTCTTTATCAACCTGCAAGAAGCGCCGCGCCGCTTCGGAGACCAGCACGGCCCGGCCATCGCCGGTAAACAGGAGAATGCCGTCCTGGAGGTTGCCGAGTATCTGGTCGAGATTCTCCTTGAGGGCGGAGAAGACTTCCTCGACATTTCTCATGCGTTGGCCAATGCGCTCAATCTTGTTGGAGACCTGGGCAGCCAACTCCTGGCGCGGAGCCTCTTTTTCGTCGCCCGGCGCGGCGCCGGCGGCGGTCCAGTAGTCGAGCTGCTTGCTGATCTCCTCCATGGGACGCAGGGCCAGGTTGCTGAGCAGGAAAGCGGCCACCAGGGCCGTGACCAGGGCAAATCCCATGAGCGTGAAGGCCTCGGCCAGCCAGGGGGCATACACGGCGCGCAGCAGCGTGGTGCGCACGCCCACGTGAACGGAGGCAAAGGGCTGGCCGTTGCGATCCAGCGGCGCCACCACGTCAAAGACCCGCGGCGGCCCGAAGACCTCAGACATCAACTGGAACGGCCGGGCGTTGAGCAACTGGCTGTAGTTGGGCCGCGGCGGCAGCGGCTTGTCTTCGTTGTCGGGGTTGGTGCTGAGCAGAGTGATTTGCTGGCTGTCGCCGATGTTGATGTCGTAAACGGTGAGCGAATAGCGGTTGACCGAGTCGATCAGCGCCTGGAGCGGCGCGTCGCCGCGCACCGCGCCGGCCGCGAGAGTCCGCAACTGGGCGGGGTTGTTGGGGTCAACCTGGCGGTCTTTGAGTCCGGTTTCAAAGGCGCGCTGCAGGGCGAAGCGCACCTGGTTGGCCACCATGTGGTTGGTGTCATACGACTGCTGCACCGCGGCGTGGAGCAACTGGCTCACGTAGACCAGCGAGAGCAGCCCGGAGATGAGAAACACCAGGAAGGTAATGGCCAGAACGAGTTTGGTCTTGAGGCGCATGGCTCAGCTTGCCTGTTCCTCCCCGGCGGAGCGGTACTCCTTGAGCTTGTTGTGGAGGGTTTTGAGGCTCACGCCCAGAATTTCGGCGGCGCGGGTCTTGTTTTGCCCAGTCACCTCAAGTGTGCGCAGAATCAGCAGCCGCTCGGCCTCGCCGACGGTTGAGCCGACGGGCACCGGCACCACGCCGGCCTCAAAGACCGGCGCCGGGGCCAATCCTGTCCTGCCGAAGCCTGGCGGCAAATGCGTGGCATCCAATGGCGCGCCGTCAGGGCACAGAATCACCGCCCGCTCGATTGTGTTGCGCAGCTCGCGGCCGTTGCCTGGCCAGTCGTAGGCCATCATGCGCTCCAGGATGGCAGCAGTCACGCCGGAGACCTTGCGTCCGTGCTTCTGGTTCATTTCGCCGAGCATGGCGTCGGCCATGGCCGGCAGATCTTCAAGGTGGTCGCGCAACGGCGGCATGTGAATGTTGAAGACATTGAGCCGGTAATAAAGGTCGGGGCGCAGGTGGCCCTCTGCGACGGCCTGGCCGGGGTCGCGGTTGGTGGCGGCCAGCACGCGCACGTCCACCTCCTGCTCATGGCGCGCGCCCAAACGGCGAAACTTGCGTTCTTCCAGCACGCGCAGCAATTTTGCCTGCGTGCTCGCGGGCATTTCGCCGATTTCGTCCAGCAGCAGCGTTCCGCCCTGGGCCAGTTCAAAGCAGCCTGCGCGCCGCTCGGCTGCGCCGGTAAAGGCGCCTTTCTCGTGGCCGAAGATTTCGCTCTCCATCAGCGTTTCAGGAATCGCCGCGCAGTTGACCGCGACAAAGGGACGCGATTTGCGCGGGCTCAGCTCGTGCAGCGTGCGCGCCACCAGCTCCTTGCCGGTGCCGCTTGCGCCAGTGATCAGCACGGAAACGTTGGAGGGCGCAATCTGCTCGATCATGGCGAAGATCTCTCGCATGGGCCGCGAGCTGCCCACCATGGAGCCAAGCACGCCGGTTTCGCGCAGACGGCGGCGGGCCACTTCCAGCTCAATCTGTGTTTCGCGCTGGCGCGTGGCGTTGGCCAGAATGGTGCGCAGCCGGGTCGAATCCACCGGCTTCTGGAGAAAGTCGTAAGCGCCCAGCTTCATGGCGTCCACGGCCAGCTCGATGGATCCCATGGCGGTCAGCACGACCACGGCCAGGTTGGCGTTCAGTCCTGAGCCCTCTTCCGAGAGCCGGGTGAGCAGACCGATGCCGTCCAGCCGCGGCATCTTCAGGTCCGTCACCACGATGGCCGGGTCCCAGGCCAGCGCCTTTTCCCAGCCCTCGATGCCGTCGCGCGCGGTCTCGGTGCGGTAACCCCAGCCGGAGATCAGCTCCGCCAGCCCCGTCAGCGCGTGGGGCTCGTCTTCGACAATCAGCACCTTGACGGAGTTTTCCATAGAGAATCCCGCAACCTACCTTTCTACCACGCACCGCGGGCGGTTCAGCCCGATTTCGCCGTCAGTTCGGCCCAGCGGGCGTAGAGGGCGTCGTTCTGGTGCTGGGCCGCGTCCAGATCCTTGAGAGCTTCTTGAAGCGCTGCCGCGTTGCTGGCAATCGCGGGATCTTCGACGCGGGCGCGGGCAGCGGCCAGCCGGGCATCGGACTCTTCCACGCGCTGCTCAATCGCCGCGAACTCGCGCGCTTCGAGATAAGAGAGCTTCTTCTTGCCGGTTGCGCCGGCTGCAGCTGCTGATCCGGTTCGCTGCGCAGCGCTGGAGCCGTCGGGCCGGCGCTGCGTCTTTGCCTGGTCCTCGCCGTTCCGTTCGACCTCGTCCTGTTCTTGCAGCCAGTCTTCCCACTGCGCGTAGTCGGCAAAACGGCCGGTGTGGCCACGCCCGTCCAGACCCAGCACCGTGGATGAGACGCGATTCAACAGATAACGGTCGTGGGTGACCAGCACCAGCGCGCCGGGGAAGTCGAGCAGGTTTTCTTCCAGAATCTCCAGCGTGGGAATGTCCAGGTCGTTGGTGGGCTCGTCGAGCAGCAGCACGTCCGCCGGCTCCAGCATGAGCTTGGCGATGAGCACCCGCGCCCGCTCGCCGCCGCTCAGGTTGCGGACTGGCTGGTTGAGTTGCTCGCTGGTAAACAGAAAGCGCGCCGCCCAACTAGCGACGTGCACCAAGCGGCCCTGGTGAAGGATGGAGTCGCCTTCCGGAGCCAGCGCGCGGCGCAGGGTGAGGCTCTCGTCCAGTTCGCGCATCTGGCTGAAGTAGACCATCCTTAACGCGTCGGCACAGCGGATGGCGCCCGCTGCCGGCTCGATTTCGCCGAGCAACAGCCGCAGCAGGGTCGTCTTGCCGCTGCCGTTCGGCCCCACCAGCCCCACCTTCATTCCCGCCGTCAGCACAAAATCCAGCCCCTCAAACAGCCGCCGGCTGTTTTCACTTGTGCGCCCAGCATGGGCGCACTCTTACGGGTGTAAGTCCCGTCGTAAGCAGGTCACAGCGAGCGAAGCGAAGCGCAACTGCATGA